>Ga0335085_10013180_pt1 | contig 12128 bp, 13 predicted proteins | sample Lox_Sample_45_FD_206712 | JGI IMG/M metagenome (GOLD analysis project Ga0335085, IMG submission 206712) | Soil microbial communities from Loxahatchee National Wildlife Refuge, Florida, United States - Lox_Sample_4.5 | ecosystem: Environmental > Terrestrial > Soil > Wetlands | place: USA...
GGCGCCCGGTCATGGCGGCGGCCACCGCATCTGCGGTGCTGCCGCCCGCGGCGGCCGCCGGCGTACTCGCCTCGGCGACCTGCTCCTTCGCGGCCTTCACAGGCTGTGGCCCTGCTCTTCCTCGACGATCTTCAGGGCGCCGCCGTCATCGACGTGCTTCTGCTCGCGCTTGCTCTCGAGCTTGATGCGCAGCCGCAGCTCGTTCTTGGAGTCCGCGTTGCGCAGCGCGTCCTCGTAGGAGATGTAGCCGGTCTCGTACAGCTCGTACAGCGACTGGTCGAAGGTCTTCATGCCGAGGCGGTTGGAGCGCGACATGACCTCTTTGATCTTGGCCACGTCGCCCTTGAAGATCAGGTCCTGGATCAGGGGCGAGTTCAGCATGATCTCCATGGAGGCGATGCGCCCGGTGCCCGACTCGCGCGGGATCAGGCGCTGCGAGATCAGGGCGCGGATGTTGAGCGACAGGTCCATCAGGAGCTGGTCGCGGCGCTCGTCCGGGAAGAAGTTGATGACGCGGTCGAGCGCCTGGTTGGCGCTGTTGGCGTGCAGGGTGGCGAGCACCAGGTGGCCGGTCTCGGAGAACTGGATGCCGTACTCCATGGTCTCGCGGTCGCGGATCTCGCCGATCAGGATGACGTCCGGGGCCTGGCGCAGCGTGTTCTTGAGCGCGGCCTGCCAGCTGTCGGTGTCCACCCCCACCTCGCGGTGCGTGATCACGCAGCCCTTGTGGGTGTGCACGTACTCGACCGGGTCCTCGATGGTGACGATGTGGCCGCGGGTCTTCTCGTTGCGGTAGCCCACCATGGCGGCGAGCGAGGTCGACTTGCCCGAGCCGGTGCCGCCCACCAGGATCACCAGTCCGCGCTTGGACAGCACGACCTCCTTGAGGATCGGCGGCAGGTCGAGCTCCTCGAAGGTCGGGATCTTGGCGTTGATCAGCCGGATGACGCAGCCGACCGCGGCCTGCTGCACGAAGGCGGAGACGCGGAAGCGGCCGATGCCCGGGGGCGCGATGGCGAAGTTGCACTCCTTGCTGGCGTCGAATTCCTTGGTCTGGCGGTCGTTCATGATGGCGCGCACCAGGGTCGCCGACTGCTCGGCGGTGAGCGCGCGCTCGGACTGGGGGCGGATCTCGCCGTCCACCTTGATGGCGGGCGGGAAGCCGGCCGTGATGAAGAGGTCCGAGGCCTTCTTCTCGGTGACCCTCCGCAGCAGGTCCTGCATCAGCTTGATGGCTTGATCGCGATCCATGGCGTGGCTCTTAGGGCTTCGTATAGGGAGCTTACAACGCGTCCTTGTTCTGCGCCTTGTAGCGCGCCTCTTCCTTGCTGACCACGCCCTTGGCGACCAGCTCGGTGAGGCACTGGTCGAGCGTCTGCATGCCCTGGGCGCCGCCGGTCTGGATCGAGGAGTACATCTGGGCGATCTTGCCCTCGCGGATGAGGTTTCGGATCGCCGGCGTGCCGATCATGATCTCGTGCGCGGCCACGCGGCCGCCGCCGTTCTTCTTCATCAGGGTCTGCGAGATGACCGCGCGCAGTGACTCCGACAGCATCGAGCGCACCATGTCCTTCTCCTCGCCGGGAAACACGTCGACGATGCGGTCGATGGTCTTGGCGGCGGACGAGGTGTGCAGGGTGCCGAACACCAGGTGGCCGGTCTCGGCGGCGGTGAGCGCCAGGCGGATGGTCTCGAGGTCACGCATCTCGCCGACCAGGATGACGTCGGGGTCCTCGCGCAGCGCCGAGCGCAGCGCCTCGGAGAAGCCGAGCGTGTCGCGGTGCACCTCGCGCTGGTTCACCAGGCAGCGCTTGGAATCGTGCACGAACTCGATCGGGTCCTCGATGGTGATGATGTGGTCGGGGCGGTTGTCGTTGCAGTGGTTGACCATGCCGGCGAGCGTGGTCGACTTGCCGGAGCCGGTGGGGCCGGTGACCAGCACCAGGCCGCGCGGCAGCATGCACAGGTCACGGAAGATCTTCGGCGAGCCCAGGTCGTCCAGCGACAGGATGGTGCTCGGGATGTTGCGGAACACGGCGCCCGCGCCGCGGTTCTGGTTGAAGGCGTTGACGCGGAAGCGCGCCAGCTTCGGGATCTCGAAGGAGAAGTCGGTCTCGAAGAATTCCTCGTAGGCCTTGCGCTGCTTGTCGTTCATGATGTCGTACACCATGGAGTGCACTTCTTTGTGCGACAGCGGCGGCATGTTGATGCGCTTCATGTCCCCGTCCACGCGGATCATCGGCGGGACACCGGAGGACAGATGCAGGTCCGAGGCATTGTTCTTGACGGCGAATGCCAGGAGTTGCGCGATATCGACGGCCATTGATGCTCCCTGGGGCGGCGCGCGGTCCAGAGGCAGGAGATGCGACCTGCGGGCCTGCGCCTTGAACGCGCGGGCAGTATAAACGAGGGGTTACACGTCCAATATGTTAATGGATCCGCAGAATTTGGCGTTGCGCCTCGCGGAAGTGCGCCGGCGCATCGGCGCGGCCGCCGCCGCCGCGGGCCGGAGTGCGCAGTCGGTCACACTCCTGGCGGTCGGCAAGGCCCACCCGGTGGAGGCACTGGCGGCGGCGGCCGACCTGGGGCTGACCAACTTCGGCGAGAGCTATCTCAGCGAGGCGCTGCCGAAGATTGCCGCGCTGCAGGAACGCGACCTGAGCTGGCACTACATCGGTCGCATTCAGGCCAACAAGACCCGCCCGATCGCCGAGAGCTTCGCCTGGGTGCACGGCCTCGACCGCCTGAAGGTGGCCGAGCGTCTGGCCGAGCAACGGCCCTTCCACGCCCCGCCGCTCAACGTGTGCCTGCAGGTGAACCTGGCGCGCGAGTCCACCAAGGGCGGCGTCGAGCCGGCCGAGGTCCCCGCGCTCGCACACGCGGTGGCCGCCCTGCCGCGCCTGAAGCTGCGGGGCCTGATGTGCCTGCCGCCGGCCGAGGACGACCCGGCGCGCCAGCGCCACTGGTTCGCGCTGCTGCATGCGCTCTATGGGGAGCTCAACCGCGCCGGCGCCGGCCTGGACACCCTCTCGATGGGCATGAGCGATGACTTCGAGGCCGCGATCGCCGAGGGCTCGACCCTGGTGCGACTCGGGACCGTGTTGTTCGGCCCAAGACCCGTACAATAGCCGCCCTCATGAGCAACAGACGTCTGTGCGTCCTCGGCGCCGGCAACATGGGCCGCGCGCTCCTCAGTGGCCTGCTGCGCTCGGGCACGCGTGCGGAGCAGCTGGCGGTCGGCGAGAGCCACGCCGCGGTGCGCGAGCAGCTCGCGCGCGAGCTGGGCATCACCGCCGCCCCCGACAACGAGACCGCGGTGGCCGGGGCCGACGTGGTGGTGCTGGCGGTCAAGCCGCAGGATGCAGCCGCGGTGCTCCGCGACCTCACCAAGGTGCTCGCCGCGCGCCGCCCGCTGCTGCTCTCGGTGTGCGCCGGCACGCGCGTGCAGGACCTCGAGGGCTGGGCGGGCCCGGAGGTGCCGGTGGTGCGCGCCATGCCCAACCGCCCGGCGCTGGTGGGCGCCGGCATCAGCGGCCTGTACGCGCCGCTCAAGGTGGGCGCGCCGCTGCGCGCCACCGCCGAGGACGTGCTGAAGGCGGTCGGGGAAGTCGTGTGGGTGCCCACCGAGGACGCCCTCGACGTGGTCACCGCGCTCTCCGGCAGCGGGCCGGCCTACTTCTTCCTGCTGGCGGAGTGCATGGCGGAAGCCGGCGCGCAGCTGGGCCTCGAGCACCAGGTGGCGCAGCGCCTGGCGGCCGCCACCCTGCACGGCTCGGGGCTGCTCGCGCACGCGACCGGCCAGGACCTGGCGAAACTGCGTGCCGAGGTCACCTCGCGCGGCGGCACCACCGATGCGGCACTGCGCACGCTCGAGGCGGCCGGGTTCAAGGCCCTGATCGCCAAGGCACTGAGCGCGGCGGCGGCCCGCGGGCGCGAGCTCGCCGCGGCCTCGCGCAACTGAAAGCCCGGCGCGCGGCTTAAGATGGCGGTGCCATGAGCTTCATCAACTTCCTCCTGGTCTACCTGGTCGACCCGCTGCTGGCGCTGGCGCTGTTCGCGGTCCTGGGGCGCCTCCTGCTGCAGCTGACCCGGGCCGACTTCCGCAACCCCCTGTGCCAGGCGATCGTGAAGGTCACCAACCCGCTGATCCTGCCGCTGCGCCGCATCCTGCCGCCCATGGGCAAGATCGACACCGCCTCGGTGGTCGCGGTGCTGATCGTGGCGGCGGTGCGGGTGGCCGCGCACTCGTTCGGGGACGAGGGGATCGGCGCCCCCTTCCTGGGCAGCGGGGCGCACGTGGCGCTGCTGTGGGCGAGCGCAATTGCGGCCGAAGTGTTCTACATGGTCCTGTGGACCTACTTCTACGCCATCATCCTCTATGCGCTGCTGAGCATGATCGCCCCGAGCGGCTATTCGCCGCTGCAGTCGGTGCTCGCCACCCTGTGCGAGCCGGTGCTGCGCCCGATCCGCCGGGTGTTCCCCTCGGTGGCGGGCCTCGACCTCTCGCCGCTGTGGGCGGGCCTGATCATCCAGCTGATCATCCACCTGCCGCTGCTGTTCTGAAAAGCCCGTAAAACACGGCGCATCCGTGCAAGGCGGCGCGATGCCGCGCACGCGCTTGTGTTTGCCGAAAGAAGCGCTTAGCGGCGACTTCGCACGCCGTACCGCAGCTTTGCTCAACGTGGAACATCGCCCGCGCAGGTCCGCCGCGGGCGTACCGCGCACGCAAAAGGCTGGAAAAAAAGGCCGTTGCGCAACACGCACACACAAAATACTTCTTGCGAAAGTGTGCGCATGTGCTATTTTCCGCGCCGATTCGCAGCGCGCGGTCCGCTGACAGACCGCGTTTATCAAACTAAATTTTTCGAGGAGTAGCGCAAAATGGCGAAAAAGGGTGGCGCACCGACCAAGTCGGAAGTCCTGACTCACATTTCCAAAGACACGGGGCTGTCCCGCAAGCAGGTCGGAGGCGTCTTCGATTCGCTCAGCGGCGTGATCAAGAAGAGCCTGCGCTCCAACGGCCTGTTCACGGTGCCGGGCCTCCTGAAGCTGAAGGTCGTGAAGAAGCCCGCCACCAAGGCGCGCGAGGGCGTCAACCCCTTCACCGGCGAGAAGATGACCTTCAAGGCCAAGCCGGCCAGCAAGAAGGTCCGCGCCCTGCCGCTGAAGAGCCTCAAGGCGATGGTCAACTAAGACCGTCTGCGCTGAGAATTCAAGCGTAGAAAGGCCCGGAAGGAGCACTCCTTCCGGGCCTTTTGTTTTCAGCAGGACCTGGGTTTTCAGCGGTTTGCGGCCGCCTCAGCGTGGCGGCGGCGCGGCCCCCGTGGTACCGGGCTGCCCCTGGGCCACCGGCACGATGGTGAGCTCCACGCGGCGGTTGGCGGCGCGCCCCTGCGGGGTGTCGTTGGAGGCGATGGGGTGCTGCTCGCCATCGCCCACCACCATCAGCCGCTGCAACCGCACGCCGCGGCTCACCAGGTACGCCGCCACCGAGTGCGCGCGGCGCTCCGAGAGGGCCTGGTTGTAGGCGGCGCTGCCGGTGGAGTCGGTGTGGCCGGCGACCTCGATCATGGTCTGGTCGTACTGCGTAAGCGTCGCGCTCACCCTGTCGAGGATCGGGTAGAAGGCGGCGTTGAGGTCGGCGCTGTCGATGGCGAAGGTGATGCTGCCGGGCATGTCGAGGGTGATGTTGTCCTGCTTGCGCACCACCGCCACGCCCGTGCCCGCCATCGCCTGCTTGAGCTGCGCCTCCTGGCGGTCCTGGTAGTTGCCGATGGCGCCGCCGGCGATGCCGCCGATGGCGGCCCCGATCAGCGCGTTCTGGAACTTGTCGCCGTGCGTCAGGAGCCCGACCACGGCGCCCACGCCGGCACCGATGCCGGCCCCGGTGCGGGTCTTCTGGTAGTCGGGGCTGGTGGCCGCCTGCTGCACCGGCACGCAGGCCGGCAGCAGCGCCAGCGCGGCCAGAAGCGCCGCGCCGCTCGTGGTTCGCATCGGGGTCTCCTGAGGGTTGCGTGCTGTCGGGAAAGTCTAGCGGGACGCCACGGGACACCCGCCGCGCAGCCGATGAGCGGCGCTCAGGCCGGCATGAACCGCAGGACCGCGTCCTTGAGGTCCGTGATGCGGCCGTGGAAGTAGTGGCCGGCGCCTGCGAGCAGGGCCACCTGCGGCGCCGGCTCGAGCGTGCGCACCCAGCGCAGCACGAAGTCCGCCGGCACCACATCGTCGGCATCCCCCTGCACGATGAGCCAGGGGCAGCGCGGCGGGTCCGCGTGCGTCACGTCGATCTTGGTCACCCCCGGGGCGACCAGCACCACGCGCGCCGGGTGCGCCGCGGCCGCGGCGAGCACCGCCACGGCGCCGCCGAAGGAGAACCCGCCCAGCCACAGGGCGGCCCCCGGCCAGCGCCCGCGGCCCCAGGCGATGACGGCGAGCGCATCCTCGGTCTCCCCGCGCCCCTCGTCGTAGCTGCCCTCGCTGGCACTGACGCCGCGGAAGTTGAAGCGGATGGTGGGTGCGCCGCGCTCACCGAACGCGCGCGCCAGCGTGTGCACCACCTTGTGGTCCATGTTGCCGCCGTAGAGCGGGTGCGGGTGGCACACGACGCCGAAGGCCGGGAAGGCCCGCGGCGTCCCCGCTTCCGCCTGCGGCGTCTCGATGAGGGCCTGCAGCGCCCCGGCCGGGCCCGGAAGGCTCACTCGCTCGCTGCGCGGGGGCGGCACGTCCGCGGCACCTAGGCCTGCGCGGCGCCACCGGGAGCGGCGAGCCGCACCAGCACGCGGTTGAGCCTCGCGACGTACTCGGGCGGGTTCGTGAGCTGGGCGCCCTCGGCGAGCGAGGCCTGCTCGTAGATCAGCTGCGCGAGCTCCTCGAACTCGGCCGGTGCCTGGATACGGTCCAGATACTTCACCAGCGGGTGGCCGACATTGAGCTCGAGCAGGGGCTTGGACTCGGGGGCCTGCTGGCCGGCGGCGGCGAGGATGCGGCGCATCTGCTCGCCGATGTCGTGGTCGCCGATCACCAGGCAGGCCGGCGACTCGCGCAGCCGCTCGCTGACCCGCACCTCGGTGACGCGCTCCCCGAGCGCGTCCTTGACGCGCTTGAGCAACCCCTTGCTCTCCTTGAGCTCGGCGTCGCGCTGCTTGCGGTCGGCCTCGCTCTCGAGGGTTCCGAGGCCAAGGTCGCCGCGGGCGGCGTCCTTGAACTTCCTGCCCTCGAACTCGGTGAGCTGGCCCATCACCCACTCGTCAATGCGCTCGGCGAGCAGCAGCACTTCCACGCCGGCTGACTTCAGGCGCTCGATGGCCGGGTGGGCGCGGGCGGCGGCGACGCTCTCGGCGATCACGTAGTAGATCCGGTCCTGGCCCGGCTTCATGCGGCCGACGTACTCGGCCAGGGTGGTGGTGGGGGCATCCTCGGCGCCGTGGGTGCTGGCGAAGCGCAACAGGGCCAGGATCGCGGGCTGGTTGGCCGGGTCCTGCACTACGCCCTCCTTCAGCACCGCGCCGAACTCCTTCCAGAACGTCGCGTACTTGGCGGCGTCCTCCTTCGCGAGGCGCCCGAGCAGGTCCAGCACGCGCTTGGTCAGCCCGCCGCGGATGGCCTCGACCTCCGGCTCCTGCTGCAGGATCTCGCGCGAGACGTTGAGCGGCAGGTCGGAAGAGTCGACCACGCCCTTCACGAAGCGCAGGTACAGGGGCAGGAACTGCTCGGCGTCGTCCATGATGAACACGCGCCGCACGTAGAGCTTCAGGCCCCGCACGCCGTCGCGCTGGTACAGGTCGAACGGCGCCCGACCGGGGATGTACAGCAGACTCGTGTACTCGCGCTTGCCCTCGACGCGGTTGTGGCTCCAGATGAGGGGCTCGGCGAAGTCGTGGGCGAGGTACTGGTAGAACTCCCGGTACTCCTCGTCCTTGATCTCGGTGCGCGGCAGGGTCCACAGGGCCTTGGCCTGGTTGACCACCTCGTACTCGAGCGAGGCCTCGCCTTCCTTGCGCATGCGCACCGGGAAGCCGATGTGGTCCGAGTAGCGGCGGATCAGGCCGCGCAGCCGGAACGGGTCGGCGAACTCCCTGGCGTCCTCCTTGAGGTACAGCGTCACCGAGGTGCCGCGCGCGGGCTGCGTGACGGTCTCGACGGTGAACTCCCCGTCGGCGCCGGATTCCCAGCGCACGCCGTCGGCCGCGGGCAGGCCGGCGCGCCGCGAGCGCACCTCGACCCGGTCGGCCACGATGAAGGCGGAGTAGAAGCCGACGCCGAACTGGCCGATCAGGGCGGAGGCCTTCTGCTCATCGCCCGAGAGCGAGCGGAAGAACTCGGCGGTGCCGGAGCGGGCGATGGTGCCGAGGTTGCGGATGGCCTCCTCGCGCGTCATGCCGATGCCGTTGTCGGTGAGGGTCACCGTGCCGGCCTTGGGGTCGCAGTCGATACGGATGCCGAGCTCGGGGTCGTCCTGGGTGAGGCTGGTGTCGGCGATGGCGGCGAAGCGCAGCCGGTCGCAGGCATCGGAGGCGTTGGAGACCAGCTCGCGCAGGAAGATCTCCCGGTGGCTGTAGAGCGAGTGGATCATGAGCTTCAAGAGCTCACGCACCTCGGCCTGGAAGCCGCGCGTCTCTTTCTGGCCGGCCTCGGGGGAGGCGGCCGGGGTGTCTGTCTGTGCCATGGCGTGTAGTCCCGCTTTAATGCCGCGCGGGCCTCGCGCGGCCCGTCTTGAGGGAAGCGATCTTGGGCGTCGGCGCGGGATTTTCAAGCGTCGCGTGGCCCGACGCGGGCTTGCGGGGCGGCGCCCTGCGGGCGCGCCGGGCGCGGGGAGCGCCGCGGCCTCAGCCGGCGAGCGTCAGCAGGCCGTGGTGCGCGAGCAGGAGGGTGGCGGCGCCGCCCAGGATGGCGGCGATGAACGGGGCGACGGCGGCGAGTGTCTCGGTGGCGGCCCAGGTCGCGAGGTGGCGACAGGTGCACCAGACATCGTCCAATTCGTCCCACAGATGCAGAAAGCGCTCTTCCATCGCGGGCGTACTCTAAGGCACGCAGCGGTTCCGCGACGTGTCCGCGCTCACACTGCACCGGGCGTGCTTGCGCGAGTTAAATTGCGTGCGTAGGCTTGGCTGCGACCCGCGTCACGCGGACGCGTCAGGCTAAGGGAAACATGCAGCGCATCGTCGTCCTGAACCCCAAGGGCGGGTCCGGCAAGACGACCATCGCGATCAACCTGGCGAGCTACCTCGCCTCCCGCGGCCAAGTTCCCACCCTCATGGATTATGACCCTCAGGGCTCCTCGTTCCGCTGGGTCAAGAAGCGCAAGCCCGCCCAGGCCCCGATCCACGTGATCGCCGCGTTCGAGAGGGACACGCGCACCACGCGCGCCTTCCAGCTGCGGCCCCCGCCGAACACCACGCACCTGGTCATCGACACCCCGGCCGCGCTCACCCCGGCACAGCTGCCGGACATGGTGCGCGATGCCGCCAAGATCATCGTGCCGGTGCTGCCCTCCGACATCGACATCCATACCTGCTCGCGCTGCATCCGCGACCTGCTGCTGGTGGCCAAGATCCGCCGCGAGGACGACCGCATCGGGGTCATCGCCAACCGCGTCAAGCGCAACACCCTCATCTACCAGGCCCTGATCCGCTTCCTGCACACGCTCGGCATCCCGATCGTGGCGACGCTGCGCGACTCGCAGAATTACGTGCGCGCCGCCGAGCTCGGGGTTGGGCTGCACGAGATGAAGTCCTACGTGGCGGCCCCCGACACCGAGCAGTGGGCGCCGCTGGTCGAATGGCTGACGCGGCCGAAGCCGCAGCCGGCGGCCCGGCCCCCGCAGGCCCCACCCCCGGCCGGCGGCACGCCGCCCGCAGGCAGCACCGGCGGGGATCCCTCGTCCACCGATACCCGCCCGGCGCTCGAGCAGGCCCTGGCCGAGCTGCCCCCGCTCCCGGCGGCGGTCTCCAACGCCTAGAACGACGGTACCGTGCGCCACGGTCCGCTGACCGGGCGCTGGGGCGTCACGCTGTGGATGGCATCGTCTGCGGGGAACCCGGCGGCCTTGCGGCCTCGGGAGTCGGCGGCCGCGTCCCGGCAGGAGCGCGCGCGCCGGGCGGTTACTTCTTGGGCTTGTTGGCGGTGTTCGGGCCGGGACCGTCGTTCGCGTCCCAGGAGCCGCGCACCTGGTCCGCCCAGCTCTTGTAGTTCGACCAGGTGTAGAGGTTGCGGGTGATCGCGGCCTGGCGGGCGCGGGCGCGCTGCATCCGGTCGAGCCAGTTGGCGTACGCATCCGCGCCACCACCACCGTTGCCGGCGGGCGGTTCGCGTGGCGCACCGGGCGGATCGTCTCGCCCCCTGTCGTTCGAGCTCATGAGAAAGCTCCTTAATACCTTGAATCCAGCGTACGTGTTCGCTCCCGGCGCCGCAGGAACTGGTTCACAGGCATGTCGCCTTTGGCGGACGGTGCGACGGGTCTCTCGATGGTGGCGCGCAAAGTGTGCGCAGCCTTACCGGCCGCGAAGCGTTATGTGAAGGCGAAGAAACCTCAGCCGACCAGGCGGTAGACGGGCCGGTAGACGCTGCCGGGCAGGCGCATGCGCTGCTGCGCGACGAAGGCGGCGAGCAGCGCATCGAGCGCGCGCACGATGTCGCGGTCGCCGCTGAGTTCGTAGGGTCCGAGCGACTCGATCGCCTGGATGCCGGCTTCCTTGACGTTGCCGGTGACGATGCCGGAGAAGGCGCGCCTGAGGTTCGCGGCCAGCTGGTGCGCGGGCTGCTCGCGCCTGAGGTCGAGCGCGCGCATGCTGGCGTGCGTGACCTCGAAGGGCCGCTGGAACTCGGGCGGGATCGTCAGCAGCCAGTTGAAGTTGTAGGAGTCGGAGGCCTTGCGCCGGAACTCGCGCACCGCATCCATGCCGCGCACCATGCGCCGCGCCACCTCCGGCGGGTCATCGACAATCACGGTGAAGCGCCGCACCGCCTCCTCGCCCAGGGCATCGGCCACGAAGCGCAGCACCTGCTCGAAGTAGGCGGCGCTCTGCTGCGGTCCGGTGAGCACCACCGGGAAGGGCTGGGCGCGGTTGGCCGGGTCGAGCAGGATCCCGGTGAGGTAGAGGATCTCCTCGGCGGTGCCGGCGCCGCCGGGGAACACCACGATGCCGTGCGCCATGCGCACGAACGCCTCCAGGCGCTTCTCGATGTCCGGCATGATCGCCAGCTGCGTGACGATGGCATTCGGGGGCTCGGCGGCGATGATGCCGGGCTCGGTGATGCCGATGTAGCGGCTGTGCTCGATGCGCTGCTTGGCGTGCCCGATGGTGGCGCCCTTCATCGGGCCCTTCATGGCTCCCGGGCCGCAGCCGGTGCACACGTCCAGGCCCCGCAGGCCGAGCTCGTAGCCGACGTTCTTGGTGTACTGGTACTCGCGGGCATCGATCGAGTGGCCGCCCCAGCACACCACCAGGTTCGGGCGCGCCTTGTAGTCCAGCAGGCGCGCGTTGCGCAGCACGTGGAACACCGCGTTGGTGATCGAGGCCGAGTCGGTGAGGTCGAAGCGGCCGCTGGCGATGATCTCGTTGGCGATGAACACCACGTCGCGCAGCACCGCGAACAGGTGCTCCTTGATGCCGCGGATCATCTGGCCGTCGACGAAGGCGGCCGCGGGGGCGTTCTGCATCTCCAGCTTCACCCCCCAGGGGTGGCGCACGATGCGGATCTCGAAGTCGCGGTAGCGCTCGAAAACGTCCTTGGCGTTGTCGGTGGGGGCGCCCGAGTTCAGCACCGCCAGCGCGCAGCGGCGGAACAGCGGGTAGATGCCGCCCTGGCCGGTGTCGAGCAGCTTCTCGATCTCGGCCTGGGACAGGTTCTCAAGACTGCCGCGCGGCCCGACGCGCGCGTCGACGAACTCGGACAACTCGCTGGACACTTAGGCGTCGATTCTAAGGGAGGATGTCGATCGGCACGTCGTCCGGCACCAGCATCCAGATCTCCACCATGTCGGCGTTGGAGACGGCGATGCAGCCGTCGGTCCAGTCGTGGCTGGCGTAGTACTCGGGCTCGTGCCTGAGCGTGTTGGGAAGCCCGTGGATCATGATCGAGCCACCCGCCTGCCAGTGGTGGGCGCGCGCCCGGCGCTCGTCCTGGGC
>Ga0335085_10013182_pt1 | contig 12127 bp, 12 predicted proteins | sample Lox_Sample_45_FD_206712 | JGI IMG/M metagenome (GOLD analysis project Ga0335085, IMG submission 206712) | Soil microbial communities from Loxahatchee National Wildlife Refuge, Florida, United States - Lox_Sample_4.5 | ecosystem: Environmental > Terrestrial > Soil > Wetlands | place: USA...
GTCGCCGAAAGCGTCCACGTCGCGCAGGGACAGGTGATCGTGACGCCGAACCTGAAAGTCCGGCAGTGGCCCGAGTAGTTCCGAGCCGCGAGCAGAGGGAGCGGATCTTCGGCGGCGGCTAGGTCCCCTTCGCCGCCATCTTCTTTTCGAGCGCCCTCATCAAGCGCGCCTCCACATCCTGCGGGATGGGATACGGATTCATCCCCTTGTAGATCTGGATGGTTTTCTGCATCGTGTCGAAAATCACCCAGCAGTTGGGGCATTCGGTAATGTGGCGCTCCAGCTTGGCCTTTAGCTCGGCGTCGATACCCTCGTCCAGGTATTCCCCGATCTCGCTGAGAAACTCCTTACAGGTAAGCAAAGGCGTCTTCTCCCTTGCGCTTGAATTGACGGGTCAGCTTCTCGCGGAGTTGCAGGCGGGCCCGCAGCAATCTGCTTTTGACGGCCGGAATGGAGAGGCCCAGCGCCTCGGCAGTCTCCTCGGTCGAAAGCTCGTCGATGTCGCGCAGCACGAACACCGAGCGGTAGGGCGGCTCCAGGCTCTGAATCGCGGAGTCCAGAATCTCACTCAGCTCCTCGCGCGAAAAACGCTGTTCGGGATTCTCGTCCCACGCCGCGATCTCCCGCACTACGGTGTCTTCACCGGTGTCGATGGTCTCGTCCAGCGAGACCGTCTTGCCGGTCTTCTTGCGCCGCAATTTCATGAGCGCCTGGTTCACCGCGATGCGCACGATCCAGGTGTAGAACTTCGAATTTCCCTGGAACTGATCGAGGTGCTCGTAGGCCTTCATAAAGGTCTCTTGCAGCACGTCCTCGGCATCCTCGCGATTCTGCGTGACATGCTGTGCCAAGCGGAAAATCTTGCCCTCATAACGCCTCACCAGTTCGGCGAATGCGGCCGTATCCCCTTCGCGCGATTGCGCGACGAGGATGGCTTCGTCGATCCCGGTCTGAGTGGGTGCGGGCATAGGTAGGTGGCAATTCCATCATAGCGCAGAGGCAGCCGGAAGCCGCCTGCAGTGTTAGATGTTAACGGGCGCTCCAGGTCGCACCGGTTATGACGTACTGGCCATTTTCCATGTTGACGCTGACTACTACCCCCCGTTGCAGCAGGCCGGTTTCCGGACCCTCGTGCTCTTGGAAAGCTCAGCGGGTGCGCGGGCGAATTGTCGACCAAAACCTCCGGGTCCCATAGCCGCTCTTGCGCCCCCATCGCCGGACTGGCGGCGCACATCGCGATGAGCAGAACCCGCGTCAGCGCGCGCTCATGTAGCGCTCGGCGCATTACCACGCGGGCTACGTTAAGATTGAGGGCAGGTCACAGAATGGCTGTGATCGAGATCGGCGATGCCCAAGGCTAAAGCTGCCGCGTATAGTTGACCCTCAAGGGCTGGTTGGAAAAGCTCGCGGCCGAAGAGGAAGATCTGTCACGTCGCAAACCGCTTAAGACCGGCCGCGGCATGGGGGCAAAGTACGGTCCGGCTCCCTCCGCCGAAGAGATCGATGAGAACCCCCGCGAGATGTTTCGCAATTTCACACAAGATCTGTAGCACTGGCCACCAGAGATCAGCCCGGAGACATGACAATCGTTGGCGTCGCCGATACCCACACGGCGATTTGGCATCTCTTCAACGATGAACGACTGTCGACGAGCTGCGCGTACGTTCATCGAGGACGCTGCAGCGGCGGGCAACAGGATCGCGGTTTCTGCGATCAGCCTTGCCGGAATTGTCTATGTCCTCGAGAAGCACCGTCTGCCTGTAGGCGCTTATGAGGAACTCAAGGCCGTTTTGGATGACCCCGATCATGTTCTGGAAGAAGCCCAATGCACGGCAGGCATCGTGGATTCGATGAGCAGTTTACCGCGCGCGGAGGTCCCAGACATGCCGGATCACATCATTGCATCGCGATCTATTTCGATGTCCCTGTGATCAGCCGCGATGGCCGCATCCAAGCAACATCGCTCCGCACAATCTCGTAGCGCCTATCGCCCTACCGTCCGCAGTAGCGCGCTCAGCCCGTTCCACAAAATCTGCACGCCGATACACACCAAAATAAACGACGACAGACGGATAATCACGTTCATGGCCGATTCGCCCAGCGTGCGGCCGATGCGCTCGGCGAAGCGGTAGCTCAGGTAGATCGACGCGGCGATCACCACCGAGCCGAGCACCATCCCGGCAATCAGCGGCCAACGCCACTCGGAGCCTTCCGGCCGGTTGGCGCCCACCGTGATGGCCACCGAAATCGAGCCGGGGCCGACCGTCAGCGGCAGGGTCAACGGGTAAAACGCCCGGCGCGAATAGTCGGCTTCGCTGCACTCGCGGCTATCGGCCTCTTCCTCGCCATCGTCGTCCGGACGGCGCAGCAGCGACCAGCCAGTCGAGATCACCACCAGGCCTCCGCCCACCTGCACCACCGGCAGGGAGATGCCGAAGAACGCCAGGATATGGGTGCCGATGAAGATCGAGGTCAGAATCAGGATCAGCCCGTTCAGCGCGATCATGCGCGCCAGCGCCACTCGCCCGGCGCCCGAAAGGCCGCGCGTCAGCGACAGAAAAATGGGCGTGTTGCCGATCGGATTGACGATCGGAAACAGCGCGCCCACCACCAGCAGAGTGTACTTGGCGAGATTGCCCAACGGGTCCGGCATCATCGCTCAATGTACCTGATCGCACACCGTCCCAAGTCGCGTTACACTGGTGCCGTGCCCCCGCGTGTCCTGCCGCCAAACCTGCGCTGCCCGATTTGCGGGCGCAGCGACATTCGCTTCTCCGGGCAACGCGAAGTGTGGGATATCTTTCAGAAAATTTTTAATCGGGCGCCCTTCCGCTGCCTGAGTTGCCAGGCGCGCTTCTACAATTCCCTCAACCCGGCGCCGCCGAAAGAAGAAGAGCCTAAAGAAGAGCCGAACGAGGATTGACGATCCGCTGCCGAGGCCTACGGGGGTTCCAGCAGACAGCATAGGATTGCCAGAGAGCCCCCGTGAAAATAGCGGTCCCCACAGGGCAACCGCCACGCGTGGCGGTCTTGGAGTTGTAAGTGGTTGGTTATCCTCGGCCATTTTCGGCAAAGCCGCCACGCTCGGCGGTTTGCCCCGCGGCGCCCGCCGATATTCGGGCTTACATCGGATGCGCCGTGATGCGGATCTCCACGTGCATCCCGCTGCTCACCGGCTTCGATTCCACATGGATGGCGAACCGCGGACCGGGCTTCTCGCCGAAGTAATGTTGGCCTTCCACCACCACGGCGCGATCCTTGGGGGTAATTTTCGAGCTCCGAATCCACACCGGGTAGTCATGTGCGTTCAACAGGTCAGCGTAAAAGTCCTGGATCGATTCGCGGTCCTGGAGCGTGTTGAATTCGGCCTTCATGTAGCGCAGTTCGAACTGATCCGTCCCACTGACGATTTCGGGAGTGGCCGCCGGGTCGCAAGTGGTGAGCCAATCCGGCCACGCCAGCCGCGGGACCGCCGGTTTCGCCTTCGGATACACTGGCCGGTCGTATTTGGCTTGCGTATCCAGAGGCTTGTTCGGGCCTGAGGCCCACGCGCTGCACATGATCCGCACCGAGGTTCCGGAGGTCATCTGCTGCAGGGTGATTTCGAGCGAACACTCCTCGGCCGCGCCGCGGATGGTCGTGGTCATCGAATTTTGCACCGGATGAAACGCCAGCCGTCGCGCGTCGAACATGCCCCGGTAGAACGCGATCACCTCGTCCAGCGAAGCTTTCGTCAGATAGTCCGACCAGGCCCGCCCGGTCATCGACCCGCTGCGTTCGCGCGCGCCCGGAAACGGCGCCAGCCAGGAAGGGAGCGTCGGCGCATCTCCCGCCGACACCGCGGCCGCGATCAGCAAAACGCAGCCCACGGCTCTGCCGGCTGTCTTCCTCACGGCCGTCCCTTGTACCCGTAGGCAGTCAACCGCAAAATCACCGTGATCGGCTGGTTGAGGTAGCTGCGGTCGAAGCGGACGTGGATCACCGTGCGCGGACCGGGAAAGCCCGAAGGGTAATTGTCGCCTTCCACATCGCCGATGGCGTTTTGCTGCACGCCTTTCATGGTCTGCCCGGTCTCCACGCCGCCCTTGTAGACGGCGTACTCGTGGGCCGTCAGCAGATCCTTGTAGAAAGCGAAAAGCGCCGTCATCGGCTCGGAGGTGGTGTACTTGGTCTCGAGATACTCGTTGTGGGACTGATCCACGCCCGGCCGGCCCGCGAGCCGCGCCCCATTGATGTGCCCCAGCCAGTCCGGCCACACCAGCGGCGGCGCATCGGCGGGCGGACGCTGCTTGTGGATGCCCATCTCGGCCACCAGTTGCTGATGCCGTTCCATAATGCCGGCGGGCATGGGCGGCATCGCGGGCGACGCCGTGCTGTGGGTCGCGGCGATGGTCTGGCCCTTAGCCGCGCAATTCAGTCGCACGAAGGTGCCCTCCGCCTGCGCCCGCACGGTGATCATTAAGTTGCATTCCGGCGAGGACCCGCGCAGTACCGCGCCGCCCGCGCCATCGGGGTTCTGCTGCAGAGTCACGCTTTGTGCTTCCAGCAGCTTGCGATAGTGGTCGGCGACCGCATCCGGCGCGGCCGCGGCGGTGTAAGTCATTTCCACCAGCGCCGGGTAAGTCTTGATCTGCGGCGCGGCGCCCGGATATGGGGCCAGCCACGCGGGCATGCTCGGCTGCGAAAACAGCGCCGGCGCAAACAGGCACACGGCGGCGGCAAGCGGCAGTCTCATCTCCCTGATCCTGGCAGGCCTCCGCCGCCCCCGCAAGATGCCGGTGGTTAACACCGTGCCTCCAAGTCACGCCTGTTACCCCGCACGCACGTAGGCAAGCCCGCTACAATCTGAAGAGTGCCGGGAGTTTATCTTTCTTATCCCTTCTGCGCGCAGAAGTGCACCTACTGCAATTTCGCCTCGGGCGTGTACCCCCGCGACCGCGAACAGCAGTACCGCGCCGCGCTCGAAGCGGAGATCCGTGCGCACCGCTGGGAGTGGCGGCCGGAGACCGTCTATCTCGGCGGCGGTACACCATCGAACTTAGATTCCGAGGCGCTGGCGCCGCTGCTCGATGCCATTCCCGGACGCCCGTGGCAGGAAGCGACCATCGAGGCCGCGCCCGGCACCATCACTGAGGAAAAGGCGCGCGCCTGGGCCGCGCTCGGCATCAGTCGGGTAAGCTTCGGCGTGCAGTCGTTCGTCGAGGCGGAAATCCGCCGCACCGGCCGCCGGCATACCGCCGCGACAGTGGTCCGGGAAATGCAGATCCTCGCCGCACAGGGCCTCGTGAACTGTAACCTCGATCTCATCGCCGGATTGCCCGGGCAGACCGCCGACTCGTGGCGCGAATCGCTCGACTGGGTCGAGCGGCTCGGCGCGCCGCATGTCTCGGTATACATGCTCGAAGTGGATGAGGATAGCCGCCTGGGCGCCGAGATTCTGCGCGGCGGCGCTCGTTACGGCGCCGGCGACATCCCCGACGACGACCGCATCGCCGATTTCTACGAAGAGGCCGTCGAGCGCCTCGCCGCCGAGGGCATTGCGCGGTATGAAATTTCCAACTTTGCGCGACCGGGCTTCGAATCACGCCACAACCTGAAGTACTGGAAGCTCGAACCTTACGCAGGTTTCGGCGCCGACGCACATTCCTTCGATGGCCGCCTGCGCCGCCGCAATCCCGAGTCGGTGGAGGATTATCTGCGGGCCGCCACTCCGTCGGAAGATCCGGCGGACCCCGGCGAGCACCTGTGGGTGGGTCTGCGCCTCGCCGAAGGCGTCCGACCCACCGCCGAGGATTGGGAGCGCTTCGACCGTCCGATCCGCCGCTTCGTGGAAGCTGGACTGCTGGAAACCGGATCCGGCGCACTGCGGCTCACCGCCCGCGGCGTGCTGCTCTCGAACGAAGTGTTCCAGGAGTTTCTCACCGTATGATCGACCTGCGAAGCGACACCGTCACCAAGCCCACCCCGGCGATGCGCCGCGCCATGATGGAAGCCGAGGTGGGCGACGATGTCTACGGCGAAGATCCCACCGTCAACCGCCTGGAAGCCCGCGCCGCCGAAATCGCCGGCAAGGAAGCGGCGCTGTTCGTGCCCACTGGGACGATGGGCAACACCATCGCGGTAAAGCTGCTTACCGAGCACGGCCAGGAAGTGATTTGCGACTCGCGCGCCCATTTGCTGGATTATGAAATGTCGATGGTGGCGTGGTTCTCGGGCTGCGTGGTGCGCGCCATTCAGACCAACGACGGCGTGCTTTCCTGGGACGAAGTGCGGCGGCTCATCAAGCCGGTAAATCCCTACTCGGCGCCCACCGGCCTGGTGGAAATCGAGAACACCCACAACATGCACGGCGGCACACTCTACCCCATGCGCACCGTGCGGGAGATCTGCGATGGGGCACACGAGCGCGGCGTGAAGGTCCACATGGATGGCGCGCGGATTTTCAATGCGGCCGCGGCGCTGGGCATGCCGGTGCGCGAGATCGCCGCGTCCGCTGATACGCTGATGTTCTGCCTGTCGAAAGGCCTGGGCGCGCCGGCCGGATCGATTCTGGCCGGTCCCGCGGCGCTCATCGCCAAGGGACGGCTGTACCGCAAGCGCTTGGGTGGCGGTATGCGGCAAGCCGGCGTGCTGGCCGCGGCCTGCCTGGTGGCGTTGGACGAAAGCCCGCGCAAGCTGGAAGAGGATCATCGCCACGCGCGCCTGATGGCGGAGATGCTGTCGCGCATTCCAGGGGTGAAGATCGACCCCGCTTCGGTGGCGACGAATATCGTGGTGTTTGATGTGTCTGCGGCCGGTGTCGCGCCGGCGGACATCAGCTCCCGGCTAAGGCAGCGCGGCGTGCTGCTGAACGCCATCAACGAGCGCCAGTTGCGCGCGGTGACGCATTACGATGTCGGCCGCGAGGATTGCGTACAGGCGGCTGAGGCGGTCGCGGAGATTCTCCGCCCGGTAGCCGTAGGAGAAGCCAGAGGATGAGTTCGATGAAGGGGGCGATCTTCGGGCGCGGCGTGCACGAGGTCGAAAACGGAGCCGGTGCGCCCTCTGATCCCGTGAGGGAGCGGTTGGCGGTACCCGGCGGCGTGAAGCGCCCCCAACCGCTCCGTAACGGGGCCGGAGGGCACCCCGGCTCAGATTGCTCCCAGGTTCGCGAAGCTGATTTTTTAGGGCTGGTAACCGCGCGAACTGCGTCTTCTCCCAAGACTCTTAGGGCCGCCACATGCTTGCGGCCAAATTTCAGACTGGATAACCAAATGTGGAAATTGCTTTTGCTGGCCGCCGGGGCAACATTCGCCTCGGGCCAGCAATATACCATCTCGACTGCAGCAGGCGGCGCTCCGCCCCTGACCCCCGCGGCGGCCACCGGCGTCTCCATCGGACAGCCGCAGCGCGCCACCGCCGATAAGGCCGGGAACGTCTATTTCAGCAGTTCGACGAACTGCGTCTTCAAGCTCACCACCAGCGGTGTCCTGACCCTGGTGGCCGGCACGTCGCGCGCCGGCTTTTCGGGCGATGGCGGCCCCGCCGTGAACGCCCAGTTGAATGCTCCGCAGGGCGTGGCGCTCGATAAGGCCGGCAATCTCTACATCGCCGATTCGCTGAACAACCGCGTCCGCATGGTCAACCCGCAGGGCATCATCTCCACCTTTGCCGGCACCGGCCAATCCAGCCCGGATTCCGTGCCCGGAACCTTCAACGACGGCGGTCCGGCAACCCAAGGTTTGCTCAAGCGGCCCCAGGGACTGGCTACCGATTCGAGCGGCAACCTCTACATCGCCGACACGGGCGACAATCTCATCCGCGAAGTGACCACCGACGGCCTGATCCACTCCATCGCCGGCGACGGCTACCCGAGTTATGGCGGCGAAGACGGTCCGGCCATCAGCTCGGAACTGCACACCCCATCCGACGTTGCCGTGGATTCGGCCGGTAATGTCTGGATTGCCGATACCGTCAACCAATACATCCGCGAGGTGGTCGCCAGCACCGGTTACATCCACCACATGGTTGGCAACAACGGCACGCCCAATGCCGGACCGGGCGCCGAAGGCTACGCCGGCGACGGCGCTTCGTCGCAGTTGGCCACGCTGTATTCGCCCGTGGGCGTAGCGCTCGATTCCAACAACAACCTGTACATCGTGGAGCAGGGCGACAGCCGAGTTCGCGAGGTGAATTACCAAAGCACCACGGTCACCTTTCCCGGCACCAATTTGAAGGCTCAGCCGGGCTGGATCGAAACCGTGGTGGGCACCGACCAGATCGGCTTTAACGCCACCAACACCACCGGCAATACCACGCCGTTGAACTATCCCACTGGCATGACCGTGGATGGCTCCGGCAACATGTTCATCGCCGACACGCTCAATCTGCGGTTGCGCAAGGTGTCCAACAACAGCATCAGCACGGTAGCGGGAAATGGTCTGCTGAGCTACGGCGGAGATGGCGCACAGGCCACCACCGCGCAGCTCAACAATCCGCAGGGCGTGGCCGTGGACCCGGCGGGCAATCTGTACATTGCCGACACCAACAACAACTCCATCCGCCGGGTGGCGGGCAACGGCGTGATCACCACTGTGGCGGGCAGCGGTATTTCGGGAGCGGCGGCGCCCGGCAACGGATCGAACCAGTTCACCGCGCCGCGCGGCCTGGCTTCGGACGCGGCCGGCAACATCTATATCGCCGACTCGCAGAACGCCCGCGTGGTGAAGCTTTCCGCAGCGGGCGGGCTTTCGACCGTGGCGGGCAACGGCACGCCGGGTTACGGCGGCGATGGCGGCGCGGCCACTTCCGCGATGTTGAATACGCCTACCGCGGTTGCCGTCGATAGCGCCAACAACCTGTACATCGCCGATTTCAGCAACAACCGCATCCGCAAAGTGTCGGCCTCCGGCACTATCAGCACCCTGGCCGGCACTGGCTCGAGCGGCTATTCCGGCGACGGCGGACAAGCCGCTGCCGCGCAGATCAACCTGGCGCAGGGCGTCGCCGTGGACAACGCGGGCAATGTGTTCATCGCCGATACCGGCAACAACGCCATCCGGATGGTTGCGCCAAACGGCATCATTACCACCGTCGCCAACGTGGTCAGCCCCGTCGGCATTACCACGGACTCCCTCGGCATGGTCTATGTCGCGGACGGCAGTTCGCAGGTGTTCAAGATTTATCCGTTCGGCTCGGCCATCGTGGTGCCGATCGCCGGCACCGGAACAGGCGGCGGATACACGGGCGATGGCGGACTCGCCACCAGCGCTCAGCTCAACGGCCCCAACGGCATCGCCGTCGATTCAAACGGCAATATTTACGTCGCCGATTCCGCCAATAACGCGATCCGCAAACTGCAATTCGCCGGCTCGGGGATTTCGGTTTCGGCGTTAGTGAGTGCGGCGAGCGGCCTGCCCGGGGTGGTCGCGCCCGGCGAACTGGTGGTGCTCTACGGCTCCGGACTCGGTCCCGCCAACCTGGTGGTGGCCACTCCCTCGAACAATGTGTACGGCACGAACCTGGCCGGCACCATCGTGTTCTTCAACGGTACGCCCGCGCCGCTATACTACACCTCAGCGAACCAGGTGGCCGCGGTGGCGCCATTCGGCCTGAGCGGCTCGCAGGCTACCATCCTGGTGCAGTACCAGGGCCAGATTTCGAGCGCGTTTACCGCTTCGGTGGCCGCTGTCAGCCCGGCGCTGTTCACTTCCAACGCCTCGGGAACCGGAAATGCGGCGGCGATAAACGTGGCTGACGGATCGGTGAACGGGCCCAGCCACCCGGTAGCCGCGGGCAGTTATATTTCGCTGTACCTGAGCGGGTCTGGCCAAACCAGTCCGGCCAGCCAGGACGGCGCCGTGAGCGGAGCCAATGGCGCGACGCTGCCCTCACCGCTGGCCAGCACGACCGTGACGATCGGCGGCAAAACCGCCAGCACCAACTATGTGGGTGCTGCGCCGCAGGCCATCGCCGGGCTGACCCAGATCAACGCTCTGGTTCCGGCGGGCACGGCGTCGGGCGCGGTCCCGGTCACCGTCACGATCGGCGGTGTCTCGTCGCAGCCAGGCGTCACGATTACCGTAAAATAGGCCGGAGTAATTGCTCGAAACAGCACTGGACGGCTCCGAGCAGCTTGCTAAGATATCCTCGTGGCCCCGAAAGAGGAGTACTCGCGGGCAGATGTCCGCCGTCAGTTCGGCCTCTCCGAGCGGCAGTTGCGCAATTGGGAAGAGCGCAAACTGCTGGACCACGCCGAAACGTACTCCTTCGCCGACCTGATCGCCATCCAGACCATCCTGAAGCTGCGCGAGAACCGCATTCAGGCGCGGCAAATCGGCCAGGCGGTGCAATCGCTGCGGCAGAAGCTGGCCTGGATCAAGCATCCGCTTTCGGAACTGCGCGTGGTTTCTGATGGCCGCAAGATCGCGGTGCTGGTGGCCGGGCAGCGCATGGAGGCGATCACCGGGCAGATCGTCTTCGATTTCGAAGCCAGCGCTACCGGCGGCCTGCGCAGCTTCCCGGAACGCAAACGGGCCGTCAACCTGATGCGCGAATCGGAAGCCTGGTTCCAGCGCGGCCTGGAGTTGGAAGAGACCGGAGCGCCCATCGAGGAAGCCATGGAGGCTTATCGCCGGGTGTTGGAACTAAACCCTGGCGCGGCCGGCGCGCTGGTCAACTTAGGCACCATCTTATACCGCCAGCGTAAGTTCTCCGAAGCCGAGAAGTATTACCGCCAGGCTATCGAAGTGGATCCGACTTATCCACTGGCGCAGTTCAACCTCGGCAATCTGTACGATGAGCAGGGCCGCACGGTCGAGGCGCTGGATCACTATAGGCGCGCGCTGGCTCTCAACCCCAAGTATGCCGATGCGCATTTTAATTTGGCGCTGCTCTATGAGCGCACGGGCGATAACTTGCGCGCGGTGCATCATTGGCGCAGTTACTTAAAGCTGGATCACACCGGCGAGTGGGCCGACATCGCGCGGCGGCAGTTAGAGAGATTGCGCCAAACGACCGTGATTCAGTCGCGGTAGGAACGTCCGATTCACTGCAGAGCCACAGAGACCGCGGAGGAAGCGCCGAGAACTCCTCTCCTTTTCTCCGCGAATTTCTACGTGGCTCTCTACAAAGGTCTCCTCGTTTTTCTCCGCGCTTCCTCCGCGACCTCCGTGGCTCGGCGGTGAAGGCGGCTGGGTGAATGCGCAGCTACTCCTTCTCCGACTCTGCTTCCGCTTCCGCCGCCGCTTCCGGACCGGCTGCCTGTGCGTCCGCCAGAATACGGCGCGCTTCTTCGAGTTGCGCACGCGGCACCTGCACCTGGTAGCCCAGGACGGGATACTGCGACGTGGCCCCAACCACGATCGCCGGAACGCCGTTCGATTCCAGCAGGCTTTTGAGCACGCCGGCCTCCATCTCCGAATCGATGGTTTGCGACTCGTACAGCGTGACCATGTCGAGATCGTGCGAGGTGTTTACGTCGCCCGGCGCGTCTTCGTCGCGCTTCTGCGGATCGTCGGCTTCGGGATCTTGCGCCATGCCTCAAGGATATCGCAGAATATGAAGGGACCGGCCCCCGCCGGTCGCCCCGCGGAGGTTTCCAATGTCCGAGCAGACTCAAGAAAACGATGAAGGCAGCAGCGCTCTGGCGTGGTTCATCACCGGCGCCGTACTTGGCGCGACCATGGCGGTGCTCTACACACCGCGCAGCGGGAAAGACACCCGCCGCCTCCTGACCGAGCGCACCGCGCAGAGCCGTGATGCCCTGACCGGAACCGGCAAGGACCTGATGGATGCCGGCAAAGACATGTTCGAGCGCGGCCGCAAGCTGATCGACGACGCCTCGGACCTGTTCGAGCGCGGCCGCAAACTGGTGCGCGGATAGTCCGGCCCATGGCGGCTGTCATGGTGGGCGAGTACCGGATCGCCCGCATCCTGGATCATGTCCACTGGTGGGACGGCGGCACGTTCTTCGGCGTGGTTCCCAAAACTCTGTGGAGCAAGAAGATTGCGCCCGACGATCGCAACCGCATCGCCATCGCGTTCAATTGCTACCTGATCCAGGGCGGCGGCCACACCATCCTGGTCGAAACCGGTTGCGGCGACAAGCCCGATGCGCGTATGCGCGAGCGCATGAGCCTGCCGCTGG
>Ga0335085_10013183_pt1 | contig 12126 bp, 8 predicted proteins | sample Lox_Sample_45_FD_206712 | JGI IMG/M metagenome (GOLD analysis project Ga0335085, IMG submission 206712) | Soil microbial communities from Loxahatchee National Wildlife Refuge, Florida, United States - Lox_Sample_4.5 | ecosystem: Environmental > Terrestrial > Soil > Wetlands | place: USA: Florida...
CCCGCGCAAAGGGCCTCCAGGTCATCCACCGGAACCACCCGGACCAGGTTTTCATCCTTCACGACCTCCAGCAAATCCCTGCCCCCGGTCTGGTCCGTGCAAACCAACGGTAATCCGCAGGCCAAGGCCTGGAAAAGCACCAGGGAAAGCCCCTCCTCGCGGGAGGCCAGGACAAAAACATGGGCTTTGGCGTAATAGTCCAACAGCTCCCATTGGTTGACGGGGTCCACATGGGTGAACCGGTCGGAATCGGGAAAGGGGGCGTCCCCCCTTCCCCCGACGTGCACCAGCCGGAGCTCCGGCATTTTCTCCAACACCTGCCCCCAAACGTCACAGCCCTTGCGGTAAATCCAGCCCCCCACGAAAAGCGCGGTGGGCGGAAGCCCCTCGGGCGCGGGCGTGGGCTTGAACATTTCCAGGTTGACCCCGTAGGGGTTGCGGAAAAGCCGCTCCGGCCCGATCCCCCTGGCGGTGAAGCTGTCCACCACATGTAAGGAAGGGACCACAATCAGATCCGCCTGCTCGTAACTCGCCAGCTCCCGCTTCACGTCGAAATCGGGCACCTGGGCCCCGCCCTTGAGGGACGCCAGGATTTCCTTCTGTCTCAGGATATGGGTGCTTCCCCGCTCCACCAGTATCTTGGCCCCATACTTGCGCCGGGCTTTTTCCGAGGCGATGGGGAAAAAACCCGTCATGCCGATAAAAACGTCGCAGGGCTCCAGTTTCCAGGCCACCAGCCGGTCCATGAGAAGGATGTTGAGCTGGTTCAGGAAGGGCCAAACCGGGGTTTCCTTGAGCAGGCGCATGAGGCCGATCAAGGGGGCCACGTAGGGGAAAAGCGACCTTTGCAGGGACGCCTTCAACCCGAATTTCGCCCCCCTTTTCACTGGCACATAGGAATAAAAAAGCACCTCGTGGCCCAGGGCGTCCAGTTCGCGGGCCAGGTCCAGCACGTGGAACCGGCCTCCGGTGGCGATGGCGATCCTCATGGCGTTTTTCCGTCCGGGGAGGAGGGCATGGTCATCCCGCCTGGGTCCGGGCCACCGGGCCCTTGGAGAAATGCTTGAGCACCCGGTGGGCCAGCGATTTGAGGGTGCCGTCATCCCAAACCCACCAGGCCGTCCCGCCCACGCCAAGGAAGAGAATCGAAGCCAGGGAGCAGCGGAGAATTTCCATGTGGCCTCCGCAATAGGCGTAGGCCAGGCCCCAGGCCAGCGCGGTGAGGAGCATGGGGAAAAGGAAGGGCCGAACCTGGTTTTTCAAGGCCTGCCGGGGGACGGAAGCCAGGAAATACAGGGAGCTGAGCCCGAAGGCCGCCGCCGTACCGATCGCGGCCCCCTCGGCGCCGTCCCAAAGGGCTCCGGCGAAGGCGCCCGCCGAATTCAGCAAGGCCGCCAGGGCGTTGGCCCAGAGGAGGTTGCGGTACCTGCCCGCGGCGTTCATCCAGGAGGAGATGGAGATCCAAACGCCCTGGGCCACCAGTCCCAGGCTCACCCAGGTGATAACGGGCCCGGAGTCGTGCCACTTTCCTGGAAAAAAGGCGTAGAGGAGGGGCGGGGCTAAAAGGGCCTGGAGGCCGCAGGCCAGGCTCAAGGCCCCCGTCATGGCCCGGGTGACCCGCAGCACCGCCGACACCTGCCGCTCCGGTTCCTCCCCCATCTTGGTGAAGACCGGCATCAGGACCTGCCTCAGGTTGACCGCGAGGAGAAAAACGGCCTGGCCGGCCACCTGCCATCCCCAACTGAAATGGCCGGTGGCGGCCGCGCTGACCGCCATGCCCACGAAGAAAATGGGCCCCTGGGTCTGGAGGCCCACGAAGAAGCCCGTCAAGGCCAGGGAGAAGGTGGGCTTGAAGAGTTCCCGGATAAGCCGCCAATGCGGCCGCTCCATCGGCGGGAAGCCTTCCCGCCAATAAACGTAGAGCGCGCCGGCCCAAAGCCTTGGGATGACGGGAAGGATGAGGGAGTAGGGGCCGAAGCCCGCCCTGGCCAGCAGGACGGCGCAAAGGGTGTAGGTCACGCCTTCCGCGAAATGGGAAAGGGCCAGGTGCTTGAAGTCCAGCCGGAACTTGAGCCGGCCGCCGAGGATGGTATTGGCCGTTCCGGCCACCGAAGCGGCCGCCAGGATAACCAGCAGGCCCTTGAGCTGGCCGTGGCCGCTCCAAACCGCGAAGGGGATGGCGGCGAGGATGAGCAGCCCGCTGACCGTGCAAAGGATCAGGGAAAGCCAGAGGCCTTGGGCGGCCTCCTGGTCGTAGCGTTTGCGCTGCACCAGCACGTCTCCCACGGCGCCGGCCGAGAGGAGCGAGGTGAACCCGGCCATGGAATTGGCCATCCCGGACAAACCCATATCCGCCGGCTCCAGGAACCAGGCCAGCAGGACCTGGCCCGCCAGCGTGACGGCCTTGTTGGCCAGGGCCAGCCCGACGTTCCAGGCCGCTCCCCGCGCCACCACACCCGAGAAACTTTTGGAAGGTTTTGGTTCCGGTTTAGCCGCGGAGGTCATGGCTTATTCCGGGTCCGGAAGGGGAGGCGAGGTCGGCGAAGGGGGCCCTCAAGAAGCGCTCCCCGGGTCCCCGTCTTGCGCGCCCACCGCCACATCACGGCGGATCCGGGACTTGTGGCGGTCGCGCAGGGTGCGGCTGTGGGTGCTGACTGCCCTCAAAGCGGGCGGGATTTCGTTGCGGTACTCCATGGTGGGCTTGTTCTTCCCGATCCGATAGGCCGCCCCCAGGACGGAGCGCATGAACTCATTCATCAGCACCAGGTAAAAAACGTCCAAGTCCTCGTCCTCACGGTCGTGGATGTCGAAGGTCCATTCGGCGGCCCCGTGGCCCGGCTCCTGCAGGCGGCAGCGGTCGGTAAACTTGGCCAAGTCGGGATTTTCCTGGGTAAAGAGGAAGTCCAGGAATTCGGCGGGTTTGTTGTGGTTCCATTCCTTGTAATAGTCCAGCCCCCCACGGCCCGTCGGGTCCGGCGCCACGATCAGCCGGCAGCGCAGCACACCGAATTCCTGGCAGGTCTGGCTGACCAACGCCAGCAATTCCTCCCGGCTGGTGACCATTTCCAGCTTCAGGCGCTGCATAGTGATGAAGTGGTCCGCGATGCGGTAATGGGGCCGGGCATGCCGCATGACCGCCGGATGGAGGAAATCCAGGAAGTTCAGCAGGGACAGGGAAATGCCCACCAAAAGGGCGGTCAAGACCAGCAGCCAGGCCGCCAGGCCGTGGTTGCGAAGGATGACAAACAGCGCCACTCCGCCAGGCAGGAACATGAAAAAACCGGCCAGGAGGGCGATATGGGGGGCGGAAAAACCCTTCTTCATCAGGCGGTGGTGGATGTGGCCCTGGTCCGCCTTGTAAAGGGGGCGGCCGTGGAACGACCGCCGGATGACCGAGAGGAGGATTTCCAGTGCGGGATAAAAGTTAAGGAGCGTCAGGATGAAGAACGCGTAGGGGATGGGATTCCCGGCGGACGGAGCCAGGTGGGGGGCCAGGAAGGCCGGCGTGGGATGGCCCAGTCCGACCAGTAGGCAGGCCAGGAACATCCCCAGGCCGTTGGAACCCGAGTCGCCCAGGTAGATCTTGGCGGGCTTCCAGTTATAGAGCAGAAAGGCCAGGACCGCCCCGGCCCCGGCCATGGCCAGGAGGCTCTCGATGCGGTCCGACAGGTGGGCCGAACCAATGGCGGCCAGGAACAGGCCCGCGAGGGAAACTGATCCGCAAAGCCCGTCCACGCCATCAACCATGTTGGTGGCGTTGATCATGGCCAGGATCCAAAAAACCGTCAAGGGAACCGTGACCAGGACCGGCAGTTGCAGGTCGAACCAGCCCGGGATGCCCGTCATGTCCAGCCTGAAACCGAAGACCGCGAAAAGGACGGCGAAAAGGGCCTGTCCCAGGAGCTTTTTCTTGGCCCCGAAATCCGTGGCGTCGTCCAGCAGCCCCACGACCATGACGCCCAGGCTGCACAGGAGGATGAACCCTCCCTTGAAGGCCATCTCCGGGGTCATCCATCCCTGGACAAAACCAAGGCCGCCCAAGGCCAGGAGCACGAGGAGCAGGCTTAGGAAAACCGCGGCCCCTCCCAGGTAGGGGGTCGTCTTGTGGTGGATTTTGCGGTGGACCGGCCGGTCGACGATCCCGTACCGCACAGCCAGCCGCCCCATGTAGGGCGTGAGGAAATAGCCCAGGATCAGGCTAGAGATGAAGCTTAAAAAGCAAAGATGGTTCCACACAAAATTTCTCCCTTAAAATCACCCAGCCGCACCCAATCCGCGTCCTTGCGCCGGGGGAAGCCCCACCCGGCGGCCCATCCCAACCGCCTTAAGGCACCAACCACTTGAAGAAACCCCAAAACCTTTGGGCGAGGGCCGTTCCCTTTTGCGAAGGCGATGTACCTTTTTCCCATGAAACGGCGGCGGACCATTCGCCCTGGAGGTTGGGCTGAACCAGCCTCAGGATGCCTTTTTCCGCGCCTACGGCGTTAAGGACCGTCCCCAGTAATTTCGCCTGGACCGTCGCCAGTTCCTCAACCGACTTGGCCACTTCCCCCGACCGGGTCATTCCCCAACGGGCCAAAAGCACCACTCCGTCCATAAGGGTGGCCAGGACCAGCGAATCGGTCAATCCGAGAACCGGCGCGCCATCGAAAACCACAAAGTCGTAGGATTTCCGGGCCTCCTCCACGAAGCGCCTCATAGCCTCGCCGCTCAAGAGCTCGGTGGCGTTAGGGGCGGCCGTGGCGTTGGGCAGGAGGTCCAGGTTGGCCGTTCCGGAGGCTACGACCATGGACTTCCACGTTCCCCGCCCGCCTAGGGCCGCTTGCAGGCCCATCCCTTCCTTGGACTCGACCCCGAACAAGGCACCCAAGGACGGCTGGCGGAGATCGGCGTCCACCAAAAGCACTTTTTTCCCCACCAAAGCCATGGAGAGGGCCAAGTTGGCGTTGACGAGGCTCGCCCCCTGCCCGCGCCCGGGCGCGAGCACACAGACGGCCTCCAGGGGTTTGCCCGTCCGGGCGTAATGAAGATTGGCGCGTAAAATACGGAAGCCTTCCAGGTATTCCGAATCCTGGAAAACCGGTTCCTGGATCAAGCCCTTGACGCCGCCGGGGGCGCTCAGGCCCAGGTGGAAATCGGGCAGGAGGGCGCAATTCGGCAGGCCGCTGGCCCGGTTTAACTTGTCCAGGCCCCGCACTCGGTCCGTGAGGCGGTCCACCAATAGGGCGCATTGGAAACCCAAGAAGAGCCCCAGGAGCAAGGCCAGTTCCATGATTTTCCTTTTCCGGGGCTTCACCGGGCTGTCGGGGGGAAGGGCCCGGTCCACCACCACCACCCCCAGGTTCTGGTTGTTCTCAGCCAAACGGGTCCCGCCGAGGTTGTCCAGGAGTTTTTGATAGATGTCCTCGTAGGCCTTCGATTCGTCGCTGATCCGGAAGGCCGGGTCGGAAAGTTTTTCCTTCATCTTGCGGGCCTCACCCTCCAAAAACTCAACCCGCGCGGCGGCGGCCTGGTGGGCCATGTCCAGCTCGGACTCGATGAAACCTTGGGCCCAGGCGTTCGCCAAGTCGGCGGCGAACTGGGGGTCGGGGGCCTCGGCACGGATGGTCAACAAGTCCGATTTGAGGACGTTGCTGACCGACACCATCCCCAGAAGCCGCTGGGCCATGGCCGTGGGCGTGGCGCCCTGGAAGCCTGGCTTTTTGTCCAGGGCCATCGCCTGGATGACCCGAGTGGCCACGTTCTCGGACTGGCAGATCTCGATATCCGTTTCGATCTGGTCGCCTCCCAGCGTGTAAGACCCGTCGAGGGGCGTACTGGTGGTGTTGCTGGAGTGGGGAATCCGCACCGTGGTGACGGACTGGTAAAGGGGCTTGGCCCGCAGGCAATAAGCCAGGGCCGTCAGCAAGGCCAGGAAGGCCACGAAAGCGATCAGCCTCCGGTAGGAAAAGGCCACTTGGAGGAGATACTTGAAGTCCCAGTCGTTGGTAACCGGTTTGGAGGTGGGGTTCATGGTTTCAACGCCTCATTTCGCGGGTCAATGCAGGTTGTGGACTTCGACGGCCACCAGGGCCACCCCGGAAAGGACGCCGACCAAACCCACCATGTCGCTGAAAGTGGGCCAACCCTCCTTGGGCACGACCAGGGTATCGCCGGGATAAAGGCGGGGTTCGGGCTTGGCGGGCCCAATTCCCTTCAGGTACTGGTTCAGGTCCACCGGCGTACGGACGTCGTCGTGGATGATGATGGAATGTCCCGGGTCCGAATCCGCGGCGGGCCCCCCGGCCTCCGAAAGGATGGAAAGAAGCCCGGGTTTTCCCCGGATCTGGTATTTGCCCGGTTTCGAGACTTCCCCCAACACCGAAATCCAATAGGTGTTGGATTCCTTCAGGAGGATGATGACGTCGCCGTATTTGACCGACATTTTCTCCCGCAGCATCTCAGTTGCCTGGTTGGGAGTCAGCCCGGCCAAATTCACCGGCCCGATATAGGGGACGATGATTTTTCCATCGGAGTCCACCTGGTAATCCGTGGGAAAGTGGTCCCCCAGTTTGTCATTGACGTTGATCTGGAGAAGGTCCCCGGGTCCGATCAAAATCGCGGGATAGTCGGGGACCAGGGTGGCCGGGCTGGAGGCCGCGGAAGCCGGCGGGCCTCCGGCCGTTTCCTTCTTCTTGCTTTTCGCCTCGGCGCAGGGTGGATGAAGGAGGGGGGCGGCCGCCAGGAGCATGGCCAAACCGACTGAAATTTTCGGAGCCTTCTTGAGCGGATAAAACATAAATGCCTTTCAAACAAAAATGAAGGGAAACCTTTACTCAAAAATAGTGAAAAAAATCCCCTCACGACCCTTCGGAACACCTGGTCGGTGAAGGGTCACGCGTGCAAAAATTCCGAATCGCAATGTAGAAAAAACGGATTATGAGAAGTGTATCTTAAAGTCCCGTTAGCGCAAGCGGTTTGTAGGAACCCCTAACATTTAACCTTGTCGAAAAGAAAAACGCTTTTTTAGAGGCTTTGAGACGTTTTAACATTCTCGAAAAAAGTAAAAACGTTTTTCGTCGATAAGCCGGTTAAATGCGAGGAAAACGGAAGGTTAGCGGACCCGTGAACATCCCCTATACCGAAACCGGTCCCGTGTTATTTCCGGTCTTTTCAGGAAAAAGCCCCACGGCGGAAGAAATTTGATTTGGCGGAATTATCTTTTTTCAAACAAGCCACTTAAACCGCCGACGATCTGGTCCAACTGCTCCTGGGTCATTCCCACGTAAAAAGGCAGGGCCAGGACGCTTTGGGCCAGCCGCCTTGTTTCATCCAGGCCGGCTTGCGGGTAATGCTTCAGCGCCGGATGGCCGTGGCAACCCTTTCCCCACCATTCACGCACTTCGATTCCGGCGGACGACAGGGTTTGGCGGGCGGCCTCTTTCGATTTTTCGGAATCGAAGGCCACGTTGCAATAAGAGGAAATCCAACCCTCCCCATAACCCGGCATGAAGCTGATTCCCCATTCCTCGAAAACCTTCCGGAAAGCGAGGTACCCCTCGGTGCTTTTCCTCCAGGCTTCCCTCTTCTCGGGCCAACCGTCCAATTCGGCGTGGCCGACCGCGCAACCGTACTCGGACAGCTTGCCGTTCTTGCCCGCAACCAGGGCCTCATGGCCCCCCCAGAAACCAAAGTTGATCATCTTCCGGGCCTTGAGGATAAAATCCGCGTTTTTTGAGAGAAGAAAGGCCCCTTCCCCGATTCCGAAGGACTTGGTGGCATGGAGGCTGACCATAACAGGGATCGCCGACGGACGGAAGGCCTCGGAGTTGGCCAGGGCGTCGAAGGAAGCCGCCGCGTCCACCAGCACTGGAATGCCGGTTTCTTCCTGGAAGGCCGCCCAGCCGGTCATTTTCACCGGGGCGCCGAAGGGGGATACGGCCATCACGGAATGGATTTCCCCGGGCCGCAGGTTCAATTCGGAAATCGCCTTTCGGACCGTTTCCGGGGTGATCATCCATTGGCCCGGGTCCGCGTCGACGAAAACAGGGGTCAAGCCGGCGTGCACCGCGGACAGCGGGGTGGCGGCGAAGGTCCAGGACGGCAAAAGGCAATAGCGTGCCCCACGGGGCCTTTCCAGGCAAAGCAGGCCGATGGTCAAGGCTTCCGTGCCGTTGGCCATGACGACCAGGTTTTCCGCGGGAACCTCGAAATGGCCCGCCAGCCTTTTTTCGAGTTCTTTCAACAAGGGGCCGCCGTTGGTGTACCAGTGGTTCTGGTCGATTTGGCGGAAATAGGGCGCGATACGGTCAAAGACTGGCAGCCTCGGCACAAGCAATGGAATTTTGGGTTTTGGATTCATGGGGCGATTCTAGACGAAGGGCCCGGAGCTTGACAAAGCAAAATCACGGCGCCGGCTTCCCGCGCCGGCGGACCCAGGCCGATCGAATGAAGCAAAACCCGGCCCAGGCTTCCCCAGAACTTGGCCGTCTCAATCCAAAAAAGCCCCTCCCGCCACCAGCCGGAAGGGACGGGCGAGACCGGATCCGGTTCCACTTGGACACCCGTCCCCCAAAGGTACAGGCGGGTCAGGAAGAGGGCCCGGGGCTCGTGGAACCAGGAAGTGACGAGGACGGCACGTTTATACCCCCCCGAACGGATGAAGGCGGCGGCGCGGCGCGCGTTCTGGTCGGTGGTCAGTGTCGTCCCGTCCAGGGTGGCTTGGTTGAAACCTTCGGGGATCTGCTTGCGGGCCGCCGCCGCTTCGTCCGGGGCACCGGTCATGTAAAGGGGTTTTCGCAGGCTTTGGGCCAATCGGAGGGCCGCCGGAAAACGCCGGGCCTCGCCCCCATAGACCACCACCACGTCGCAATCCGGAACGGGGTATGGGGAGAGGTTCCGGAAAACCCAAAACACATAGCCCCCTTCGGCGAGGAAAAGCAAGGACAGGAAGGCCAGCCCCATCCTCAAGGCCGGAAACCGGGTTTTCCTATCCATGCGGCGTCGGAGAGGTTGAGTGGGAGGACGAGTGGAAGGCATGGAGGACGGCACGGCCCAGGCTTCCCCAGAATTTGACGAATTCGATTTGGAAAACCTTGTCGTTCCAGGGTTTCTCCGGGGCGGGATCGGAGGCCACGGGAAGGATCTGCGTTCCCGAACCCACCGTGTAGAGCTTGAGCAGCAGCGCCGATCGGGGCAGGTGGAACCAGGATGTCACCAGGATGGCCCGCTGGACCTTAAACTTTTTTAAAAGCTCCGCGGCGAAACGGGCGTCGGCATCGGTGGTGCCGGATTTTTCATTCAGGTAAAGGGACGCGCTCCGCAACCGGCCGGCCCGGAGTATCCCATATTGGATATCTTCCCGCCTCCCGTTGGAGACGATGAAATAAGCCGCACGGCGGCTGTTGGCCTCCTCCACCCCCTTGCCGAGGCGGTCCTCCCCACCCTCGAAAACCACGACGGCTTCGGTCGGCCGGGAATCCGGCGGGAGGACCTTGAGACAGTCCTCGTAAAAGCATTTCTGCCAGTAAAGCGTTCCGGCGGCCAAGGCCACCATGGAGAGGGCGCCGATGAAGAAGGCGCCCACCACTCTTTTCCAGGATAACTTGGCCATCGCCCCTCCAGCCTCCTTAAGGGTTGGAATCCAGGGACACCTTGGACTCGTTCGTACGGGAGATCCAGAGGTTTTCCTTGGAAGCGGCCACCATGAAATGCATTTCCTTCACTTTTTGGACCAGTTGGAGCAGGGCTGAGGGCGTCAGGTCCTTGACCTCCCAATAAAGCTCGAAGACCCCGTCGGGCTGGCTCGAATAAAGCACCGAATAGGATTGGGCCTGGGGGTCGGCGTCCCAAGAAAGGGAGATCTGTTGGTTGTCGGCCGCCTCGGCGTGGAGCTTGAGGGCGGGGCTCTGGGACAACAGCCGCACTTCTTGCGCGCTGGGATTCCACAAGTAGGACCCCAGTATTTTTTCCGTGCCGTCATCCGCGTTCACGGCCGTGACGATCCACCGCCATCCTTCCAAGCCCTGAACGTTGGTGATCCATACCCGGCCGGTTTTCTTGGGGGCCAGGGTCTGCCGGGCCACCAGGCCCGACGGCGAAAAACGGTAAAGGTGGTAGCCCGACACATGGGAGGATTCGGCCGTTGCCCATTCCAGGTTCAGCCCGATGCGGTCCACCCGGCCGGTGATTTTAAGGCCCTGGAGGGATTCGGCCGCAACGCCCCCAGAAAAACCGTAGGCCGGTTGGGAAAATCCGCTTCTGGCTCCCCCATCCCCGATGGCCCTCACTCGCACGCCGCAAAGCTGGTGCGAAGCGCCGTCTTCGAAGGAAAAGCTTGTTGAGGCGACCGGCTTGGAGACCCACTCGGGGCCGCCCAGGGGTTTGACCACCACTTCATAACCTTGTGCCAGCCTGTCGGCCGCCTGCCATGAAACCTGGAACCCTTTTTCCGTCGGCTGGACGGATACGCCACGGGGCGGCGCCAATTGGCCCAATCCCATCCAAGGCCCGTCCCATCTGAGAAGGCCGGAAAAACGGTTGGCCGACCCGAGGTTGTCGTAGGGCTGGTAGGAATAGTCCAGTTCCAGGAAATCCGTCTTGAAACCGAAACCCGCCGAAGGGCCTTCCACGGTGGAATTGAAAACGTAACCGGCCCGCCCGGCCAGCATTCCCTGGAACCAGTATTCCAGGCCCAGCCGGTACTCCTGGGTTTGGGAGGCCTGGTTGGAGACATAGTCACCCGCCAGGGTGAGGCTATGGGCCGTCTGGTTGAGGACCCGCCAAGCCGCGCCCCCGTCGAATACCGTGGGAAGGGGTTCGCTGCTGGCGAATTGTACCCCCGGCCCCAGGTTCAAAACGCTGGCCGAGAGGGTCAACTGGTCCAAGCCGGGTGGGATGAAGCGCAGCCCCGCGTCAAAGGCGAACCCCGTGCCATGGGTCCCGGCGATCTGGCGATCGATGTACTTGAAGGCGGCGCCCAATTGAAAGGGTAAAAGGGTTTTTCCCCAGGCCGCGAGCAAAGCCGTGTCGGAGCTGGACACCAGGGGCGCGGAAGTGTCGGCGGTGCTGTTGAAGGGATCGGTGCCCAGGCTCACATAGCCCAGGCCGAACACACCGGGGTCCCCCAGGGGCAGGGCCAGCCCCAGAAAGTCGTAATGCAGCCCGGCCACGAAATCGGTCCGGCCGTAGCCGATCTCGGGCCGGCTGATGCCGCCCAGCCCTGCCGGGTTGAAGGAGAGGGCGTAAAGGTCGTCGGCGACGGCGCTGAAGGCCTGCCCCATCCCGTCGGGCCGCGCCCCGACGGGCATGAGCAGGAAATCCGCCCCCGTGGTCAAGGGCGCGGCAAAAACCGGGGCCATTCCCCCCCAGGCCAGTAGGGCCAGCGCCCCTATCCATGCTTTTGTTCTCATTGTTTCAACACCAGGACTTTCTTGAGGGTGATCGTCCCGTCCGGTTCCCGGACGCTGACAAGGTAAAGCCCGGAAGCGGCGGGAGATCCGCCGTCATCCTTTCCGTCCCATTCCACGAAATGGCCGCCGGAAGCCTGGCTTTGGTCCACGAGGTGCCGCACCAGGCTTCCGTTGGCGCTGTTGACGTTGACCTGGACCGTTCCGGCGCCGCTGACCCCGTAATAGATCCTCAGGTTTTCCCCGCTGAGGGAATGGACCAGGTTGGAACTCAGGTAAAGCGACGTGGACCCCAGGGGTGGCGGGGTGGGCGTGGAGGTGGCCGACCCGGTGAGGACGACCGCCCACCATGAGAAGTGGTTGGTTCCGATATTGACGATGTCGCTGGCGGTATTCACCGAGGCCGGCGGCACCACCACCCATTGGGAACCGTTGTAATAGGCCACCGCCAAATTCCCGGAGGTTTGGCCGTTGGGAATATCCCCCGGGTCATAGGGGAAGGACAGCTGGATGCCGCCGGAGGAGGGTTCGGTGCCTCCCGTATTAATAAAGAAGGCCACAGGGGGGGATGAGATTTGGGAGAGGAACCGCACTCCCGACGGCAGGGCCTGCGGATTCGGGACCGCGCCCAGGCCGTATTCATTCACCGTGAACGTGATGGGCAATTGGGATGCGGAAAAGGACCCGGGCGGAAGGACGATGGAAAAGTTCCCCAAATTCCCGAGTTGGGCGCCGGAGA
>Ga0335085_10013184_pt1 | contig 12126 bp, 17 predicted proteins | sample Lox_Sample_45_FD_206712 | JGI IMG/M metagenome (GOLD analysis project Ga0335085, IMG submission 206712) | Soil microbial communities from Loxahatchee National Wildlife Refuge, Florida, United States - Lox_Sample_4.5 | ecosystem: Environmental > Terrestrial > Soil > Wetlands | place: USA...
CACATGATGGTGCGGCCACGGACAGACGAGAAACCTGCCGCGGAGACATCCCCCACGCCTCAACCGCCTTCCCCGCGGCCTGCATCCCCTGGGGCACGTTGGGCGATGTCTCCGCCGGCGGGGAGCCCCTTCGCAACGAACTGGAGGAAGTGAATGGCCGCACCTGGCAGTGGGATCACTGGCCCGCCGAAGAAGATGCGGCAGAACGAAACGGTGTACTGGACCGACTACCCGTACACCGACAAGTTCAACAACCAGTACGACTCAGGTAGCTACGTCCTGCAGTACGCCTTTGCCGGTGCTTCGGCTTCCGCAGTGGTGGTAAACGCGGTCGCGACGGCCACTAATGTCGCCGGCCAGGGCTGGCTCTCGACGTTCTCGCCGACTCAGTCGGCCTTGATGCTCCCGGGCGTCTACAAGTGGCAGGCGATCCTCACCGGTATTTCGATGACCTTCACGGGGTCGATTTCCGGTACGACGTTGACCGTCACGGTTCCACCGACCCAGGCCAATCTCGGCATCGGCATGGTGCTGACCGGGTCAGGGATCACGGCTGGCACGACCATTACTGCAGGCGGTGGGCTGAGCTGGACCGTCTCGGCTTCGCAGTCGGTGGGGTCGGAGACCATTACCGCACAACTCCCGTCGCGCATCGTACCGCTCGAGGGGACGATCACCGTCGAGGTGGACCTCGCGACTATTGCAGGTCCCTACGACGGTCGCACGCAGATGCAGATCGGGCTGGCGAATGCCGAGGCCGCCCTCATCACGTTTCAGACATCAGGCGGGCGGATCAAGGCGTACAACATCGCGGGCCGCAGCATGACCTTTCAGGACGACCGCGAGATTCGCGAGCTCTGTGACTGGTTCCGGGCACGGGTCCAGATCGAGGAGGACAAGATCCTCGGCGGCGACTCGCGGTTCATCCGCGTCGGCTTTTCGCCCGCGTCCTCTGGTGTGCCGGCAAGTTCAAGCAAGAACTGGCCCTGGTGGTGATCGTGAAGTCCAACACTCGTCCGCCTCCTGACCCCGGCACCGTGAAGCCCGGGACGCCCTACGCGCCATTCAAGGCGCCTATGGGCCCGCTGCAGCCGCAGAACATCCCGCTCAAGAACTGAAGGAGCGCTTTATGAAGACAACGCCGGTCCTGCCTAACCAGGACCCGCGGCGCCCCGGTGCGCCCGCAGACAACCGGCCGACGCCGATCACTGTGCCGCCGAAGAGGAAGTGACCATGAACGAGCGACCGCCGACTCCTCAAGAGGAAGCCGAGTACGACGAGTACATGGATCGCGCTGAGGGACGGAGCAAGTTCTCGGAACTCGAGGCGAAGCTCGCCAAGAAGACGAAGAAAGGCAAGCCGGTCATCAAGAACCCAGGTGGGCTCGCCTACACCATCGGCAAGGCCAAGTACGGGAAAGAGGGCATGGCGAAGAAGGCCGCGGCCGGTAAGGCGAAGAAGTGATCGGCGACGTTCCATTCGCCCACTGGCTACCGAAACCAAAGAGAACAAGAAAGCGCGCCGCCAAGGAAGCAACGACGACGCCTGACTGGCTTCAGTACCCCTCGCGCATGTACGCGAGTGCGGTGCCTTCTCGGTTCAACCAGGGCTTCCCATCGTTCAACACGTCCGAGGACCTGGAGCTCGTCTCCAGCCTTCGGAACATGCGGGCCCGGTCTCGCGCCTTGGTGCGCGACGCCGGCTTCGCCAAGAGCGCCAAGCGAGCGATCGTCGACAACGTCATCGGGACTGGGGTGCGGGTCCAGCCGGCGGTGAAGACCGCGCGCGGTGGGTACAACGACCGCATAAACGACGGCATTGCGGACGCATGGGCCAAGTGGATGCACGCGCCGAACTGCCACACGGGCGGAGCGCTGCACTTCCACGACATGGAACGGATGCTCATGGGCCAGGTGTTCGAGGCGGGGGAAGTGTTCCTTCGCATCCACCGGGGGACCAAGTTCGGCTGGTCTGAGGTTCCGATAGCACTTGAGGTGATAGAGCCAGAGCGCATCGTGGACGGCTATGCCTATCCCGGGGCCGTGTCACCGAAGTCTGGCGGTGTTCGGCTCGGCATCGAGACCGACAAGTTCAAGCGGCCGATCGCGTACTGGATTCGCGACCTTCACCCGGGCGATATCCGCTTGAACCTCGAGCAGTCGGACGCGGTGACGAGGGTGGATGCGGCGGACGTCATCCACATCTACATCGTGGACCGCTGGCCGCAGACTCGAGGAGTCCCGTGGCTTCATGCCGCGGCCGCCAAGGTGCAGGACGTCAACGGGTATACGGAAGCGGAAATCATAGCCGCCCGCGGTGCGGCCTCCTACATCGGCATCATCGAGACGCCGGAGCCGTCCGCATCGCTCGCTCAGCAGGCACCCGACAACACGTACCAGATGTCGGTCGAGCCTGGCGTGTGGTATCGGTCGAGGCCTGGCGAGAAGATGCAGTTCATCTCGCCGAACCGGCCGACGAACTCGTTCGACCCGTTCATGCGTTTCATGCTGCGGGAGATTTCCGCCGCCGTGGGTGTGTCCTACGAGGCGGTCTCTCACGATTACTCGCAGTCGAACTACTCGTCCACGCGGCTCTCGCTCTTGAACGAACGGGACGTGTGGAAGGCGCTGCAGTCCTGGTGGATCCGGTCCTTCCGTCACCGTTTGCACCGCGAGTGGATGAAGACGGCCGTCATGGCGCGCGCCATTCCTGAGATCGACATCATGGACTTTGGCGGCAATGCGGAGAAGTTCCTCGAGGCGAACTTCCGTCCCCGGGGATGGAGCTGGGTCGACCCGACGAAGGAAGTCCAGGCATACGTCCAGGCCATCAAGTCGGGCCTCCGTACCGTTTCCGATGTGGTCGAGGAGACCGGCGGCGGCATGGACCTCGAGGAGATGATGAAGTCGCGCGCCGCGGAGCTCGAATACATGCGCGAACTCGGTATTCCGTTCGACACATCGCCCATCGTCTACGTCTCCGCCGAGACCCGCGGTCAGATGGTGATGAAGGACGACGGCACGGTGGTGCCGGCTGCCCAGGTCACGGCGGAGATCCAGCAGAAGTTCAACTTCGAGGCGCAGGGACTTCCGGCACCGCCGACCTCCGCAGGGGCGTTACCTGACCCGGAGACGGTCGAGGAGCCGGCGGCAACCGAAGGCGAAGAGGGCGACGAGGAAGAGGAACGGAACAACCTGGTGAGTTTCTTCCGGCGCCGGCAGAGGCGAGGAGAGTGAACATGGCCGAAGAGACATTTGCTTACGACGAGTCGACGCGCTGCGCGACCATCACGATGGAGGGCGGTCGACCCTTCAAGCTGTCCAACGTCTCGAAAGAGCGCGCGGAGGCCTTCTACAAGCGCCTGAAGGACGAGGCAGCGGCGATGGCGGCCCGTGGGGCCAAGGGCGACCCCCTGACCTTCAGCGGCTTGGACGGCACGGTGGTGCGTCATGGCTGAAGAGAACCGCACCCGGAAGCTCTCCTTCAGTTCCGAGCGTGCCGTCGTTCCACGGTGGTTCGGAGGCGAGATCCTCGACCACAACCCGGGAAGTGTCCGTAGCGACTTCCTCAACTCAGGTCGCGCACCGCTGCTTTTGAACCACGACACGTCCGCCCAGCCGATCGGGGTGGTGGAGAAGGGGAGTGTCCAGATCGGCAAGGACAAGGTTGGCCGCGCGAGTGTGCGCTTCGGCCGCACGGGGAGCGCCCAGGATGCGCTCACGAACGTGGACGACGGGATTCTCGCCAACACCTCCGTCGGCTATCGGGTGCATGAGATGCGCTTCGACAGTGAAAAGGACGGCGAGGAGAACTACAGAGTCGTTGATTGGGAGCCGCACGAAGTCAGTCTCGTGGGCGTCCCGGCCGATCGGTCCGTTGGGATCGGTCGTGGCGATCGTGAGGCTGACACAACTACCAGAGGTACACGTATGAGTGAAGTGAACGGCGCCGCGGCTGCTGAGCGCGCTGCGGCGGAAGAAGCGGCCCGTAACGCGGAAGCTGTTCGGCAGGAGAGGCTTCGCAAAGAGGCGGAGGAGACGGCGCGAGCCGAAGCCGCTGCCAGGGACCGGGTGGGTGCGGAGGCCCTTGAGGGCAAGCGCATCAAGATGATCAAGGACTGGTGCAAGGAGAACAAGCTCGAGGAGCGTCTCGAGCGCCAGTGGATCACGTCCGGCGCTTCGGTCGAGGTCGTGGCGGATGAGATCCTGCGGATCCTCAAGAAGCGTGGCGAGTCCTCGTCATCGAGTGCCGGGAATCTCGGTCTCTCCGAGCACGAGGCGAAGCAGTTCTCAGTCGTGCGCGCCATTCGCGCGATCGCCGAGGACAACTGGAAGGACGCCGGCTTCGAGGCGGAGTGCTCGCGGACCATCGCAGCCAAGCTCGGCAAGGTGGCCGACGGCAAGCGGTTCTTCGTCCCCGCCGAGGTGCGGAACGTGAGACGGCCAGTCTCCGGTCAGCGGCTGAACTACGCCGACCGGCAGCAGACCCGCGCCGATGTCGTGGGCACCACCACGGCGGGCGGCTACCTGGTTGAGACGATCAACCTGTCGTTCATCGAGCTCCTGCGCAACCGCACGGTGGCGTTCAGGCTAGGAGCCACGGTGCTCTCAGGCCTCGTCGGCAACGTGAGCATTCCGAAGCAGACAGGCGCTGCGACGGCCTACTGGCTCTCGTCTGAGACGACTCAGATCACGGAAGTCGAGCAGACCTTCGGCCAGCTGGCCTTCACGCCGCACACGGTCGGTGGCTATACGGAAATCAGCCGCCTCCTGTTGCTGCAGTCCTCGCCGGACGTGGAAGGCATCGTGAATGCCGACCTCGCGGCGATCATCGGTATCGCGGTGGACGCAGGTGTCATCAACGGCACCGGCTCCGCCGGCCAGCCGCATGGCATCGTCGGTCTCTCCGGCGTCGGCACGGCAACGGGAACCTCGCTGGCTCTCGCGGGCCTTCTGACCGCGCAGGGAACGGTCGGTGCCGCGAACGTGGTCCCGGTGAGTGGCGGCTGGACGACGACCTTCACGGTCTCGGCGCTCTTGCGTGCTCGCCAGGAATTCTCGAACACCTACAGCCCGCTCTGGTACGGCTCAGTGTGGGACGGCGTGATGCTCGGATATCCGGGTATCGCTTCCAACCAGTGCCCGACCGGCGATGTCATCTTCGGCGACTGGGCGCAGGTCGTGGTCGCGGAGTGGGGAGTCCTCGAGGTCGAGGTGAACCCGTATGCGAACTTCACCGCCGGCATCATTGGTGTTCGTGCGATGATGACGATCGACGTCGGCGTCCGGTATCCGGGCGGCTTCTACGTCATCACCTCGGTCACCTGAGAGGTACACATGGCACTCACTCAAGACAGCTTTCGCGATCCGCGCCGGCTCTACCGGGTGAAGGTGAAGTCGCCGTTCTTCATCACGGGGCGCAAGGACCCGACGGAGGTGGGAGAGATCATCCAGCTCCCACGTTCCGAGGCGGCGGAAGTGATTCACTCGAACAAGGCCTCTCCGGTCGAGGAGGGCCAAGCAGCGCCTTCCTCGAGCCCGATACTGCGGGCGGACCCTCCGCCTACCCCAGAACCACCGAAAGACGCGAAGGCGTCAAAGTCCAAAGGAGACTGATCCATGAGCAACTATTCAGGCAAGCCGCGCGTCGGTTGGGTGCATCCGAAGGAGGCGACCGGGCCGAATGCCAAGGAAGCGGCGCTTGAGGCCGGCGCCGGCAACATCACAGCCGAACCGCCGGATCTTCAGGAGGTCGCGAACCCGCGCCCAACCGTGACGCAGGCGGACTATCCAACGCCTCGCGACTCCGGTCAGATGGCCGACGGCCAGACTGGCGGCAACTACGAGCAGGTGAAGATCCCGGACCTGCAGGTCGCGCAGGGCGAGGATGGAGACTAACCCATGACAGACGCAAGGCTGCTTGACGACTGTCAGGCTGCGGCGCTCCTCGCTCCTGTGAGCGCGGCGAACACGGCCGCGGCCACGAGCGGATCGGGGCTCTGGCTCGACATCTCGAACTTCGTCGGCGATGTCCTCGTCGCGCAGAACGTCGGCGTCTGCACGGGTGCGGGCTCCATCAACGGTAAGCTCCAGGCCGCGAGTGATGTGAACGGGACGGGTGCGGCGGACGTGAGCGGGGCGACCTTTACCTCGGTGACGGCCTCGAACAACGCCCAGATCTACGCCATCAGTCCCGACCAAGTGCCGGCCGCGAAGACCTTCATCGGCTACGTCGGGACCATCGCGGGCTTTTCCGCGGTGCTGGTGAGTGTCACGGCTCACGGTCGCAAGCGCATCGTCTGATGTTCGTCGAGAACCTGCCGGCGTTCTTCCAGGACTTCGGCATCACGGCGACTGCCAACGGCTACACGACGTTAGCGATCTTCGACGCCCCGGACGAGAACGTCATGGGACAGCGCGTGCAAAGCGCTGAGTACACCATCACGTTCCCGACCGGGGCGCTGGGGAACCTGGAGTGCACCACTCCCGTGACCGTGAACGGCGTCGCCTACAAGGTGCGGCAGTGTCACCAGATAGAAGACGGCAACTTGCAGCGCGCGACGCTGGAAGCTGTGACTGCCCTTGTGGCGTGAGGAGAGGCATTTGAGCAACAGAGTGTTGACGACACACGGGCTGATTGAGCTCTCGCAGCTCGACGTGAGCGACCATGTGGAGATCGGAGACGGTTACCGCAAGGTGATCGTCCAGTATCGGCTGGACGACGAGATCGTGAGACAGTCGGTTTTTGTCGATTTACTGCGACCGAACGGCGCTGATGCCGTGCCCGGTACATTGAACGGGAGATAGCACTTGGCCAACACCACCGCGATCTGCACGAGCTTCAAGTCGGAGATCCTGCAGGCGTATCACAACTTCGGCACGACAGTGACGCGCGGCGGCACGACTGCCGACACCCTGAAGGCGGCGCTTTACCTCACGACGGGTTCAGTCGGCGCGGGCACGACAGCGTACAGCGCGACGAATGAGGTGTCGGGCACCAACTACTCAGCAGGCGGCGTGACGGTGACGAATGCCACGGCGCCTACGACTTCCGGCACCACCGCATACTGGACGCCATCAGCGGCAATCGTCTATACGACGGTCACGCTTTCGACAGCTTTCGACACGGTGCTGCTCTACAACTCATCGCAGAGCAACCGCGCGATCCTGACTTATAATTTCGGCGCGACAACTGTGACTGCGGGTACATTGACGTTAAATATGCCCACCAATGACAGCACTCACGCATTGATTCAACTCAACTGACAATGACGTCTGGCGTATACAAGATCGAGAATCTTGTCGATGGCAAGATTTATATTGGCTCTGCTCGCAATTACCGAGCGAGAGAGCGCGGGCACATCATATATCTGGCCGAGAAGGCTCCGCCACAAAGGAGCTCACCGTTATTACGGACAGATGAGGTGCAAGGCGTGAAGCTTTTCGCGCTGCTGGCGATTCTGGCGTTCTCTTCCGCGCTTGCACAGGTTCCTTCGCCCACCTGCTGGCCGGCGGAGATCGGTGGGACTGGCAACAGTACACACGTCGGGACGAATGTCACCGGCTGGGTCGTAAGATGGAAGTGCCCCGACAAGACCTACGCGTGGTTATGGGGACACTGGTCGGAGATGGCGACCAACTGGCGCGGGCAGCTCGGTACGCTTACTACGACGAGCGCCGCGACTAAGTGGAACGCGACCAATATCAAGCCCACGGTACTGGCCGACATATCTCCTGGGGGTGCGTACTACGATCTCGAGGCGCTTTACCTCTCGCTAGGGTACCCGGAGACCACGTCGATTCCGGCCCTTGTGGCTGGTCCAGCGTACTCGCCGGTCAAGACTGGCGACGCATTGATTTTGCTCGTTGTCGGCACGATCCCGGCCGGGACTCCGTGCGACATGACGCAGTCGATCATCCAGGCAGGCGTCCCGTACTACGTAGTCCCGGTTGCGGCCGTGACACTCACTGATCCCAAAGCGGAGCCGACGACCCTTGTCGCGAAATGCTTTTAGGTTTTTTTTGGCATTGGCTCATTGCGCATTGGCGCCGGCGCAAAGCGCTGGATGCGCCGAAGCTATCTACACCGACGATCTCAGGAGTTAACGGCATGTCACGAGTCACGATTCCCGTAACGGTCACACTCACTCGCAACGGTGGCAAGGTTCCGGCGACTCTCGCCGAGGTGGCGAAGGTGGTCGTGCAGATGACCGCCGACGGGACCAACTGGACGCAGCTTCCTGACCAGCCGAACACGGTCACGTCCATCGTGGTGGACTCGCTCGATCCGGGGAACTATCAGGTGCGTGCGGCCGAGGTCGACACGCAGACACCGCCGCTGCAAAGCGCCTGGGCGACGGTGTCCTTCTCAATCGTCGCGGTTCTGCCGGCGCTTGATCCTCCGGCCCTGGGCTCGCCGACTGTGAGCTGATCAGTGCTGCTTCTTACCAGCACTTCGGACATTGTCCAGCTCGTCACGGGCTCGGCGAGCACTATCGACGTACACGCGAGCTACGTCGATTATCTCGCGAGCGGCCCGACCTACACGCCGAGCCGAACAAACACGGCGATCATTTCGACGGCTACGACGACGACGATTGTGGGGTCGCCTGCGACGAGCACGCAGCGCAACGTCCGCCATATCAACATCGCGAACAACGATGCGTCGAACAGCACGGCTGTTACGGTCCAGCACTACGACGGGACGACAACTGAAGTCCTGATCAAATGCACGCTTCTGCCGGGCGAGGAACTCGTCTTCACTCAGGGCGGCATCTGGGTGCATTACGACGTCTATGGGGGAGCGTATCAGGCGACGACGCAGCCGAAGGTCCTCTTCAACTTCTCGACCGGCGCTCAGGGCGCTGGGTTCTCGTCCGACACGTACCTCACCGGATCCAACATTCTGCTGCCGTCGAGCAGGCCGATTGCCGGCACGCTTTATAGGTGCGAATTTGCTGTATCGAAAACTAATGCTGGAACGGCAACCCCCATCATTACGTTGCGCTATGGCACGAATGCCTCAACGTCAGACACTGGTCTGATCACCTTCACTTTTGGAGCTGGTAGCGCTGCTACGGATACTGCTTTGTGGTACGTGGAAGCTCTTTTCCGTTCGGTCGGCTCCGGGACGAGCGCTGTTCTCGCTGGCGCTAGTGAATTGACGAATACTCTAGCTTCGACTGGCTTTACGACAGCCCTGAAGATGCAGCAGGCCAATAGCTCGGGATTCGATTCCACTACGGCGAACACATATCTCGGTCTTTCTGTGAACGGCGGCACGTCGGCCGCGTGGACCGTACAGTTGGTCGCCTCACGACTGGAAAATTTTTAAGGAGAGTGATCATGTTGAAGTATGCGTTTAGTGGAGTTTCCCTTTCTGGTTCTTCGGCTTCTCAGACCATCGTGGCGTTGGTCGAATGGGCCGGAGGCTCTGCAGTTCTCAAAGCGTTAGGGGTAACCTGCACTGGAGCAGCGAGCATATTGGTTCAAGGGATAGATCGCCCGGACATCACCATCAACGCTCTCCCGGGAGCTCCGGCTAGTATCACTAGCGACGGAGAATGGCTGGTAACTGCGCCCCCCGGTTACCTTCAGTTTAGCTGCACAATTAATGCCGGCGACTCCATCCAAATCACGTCTTTGACGATTCTCGGGATTGAGGGCCGGTGAATGGCGGCTCATCCGCCGCGTGGACCGTGCAGCAGGTAGCCGCTCAGCTGATGGACTTTTGATGTGGCGATTACCAACATCATCCAGCACGTTTCGATTGCATCGAACCCGCTCGCTGCTGTAACTGAGGCGCTGAACAATCTCGTCATCACTAAGCCCGATCCGACGCTGAGCGGCAACGGACTCGTGTGTACCGTGGTGTATCCAAGCGGCGCGACGCCGGTCATCACGGACGATAAAAGCAACACGTGGCCAGCCTCTGGAGCCGCTGGAACGGTCACCGCAGATGCCGGCGGCGGGAATATGGCCATGCAGGCGTTCGTGCTTCAGAGCGCGACGACCGGAACGCAGAAAGTAACGATAGGATTTGGTTCAACGGCACAGCAGCCCGTAAGGGCGTGGCTCACGGAGCTCTACAACGTCACTGGGACTATCAAGGGCAGTCAGACAGCGACCGCCGTAAGCGCAAAGTCCTGTGTCGTATCGCCAGGGGCATTCACGCCGAGCGCCAGTAATTGTCTGATCCTCGCTTACGTAAGCAATTCCAATACAAGCGGGACGACGAATCCGACGTTCATCGGCTCTGCCAACACTCTGGGGAGCGTCTATCAGTTGCAAGACGCCGACATTTCCTGGAGCTCGGGTTCTGGGACGCCGACCGCCTCTCAGGCAATGCTGCAGGGGACGGCGGCTTCAACGACAGCGGCTTTCAATTTCGTAGGAGGAGGGACCGACACATACAACGTACTCGCGCTAGCCCTTTCGACAGGATCTCAGGGCACAGCTAAGCCAGCCGGCATTCACATTGACCGCTTGCTCTATTTCGGTACGGGTTCGATCCCAGCAAGTTACACGGTACAGATTCCCTCGTCCGGTAACTGCGGTCTCTTGATGGTGCGCGAGGACCAGATCGGCGCAGGTGTTGTGCCGACGGTCGATAGCGACGGCATCGTCTGGACGAATCACGGCCAGACTGGCGGCCCGATCTTCATCGAGCGTGACAACTACCTGCCGAATCCGAACCGCACGGTCACGATGAATTACACGGGGCACACGGGCGGCAATCTTGATTTCCGTTTCTTCGATATTTCAAGTGCCGCCGGATCGCCGTTTGATCTGACCGCTTTCATCGCAAGCACGGGAACCAGCAACACCAACTCGCTCGCGAATGCTCCGTCGATCACTCCGACCACGACCAACGGGCTCGTGATCGCGGCCATCAGCAACGGACTCGGCCCTACACTCGGCATTACTTCGCCTGCCAGTGGCGTGTTTGATGAGCCGACCTACCAAGTCGCGCAGTTCGTGGGCAGCATTACCGGCACATCGTTGGCGGTATCTTCAAACACTTGGGGAACGATAGGCCAGTTGGGGTTTAGCTGCATCACCGGTAGCGGCGTGACTCTCGGAACTTCGATACAGAGTGGCTCGGGTCCCTATGTGGTTCAGCCCTCGCAGACTGTCGGCGCAGGCACGACGATGAACGAAACGTGGTCGGACAGCTCGATCATCAGTTGGGGCAACGGACTCGCTCATTACTACAATCCCAATACGAGCGCGATTAACTTTACCTGGACGTTCGCTAATCAGCCGAGCGTCAACGTAATTGCCGGAGCGATTGCGTTAAAGACAGGTCCATCGATTACCTCGCAGACAGGTAATCAGTATGTGATACCCGGTCAATCGGTTACGTTCTCGCTTACTGCGGTGGCCTCTGCAGGCTCACTCAGTTACCAGTGGTATCGGAACGGGTCGAGTATCGGCAGCGCCACGTCCTCAAGTTACACGTTCACACCGAACTATCCGGCGGACTACGGGGCTTACTGGTACTGCGTCGTCACGGACAGCAACAACACGACACCGACCCAGAACATGAAAGTGATCTGGATCCTGGAGAACCGAGCTCTCGGCACGAAGCATGGTCATCCGGCACAGATAGACGACGGCTCGCAGGACTTTCCCTCCGAACTCAACGTCAAGTTCTGGTTCTGAGCCATGGAACTCGACGTCGCAAAATGGTTTGACGAGGAGTTCACCACTCCGGCTAGCGGTGGCGGCAACGTCAACAAGACTCTGGTTGGCCAGAGCGCGACGTTCACTGAGGGCACGCTAACTCGGTCTATCGCCTACGCGGTCACGGGGCAGTCGGTCGCGTCGACTGAGGGCACGATCAGTCGCGGCGTTTCCTATGCCGTCACTGGTATAGCGATCGCCTCTGCTGAAGGCGCGATCACCGCAGCGTGGTCTGGAAGTGCCAGTCTCGTCGGCCAAGCAATCACCTCGACGGAAGGTGCCATAACGCCTACCGTCGGCTATGCGGTGACGGGACAGTCGGGGACCATCACCGAAGGCGCTGTCTCGTACTCGGTCTCGTATGCACTCGTCGGTGAGGCGATCACCTCGACCGAGGGGACGATCACCGCCAGCACCGGCGGCAATGTGACTCTGTCCCTTG
>Ga0335085_10013186_pt1 | contig 12124 bp, 9 predicted proteins | sample Lox_Sample_45_FD_206712 | JGI IMG/M metagenome (GOLD analysis project Ga0335085, IMG submission 206712) | Soil microbial communities from Loxahatchee National Wildlife Refuge, Florida, United States - Lox_Sample_4.5 | ecosystem: Environmental > Terrestrial > Soil > Wetlands | place: USA: Florida...
TCGCGGTGCGCGGCCAGGCCGTCAACGACGTGGTGCACCTGGTCGCGGAACTGGTGGAGAACGCCACCTCGTTCTCGTCGGCGGAGACCCCGGTGACCGTGTCCGGGCATCTGCTGAACAGCGGCGGAGTGCTGCTGGACATCAGCGACCAGGGTGTGGGCATGGGGGCCGAGGAGATGGCCCACGCTAACTGGCGGCTGGACAACCCGCCGGTGGTGGACGTGGCGGTGTCGCGGCGGATGGGCCTGTTCGTGGTGGCCCGGCTGGCTGCCCGGCACGGCATCCGGGTCCGGCTGCGGCCGGCCCCGACCGGTGGGCTGACCGCGCTGGTCTGGCTGCCGGACGAGACCGTCACCCACGAGGGCGCTGGGTCCGGGCCCGGGCGCCGGCTCGACCGCAACGGCGGCACCCCGGACTCCATCGAGCCGCTGACCAACGGCCAGCTCAGCCCGGAGTGGGGCGGGCGCAGCGCGGCCGAAGACGCGGTCAACGCGGCGCGCACGCCGCGGTTCACCCCGCTGCACACCGAGAACGGGGATGCCGCCACGACCGCTGGCTTCCCGGCCGTCAACGCCTCCTGGGACGACCCGCTGACCAGGTCGTCCGGCAATGCCTGGGAGAACGGCAAGCCCGCCGGAGCCGGCTGGGACGATGCGCCGGCCAAGCCGGCCGCCGCTGGCTGGGACGACGGGGCCGGCAAGCCGGCCAGCCCGGCCTGGGGCGAGGCGGCCGACAAGGACGCCGGCCCGTCCTGGGACGACGCTCCGGCCAAGTCGGCCGGCTCGGCCTGGGAAGAGCCGCTCAGCCCGCCCGCCGCGGCGCCGCCCCCGGCCGCCGCCACCGGCCCGCTCCCGTCCGTGACCGGCAACGGTGGCCCGGCGCCCAGCTTCGGGGCGCAGCCGGCCGCCGACTCGTCCGGCCTGCCGACCCGGCTGCCCTCCCGCCCGTCTCGCGGCTTCGGCAACGGCGGGGGCAGCAACGACTCCGGGCCGATCCGGCGTGAGGTCGTGGTCCCCCCGGCCGCACCGCTCGGCCAGGGCAACCGGCTGCCCATCTTCGAGTCGGTCGAATCGGACTGGTTCCGCCGTGGCAGGCACAGCGCCGAGCGGGCCAACGGCCCCAACGGCGGCAACGGCGGTAGCGCGCCCGCCGCGGCCCCGGTGGCCGAGCCCGCGCCGAGCTGGACTTCCGCGGCCGACGAGGGCTGGCGTGCCGCGGAAGCAGTAAGCAAGCCAGCCTCCGGCGGGGTGACCCTGTCCGGCCTGCCCAAGCGGGTGCCCAAGGCCAACTTGGTGCCCGGGACGGTGGGAACGAGCAGCCAGGCCGCACCGCCGCCCATCCGGTCGGCGGCCATGACCAGAGATCGCTTTGCCGCCTTCCAGCGTGGTGTGCGTGAAGCCCGCGCCGCTGCGGACACCGATGAGGATGGTGGCGGTGAGGGAGACGGTGTTACATGAGGGGTGGCGACGGCTTTGCCGCACGTGCTGATGCTTCTTATGGTGGGGTCGCCGAGAAAGGAGGGTTCGTGAGTCCGCTAACCCGTCCCATCCAGGACCTGAACTGGCTGATCACGAACTTCGTGGAAAGGGTCCCGTCCGTCGCGCATGCCATCGTGGTCTCGTCAGACGGGCTGCCCCTGGCGTTCTCGAACGGCTTCCCAGCCGACCGCGTGGACCAGCTCGCGGCGGTAACCTCTGGGTTGACCAGCCTGACGCAGGGCGCGTCACGGGTCTTTGAAGGCGGGCCGGTTACCCAGACGGTCGTTGAGATGCAGCGGGGCCTGCTGCTAGTGATGGCTATCAGCGACGGATCGAGCCTTGCGGTGCTCGCATCCGCCGACTGTGACATGGGCCTGGTGGCCTACGAGATGGCGCTCCTGGTGGAGCGTGTTGGCCGCGCCCTGACGCCTGACATGCGCGGGGCGCTGCGGTCGGAGGATGGCAGATAGTGACAGGAGAGACCGTTGTCCGGCCCCGGCCTGGATGACTGGCCGCCTCCGGGGGGCCAGCGTGGCTCCGGATCCGGCGGCGGAAAGCGTGCACGTGGGGCCGAACAGTCTGGGAGTGGACTGGTCCGGCCATATGCGGTTACCGGGGGCCGGACGAAGCCCCGGTATCAGCTCCAGATCGAGGCGATGGTGGCCGCGTCTCATTATGAGGCGCGGGATCTGTCAAGCCTGAGCCCGGAATGCCAGGCCATCCTCGGGTTCTGCCGCGATTGGCGTTCAGTGGCGGAGATCTCGGCTGTGCTCAGGATGCCTCTGGGCGTAGCCCGTGTTCTCGTCGCTGACATGGCGGTGGAAGGGCTTGTCCGGGTGCATCAGCTGGACCATGCACATGGCCGCCCAGATCTCAACCTGCTCGAAAGGGTGCTCAGTGGACTTCGCAAGCTCTAGTCCCGTGCGGGGCACGGCTGGGGATACCGCCGCGATGACGTCGGTCAAGATCGTCGTCGCGGGTGGCTTCGGCGTTGGCAAGACCACATTCGTCGGATCGGTGTCCGAGATCACGCCGCTGACCACCGAGGCAGTCATGACGTCCGCGAGTGCTGGCGTCGATGACCTGTCGGCGGTGCCGGACAAGACCACCACCACCGTGGCCATGGACTTCGGCCGGGTGACGCTGGACGCTGGGCTGATCCTGTACCTGTTCGGCACGCCTGGGCAGCACCGGTTCTGGTTCATGTGGGACGACCTGATCCAGGGTGCGATTGGCGCTGTGGTCCTGGTGGACACCCGCCGGCTGGCTGACTCCTTCCCGGCGGTGGACTACTTCGAGACCGCAGGCCTGCCGTTCATCGTGGCCATCAACGGGTTCCACGGTGAGTTCCCGCACGGGGTCCAGGATGTGCAGGAAGCACTGTCGGTCAGCCCGAACGTCCCGGTCGTGCAGTGCGACGCGCGCGGCCGGAAGTCCACCAAGGCGACGCTCATAGCGCTGGTCGAGCACGCCATGGCCATGCAGCTGAGCGCCCGCTAAGCAGCGGACAGCGCACGACGGTCCTGGTGGCCGGTCACCAGGCGCTAGGACACCACAGCAGGCGCTGCCGCATACAGGCGGCAGCGTCTGCTGTAATGTTCAGGCGCTGTTGTCGGGGCGGTAGCTCAGCCGGTCAGAGCAGCGGACTCATAATCCGTCGGTCGTGGGTTCGAGCCCCACCCGCCCCACCTGTCTCACATAGGTTTCGCACGGCCGTGCTACGGAGCACTGCCCTCCTGGAGGCGGCGGTGATCGCCGCGGTAGTCATCCTCGACGCGGGCTACCGGAGGCTGCGCCGTTCCAGACGTCGCGGCCGGGGGTGGCACAGGCGCGCTCAGCGGGACCGTCTCCCGGACGCGGGTCTCCGGCACTGAGGCCCCGCGCACGGGGGTCTCCGGCGCAGCGGTTTCCCGCACGGGGGTCTTGGGCGCAGGGCTTTCCGGTGCGGGGGTTTCCGGTGCGACGGTCTCCGGCTCGCGTGGGGGCATCGGCCTGGCGGAGAACCGGAGGGCCGAGAACGGCACGTCCAGTGGCACCCCGCCCGCCTGCCGCAGCCAGCCGCCGGGCACGCCGTTCTGTGAGATCAGCGTGGCCGGGACGTGCACCTCGGTGGCGGTACGGCCGTCAGGCGCCTGCTTCAGCATCACCCCGATGCCATGCCGCGCCGCCAGCTGCGCGACCGCGGACAAGCCCACGTGCTGGGGGAACGCCCCATCCGCCGGGGGCTGAGCTAGTTCCGAGTTGAGCTGCCGCAACCGCTCCCGGGACACCGCGTGGCCGCCGTCGATAATGGTGATCAGCACGCCGCCGTCCCGCATCTTCTGCGCGCACACGTCCACCTGCATGGCCCGGGCCGACGACGTGGTGGCGTTCTCCAGCAACTCGGCCAGCAAGTGCACCGTGTCGACCGCGGCACGGCCGCTGACCGAGAAACCTTGCTGCACGCTCAGATGGATCCGGTCGTACTGCTCGATCTCCGACACCGCCGCCCGGAGCACATCCACCAGCGGGACTGGCCCGGCCGGATGGTGCCGCGTCTCGTCACCCGCGAGGACGAGCGCGCTGTCTGAGTCGCGCCGCATCCGGGTGACCAGATGATCCATCTGGAACAGGCTGGCCAGCCGCTCCGGGTCCTCCTCCTTTAGTTCCAGGCGGTCGATCAGCCACAGCAGGCGTTCCTGCAGCGCATAGCTGCGCCGGAAGAACCGTGCTGACAGGGCACTGACGCTGGCGCGCTGCCAGGCCTCCTCGGCCGCCAGCCGCTCCGACTCCCGGTGCGCTGCTTCCAGCCGCCGCAGCCGGCGGACCATGGACCTGGCCAGCAGCACGCTGCCCAGCAAGACCAGAACCAGCGCGGCCAGGGCAGCGCCGCCGGTGATGAGTGCGGACCGCACCGCGCTGCGCTGCAAGCCCCGGGCGTAGCCGGTGATCCAGTCCGTCAGCTGCTGCTCCGCCTGGTGCATCCAGCCGACCGTGCCGGACATCCCGGCCCGCCACTGCTGGCTGGCCCGTGAGCCGAAGGCCAGCGGGCCGCTCCCGGTCGCGATCGCGCGCTGTTCCACCGCCTGGGCCTGCTTGGCCTGCGGGGTGGCCAGGGTGGTGTTAAGGGCCCAGCTCTCCTCGGGGGTGGCCGAGCTGCGGAACGAGTCGAGAGCACTGGCTTGCCGCGCCTGGGCGGAGGTCAGCGCGGTGAGCGCCCCGGGCTCGAAGTGGCCCTGGGTCAGCGCCACGACGAGGATGGCCTGCTGCAGCGAGGCCTGGTCCTGCATCCTGGACAGCGCGCCGAGCGCGCGCACGCTGGTGCTGAGCGCGGCGTTGTCACTCAGGTCGGCGATGCCATCGTCGACCGCGAACAGACTGGCCGTCGCGGCCGAGTAGCCGTTAATCACGGTCAGCGCGGACGCCTGAGTCTGCGTCGCCTGCCTGCGCAGGCCAGGCAGCTCGCCGATGCTGGCCATGACCGCGGCCGCGCTGGCCCGGGTCTGGGCCGGGTAGCCGTGGCCGAGCTGGGGGACCAGCCGGCGTGCCGTGGCCGCCCAGCGGTCGGTGATCGCGTACTCCTGATGCAGGGCCGGCTGCCCGGCTGCCGGGCGGCCTTGCGCGATGAACGCCGCCGTGCCGGTCCGCTCGTTCTCCAGCGCCTGCGCTAAACCGGTGACCTGCCTGCCGAGCGCAGCCAGCCGGGCGGCCTGGCTGTAGGCAGCCGCGCTGCGGGTCGCGTCGGTGATCCGCAGCCCAGCGAGCGCCAGCCCCAATATCACCGGGATGGCAATCAGGAGGGCCAGCCGGCCAGCCACCCGCCAGTGCCGCGGGGGCGGCGCCGAGCCCATCCCGCCCGGCGCGGGCGAATCGCCACCAGCGGCATGGGCAGGACTAGATTGGCTCATTGCGTGTCCTCGCTGATCCGGGAAGCTGCTTTCGAGGCCACAGGCATTTCCCAGGCCGCGTTACGCAAGTAGGGGACGGCGTTCTTGCCTAAAACAATACCTCCGCACCCGCCAGTTGTAGACAGGCCAGATACGCATGGGAACTGAGGGGCCCGAGCGCAAGTACTAAGCTAATTAGGTGAGAGTGAAGGAAGTTACGTCACCGCAAACTGGCCGCTGTCACTGCCGATGTGGTGAGGCGCAGCCAGTCGATGCCCCTCAGTAGACGAACGGGATCAGCATCTTGGTGGACTTCTTGTACGCCGGATACGAGTCCGGGAAGCGCTCAGTCATTGAACGCTCCTCCACGGTGGCGCTGTAGATGAAATAGCCGCCGATGAGCACGACGGCTGCCAGCCAATACAGGCTGACGGCAATGGTCGTGCCGGCCATGGCCAGGATAATGCCGGTATAAATGGGATGGCGAATGCTGTGGTACGGGCCCGCCGTGACCAGTTCCGGATCGGCTTTCTGCGACATCGGCATTCCCCAGTTCCGCCCCAGGTAGACCCGGGCCCAGACGGCCAGGGCCAGCCCGAGCACGAAGAGAGCCAGGCCAATGGCCTGCAGCACCGGGTCGTTCGTGACCGCATGCACCTTGAAGAGCTTGAGCCGCACCAGGAGAAGGAGAATCAGAACGACACCGACCCGGAAGCCGGCGAACCGGGTCCACTGTGTCTGGCCGGCCTTGACGCCAAAGGACGCGGCGAGCCAGTAGATCCAGAAGACCAGCCAGCCAGCGAAAATAATCACGTCAACGACATGCATAGCAGCACTCCCTGATCATGCCGGGTGGCCCTGACCGTCGTGGCTGGCGATCAGATAGAGATTACCGCTGTCAGCGGCCTGGCTATTCGCTACCAGGTCGGCCTGAGGCCGCCATCGATGGTGATGTCGGCCCCAGTGACGATTGCCGTCCGCCCATCCAGGCCCAGATCCATCGTGCCCTCCTTCGCCCCGAGCGCTCTCCGGTATCTACCCAGCCTGGCCCGCGGCGCCGGGCCTGGGCGGCAGGCAGCGGATGACCTGCACGTCGCCGGTCAGTTGGGCGGCGCCGTCGGAATGCGGCACCAGCACGGTCATGCCGCGGCGCATCGGCAGCGTACCGCCGTGCTCGGTGGCCAGGTCCCCAGCGCCGCGGGCGACGATCCAGACCGCGTAGCCGGCCGGCCGCTCCAGATCCGGGCCGGGCTGCAGCAACTCGGCCCGGAAGAAGGGGTCCGCGGCGGGCGGCAGCAGCCGGGTGATGCCAGCGCCCGCGCCGGGTGCGGCCGGGCGCTGGCACACGCCCGCCAGCCGGTCCGGGCTCCACCCGGAGCGGTCCACGGCCGCCAGCGCGCGAGTGTAGCCCAGGCCGAGACTGCCGGATTCGGTCCCGTCGGCCAGGAACCCGGCCCATTCCAGCAGGATGGACAGGTCGGTCGGCTCCTGCAGTTCGGCCAGGAACACGCCCGGGCCGATGGCGTGCGGGGTCCCGGCCGGCACCAGCACGCTGTCCCCGGGTGCGACCGGCACCCGGTGCAGCGCGCCGACCAGTGCGGGCACATCCTGGCTGGCCACCCAGCCGGCCAGCACGCTGGCCGGGATGTCGTCGCGGAAGCCGAGGTAGACGCAGGCGTCGGCGGCGCCGGTGCGCAGCACGATCCAGGCTTCCGTCTTGCCGTGCGGGCAGCCCAGATTGGCCCGGCTGTAGGCCTGGTCCGGGTGGCAGTGCACGGGCAGCCGCTGGCCCGCGTCGAGCAGCTTGACCAGCAGGCCGGTGTCCGCCCCGTAGACGGCGACGTGCTCCGGGCCGAGGAACCATTCCGGCTGCTGGCCGACGGCGCCGGCCAGCAGCCGGCCGTCGGGGAGCCGGCTCAGCCCGGCCTGCTCCTCGCCGAACGCGGTCGTGGTCGAGGCGACCCAGTCTTCCGGGCCATCAGCTGCCGTGCCGGCGCCGCGAAATCCGGCGATCTCGGCGCCACCCTGGTAGAAGCGCTGCAGCTGGTTGGGGCCCAAGACGAACAACGGTGCCTCCTGCTCTGTACCGCGATCGAAGATCCTTGACAGCCAATTAATGCGGTGTTAACTTACCGAAAACCTTGTTAGCCGCAAACAGCAGAACTAACGTCATATCCCGTGGTTTTATCCTGACAACGTTGTCTGACAACGTTGTCAGATCGGCTTGCCGAGAGGGTGCGACATGACTGCAGACGAACCAGCGCCCGGCAGCAGCGACCCGGCCCCCGAGGAGACGCCCCGGGTCGAGGTGCGCAATCTGGCCAAGCGCTACGGCAGCGTGCAAGCGCTGCGCGACGTGAACATGACGCTGCACGCGGGGGAGATCGTCGGGCTGGTCGGTGACAACGGAGCCGGCAAGTCCACCCTGGTCAACATCATCGCGGGCGCGCTGCAGCCGACATCGGGGTCGATCTTGCTGGACGGCAAGCCGGTCAGCTTCCGGTCCCCGATCGAGGCCCGGGCGGCCGGCATCGAGACCGTCTACCAGGACCTGGCCCTGGCGCCGGACCTGAGCATCTGGGCCAACATGTTCCTCGGCCGGGAGAAAACGGTGTCCGGGCCGCTGGGCTGGCTCGGCTGGCTGGACCGTAAGTCGATGATGGCCGAGACGGCCAAGGACCTGGAGCGGACCCGGATCAGGATCGCTTCGGTGGGCAGCCGCGTCGGCCGGCTGTCCGGCGGGCAGCGGCAGGCGGTCGCGGTGAGCCGGGCGGTGGCCTGGGGCTCGCGGGTCGTGCTGATGGACGAGCCGACCGCCGCGCTCGGCGTCGAGCAGCAGGCCCGGGTCGGCGAGCTCATCCAGGCCGTGGCCGGCGAGGGCCTGCCGGTGCTGCTGATCAGCCACAACCTGCAGCAGGTGCACGCCATCTGCGACCGCATCGTGGTGCTGTTCCACGGCACGACCGTGGCTGACCTGCGGCCCAAGGACACCGAGATCGACGACATCGTCAGCTGGATCACCGGCGCGGCGATCGCCTCGAACCGGAAGGCAAGCTGATGGCCGCCCCAGCGACCGACGTGGTCCAGGCGGAACCGCCCGCCCAGGAAAACGTGCCCACGTTCCAGCGGGTCATGGAGCGGCTCGGCCCGCTGTGGACCCTCGGCGTGCTGATCATCCTGGTGATCATCTTCGGCATACTCTCGCCGGACCTGTACACCAAGGCGGCCTGGCTGTCCACGTCCAGTTACGCGGTGGAATACCTGATCCTGGCGGTGGGCCAGACGTTCGTCATCATCACCGCCGGCATCGACCTGTCCGACGGCGCCATCCTCGGCTTCAGCGCCATGGCCGGCGCGGTGCTGATGAACAACATGCTGACCGGGCACAGCAGCGGCGCGGTGGCCTCGATCGTCGGCATCGCCGTGATGATCGGCACCGGCACGGCCATCGGCGTGCTGAACGGCCTGCTCATCACCCGGATCAAGCTGCCGCCGTTCATCGTCACGCTGGGCACGCTGACCGCGGTCACCGGCGCCACCGACCTGCTCAACAACGGCGGTGAGGTGACCAACCTGCCGTCGTTCATCGCCAACCTGGGCAACGACAGCCTGCTGTCCGGCTGGCTGCCCTACCCGGTGCTGGTCGCGCTGGTCATCGCGCTCGTCTTCGGGCTGATCCTGGCCCGGACCAGGTTCGGGGTGCGCACCTACGCGATCGGGTCCAACGAGGCCGGCACCCGGCGGTCCGGCATCCGGGTGGACCGGCACCTGGTCATCGTGTACGGGATCTCCGGCTTCCTGGCCGGCATCGCCGGCCTGATGGTAACGGCGAACTTCTCCTCCGCCTCCTCGCTGGCGGGCGCGAACGACGAACTGTACGCGATCGCCGCGGTGGTGATCGGCGGCGCCAGCATCTTCGGCGGCCGGGGCACCATCTTCGGCACCGTCATCGGCACGGCCATCCTGTCCGTGCTGACCACTGGCCTGGTCCTGGCCAACATCGCGCCGTTCTGGCAGCAGGTCGCGATCGGCGGGGTGGTCATCGCCGCGGTGGCGGTGGACCGGGTGCGCACCAAAGCAGGCACAGATTGACGCAGGCGAAGCCGACCGCGCCCTCACCCAGCACAGCCCGGGGTGGCGCGGCCCAGCACAGGCAACCGCGGACAGCGGCGTCGGCAAACAATGAAGGAGATGTCATGCGGAATGAGGCAACCCGGCGGCGGATGGCCAGACGGGGAACTGCGTGCGTGGCCGGCGTGGCCGCGGCGGCACTAGCCGCCGCGGGCTGCGGAAGCTCATCGAATAACAGCTCAGGATCGGGTTCCTCGGGATCGTCCGGCAAGCACTACACGATCGCGCTGGTTCCCGGGCTCACCACGGACCCCTTCTACATCACCATGCACGCGGGCGCGGCGGCCGAAGCCAAGAAGCTCGGGGTCACGCTCACCTGGCAGGGCGGTACCCAGTTCAGCCCGACCACCCAGCTCCCGGTGGTCGACTCCCTGCTGGCCAAGCACCCCGACGCGCTGCTCATCGCGCCGACCGACGTGAAGGCGCTGCAGGCGCCGATCCAGAAGTTCGTCAACGCGGGCATCCCGGTCATCGCGGTGGACACCACCATCAACGACACCAGCCTGCTGACCAGCGCCATCACCTCCAACAACGAGCAGGGCGGCGCGGCCGCGGCGGACACGATCGCCAAGCTGGCGCATGACCAGGGCGAAGTGGCGGTGGACAACGTGACGGCCGGCATCTCGACCACCGACGCCCGGCAGGCGGGCTTCCTGGCCGAGATGAAGAAGTACCCGAAGATGAAGGTCATCGCGACCGAGTACAACAACGACAGCGCCACCACGGCCGAGAGCCAGGTGCGCAACCTGATCCTGAGCCATCCCGGCCTGGTCGGGGTGTTCGGCACCAACCTGTACGGCGCCCAGGGCGCGGGCACGGCGGTGGACGCGGCCGGCAAGAAGGGCAAGGTGTTCGTGGCCGGCTATGACGCCGAACCCGCCGAGGTCAACCTGCTCAAGAAGGGCGTCATCGACATCCTGGTCATCCAGCAGCCCGCGGTCGAAGGTGCGGACGCGGTGCTGTACGCCTACGACAAGCTGACCGGCAAGACTTCGGCGATCCCGAAGAACACGCTGGTCAAGAACGTGGTCGCCACCACCGCGAACGCGTCAGACCCCAGCATCTCGAAGTACTTCTACCTGTCCTCCTTCTCGGGCTGACCGGCCGGAGCACACCACTCGTGGTCTGCAGCACATCCCGCCGCAGCGGCGGGGTAGCGGTCGCGGCCGGCCGGCCGGGGGAGTTCGCCATCCCCCGGTCCCGGCCGGCCGTGAGCCTGCGTTCATGCTGGTCAGCATGCTGATCGTTAATCCCAACATCGCCACTGACCGGACCATCCCGGTCAGCGTCCTGGTGCCGGGCAGCGTGCACCGGACCGGCACGGCGGTGACCACGCTGGGTGGCAAGGGCGTCAACGTGGCCCGGATTGCCCGGGCCTTCGGCCACCGGGCCATCGTCGTCACCTTCCTGCCGGCCAGCAGCGCCGCTCAGCTCCGCCAGCTGGCCGGCGCTGAGCAGGCCGAACTGGCCGGCGTCCCGGTGCCGGGCACCGCCCGGGCCGCATCCATCCTGCTCGAAGGCTCCGGCCGGGTCACCGTGCTCAACGAGCCCGGCCCGCCGCGGGAGGCCGGGGAGTGGCGGGAGCTGCTGGCCGAGATCGAGCGCCGGGCCCCAGGCCAGCAGAGCCTGGTGTGCTCGGGGAGCCTGCCGCCGGGGTCGCCCGCCGACGCCTACGCACAGGTCGTGGCCATCGGGCAGCGGGCCGGGCTGCGCACCGTGGTCGATGCGGCCGGCCAGGCCCTGGCCGGTGCCCTTCCGGCTCACCCGGACGTGGTCAGCCCCAACCTGGCCGAGGCCGAGTCGCTGCTGCACGGCCCGGCCGTGGAGGGGGTCGAGCCGGACGGCGCCGACATCGTGCGGCGCGCGGCTGACGCCGCCCGCGGCCTGGTGGCCCGCGGCGCCAGACGGGCCATCGTGAGCGCGGGCAGCCACGGCGCCGCGTTCAGCGACGCCGCCCGGACAGTGTTCTGCCCGGCGCCCAAGGTCACCGTGGTCAGCCCGATCGGCGCGGGCGACTCGCTGGTCGGCGGCCTGGTGCACGCGCTGGAAGACGGCCAGGACTGGCCCGCGGCGGTGGGCTACGCGATCGCGGTGGCGTCCGCCTCGTGCGAGCAGGAGCTGGCCGGCGGCCTCGACGTGGCCCGGGCGGCCGCCCTGGCCCTCCAGGCGGAATCGGCCGTTCAGGCCGACCAGGCCCCGGGGGTGCGGTAATGGCCAAGCCGACCATTCACGACGTCGCCCGGTTGGCCCAGGTGAGCATCAAGACCGTGTCCCGGGTCACCAACGGGGACATCTACGTCGCGGCTGACACCGCGGAACGGGTGCGGCAGGCCATCGAGCAACTCGGCTATCAGGCCAACCCGAACGCCCGCTCGCTGCGGGTCGGGCGGGACGACGCGGTCGGCCTGATCATCGAGTCGATCGGGGACCCGTTCTTCGCGTCGGTCACCGAGGCGGTGGAAGACGCGGCCCGTGAGGCCGGGCTGTTCCTGCTGGTGGCCAGCGCCGGAGAGTCGCCGGACCAGGAACGGGCGGCGGTGCGCGGCCTGCTCAACCGGTCGGTCCGCGGGCTCATCATCGTGCCCTGCCACCTCGACTACGGCGCCGAGAAGGTGCTGAACCGCCCGGAGAACGTGCATGTGGTGTTCG
>Ga0335085_10013187_pt1 | contig 12124 bp, 8 predicted proteins | sample Lox_Sample_45_FD_206712 | JGI IMG/M metagenome (GOLD analysis project Ga0335085, IMG submission 206712) | Soil microbial communities from Loxahatchee National Wildlife Refuge, Florida, United States - Lox_Sample_4.5 | ecosystem: Environmental > Terrestrial > Soil > Wetlands | place: USA: Florida...
CGGGGGACCGCTGGTGGTCGTCAACCGTGTCGACCCGATCTACGTCTCCTTCTCCGTGCCGGAGGGGCGGCTCGCCGGCCTCAAGGCCGCCCGGGCCGCCGGCCAGCTCGAGGTGGAGGCGGTCGTCACCGGCGAGGAGGCGCGGCCCCTCTCCGGAGCGCTGACCTTCGTGGACAATGCGGTCGACCGCACGACGGGCACGATCCGCCTCAAGGGCACCTTCCCCAACCGGGAGCGGCGGCTCTGGCCGGGGCAGTTCGTCGAGGTCCGGCTGGCGATCGGAACCCGAACCGACGCCCTCGTCGTCCCCGCGACGGCCATCCAGACCGGCCAGTCGGGCTCGTTCGTCTTCGCGGTCCGCCCGGACCTCACCGTGGACGCCCGCCCGGTCACGACCGGCGAGGAGGTCGACGGCGAGGTGGTGGTCGAGAAGGGCGTCGAGGCGGGCGAGCGGATCGTGACCGACGGACAGATCCGGCTGGTGCCGGGGGCGAAGGTCGAGCTGAAGCCTCCGGTCGCCGCGCCGAGCCCGCCCGCGGCGGCGGGGGGGAAGCCGTGAACCTCGCCGAGCTCTTCATCCGCCGTCCCGTCGCCACCACGCTCGTGATGGCGGCGATCCTGATCGGCGGGGTCGCCGGCTACCGGCTCCTCCCGGTGAGCGACCTCCCCAACGTCGACTTCCCGACGATCCTCGTCTCGGCGAGCCTGCCCGGGGCCAACCCCGAGACGATGGCCTCGGCGGTGGCCACGCCCCTCGAGCGGCAGTTCTCGACGATCGCCGGCCTCGACTCGATGAGCTCGGTCAACGCTCTCGGTGTCACCCAGGTCACGCTCCAGTTCAACCTGACCCGGGACATCGACGCCGCCGCCCAGGACGTGCAGGCGGCGATCGCCAAGACGGCCTCCCAGCTGCCGCCGAGCATGCCCACCCCGCCCACCTACCAGAAGGTGAACCCCGCCGACCAGCCGATCCTCTACCTCTCGCTGAACTCGCCCACCCTCCCCCTCTCCGCGGTCGACGAGTACGCGGAGACGCTCATCGCCCAGCGGGTCTCGATGGTGAGCGGCGTGGCGCAGGTCGGGGTCTTCGGCTCGCAGAAGTACGCGGTGCGCATCCAGGTCGACCCCGACCTTCTCGCGACCCGGGGGATCGGCATCGACGAGGTCTCGGCGGCGGTGCAGAACGGCAACGTCAACCTCCCGACGGGCACGCTCTGGGGGCGCCACCAGGCCCTGACCGTGGAGGCGAACGGCCAGCTGACGGAGGCCGCGGGCTACCGGCCCCTGATCGTCGCCTACCGCAACGGGTCGCCGGTGCGCCTCCAGGACCTCGGCCGGGTCCTCGACAGCGTGGAGAACGACAAGGTCGCCTCCTGGTACCAGGACAAGCGGTCGATCGTGCTCGCGGTCCAGCGGCAGCCGGGCACGAACACGGTCGAGGTGGTCGACTCCATCAAGCAGCTGCTGCCCGCCTTCCGGGCCCAGATGCCGGCCTCCGTGAACCTCGACGTCCTCTTCGACCGCTCGCTCTCCATCCGGGACTCGGTCGGGGACGTGAAGTTCACCCTCGTCCTGACGATGGGCCTCGTCATCCTGGTGATCTTCGTCTTCCTCCGCACGCTCTCCGCCACGCTCATCCCGAGCCTGGCCCTGCCCATGTCGATCGTGGGCACCTTCGGGGTGATGGTCCTCCTGGACTACACCCTCGACAACCTGTCGCTCATGGCCCTCACCCTGTCCGTGGGCTTCGTGGTGGACGACGCGATCGTGATGCTCGAGAACATCGTTCGCCACATGGAGATGGGGGAGCCGCCGCTCGAGGCGGCGCTCCGTGGCTCCCGCGAGATCGGCTTCACCATCCTCTCGATGACCCTCTCCCTGGCCGCCGTCTTCCTGCCCGTGCTCTTCATGGGCGGCCTCGTGGGGCGGCTCCTGCACGAGTTCGCGGTCACCATCACCGCGGCCATCCTCGTCTCCGGCTTCGTCTCCCTCACCCTCACGCCAATGCTCTGCAGCCGCTTCCTGCGCCCCCCCGCGGAGCAGCACCACGGACGCCTCTACTCGGCCTCGGAGCGCGCCTTCCAGGCGCTGTTCACGGCCTATAAGACGAGCCTCGACGTCGTCCTCCGCCACCGCCGGGCGACCTTGGTGCTGTCCGGGGCCCTCCTCGTGGCCACCGCCGGACTCTTCGTCGTGATTCCGAAGGGCTTCCTGCCCAGCGAGGACACCGGCCAGATCTTCGGTCTCACCGAGGCCGCGCAGGGCATCTCCTTCGAGTCGATGGGGCGGCACCAGCAGGCGCTGGCCGCGGTGGTGGCCCAGGACCCGAACGTGGACTCCTTCTCGTCGAGCATCGGCGCCTCCGGCTCGACCGCGGCCGGCAACCAGGGCCGGATGTTCATCCGGCTCAAGGATCGCCGCGAGCGGCGCTTGAGCGCCGACGAGGTGATCCAGGAGCTGCGGGTGAAGGCGGCGGCGATCCCCGGCATCCGGATCTTCCTCCAGAACCCCCCGCCCATCCGCATCGGCGGCCAGCTCACGAAGAGCCTCTACCAGCTCACGCTGCAGGGTCCCGACACCGACGACCTCTACCGGCGGTCGACCCAGCTCGAGGCGAAGCTCCGCGAGCTGCCGGGGCTGCAGGACGTCACGAGCGACCTCCAGATCCGCAACCCGCAGGTGGACGTCTCGATCGACCGCGACCGGGCCCTCGCCCTCGGGGTGAGCGCCCAGCAGATCGAGGACGCCCTCTTCTCCTCGTTCGGGAACCGCTGGATCTCCACGATCTACGCGCCCACCAACGAGTACCGCGTGCTCCTCGAGCTCGTGCCCGAGCGCCAGCGCGAGGCGACCGACCTCTCGGCCCTCTACGTCCGGTCGATCGGCGGCAGCCTCGTGCCCCTCGACACCGTGGCCCGGGTGAGCCGCAGCCTGGGTCCCCTGACCGTCAACCACTTCGGCCAGCTCCCCGCGGTGACCCTCTCGTTCAACCTGAGGCCGGGGACGGCCCTCGGCGACGCGGTGGCCGCGGTCGACCGCGTGGCCCGGGACACTCTCCCCGCCACCATCTCCACGAGCTTCCAGGGCACGGCCCAGGCCTTCGAGGCCTCGAGCCGCGGCCTCGGCTGGCTCCTGCTCCTCGCCATCCTCGTGATCTACATCGTGCTCGGGATCCTCTACGAGAGCTTCATCCACCCGATCACGATCCTGTCCGGCCTGCCCTCGGCCGGTTTGGGTGCGCTCCTCACCCTCCTGGTCTTCGGCCAGGACCTGAGCCTCTACGCCTTCGTGGGCGTGATCATGCTGGTGGGGATCGTGAAGAAGAACGCGATCATGATGATCGACTTCGCCCTGGACGCGCAGAGGCGGGAGGGACGGAGCCCGGCGGAGGCGATCTACGAGGGGTGCCTCATCCGGTTCCGTCCGATCATGATGACGACCATGGCCGCGCTCATGGGCACCCTGCCCATCGCCCTCGGTTTCGGCGCGGGGGCGGAGTCGCGGCGGCCGCTGGGCCTGGCCGTGGTCGGGGGCCTCCTCGTCTCGCAGCTGCTGACCCTCTACATCACGCCGGTCTTCTACACCTACATGGAGTCGTTCCAGGCGTGGCTCCGGCGCACGGAGCGGGCGAGAGTGGCGGCCGCGGACCGACCGGCCGCCTGAGCGCGGTCCCCGGCTCGGCCGGGCGGCGAAGGGCGCCGGGCCTCCTCCGGGCGTAAGATCGCCCCATGAGTGAGGTGTGGAGTGAAGGACGAGACTGATCGGCTCTTCTACCTCGGTGCGGGGCCCGTCGTGGCGATCTTCCTCGGCGCGGCCCTGGTCCTCGTTCGCGACTGGACGACGGCCTCCAACTTCTCCTTCGTCTTCCTGGCCCTGATCATCGGCGTCGCCGAGTTCGGCGGCCGGGCGGCGGCCCTCGCCACCGCCGTGGCGTCGACGCTGAGTCTCGACTTCTTCCTGACCCAGCCCTACCTGACCCTGTCGATCTCCGCGAAGGGCGACGTCATCGCGTGTGCCGGCCTGGCCGGCTGCGGCCTGCTGGTCGCGGTCCTCTCGGACCGTCGCCCCGGCCGCGCCGCCCAGCAGGAGATGCAGGTCCTGCACGCGGTCATGGACGCGCTCCTGGAGCCGGGATCGCTGGAGACGCGAGTGGGAAGGGCGGCCCGCCGCTGCTGCGATCGTTTACCCCTGGCGGCCATCGTGGTCCGTGACAGCCGCAACCGGGTCGTTGCCGCGTCCGCGGGCGGAGAGATCGCGAGACCCGTGCCCTCGCGCGTCTTCGGCGCTCTTCCCGGGCGTGAGGAGGGCGCCTCGACAGCCTCGGAGGCCTTGCCGCGGGAAGGCGCGCGCCTGGCCCTCCTGGCCGGGGAGCGGGAGCTGGGTTGGCTGGAGTTCTGGGGCGACGGCACGCCCGCCGAGAGGTCGCACCTCCAGACCCTGAGGGGTGTCGCCTCCGTGCTGACCCTTTCACTGGGCGGGGAGGAGCGGGCTCCGGGCGTCTCTGCGGCCTGAGCCGCGGATCGGGCTCGAGGCCTACTTGAAGCCGAAGGCGAGGACGAGCTTGCCGACGACGTGGAAGCCGCCGATGTCGTCCTCGCCGTACACCTTCGACACGCCGTCGGTGCCGATCGCACCCGAGACCGTCGTGTAACCCGCCTCCGCGCCGAAGCGGAGGATTCCCCGTCCCACCTCGACGCCTCCCGCGCCGGCGAAGCCGGTCTTCGACACGTTCTCGTCGAGGCTCTCCCCGGCCACTGTGCTGGTCTCGTCGTACTTCGTGATGGACGCTCCGATCGCCACGTAGGGCACGATCATCCGGCCGGCCCGGAATCGGTAACCGACCATCACCGGGAAGGAGTCGAGCTTCAGGGACAGGGGGAACCCGAGCTTCTGGACGGGCGCCGTGGACGAGGCCACGTAGACTCGCTCCCCGTCCTTCGAGAAGGTGCGGAAGCCGACCGAGGCGAACGCGCCCCGCCAGAACGTGTAGCGCAGCGCACCGCCGAAGGTTCCCCCTCCGCTGGAGTCGAAGAGGGCCTGGGCGGTGTTCTTGAAGGCGAGGTCGCGGTAGCCGGCCTGCCCTTCCACTGCGATCTCGCCGGCGCCGGCCGGCGCGGCGAGGGCGGCGAGCGTGACGAGCGACGCGGCGGCGCAGGTGGTGGCCCGGTGGTGTCTCATCTCCGCTCCTCGTCTACTGCTTCGAGCCGACGTCGATGCCGAGGCCAGGCAGGGCGGCCGCGGGCTGGACGAGGCCGTTGCCGAAGGCGTCGTTGCGCCCGCCGGCCGGCGCGCCCCCCAGGCGCTCCGCCGTCTGCTCGAGGGCCTTCCGCACCGCGGCGGGGTCAGTGAAGCCCTGGGAGAAGAGGAGGGCGGCCGCGGCGGACACGTGGGGCGCGGCCATGCTGGTTCCGTCGAGGCCGCAGTAGCAGAACTGGTCGTAGCGGCCGGCCGCAACGGCGTCGGGGTCGAGCATCTGCTGGAAGATGCAGTCCGGCACGCCGTCGGCGTTGTCGTCGCGGTCGCAGTCGCCTCCCGGCGCGACCAGGTCGATCTCCGGCCCGGTGTTCGAGTAGCGAGCCTTGTCCTTTCGTGCGTCGAGGGCGCCCACCGCCACGACGTTCGCCAGGCGGGCCGGGAAGTCGACCGTGCTCTGGCCCGCATTACCCGCCGCGGCCACGAGCAGGACGCCGCCCGAGTTCGCGCGATCGACGGCGCTCGTGATGGTTTCGCTGGTCGAGTCGCTGCCCAGGCTCATGTTGATGACCTTGACCGGCTTCACGCCGTTCTCAGTGTATCCGGCGGCGAAGTCGATGCCCTCGGCGACGTCGAAGAAGGTTCCCTCGCCGTTCTCGTCGAGCACCTTCACCGGCATGATCGCGCAGCCGAAGGCGAGCCCGGCCATGCCCAGGGCGTTGTTCGTGGCCTCCGCGATCGTCGACGCCACGTGCGTGCCGTGACTGGCGATGATGCCGTCGTCGTTCGGGTGGCTGTCGCCGTTGACGAAGTCGTAGCCGGGCAAGAACCTCGTGTCTCCCCAGTCGGGCGCCTTCTTGAAGACCTGGCCGGTGCGGGGGTCGGCGTAGTCCTCGTAGGCGACCCCGGTGTCGAGGACCGCCACCGCCACCGAGCTCTTCCCCTTCTGGATGCCCCAGGTGCGCTCGGCGTTCATCTGCGTCATGTCCCACTGGTACTGGTAATAGTGGTCGTTGGGCTTGAAGGTCGTGGCCTGCGTGCGCCGCACGATCCCGTTCGGCTCCGCGTACTCGACCTCGGGCATGCGCGAGAAGCGCTCGACGGCGGCGGGCACCGCGAGGCCTGGCACGAGCGACACGAGGAACCGAGAAGCCCCCGAGCGCGAGCGTCGGGCCTCGAGGCCCCCGCCCGAGCGCAACGCCCGCTCCACGTCGCGGGAATCGGCTGCGTCCCGGAAGGCGACGATGACCTGGCCGTCGCGATAGGCGCCGGCGGGGGCGGCGCCTCGCGCCTGGCGGACGGCCCTGACGACGTCGGCTCCCTGGGCGGGAAGCCGGCTCGAAGAGGCGCCGAGAAGGAGGACGAGAGCGGCGACCGGCGCGACGCGGATCCTCATGCCGCGAGTCTAGGCGGCCCCCCCGGGGGAGTCAACGGAGGGCCGCAGCGCGTGGAGGAGCGGCCAGGCGACGGCGGCCCCGGCGACGAGGCACAGGAGGCCGAGGGCGGGCTGGGGCGTGTACGGCTGGGAGGGATCGTCGACCAGGGGGGCGATGAAGAAGGTCAGGGCGTTGAGCGTCCCATGGACGACGACGGGCGGCCAGAGCGACCGCGTGCGCACCCGCAGCAGCCCGAGCAGGAGGCCGAGGACGAAGGTGAAGAGGAGCCGGATGGGGTCGAAGTGGATGCCGGCGAAGATCGCCGCGGTGAGGAAGACGGCCGGGGCGGGACCGACATTGGCCGCGAGCGACGGCAGGAGGGCCCCGCGCATCACCAGCTCCTCGCAGAGGGCGGGGAGGAGCGCGATCACCACGAGCGAGACGAGGCCGTCCAGGACGCCCGAGGGAGCGAGCGCGGCATGGAGCCGGCGGAAGAAGTCGAGGGTCTCGACCGAGGGTGGGAAGACGAGCGACTGGATCTCCATGAGGCCGATGCTGCCGACCCAGAGCGCGGCGCCGAGGAGCAGGGACAGCACGACCGTCCGCACGGCGACGGCGCCTCTCCCGATCGCCTCCCGGCCGGCCGCCGGCCGCGCGACGAGGGCGCCCAGGGCCGGGATCGCGAGGAGGATCGTGCCCAGCGCGACCTGGGCCCTCAGGCCGAAGCCGAGGCCCAGGTGCTGGGCGCCGAGGGGGCCGGCCAGCATGGCACCGACGCCCAGGATCGCGACGGCGAGGGCCAGGGCTGGCGCGAGAGGGCGGGGCGGATCGGACCCGGGAGCGCTCATGAGCGTGCCATTATGAGGCGTCGGACAGAAGGGCGCCTCTCCCCGCCCCACCAGGAACCGAGCGCTGGCCAGTCCCGCGCCGCTGCATCGCCGGCCTGCCGCCTTTCGGGGCGACACCGGGACTTGGACGCCGCGCCGCCGGGCCGTTAACATTCGGTGTTTCGGGACACGGGGGAAGGGGAGCCATTGAGCCTCTCGGATCTGCCACGCGACGAGCGGCCGCGCGAGCGCCTCGCCCAGCTCGGCGCCGGAGCGCTCTCGAGCCGGGAGCTGCTGGCCGCGCTCCTCGGCACCGGCGCCCCTGGCCTCTCCGCCCTGGACCTGGCCCGTGAGCTCCTGGGGCCCGGGCTCCACGCCCTGGCCGCCCGCTCGGTCCAGGAGCTGGAGCAGGTCCGGGGCCTGGGGCGGGCGAAAGCGTCGCGTCTCCTCGCTGCTCTCGAGCTGGGGGCCCGGCTCGCTTCTGCCGGCGGCTCCGCCGCCCCCTCGCTCCCGTCGCCCGGGGACGCGGCCCGCTACCTCCTCCCCCGGTACTCGTCCCGCCCCGTCGAGACCTTCGGCCTGCTGGCCCTCGACGCGCGGCAGCGGCTGCGGCGCGAGGCGGTGGTGTCGATCGGCTGCCTGACCGCGAGCCTCGTTCACCCCCGAGAGGTCTTCCAGGAGGCCGTCGTGTCCCGAGCCGCGGCCATCGTCCTCTTCCACAACCACCCCTCCGGCGACCCTGAGCCCTCGGCCGAGGACCTCGCCCTGACGCGGCGCCTGGCCGCCGCGGGCTCGCTCATGGGCATCGAGGTGCTGGACCACCTCGTCCTCGGGGCGGGCCGCTACGTGAGCCTGAAGGAGAGGGGTGTCCTCTGAGCCGCCTCGTCTACTTCGACTGCGCGAGCGGGGCCTCGGGCGACATGCTCCTCGGGGCGGTCGTGGACCTCGGCCTGCCGATCGAGCGGCTGCGAGAGGAGCTCGCGAAGCTGGCGCTCTCCGGCTACCGGATCGAGTCGGGCCGGGTCACGCGGTCGGGCCTGGCCGCGACCAAGGTGGACGTGGTCGCGGAGGGCCCTTCGCCCGCGCATCGTCACCTGCGCCACATCCTCGACCTGCTGGCGGCCTCGCGCCTCGACCCCTCCGTCAAGGAGCGCGCGGCTGCGCTCTTCCGCCGCCTGGCCGAGGCCGAGGCGGCGGTCCACGGCACGGATGTCGAGACGGTGCACTTCCACGAGGTGGGCGCCGTCGACTCGATCGTGGACATCGTGGGGGGAGTGATCGCTCTCGGCTGGCTCGGGGTCTCGCGCTTCGTCGCCTCGCCCCTCAACGTGGGCTCCGGCACGGTGGCCATGTCGCACGGGACGTTCCCGGTGCCGCCCCCGGCCACCGCGAAGCTCGTCGCGGGCGTGCCCGTCTACGGCGAAGGCGAGGGAGAGCTGCTCACGCCGACCGGCGCCCTCCTCGTCACCGCCCACGCCACGGAGTACGGGCCGCTCCCCGCGATGAGGATCGAGCAGGTCGGCCACGGGGCGGGCGGCCGGGAGACGAAGGGCCGGCCGAACGTCCTGCGCCTGATCGTGGGCGAGGAGGGGGCCGCTCCGGCGGGCGAGCGGGTCCTCGTGCTGGAGACCGAGGTGGACGACGCCGCGCCGCAGCTCCTCGGCCCGCTCCTCGAGCGCCTGCTCGGGGCCGGCGCCCTCGACGCGTTCTTCACTCCGGTTCAGATGAAGAAGGGCCGCCCCGGGGTCCTCGTCACCGCAATCGCCGACGCGTCGCGCCGCGAGGCGCTCGAGGAGCTGCTCTTCCGCGAGACGACTACGCTCGGCGTGCGACGGCAGGTGTGGGACCGCACGGTCCTCGAGCGCGAGGTGGCGACCGTCGAGACCGCCTACGGGCCGATCCGTGTCAAGATCGGCCGCCGGGCCGGGGTGGTCTACAACGCCGCGCCCGAGTTCGACGACTGCCAGCGCGCAGCCGGCGAGAGGGGCGTCGCGGTGAAGGAGGTCCTCGCCGCGGCCCTCGCCGCCTGGCGCCAGCGGGCGGGAAGGCAGGCATGACCGGCCGGAAGCGCACGCTCCTCATCACCACGCCCATCTACTACGTCAACGACCTGCCCCACGTCGGCCACGCCTATACGACGATCGCCGCCGACACCCTCGCCCGGGCGAGGCGGCTCGCCGGCCACGACGTCTTCTTCCTGACCGGAACCGACGAGCACGGCCAGAACATCGAGCGAATCGCCCGCGAGAAGGGCATCCCGGAGCAGGAGCACGTCGACCGGATCTCGGCCGCCTTTAGCACCCTCTGGGAGCGCTACGACGTCCGGTACGACCGCTTCATCCGCACGACCGAGGACGTCCACCGGCGCGGCGTGCTGAAGCTGTGGGACAGGCTCCGGACGGCGAAGACGCCCGACGGCAGGGACGCCGTCTACCTCGGGAAGTACGCGGGCTGGTACTGCCCGCGCTGCGAGGGATTCAAGGACGAGGACGAGCTGCGACAGCCCGGCAACTTCTGCCCCGACCACGAGCGGCCCTGCGAGTGGACCGAGGAGGAGAACTTCTTCTTCCGGCTCTCCGCCTACGAGGCCTGGCTGCGGGAGACGATCGAGGCGGACCGGCTGCTCATCCGCCCCGAATCGCGGAGAAACGAGATCCTCGGCGTCATCAAGCAGGGCCTCAAGGACTTCAGCGTCAGCCGCGCTCGCGTCAAGTGGGGGATCCCCGTCCCCGAGCAGCCCGACCACGTCCTCTACGTGTGGGTCGAGGCCCTCTCCAACTACGTCACCGCCCTCGGCTTCTCGGACGACGGCACGGCCTACCGGCGGTACTGGGCGGGAAGCGACGAGCGGCTGCACCTCATCGGCAAGGACATCATCCGCTTCCACTGCCTCTACTGGCCGGCCATCCTCCACGCGGCGGATCTCCTGCCTCCGAACCGCGAGTTCGCCCAGGGCTTCATCACCAAGGACGGGCGGAAGCTCTCCAAGACGACGGGCAACGTCATCGACCCGGTGGCCCTCGTCGAGCGTCTCGGCCCCGACGCCGCCCGCTACTTCCTGCTGCGCGAGGCCCCCTACGGCTCGGACTGGGACTTCACCGACTCGGCCTTCGTGACCCGGTACAACGCCGACCTCGCCAACGACCTCGGCAACCTCGTCTCTCGCGCGCTCACCATGGCCGCGCGGTACTGCGACGGCAGGGTGCCGGCTCGACCGCAGCTCCAGGCGACAGGACCGGCCGGGGACTTCACCGAGGTCTTTGCCTCGTCGGTGTCCGCGCCCGTCGACGGACTCGCGGAGCGGGTATTGGGCCGCTACGAGGAGATCGACTTCTCGGGCGCGCTCGTCGAGATCTGGAGCTGGGTGGGGCAGTTCAACCAGGCGATCGTCCATATGGAGCCCTGGTCCCTAGCGAAGGAGCCTGGCCGGCGTGCTCAGCTCGAAGGCTTCCTGTACCGGCTCATCGAGAGCGTGCGCCTAGTGGCCGTTCTGGCGTCGCCGGTGATGCCGCGGGCGGCCGTGCGCATCTACGCCATGCTGGGTCTCGCCGCACCCGGGCGGGGATTCTCCCCGGCCGACCTCGCCTGGGGCCGGCTCGAGCCGGGGGTGCCGCTCGGGACGATTGCCCCTCTCTTCCCCCGCGTGGACAGGATCAACGAGAAGGAGAAGCCCGTGTCCGAGACGACGCCTCCCGCACCGAAGGCCGAGGGGGCCCCCGGCCCGGCCGCAGCCCCAGGTGCCGCCGCGGCCCCGACTCCCGCCGGCGATCGGATCGACATCGCCGAGTTCGCGAAGGTGGAGCTTCGGGCGGCGAAGGTCACCGCGGCCGAGAAGGTCGCCGGCTCGAAGAAGCTCGTGAAGCTCCAGGTCGACCTCGGCCGCGAGACGCGGCAGGTGGTGGCCGGGATCGCCGAGGCCTACGCGCCCGAGGCCCTCGTCGGGAAGACCGTCGTCCTCGTGGCGAACCTGAAGCCGGCGAAGCTCATGGGTGTGGAGTCGAACGGCATGGTCCTCGCCGGCTCGATCGACGGAAAGGCCGTCCTCTGCACGTTCGACGCCGAGGTGGCGCCGGGCACGAAGGTGAAGTGACACGACGTCTCGCCCTCGCTGCGGGCGGGCTCGGCCTGGCCGCCCTCGGGCTCGGTTGTCCGGGCCGGCCGAAGACGGTCGTCTACGACCTGGCGGCGCGCGTGCCGGTGGCCGAGACCTGGTCCGCGGCCGACGTCCTTCGCTTCGGGACGCCGGCCGCCGAGCCGCGGCTCACCGACGGCTTCCACCGGGAAGCGGGCGGGGCAGACGAGCCCTTTCTCTGGTCGAAGGGCGAGGCCGAGGTCGCCTTCCGGTGGGACACGGTCGGCTCCCGCGTCGCGATCCTCGACGTCGCGCCCTACCGCGGGGTGAAGGAGCAGTCGGTCGAGGTGCGCCTCAACGGCACCTCCGTCGACCGCTTCCGCTTGAACGACGCCCGCCACCGCTACCGGATCGGCCTCCCGGCGGCGGCCCAGAGGCCGGGCGACAACCGCCTGCAGTTCGTCTTCGCAGCCACCGCGTCGCCCACCGAGGCCGATCCGAAGAGCCTCGACCGGCGGCAGCTGGCGGCCGCCTTCTACACCCTCGTCACCGGGCCGGCGTCGGACGCCTCGCTCGAGGACCTCCTCGGGCGCGATGCCCCCCGCCCCTTCGCCGCGAGCGAACGCGCGGGGCAGCCGGGCGTCACCCTCGTCGGC
>Ga0335085_10013188_pt1 | contig 12124 bp, 10 predicted proteins | sample Lox_Sample_45_FD_206712 | JGI IMG/M metagenome (GOLD analysis project Ga0335085, IMG submission 206712) | Soil microbial communities from Loxahatchee National Wildlife Refuge, Florida, United States - Lox_Sample_4.5 | ecosystem: Environmental > Terrestrial > Soil > Wetlands | place: USA...
CGCCCTCGTGGGGCTGCCGGCGCTGCGCATCCGCGGCATCTACCTGTTGCTGGGGACGCTCGCGCTGCAGTTCATCATGAGCTACCTCTTCCTCAAGTACCAGGCGAAGTACTTCGGGATCGTCGGGGTGATCTTCAACTACCCGAGCTTCTTCGGCTACAAGCTCGACAACGACAAGCACTGGTACTTCTTCCTGCTCGGCTTCGCGGCGCTCTCGCTGCTGCTCGTGAAGAACATCCTGCGCACGCGCCACGGCCGCGCCTTCGTCGCCGCCCGGGACCATCCGATCGCAGCGGCGTCAGCGGGGATCAACGTCTCCTACGTCCGCGTGCTCTCCTTCTCGATCTCGTCCTTCATCGTCTGCGCGTCCGGCGCCGTCTACGTCTGGTACCTCGGCGCCGCCACCCAGGACAACTTCCAGCTCTCGCTCGCGATCGCGTTCATCGCGATGATCGTCATCGGCGGTGAGGGCTCGCTGGTCGGCACCGTCCTCGGCGCGCTGATGTGGACGCTCTTCCCGAATGCGCTGATCGCGTTCGCCGAGATGGCCGGCGGTGTCTCGCCGACGGTCAGCAACGAGGTGCACAAGTGGCAGACGCAGATCACGAACATCGTGTTCGGGTCGCTGATCCTGCTCGTATTGATCTTCGCGCCCACGGGCCTCAACGGCCTCTGGCTGAAGATCAAGCAGGCGTTCGTCCGCTGGCCCTACACGACATGACCACCACGCTCGAGCCTGGCACCGCTCCCGAGGCAGCACACGATGCGGGGCCGCCGCTCCTCGCCGTGAACAACATCGAGGTCGTCTACGGCGTCTCGCTCGCCGTGCGCGGCGTCTCGTTCACCGTGCCCGACAACGGCGTCGTAGCGCTCCTGGGCCCGAACGGGGCCGGCAAGACGTCGGTCATCCGCGCGGTGTCGGGCCTGCTGCCGATGCACTCCGGCTCCGTGCGGTCGGGCGACATCGTCCTCGACGGGAAGAGTGTGCGCGCGCTGCCGCCGGACAAGATCGTCGGCCGCGGCGTCGGGCAGGTGCCCGAGGGCCGCCTCGTCTTCCGGCAGCTCTCGGTCGAGGAGAACCTCCGCGTCGGCGCGGCGGCGCGCAAGGGCGCGAACGTTCGCGAGTCGATGGACGGCATCTTCGAGTTCTTTCCGGTGCTCGCGGAGCGGCGCCGGCAGAAGGCCGGCTGGCTCTCCGGCGGCGAGCAGCAGATGCTCGCGGTCGGCCGCGCGCTCATGTCCCAGCCGCGCCTGCTCCTGCTCGACGAGGTCTCGCTCGGGCTCGCGCCGCGCGTCGTCGAGCTGATCTTCGAGCGCCTCGGGGACGTCCGGCGCAACCTGAACACGGCGATGCTGCTCGTCGAGCAGAACGCGGCGATCGCGCTCGAGTTCGCGGACTACGGCTACATCCTCGAGAGCGGCCGCGTCGCGCTCGCCGGCACCGCCGCCGAGCTGAAGACGAACCCGGCCGTGCAGGAGTCGTACCTCGGCGCCGGGCGCGAGGGCCACAGCTATGCGGCGCAGAAGCACTACCGCAAGAGGCGGCGTTGGCTGCTGTAGAGACCGCCGTCGACGCGCTCGGCCTCCGCGTCGAGAGCGTCACGTTGCAGTTCGCGGGCCTGCGGGCCCTCGACGACGTCAGCTTCGCGATCCCGCCCGGGCGGCTGACCGCGCTCATCGGCCCGAACGGCGCCGGCAAGTCGAGCATGGTCAACTGCTGCACCGGGACGTACCGCGCCACGACCGGACAGATCACGGTCGGTGAGAAGGACGTGACGAAGATGCCCACGCACCGGATCGCGCGGCTCGGCGTCTCGAGGACGTTCCAGAACCTGGCGCTCTTCAAGGGCATGACGGTGCTCGAGAACCTGATGGTCGGCCGCTACCTCCACAGCCGCATCGGCCTCTTGCACGCGATCGTGCGCACACCTGCCGTCGTCCGCGACGAGGAGCGGCAGCGGGAGCGCGTCGAGCGGGTGATCGACCTGCTGCACATCGCCCGCTACCGGACGGCCGTCGTCTCCGACCTCCCGTACGGCGTGCAGAAGCGCGTCGAGCTCGGCCGCGCACTCGCCCAGGAGCCGCAGCTCGTGTTCCTCGACGAGCCGATGGCGGGTATGTCGGTGGAGGAGAAGGAGGACATGTCGCGCTTCGTCCTCGACGTCCACGAGACCCTCGGCGTCACGATGCTCCTGATCGAGCACGACATGGGCGTGGTCATGGACGTTGCGGAGCAGGTGGTCGTCCTCGACTTCGGCCGCAAGATCGCCGACGGGACACCCGACGAGGTGCAGACCGATCCGGCCGTGGTCGAGGCTTACCTCGGCGTCGGCCGCGGAGGGCACTGATGGCCGCCGAGACGCTGCCGGGCCTGCTCGCGGAGCAGGCCGCAACGCGGCCGAAGGACGTCGCGATCCGCGTCAAGCGCCTCGGCATCTGGAGCGAGGTCACCTGGGCCGGCTACGCGGACGACGTGCGCGACATCACGCTGGCGCTCGAGGACTCCGGCGTCGGGCGCGGCGACCGCGTTGCGATCTTCGCCAACAACGGGCCGCGCTTCCTCGGCGTCGATCTCGCGGTGCAGACGCTGCGCGGCGTGTCGGTCGGCATGCATCCGGTGCAGGACGCCGACGAGCTCGCCGCGAACCTCACGGCCGCGAAGGCGGACGTGATCGTGCTCGGGGACCAGCAGCACGTCGACAACGTGCTCGCCGTGCGCGAGCAGATCCCGCCGTACGCGAAGCTCGTCGTGTTCGATCCGAAGGGCCTGCACACCCCCGAGTACCACGACGAGCCGATCGTCCAGTTCGACGACCTCCGTGCCCGAGGCCGGCAGCGCCACGAGGAGCAGCCCGGGCGGTACGCCGAGCTGCTGGCGGCGGTCGAGCCGGACGATGCCTCGATCGTCAGCTTCACCGCCGGCACGACCGGGCTCCCGCGCGGTGTGCTCCTGTCGCAGCGAGGCCAGGTGGCGATGGGCAGGCTGCTCGCGGCTCACGTGGACGCAGGCCCCGAGGACCGCGTGTTCTCGCTCCAGCCGCTCGGCCTTGCGACCTCGCGCGTCTTCGACGTGGTGGTGCCGCTCGTGACGGGGGCGTCGGTGAACTTCCCGGAATCGATCGAGACGATCGAGGCCGATCTCGCGGAGCTGTCGCCCACGCTGCTCCTCGCGTCCCCTCGCTTCTACGCGCGGATTCGCTCCACCGCCGAGGTGCGTTCTGCACGCGCGACGGCGTTCAAGCGGATCGTGTACCGGGCCGGCATGCGACAGCTCGAGAAGGCGCTCAGGGCGCGCCTGAACGGTGGGCGCGCCTCGTTCGCGCAGTGGCTCGGGCGGCTGGTCACCGGGCGGTGGGTGCTCGACAGGGCCGGGCTCCTGCGCATCCGCTATGCCGGTGTCACCGGTGGGGCGGTGCCCGCCGATCTCGCCGAGTGGTACTGGAAGCTCTGCCTCCCTCTCCACGAGCTGTACGGCCAGGCCGAGGCGGGTGGGATCGCCTTCGCGCAGCGTGGCCTCGAGGACGCCGGCACCGCCGGCGTGGCGATCGGGGCTGGTGTCGAGGCCCGGAGCGGCGCGGACCGAGAGCTGCAGCTGCGGACTCCGGGGCTGCTGGCCGGCAGGCTCGGCGGCGGCGACCCCGGCCTCGTCGACGCGTGGCTGGCGACGGGAGACCTGGCGGAGCTCGACGCGGCCGGCCGGCTCACCCTGCGCGACCGCCGGATCGGCCTCCTCAGCACGACCCGCGGCGACACCGTCTCGGCAGGCGACATCGCCGGCGTGCTCGAGCGCTCGAGGTACGTCTCGTCGGCCGTGGTGGTCGCGGAGGGCCGGCCCTACGTCACCGCGCTGATCGAGCTCGAGCTCGAGGCGGTGGCCGAGTGGGCGAAGGAGCGCGAGAAGCCGGTGACGACGTACGCCGCGCTCGCCGTGGACGAGGACGTCCGCCGGCTGGTGGCCGAGGAGGTGGAGGCCGCGAACTCGGCGCTCGACGAGAGCTCACGCGTGCGCGGGTTCGCGATCACGACGCAGCCGCTGCACGACGAGCGCACCGCGACCGGCACGGTGCAGCGGGATGCGGTGCTCGCGCGCTACTCGGCGCTGACCGAGAGCCTCTACGGCTCGCCGGTCTCGCCGGTCGCTGCCTGAGCCGCTAACGACCCACCGCTCCGGCCGTCTCAGTCTCCAGCAATGGGCCGATCGGCCTACCCCGGTATTGCAAAACAACCGATTGTTTGATTTTATCCCCCGGGCAACCCCCGGAACTCACTTCTCGTGGAGGTCTTAGCGGTGCTCAAACGTGTGGGACTCATCCTCGCCGCGGCGGCGCTCCTGGCCGCAGCGGCCGTCATGGCAGCAACCGCCGCCCAGTCGAAATCGGCTGCATCGGACATCGTCCTCGGCTGGGACGGCGACCAGAGCGGCCCGACCGTCTCGGCGCAGTCGCCGATCATGCACGCGATCGAGGCGTACTTCAAGATGGTCAACGACGCGGGCGGCGTCGCGGGCCACAAGCTCGTCCTGGACGAGAAGGACGACGGCTACAGCCCGGCCAACGAGCTCGTGGTCGTCAAGTCGCTCATCAGCGACGACCACGTGCCCCTGATCTTCGGCCTCGGCCAGTCGTCGGGCTTCGGCTCGATCCTCCCGGTGCTGACCCAGTCGAAGACCGTCGGCTACATGACGCAGGCGACGCTCAAGGACGCCAGCTACCCGTTCCAGCCCTACATCTACGAGGGCAACTGCAACTACTCGGATCAGGGCGACGTCGGCCTCGCGTACGAGATGAAGCACCTCAACCTGAAGAACCTGAACGGCGTCAAGGTCGGCATCGTCGCGATCAACGTCGCTTCGGGCACCGAGTACGACCAGGACATGACCGCGCGGATCCAGAAGCTCGGCGGCACGGTCGTGCACGAGACGCTGCCGTCGACGGCAACGGACGCCTCGGTGCAGGTTCAGGACCTGATCTCGAACAAGGTCAGCTTCGTGATGATCCATCACGCGATCTCGGGCGGCATCGTCTTCCTGAAGTCGGCCGACCAGTACGGCCTGAACGTTCCGATCGTCACCTCGTTCGGCCCGGCCCAGCCGGCGCTCTACAGCAGCACGCCGTACAACGCGAACAAGAACACGGTCGTGATCAACTGCGCCGACCCGCCGACGCTCGCGAAGACGCCGGTCGGCAAGCTCGCCCTGACGATGGCCCAGAAGTACGGCTACTCGCAGGCCGAGTACACGCAGAGCAACTGGTCGCTCGGCTGGACGGCGGCGCAGACGGTCGTGACCGCGCTGAAGAACGCAAACGGCGACTACAGCTCCGCCGGCATCCAAAAGGCCCTCAACGGCCTTCACGGCCAGAACGCCGTGCAGACCGGCCTCACCCCGGACATCAGCTACAGCTCGGTGTGCCACATGGGCATTCGCTCGGCGCGCCCCTACACGTACAACTACAAGACGAACCTGCTCGTGCCGATCGGCTCCTTCGCGCAGTGGCAGCCGTACATCACGAACGGCTACGCGGGCCCCGGCACCTGCGGCGTCCCGCACGCCAAGAAGGCCTAGCCCCGTCTCAGCTCCCTCCTCGAGACGCTGGAGATCCGAAAGGCCGGCCCCCCGCGGGGCCGGCCTTTCGTTGCTCGGACGGGTGTACTAGCGCCTCGCCAGGAACTGCTCGACCAGCCGGAGGAACGTCTCGGGCTGGTCGAGCTGCACCGCGTGCCCCGCGCCCGCGACGACCTCGAGGGTCGCGTCGGGCAGCCCGGCCGCGAGCCGCTCGGCGTAGGCGAGCGGCTGGAAGACGTCGTCGGCGCCGTGGCAGACGAGCACCGGGCACCCGATGCGCGCCAGGGCCTCGTCGTCCAGGGCGAGGTTCGCGGCCCAGTCGTGTGCGAGCGCCGTTCGCAGCTCCTGCCAGTAGTCGGGGTCCTCGGAGGTCGCGTGACGGAGATTCCGGAGGGCGCTCGGCCAGCGGCCGGTCATGATCTCCTCGACCCGCTCGGGGTCGCCCTCGGCCGACGAGCCGACCGTCACGACCGCGCTCGCCCAGCGCGGGTCGCGGCCGAGGAGGTGGAGGAGCGTGTTGCCGCCGTAGCTGAAGCCGACCAGGATCGCGCGGGGGAGGCCGAGCGCGCGCAGCACGTGCGTGAGGTCGAGGCCGGAGCGCGTGATGCCGACCTCGCCGGTCGGGTCGGGCGACTCGCCGTGGCCGCGGAGGTCGACGAGCACCGTGCGGAACCGGCCCTCGAGCCGCTCGGCGACCGCGGCCCAGTCGTGCTCGGCGGTTCCGGTGCCGCCGTGGACGAAGACGATCGCGGGGCCGGTCCCCCGCTCGCGGTAGGCGGCTCGCGCGCCGGGGACGGGGACGTAGGAGGGCGGGAGCGGCTGCTTGACCATCGAACAAACGGTTGGTAGATTCGCCACTCTAGTGACGGGGCATGAGTCCAAGCTGCGGACCCTCGAGGAGGCGGCCGAGCTCATACCCGACGGAGCCACGATCGGCATCGGCGGGCTGTCGATGAACGGCGCTCCGATGGCGTTCGTGCGCACCCTAGCGCGGCGCCGGGTGAAGGACTTGACGGTCGTCGCGGTGGTCGCGGGCATCCCGATCGAGTGGCTCGTCGCCGCCGGCTGCGTCCGCCGGGTCGTCTCCGGGCTCGTCTCGCTCGAGGGGTTCGGGCTCGCGCCGAGGTTCCGCGCCGCCGTGCAGGCGGGACAGGTGGAGATCGACGAGTACAGCGAGCACACGCTGATCTGCCGGCTGCAGGCGGCGGCCCACCGGCTGCCGTTCGTACCGACGAAGGCGGGCCTCGGCACCGACATGCTGAAGCTCCACCCGGAGACGCTGCGCCTGGAGCACGATCCCGCGACGGAGGAGCCGTTCGTCGCCTGCACGCCGCTGCCGCTCGACTTCGGGATCGTGCACGCGACGGAGGCGAGCACGCGCGGCAACGTGCGCGTCGACCCCAAGCTGATCTGGATGGACGGCGAGGTCGCGCGCGCGGCCGCGACCACGATCGTGACCGTGGAGCGGATCGTGCCCGAGGCGACGTTCGTCGCCGCCCCGGCGCGGACCACCTACCCGCGGTTCACCGTCGACGTCGTCGCCGAGGCGCCGTGGGGCGCGTACCCGACGTCGAGCTTCCCCCGCTACGGCTACGACGGCGACTTCTTCCGCTCCTACGTCGCGGCGCACACGAGCCCGGAGCAGGCGCAGCAATTCTGGGCCGACCGCATCGACGGCCCCGAGCGGCACGGCGCCTTCCTCGACGCGAACGGCGGCGCGCGGACGCTGCTCGCGATCGCGCGGAGGACGTCGTGAGCTACACGATCGACGAGCTCATGGTGGTCACGCTCGCGCGCGAGTTCACGAACGAGACCCGCGCGTTCAACGGCGCCGTCTCGTTCGTCCCGGTCTGCGCGTACCTGCTCGCCCGCCGGACACACGCGCCGGAGCTCGTCTGGGCGGCGAGCTCGATCGCGATCGACGCCGACCCGAAGGCGATCCCGGAGTCGACGCTGTCGGACGGGCTCTGGGACGGCGCCGCGATGCTCTCGGGCTCGTCGTACGACTTCTGGTCGTTCGCGCAGGGCCGCCGCTACAACACCTTCGCCTTCCGCGGCGCGCAGATGGACGCCTACGGCAACGTCAACAACACGGTGATCGGCCCGTACGAGTCGCCGAAGGTGCGGCTGCCCGGCGGCGGGGGGATGGCCGACCTCGGCTGCATGCTGCCGCTGATCTACCTCTGGTCGACGACGCACGACCCGCGCACGTTCGTCGAGCAGCTCGACTTCCGCTCCGGCATGGGCTGGGGCGACGGTGGCGACGATCGCGCCCGGCTCGGCCTTCCCGGCGGCCCGCAGCTGTGCGTCACGAACCTCTGCGTCTTCGACTTCGATCCCGGCTCGAAGCGCATGCGCATCCGCAGCCTTCATCCCGGCGTGACCGTCGAGCAGGTGATCGAGGCGACCGGGTTCGAGCTGGCGGCGCCGGAGGGTGAGGTGCCGGCGACGCCGGAGCCGACGGCGGAGGAGGTCCGCATCCTCCGCGAGGAGGTCGACCCGACCGGCGCTCGCCTGCGCGAGTTCCGGTGAGCGAGTTCGAGGTCTTTCGCCTCGAGCGGCGCGGCGAGGTCGCGGTCCTGTGGCTGAACCGGCCCGAGAAGCTGAACGCGATGGCGCCCGTGTTCTTCCGCGAGCTGCCGGCGGTGCTCGACGCCGCGGCGGCTTCCGGCGCCGGCGCGATCGTGCTGACGGGCGCCGGGCGCGCGTTCTCGGCCGGCGGCGACATCGCGTCGTTCGTCGAGCTCGCCGACCTCGCCCGCTGCCGCCGGCATCTGCGCTCCGTCTACGACGCCTTCTGGTCGGTGGAGCGGGCCGAGCTGCCGGTCATCGGCGCCGTCAACGGCATCGCCTTCGGCGGTGGCACCGAGCTGGCGCTCGCCTGTGACATCGTGCTCGCGTCGGACCAGGCACGGTTCGCCTTCAAGGAGGCGGCCGTGGGGCTGATGCCGGGGTACGGAATCGTGCGCGGGCCCGAGGTGATCGGACGGGCGTGGACACGCTGGCTCTCGTTCACCGGCGACGAGATCGACGCCGAGCAGGCGGTCGCGATCGGGCTCGCGCAGCGCGTCGTCCCGCACGACCGGTTGCTCGACGAGGCGGTGGCGCTCGGGGAGCGCATCGCCGCGAACCCGCCGTTCGCAGTGCGCGCCGCGAAGAGCTTCGTCAACGCGGACACTCACGGCCGCGCCCTCGCCGATTCCATCGAGGCGACGGCCCTGCTCTTTTCGACCGACGACCACAGGGCGAAGGTCGCGGCGTTCCTGAATCGATGAGGCTGGGCGTCAGCATCCCGGTCGAGGAGCGGCTCCCGGTGCGGCGGCTCGTGGAGCTCGCCCAGCTCGCGGAGCGAGGCGGCTTCGACACCGTCGTCTGCGGCGAGGTGCAGGCGCCCGAGGCGATGGCGCTCCTCGGCGCGGTCGCAATGTCGACGGAGCGGGTGACGCTCGGCACGGGCGTCGTACCGATGGCGACCCGCGGGCCGGTGCTGACCGCGATGGGCTTCGCGACGCTCGAGTCGCTGGCCCCCGGCCGCGTCTTCGCGGGCATCGGGGTCTCGAGCCCGCTCGTGGTCGAGGGCTGGCACGGCCGTACGTTCGACCCGCCGCTCGCGTACGTCCGGCAGTTCATTCCGGCGCTGCGGCGCGCGCTCGACGGCGAGCGCCTCGAGAGCGGCTACCGGCTCGGGCTCGACAACGAGCACCGGGTGCCGATCGTCCTGGCGGCGATGCGACCGCGGATGATCGAGCTCGCAGGCGAGCTCGCCGACGGCGTCTTCCTCACCTGGTGCCCGCCCGGCGAGGCGGAGGAGCGCGTGGCGCTCGCACGCCGCGGCGCCGAATGCGCCGGGCGCGATCCCGACGAGCTGCTGACAGTCGTCTCGTACTTCGCGTACGCGGGGCCCGAGCCGGAGGTGCAGCTCGAGCGGATGCGCCGCTACCTCGTGCAGTACTCGACCGTGCCGACCCATCGCGACTCGTTTCGCGGCACGCTCGCGCATCTCGACCGGATCGGCGAGGCCTGGGCGCGCGGCGACCGCCGCGGCGCGCTCGAGCTCGTCTCCGACGAGGAGGTGCGCAAGCTCAGCGTCGTCGGGACGGCCGGGGAGGTCGTCGCCCGTGCGCGCGAGTTTCACGCCGCCGGCATCCAGCTGCCGATCCTGGTCGCCGTCGCCGCCGGCCACGGCGACGACGCCGGCCCGTTCGCGACCGTCGAGGGCGTCGGGCGGCTCCTCACCGGGAGCCCGGCTTGAAGCAGCTCTTCTCTCCCTTCGCGTTCGCCGGCCTCGAGGCGCGCAACCGGATCGTGATGGCGCCGATGGGCACCGGCCTGCCCGACACGGACGGGATGTCGAACGAGCGCACGCTCGCCTACTACCGGCGGCGTGCCGAGGGCGGGGTCGGGATGATGACCCTGGAGGCCTCGCTGGTCTCGCCCGACGCGCACGGCGTCGGGCCGGAGTTGCGCCTGCACGGCCGCGAGTTCCTGCCGGGCCTGACGCGGCTCGTCGACGGCCTCCGTCCGTTCGGCATCCCGGTCGGCATCCAGCTGTGGCACCCGGGACGGCAGACGCTGCTCGGCGAGCCGGTCGGCCCGTCGGCGGTGCCGCTCTCGAGCCGCACGCCGGTGCCGCGCGCGCTGACCGTGGAAGACATCCACGACTACGTCGGCTGGTACGCGCTCTCGGCGGAGATCGCCCGCGAGGCCGGGTTCGACTACGTCGAGGTGCACGGCGCACACTGCTACCTGCCGTGCGAGTTCATCTCGCCGCTCTCGAACCTGCGCGACGACGAGTACGGCGGCCCGCTCGAGAAGCGCGCGCGCTTCCCGCTCGAGATCGTGCGGGCGATCCGCGAGCGCTGCGGCGCCGACTACCCGATCTCGTACCGGATCAGCGGCGAGGAGGGCGCCGAGGGCGGCTTCACGCTCGACGACTCGATCCAGGTCTGCCGCTGGCTCGAGGAGGCGGGCGTCGACACGATCAGCGTCTCCGCCGGCAACTGGTACGCGCTGCACCTGACGATCGGCCCGATGTTCCTGCCGCGCGGCTACCTCCTGCACCTCGCGCGCGCGATCCGCGCCGCCGTGTCCGTGCCCGTGATGGCCGCCGGGAGGCTCGACGACCCCGACCTGGCCGAGGCGGCGCTCGAGCGCGGCGACGCCGACCTGATCGGCATCGGCCGCGCGCTGATCGCCGACCCCGACTGGCCGCGCAAGCTCCTGGCGGGCGAGCGGCGGTCGATCAGGCCGTGCATCGCCTGCAACGCGTGCGTCGACCTCGTCGCGCGCGCGGAGGAGGCGCGCTGCGCCGTCAACCCCGAGGTCGGGAACGAGCTCGACTGGGCAGTCGTGCCGGCCGGCGAGCCGCGGCGGGTGATGGTCGTCGGCGGCGGGCCCGCCGGGATGGAGGCGGCGCGGATCGCGCGCCTGCGTGGGCACGACGTCTCGATCTGGGATCGCGAGGTCGAGCTCGGCGGCAAGCTCGACGTCGCCTCGCGCGCGCCGAGCAAGCAGACGGTGCTCGACTTCCGCGACTACCAGGCGCGCGTGATCGAGGAGCTCGGCGTCGACGTCCACACGGGTGCCGACGTGACGGTCGAAACAGTCGAGGCCGAGGACCCGGACGTCGTGATCGTCTCCGTCGGCGCCGATCCCCTGATCCCGCCGATCCCGGGGGTGGAGGGGCCGAACGTGCTCGACGCGCAGGAGATCCTGCACGGGCGGGTCGAGGTGTCGCCGGGTGAGCGCGTCGTCGTCGTCGGCGGCAGCGCGACCGGCTGCGAGACGGCGGAATGGCTTCTCGCCGCCGGTGCGCACGCCACGATCGTGGAGATGCTGCCGACGATCGGACAGGGGATCGAGCTGATCACCCGGAAGCACCTGATCGCCGACCTGAAGCGCAAGGGGCTCGTCGTCCTGACGCGGGCGAAGGTGATCATGATCGAGCCGAACCAGGTGCTGTACGAGGACGTCGAGAGCGGCGTCCGGGACGCGATCCGCGCCGACCGGGTCGCGCTGGCGGTCGGCTGGCGTCCGCGCGGCGAGGCGTTCGGGAGCGGCCTCGGCGACCGCGAGGTGCTGATGGCCGGCGACGCCACGCGCCCGGCGGACTTCGTGGCCGCGATCCAGGCGGGAGCGGCGGCAGGGATGGCCGTATGAAGCTCGACCCCGACGCCGCGGCGGCGCTCGAGCGCATGGTGAACGAGGCCTGGAAGGCGACCGACCCGGCCGTGCTCGGACGGTGTCGCGATCGCATCCGCGACCTGCTGTCGGGGTCAGACCTTCGGTCTGACCCCGCCGTAGACGACCCATACCTCGCCCTGACCGACCAGTTCGTCGTGAACGTCAGCGGCGTCACCGACGAGCAGATCGAGGCGCTGCGCCGGCTCGGCGACGACGAGTCCGTGTACGCGTTCGTCGCGGCGCTCTACGTCGTCGACATGACCGAGCGGCTCGACCTGCTCGCGCGCGCCGTGTGCCTTCCGGCCACGTCCGGGGCCAGGCCCCGGGACATGGCCGCGCCGGACACGTGCGCCCGAAGCGTCGGCCCCCGCATCGACA
>Ga0335085_10013189_pt1 | contig 12124 bp, 5 predicted proteins | sample Lox_Sample_45_FD_206712 | JGI IMG/M metagenome (GOLD analysis project Ga0335085, IMG submission 206712) | Soil microbial communities from Loxahatchee National Wildlife Refuge, Florida, United States - Lox_Sample_4.5 | ecosystem: Environmental > Terrestrial > Soil > Wetlands | place: USA: Florida...
GACCAGTGGAACTTCTTTGTCGAGCACAGCTTCGGCAGAGCTTGGAAGCTTTCGGCGGGGTACGTGGGGTCGCGCGCTTCCAACTTAATCTGGCGGGGTTTCCAGCTCAATGGAATCTTTAACGTCCCCAAATCGACGCTAACGGCGTACCGCGCCGGTTGGATCGCTTCCAACGGTACGCAAGACCCCGCGCAGGCCCAGGTTCCCAACCCGCTTCCGGCTATGATCGGCAAGGCATCAGGCCCTATTGGGCAGACCACCATCCCTGCCATCGATGCTCAGCTACCCTACCTTGCGCTTCTCGGAGATACCATCATTGGGGCTGCGGGGTATTCGAATTACCATGCCTTGCAAGTTGGCGTTAACCATCCGTTTTCGAACGGGTTGACGCTGCTGGCTAACTACACGTGGTCCAAAGCAACCGGGCTCACCGGTGGCGTCGGAGGAACCTCCTTCGAGGAATCGGAAGCGGCACACTTTGGCGGTGATGCGACGGCTGGCGGAGTTGACTACGGTAACCTCAACAACAACCGCGGCTTGCAGGCGATCGATCTCCCGCAGCGCTTCGTCGCCGCGGTAGTTTATAGCTTGCCCTTTAACAAGGGCCAGAAGCTCGCACCCGGCAACCGCTACGCCCGCGCCCTGGCCAGCGGGTGGCAAGTTGCCCCGGTGGTGACTTTGCAAAGCGGACAGCCCTGGGGACCCAATTGCGGCGGAATAAGCGGGCGCTGTAACATTGTGCCCAACGAACCCGTCTATGTGCCGAAGAGCCTTCAACACTGGTACGATGGCAAAACATCCGTCGTGCTTCCCGATGGGCGCAACATCACCCCGTCGGCGTTTACCTACCTCCTCTATAACCCGGACCGTTACACCGCTCCGATCGTCCAGTTTCCAAACGGCACGCACGCGGTGGATCAATATTGGTACGGGCAGACGGCGATTTACCAGCCGGGGTTGCGCAGCCCCGGGTACGCCAATGTGGATTTTTCCATCCAGCGCCAAATCCCCATCCACGAACGGCTGCAGATGTTGCTGAGGGCGGACGCCACCAACGCCTTCAACCGGACCAACTTCACGGCTTCTGCCGTGAACGGCGGCGGCGGTGCCGTGACCACGGCGGGCTCCTCTGCCTTGGGCCTGAACTCGAACATCTCTACCGGTAGCTTGAGCGCCGCCTTCTATGACCCGAGAATAATCACCTTCTCGGTCTATCTGAAGTTCTAACCGTCTGTCAGGTGGCTTTGCGATACCGCGGGGCTGGCGTAGACTCCAGGCTTTGGGAGTCTGCGCCAGCCCTTATCGCCTCCGATAACCGGCCGCAGCAGATCGCGCGTGTCCAAAATAAGGAAGACGGCGCCAGCAGGTAACACCTCTATCACGGCACCGCATTGTCGAAGGCTCCCGGCGGGCGGCTCCCTCCAGTTTTTCTTTATGGTTCTTTTATTTCCGTTAAGATTTGGCCCGAGCGGGGGCCGGATCTTATCTTTGGGGTTTCCCTAAATCGAAAAACTGATTAAGATTGATATGCGATTGGCTGACAGTCTACGAGTTTAAGGACCGCGGTGCATGCGCGGCGAGTGGGAGTGCGGCTGGTCTGGAGTCTTTCTGGGCAGAATTTAGGAGGTTGGGTATGAAATCGTCCGACACCGCAATGGAGTCCGCCAACTTTACGGAGCTTTTGTGCGGGACGGGCCGGCCGGCAGTCGGGTCTATGGAAGAGCGGGCGCGGTTGGAAGAACCCGCGCTGCTTAAGACCATGCTCGAGCAGATGGTGCTGGTGCGCCGATTCGAAGAGAAATCCGCAGAGCTCTACACCCTTGGGAAGATCGGTGGATTCTGCCACCTCTATATCGGTCAGGAAGCGGTAGCGGTGGGCGCGCTTTCCGCCACGAATCCTGACGACTACATCTTCACCTCGTACCGTGAGCACGGCCACGCGCTGGTCCGCGGCATGGACCCCGGTGAGATCATGGCGGAACTCTGTGGCAAGCAGAGCGGTGTTTCCAAGGGCAAGGGCGGATCCATGCACCTTTTTGACAGGCGCCGCAGCTTTATGGGTGGTCATGGAATTGTCGGCGGGCAGATTCCGCTTGCTGCGGGCACGGCCTTTTCCGCCAAGTACTTGAAGCAGCCGCGCGTCACGCTCTGCTTCTTTGGGGAAGCTGCTGTAAACATCGGGTCGTTCCATGAGTCGCTGAACCTCGCCGCGCTCTGGAAGCTCCCCGTCATTTTCATTTGCGAGAACAACCGCTTCGGCATGGGGACGCCCATTGAACGCGCCTCTTCACTCTACGAGCTTTCGCAAAAGGCCTGCGCATACAACATGGCACGCACCTGGGTGGACGGCATGGATGTCCTGGCCGTCCGCGAAACTTTGAAAGAGGCGGTGGAGCGCGCCCGCAAGAATAGCGCTCCCACGCTGATTGAGGCACGCACCTACCGGTTTATGGGCCACTCCATGTCCGACCCCTCGCACGGGCATTACCGCACCAAGATGGAAGTGGAAGAGCAACGCCGGCACGATCCCATCAAACAATTCAGCACGGCCTTGGAAGCGAACGGCATTGTGGACCAGGCCTACATCGACGAGCTCGAGCAGAAAGTCCGCGACACAGTGGAAGAAGCCGTAGCGTTCGCGGAGCGAAGCCCCGAACCCGATGCCCAAGAACTCTATACCGATGTCTATTCGGATTGACGATTGTCGATTGAAATGTTTGGCGATTGTCGCCGTTCTCCGCGAAGCCGATGTTTTGAGCCGGCAATCGAAAATCGTCAATCGAAAATCGAAAATTCCCGGAGTGTTCAATGTCTATTTTGACCTATCGTGAAGCCCTCAACCAAGCCATGCGCGAGGAAATGCACCGCGACGAGAACATCGTGCTGATGGGCGAAGAAGTGGGTTTTTACAATGGCGCCTATAAAGTCAGCAAAGGCATGCTAGAAGAGTTTGGCCCCATGCGGGTGCTCGACACGCCGATTACCGAGTTGGGTTTTACCGGTCTGGGTGTGGGAGCGGCCATGTCGGGGTTGCGCCCCATCGTGGAGATGATGACCTTCAACTTTTCCATGCTGGCCCTTGACCAGATTGTGAACAGTGCCGCGAAAATGCTCTACATGTCGGGCGGGCAATTTTCGATTCCGCTCGTGGTCCGCGGGCCCGGAGGCGCCGGCCATCAACTGGGCGCCCAGCACTCGCAGGCGCTGGAAGCCTGGTTCTGTCACGTGCCAGGTTTGAAAGTTGTGGCCCCTGCAACCCCGGGAGACGCCAAGGGCCTGCTGAAGACCTCCATCCGCGACAATAACCCGGTCGTGTTCATCGAGTCGGAAGTGCTGTACGGGACGCGCGGCGAAGTCCCCGACGGCGAGCACTTGATCCCGTTGGGCGTGGCGGAGATCAAACGGCCTGGCCGCGATGTGACCATCGTCGCCCACTCGAAGATGGTTCTGGTGGCGCTGGATGCGGCGGCGGACCTGGCCGGCGATGGAATCGATGCGGAGGTGATTGACCCGCGCACTCTGCGCCCGCTCGATACCGAAGCCATCGTGAACTCCGTAAAGAAAACCAACCGCGTGGTGATTGTCGAGGAAGGCTGGGAGTACTGCGGCGTGGGAGCGCAGTTCGTGGACGTCATTCAGCGTTCGGCATTTGACTATCTGGACGCTCCCGTCCTGCGCGTAACAGGCGTGGATGTTCCCATGCCCTATGCTAAGAACCTGGAGCACCTGGTGGTTCCCGACAAGCAACGAGTGAAAGACGCCGTCTACCGCGTGCTCTACCGGCAGGGCGGGAACTAAATTTTAGATTTCGGATTTTAGATTTTGGATTAAAAGCGGCCGAATGGGGAACTGCGGGCGGCCTTTGCCCTCAGCAATCCAAAATCGCAAATCCAAATTCCAAAATGAATATGAGGTTTCAAGATGGCCGTTAAGGTGATGATGCCCAAGGGCAGCGATACGATGACGGAGGGCAAGGTTCTGAAGTGGCTGAAGAAGGAAGGCGACGCCATTTCCACCGGCGACACTATTGTCGAAATCGAAACCGACAAGGTCAATATGGAAGTCGAGGCCATGGGCGGAGGCGTGCTTCGCAAAATCCTCGTCGCGGTTGATAAGGTCGTTCCTGTGGGCGAGTTGTTGGCAGTGATCGGCAAGGCTGATGAAGACATCTCCGCACTCCTCAAGACCGATGGCGCGACCAAGGCGAGCGCTAAAACTCAGGAAGCGGCAGCCGGTTCCCACGCTCCCTCCGCAGCCAGTGGAGCGAGTTCAGCTCCCAGCCCCCAGCCCCCAGCCGCCGTTCCCCGTCCGCAGCCCCTCATCGCTAGTCCCGCGGTTTCCGGCGGCCGCGTGCTGGCCTCGCCCCTGGCCAAGCGTATGGCCAAGGAAATGGGTTTGGAGATTGCCGAGATAGCCGGAAGCGGCCCTAACGGAAGGGTCATTCGCCAAGACGTGGAGCGCCGCGCCGCTAGCGCCCCCGCGCGTGCCGTGGCCGCCGGACCGGTGGCCGTACCCGCGCCTTCCCGCGCTGTTCCCATGCTGCCGCGTCGACCCACACTGGCGCCCACTGGCCCCGAATACTCTGACGAGCCGCTCAGTTCCATGCGCAAGGTCATCGCCACGCGCCTGGTGCAAAGCAAAGCGCCTGTCCCGCACTTCTATCTGGCGATTGAAGTCAATATGCAGCGCGCCAAGGAATTGCGCGAATCCGCCAATACGCTCGATGCTGAGCTGAAGCTGAGCTATAACGACATCATTCTGAAAGCCTGCGCCGCGGCGCTGCGGCAAAATCCTGAGGTGAACGCCTCGTTCCAAGGCGACTCGATCCGTTATCACCATCGCGTCCACCTGGGAATGGCCGTGGCTACCGACGGCGGCGGGCTGATCACCCCCGTCGTGCGCAATGCCGACGCCAAGAGTTTGGCGGAGATCTCGGCCGAGTCCAAGGAGTTGGCCGCCCGGGCCCGCACGCGCAAGCTGCTTCCTGAGGAATACACGGGCTCGACATTCTCGATTTCCAATCTCGGCATGATGGGAATTGATGAGTTTTCTGCTGTCATCAACCCGCCGGAAAGCGCCATTCTCGCGGTGGGCGCAGTGGCGGAAAAAGCGGTCGTGGTGAATGGCCATGTGGAAGCCGGCCTGCGCTGCCGCCTGACCCTCTCCTGCGATCATCGCGTCGTGGACGGCGCTACCGGGGCGAAGTTTCTCCAAACCCTGAAGCAGATCCTGGAGAATCCGGTATATTTGGCGTTTTGAGGTACAGTGGCTAGTGGTTAGCTGTAGCGGCGGCCTCCGACCGCCATCGTTGATCAGAGATCGACGCTACAATTTATGTCGCTCAGTATAGTATCGAACCACTTGCCTGAGTTACTTGTTGCTATTCACTACCCACTAGCCACTAACCGCTGTTTTCCTTATGCCTTTTGAAAAAGAACTGGAGGTTGCCCGCCGCGTCGCCTTTGAGGCGGGGCGATTGGCTTTGGAAAACCACGCCCGAGGCTTCGAGTCGGAAACCAAACCCGACGATTCTCCCGTAACTACCGCCGACCGTGCCAGCGAGCAGTTGATTGCCAAGTTGCTGGTGGAAGCGTTTCCCGACGACGGCCTGCTAGGCGAAGAGGGCGCATCGCGGGAAGCGCGCAGCGGCCGCCGCTGGATTATCGACCCCATCGACGGCACGCGCAGCTTCATTCGCGGCATCCCCACCTGGAGTTCGATGCTGGCGCTCGAGGCGGAGGGACAAGTGGTGGTGGGCGCGTGCAATCTGGCTCCTCTGGGCGAACTTTACTCCGCTGCGGCGGGCATGGGCGCCTATTGCAACGGCAAGCGTATTCATTGCTCGGAGGTTGAGGCTGTTTCCCAAGCCATGCTGTGCCTGACCGGGCTTGACTATGTCGCGGAACAGAGTTGGGGCGAGCGCTTTCTGCCTTGGATTCCTCAGTTCTGGTCTGTGCGCAGCATGGGCGGTTGTATGGACGCAATGTGCGTGGCCTCCGGGCGCGCCGAGGTTTGGATTACCATGACCGCCAAAGCCTGGGACCTGGCGCCGCTCAAGATCATCGGTGAGGAAGCCGGGGCACACTTCTTTAACCTCGATGGAAAATCCAGCATCTATGGCGGCAATTGCGTGATGACCATCCCCGCCCTCGAAAATGAAATCCGCCGCTTCCTCGAAATCGAATTGCCGAAGTAAAGCCCCGACTCTTGCACTAGCAATCATCACTTGCTGCCTTCTGCTATCTGCCTACTGCCTACAGACTTGCGAAGCCCGCTCCGGGTGTCCTGCAATCCAAGAGCAGTTGCGGGGCAGACCCGCTATTGAGGTTTCGGGGGGCTTTCCAACCCACATCGAAAAAGTCCTAGCTCATCCCCTGGTATATCCTCGCTAATTTACAGTCAGGGTCAAGCCGAGGTTTTGAGTGAGCGTCGTGGAACCTGAAATTGCCGTCCCTGTGAGTGTGAGATTATAGGTGCCGGGGGGCGTGCCCGGCGTCCCGCCGCCTCCTCCGCCACCCCCGCCGCACGCCGAGAATACCAGGGCCAGCGCCAATAGTGTGGCGGCAACTAACGGAACAACGAAACTCAACCTGGTCGAAGCATTCCAGTTGTCAGGCGCTTTGCGGTGCGTTCCGGCCGCCAGCCCTACAGCCAAGGCCACATCAAGCAGGAGCCCTATTAAGGTCCACTGGTACAGTGGGTGCCCCGCATCCGGAGGTGGAAGGTGGTGCTGTGGAAGGACCATCGAACCCGCGGTGGTCGTGACCGTCACGTTGATTATTCCTGGGGGCGATCCGCTCGGCGGGATGGCAGAAGGCAAAACGCCGCATGTCGCGAGGGATGGCGCACCTGAGCAGGTAAAGTTGATGGTAAAGTCGAAGCCGGGGGTGGCGGTGAAGTTTAATGCGTAGCCTGCCGTCTGGCCGGGCGTTACGGTTGCCTTGGTCGTCGAGCCCGAACCCGCTGCTAGTGTAAAGCCCAGACCCGTGCCGTTTAGGGTCGCTGTTTGTGGGCTGCCGGCGGCATTGTCGGAAAACGCAAGGCTGCCGGTTGCTTGGCCTCCGGCCGTTGGAGTGAAGTCCACCGCCACCGCGCAGCTCGAATTTGCGGCTACAATGCCGGAGACGGGACACGTTGTTCCTGATGTCGTGATGGCAAAGGGTCCGGTTACCGAGATGCCCGAAAGCGATAGGTTGGCTGGGCCGGAATTGGTGAGAGTCACGCCTTGAGAGCTGCTTGTTGCCCCCACCATGGCGGAGGCAAAGGTAATACTTGCGGGCGAGGCGATCACGGAAAGCCCCGTTCCGGTCCCGTGCAGCGGCACTGCCAGTTCGTGAACCGTGGCGTTATCAGCGAGCACCAGAGTTGTGTCGCGTGTGCCACCCCCAGCGGGAGAGAAGGCCACGCTGATCGAGCACTGTCCGCTCACCGGTAGGCTGCTGCCGCAGTTGTTGGTAAGTGGGAAATCCTCACTCGCCGAAACGCTGGAGAGCACGAGGGGCGCGTTGCCGATGTTCCACAGGTTGACCGTTTGAGCCAGGCTCGAACTGCCCACCGCCACGCCACCAAAATCGAGTGATCGTGGGCCGATTGCTCCCAGAGGCGCGCTCAGCCAGACGCCCAAGCCGTTATTGGAACTGGAAGCAAGATCGGGAGTTCCGTCACCGTTGAAATCACCGGAGGTTAGCACCAGAAGCTCTGTCCCGATGTTGAAATCAAGAGGAGCGGAAAACGTGCCATCCCCATTGCCCAACAGCAAGGAAAGAATACCATCCTGCCGATCACCCGCCGCCAAATCGATTTTGCCATCGCCGTTGAAGTCGCCCGCGACGATCCAGTCAACGTATCCGGTTTGCTGATTCTCGGTATAAGGTTGGAAGGTTCCGTCGCCATTGCCCAGAAACACCATGACACCGTGTCCGCTAGCGATAGCAATATCGAGCCTGCCGTCGCCATTGAAGTCGGCGGCGGCGAGACCTTCGGGATTGAAATCCGTTGGGAAGGAGAGCCCCGGCTGAAAGGCGCCATTGCCATTACCAAGAAAGATCTGGAGCGTGTTGAGGTTATTGGCCGTGGTCGCGACATCCAGCTTGCCATCTTGGTTGAAATCGGCGGCGATTAACTGTCCAGTTTGACCCTGCTCCCAGTTAATCACGCCGACGGGCGCTTGGAACGTCCCATCGCCGTTCCCTTGTAGCAATCGGGCCGGTGAGGAGATTCCTCCTACCAGCAGGTCCAGCTTATTGTTGCCATGGAAGTTCCCTACGACCAGAACATCATCATCGAAGATAGCTGGAAGCTGGGAGCCCGTAGCGAAGGTACCGTCGCCGTTCCCCAAGAAGATCTGAATGCAGTTACAAGGAGAGCCGAGGAGTGCGGCGAGGTCGGGCTTGCCGTCGGCATTGAAATCTCCCGAGACGACCGTATAAACGGTGCTGCTGGGGGGCAAGGTAAGCGAATTCGCCGAACCAAATGCCCCCCCACCGGTCCCCAGCCGAATATTCAGAAACGCGGGCTGAGACCCTCCGAGGGCAAGATCCAGCTTGCCATCCCCATTAAAGTCGGCGGCGGCGGCAGTTTGCGATCCGGGGCCGGTGACCCATTTGGTCCGCCCCCATGTGCCATCCCCGTTGCCGAGCAGAATGCAGACACGTGAGGGTGGTCCGGCGATGGCAATGTCGAGAGCCCCGTCGCCGTTGAAATCACCCAACCTCACGATGCCGGTGTAATACGGGGCGGGTGTGCACGGGCCGGACCTTGCGAAGTCGCCTTTGCCGTCACCGAAATAAGTACAAATCCCCGTACCGCCGGACCCGCCCGTGGTCCCTATCCCAACCAGGTCCAGGTTGCCGTCGCCGTTGAGATCCGCCGCCACGGAGGGGCTTATCCCACCCGATGAGCCGACTTCCGGCGGGAAGGTGCCATCGCCTTTGCCCAGCAGGACCGATATGGCGGAGCCTCCGCCAATCAGGTCGACCTTGCCGTCGTGATTGACGTCTGCGGCCACAAGGTTCTGGTTATTCGTCATGGGGTAGTCCACCGGAGCTTGAAAGCTCCCGTCCCCCTTGCCCAGAAGGATGGCCACGGAGGGTGGGTTGGTGATGCTGCCGGGGTAGAGCGGTACGGCGACATCAAGCATCCCATCGCCATTGAAATCGCTGATGACAAACGAAAGCGGAAGGGAACCGGGGTAATTCGTCGCTGCCTGCGTGGTGATTGGTGCGCCGAATGTTCCGTCCCCGTTCCCGAGAATTACTTGAATCCCGGCGCCTGTAATTACGGCTATTAAATCAAGCTTCCCATCACCGTTGAAATCCCCTGTGGCCATGCTAAACAGGCCGGAGACGGTGGAACCAAAGGAAGTCGTGATCTGCGTCTGAAAAGTGCCGTCGCCATTCCCCAGCAGCACCGAAACGTAAGAAGGGCCCAGCGGACCGCCGTCCCCCAGATTCAGATTTAACACCGCAAGGTCAAGCTTGCCGTCCCCGTTAAAGTCGCCGGTCACCACGTGATTGGCGTACGTCCCCACGTTGTAATCGGTGTGTGGGGTAAATGTGCCGTCCGGTTTGCCCAGCAGGATTGACACTTTGCCGGGGTTCTCATCGAGACCCCCCATGACCGCCGCCATATCGAGAATTCCATCGCCGTTGAAATCTCCGACGGCAACGTCCACCCCGCGTCCGGTGGCGATGGGAAAATCAGCCCGATTGTAAACGTACTGAGCTTGGGCATTCAGCGCGATTAGAGCAAGAGAGATGACACCGATTGCTGTGGACAGAACGAAGTAAGGAATTCGCATCACATGCCTTCTGCGGATATGAGGTCGGATCTTTTGCGGAGATAAGATCACTTTTCGGTCGACCCGAAGAACTGCATTTTAGCCTCGGGACTGCCCTCGACGCAATGGGCGGGGAGGATTTTTCCCCTCCGTCTTACCCTACGTTCAGGTATCGCTGCTGCTTTCTGCCTACCGCCTTCCGAAGTGCGCGGCGGGCTCGAAGGCTTTCTCCAGGGCCTGCGCATAGGCCTTCACATCGTAACCTCTCCAGCCTTCCCACAAGGTCCAGGCGCGCACGCGATCGTCAACCAGCGAAGAGTCCGCGTCGGTGATGATGAACTCGATGTTCTCACCCGGGCGCAGCTTCACCCCGGCGCGGTCGAGTTGCCGCGCGGCGATGGCGGTCACACTATTCTTCTGATAGCTGGCGGGGGCCTTGGTCAGGCGTTTGCGAATCACCAGTTCTTCCGCCGGCACCGTGCCGTCACGTAACCGCTCCTGGTAGCGCTCGTAAACCAGTCGTGCCTCGCGGAGCTTGTCGCAGTAGGTGGAGAAGTCGTGCGCCTCGGCCAAGACCGCCAGCACCTCACGCTGCATGCGCGTGACGAAGGGCGGCGTGTCGTGCCGGCGGCATTCCAGGCCCCGCACCTTCAGCTCGCCTTCCTCCGACACGCAGAAAAAGCGGTTGGGAACGGGGATCTCCGCTGACTGCTTGGAGGGCAGAAAGACCACGAAACGGTAAACGGCCTCGAGCGCCAACGGCAGGCCGGTGAGCTGCTCGATTTCCTGCGCTAGACTTTCGTAATCCGCGGGTGTGGCTTGCCCGACCGCAGGGATGCTTTGCAGTTCTGCCGCTTGCGATTTCGAACCTAGCCGCGCCGCAGGCACTTTGGAGTGCGGCAGCTTGCTGCCGCTTTGGCTCCAGCCAGCTTGCTGGCGATGTTCTGATTGAAATCCCCGCGAGCAAGCTCGCGCGGAGAAAAGCGGCAGCAAGCTGCTGCACTCCAAAGCGCTTCGCGCATTTTGCCGATCACCTACGGGGTCAATCGTCAATCGACAATCGTCAATCGTCAATGGAGAGGTCCCCAGCTCCCAGCCCCCGCTTTTCTGCACGTAAATCGAGTCCACCAGCGCATGCAGCACGCGAAAGCCGCGGCGCTCCGCCGCTTCTTTCGCCACCAGCAGCTTCTCCCGCGCCAGGGCGTTGATGGCCTCGTGCGCTTCGATTTTGCCGAAGCGGGCGTTCTTGTAGCCGGTGTAACCGAAGCAGCAGACCAGCAGCCACTTCAGCACGTCGCGCCGCTGCTTAAAGGCTCGGGAATCGGGGCGCGGGACACGCGACACGGGATACGGGATACGGGAATCGGGACATGCGACGCGGGATTCAGAGTTTGGGATTTGGGATTCGGAATTCGGGATGGGGAATGGGATGTTTGCCGCACAACCCGCATCTTGCATCCCAAAATCCGAAGCCCAGATCGTAAGGCCAGCTTCGTGCATCCCGGACTTCGAATCCCACATCCCGAGTCCCGAGTCTTGGGTTTCCAATCCCGTGCCCCGTGTCGCGTGTCCCGTATCCCGACTCCCGAGTTCCTTGTACTTCCGCCGCTTGGCGATGAGACGCTCCACCACGCGGCTGGTGATGCCGCGATGTCGCTGGCAGACGCGGTAGCCGAGTTCCGGCACGCGCGGCGCGTCAGGGCAGCACGAGCAGTTGATGGTTTCCGGCGAAATGTTGAACTTCGCCATGATGCTGGGGAACTCGCTGACAAAGTCCAGCTCCGCCACGTTTTCAAAGAAGCCGAGGCGCGGGGGAAAGACCAGCCCGCCGCGATCCGCGCGCAGCAGTTCGTCGGGATGCTTCAGGCTTTCCGGCTCGGCTTTTTGCGCGGGAATCAGCACGCCGTCGCGCCAGGCGGTTTCCATCTGCATGTAGGAGATTCCCGTGCCGGGCGTGGTGCGGCAGGCGTATTGCACCGGTAGCTTGGTGACGCGCACCAGCTCCCACAAGCCTTCCATTTCGCACTCCCCGGCGGCAAAGGAGTTTTGCGTGTCGATGTGCAGCCGCCCGAACAGGGTGGTGGTGCTTTCCTTGAACAGGATGCGCCCATAGCTCATGTAACTGCGCGCGCGGGTCCTTTCCACGGGCAGCGGGTCGCGGTTCAAGGGCAGGCGGAGGTGCAAGCGCTGCGCCTGCCGTAGCAGCCCCGGCAGCAGGACGTCATCCCCCCATTCGCTTACCAGCACGTCCGGGTCGTGTACGCGCAGCAAGCGTTCGAAGGCTTGGGCGGCGGGCTCATCGGAGTCGTCGAGCGTCTGCCAGTCGTTCTCAACGGCCACTTCAAT
>Ga0335085_10013190_pt1 | contig 12123 bp, 7 predicted proteins | sample Lox_Sample_45_FD_206712 | JGI IMG/M metagenome (GOLD analysis project Ga0335085, IMG submission 206712) | Soil microbial communities from Loxahatchee National Wildlife Refuge, Florida, United States - Lox_Sample_4.5 | ecosystem: Environmental > Terrestrial > Soil > Wetlands | place: USA: Florida...
CACCAGGGCGCTTGCGTTCGAGGCGGCGCGCCTCTTGCGCGGCATCCAGCCCGGCGATGATTTCTGTGTCGCCGATCCGGTGGCGGACGGAAGCCGCGCCCGCCAGGCTGAGGCTTCGGCCATCCGCCGCCACGAGGGCAGGTGCGGGCCGGCCGGAATTGTCGAGGTGCGGCCGGCTGACACTCACGCCGAGGCGGGCGTCGATCGAAGTCTGGTTCGAAACGGCCCAGTTGTAGCCGGCAACCGCGGCGGTGATGCTCGCGCCGCGCGTGTCGAGCGGCAGGGCGGAATTAACCGCCAGTTCCTGCCGGGAATAGAGCACGCCGCCCCGGAGCTGGTGCCGTGCGTCAGGCTGCCAGTCGAAATGCAGAGCGACCCCGGCGCTGCGATCCGCGGCGGGAACGACCGACCCGTTGCCCGCCCTGTAATCACCCAGCGCATGGGCGGCCGCGGCGGCACGGACATGCCAGGGACCGCCCGCGACTGTCTGGCTGGCCAGGAGATCGCCGCCGTCGCGGTCGGCGTTCCATGCCGCGCCCAGATAGGTCTCATTGGTTTGACTGGTCCTCTTCGGGTCGGCCGACGACAGCTCGATGTACCCCGCGTTGGCCGGAGGTCCCAACGTCACCGAGGGCAGCGCCAGGCTGACCTGCATCGCGGCGGGCAGACCGGAGGCGATCAAGGCCAGCGGCGCGTTGGTGCGCGTCGGCGAGGCGACGGGCAACGGCAGGCCGTCCAGGGCGGTGACAACCCGCTCGGAACCCAGCCCGCGCAGCAGAGGCTCCGCCGCGGCGGCTCCCATGTGGTGCATGGCCAGCCCCGGGATCGATTCCGCGGTCGAGGCCATGCTGGACGGCACGCTCCATTGGAGCTGGCCGGGCACGATATCCAGCAATCCCGGCGCGGTCTCGCCCCATACGGTGATCCGATCGAGGCGAATGGTCTCATCCCCACCCGGCGCGGCGGTTTGGGCGCAGCCCAGGCCGGCGCAGAGCCAACCGATTGCCACAGTGAGGCGGCCGTTCATCTCGCCACAGCCAAACCCGCGGCGCCCAGCACGGCAAGGACGGCGCCCAGCCAGTAGCGGGGCGTGGGCCGGCTGCGTTCGAGCGCGCGAGCGACCGGAACGGTGAGCAAGGGCGCGGTGGCAACGATCGGGAGGACGAGGCCGGCGGGGTTGGTCCGCAACGCCCATTGGTAGCAGGTCACGCCCAGGACCGGGCCAAGCAGAGTATTGAAGACGACCCACGCCCACGGGGGCACCGCCATGGCGGGAACGCGTTCGGCCTCCGCCGGCGGCTCTCGCCGCAGCGCGGGCCACAGGGAAACGATGACGAGGGCGAGCGCGCCGACGGCCAGGCCGCCGAGTACGCGCTGGTAAGCCGACGTGGCGCCATCCATGGGAAAGCCGTTGGCGCGCAGCACGGCGAAGGCCTTGCGGCTGAGGACGGCGCTGCCGCCCTGCGCGCAGGCGGAGAGGGCGGCCAGCGCGACGCCCCAGGCATAGGCACGGGCGCGCCGGCCCGGTATAGATCCCCTGGGACCGATCAGGCCTAGACTGACCCCTGCCAGCGTCAGCGCCGCCAGCGCGATCTGCGCGGCGGAGAGCCGCGCGCCGAGCCAGAGCCACTCCACCAGCGCCGCGGTCACGGCCGATCCGCACTGCACGATGAGCATGCTGAGATTGGACCCGATGAGCGGCAGCGCGTGAAACATCGTGAGCCCGCCGAGCCCGAAGCCCACGGCGCCGCTCACGAAGAACCAGGCGAAGGCACCACCGCCGACCCCCGCGCCCGCGGCATGGGCCCACGCGCCGAGCAGGGCGGCCGCCAGGAGCAGGCGCAGGAGATTGCCCTGGGTGCCGCCGTAGTGCAGCGCGGCCCGCCGGGCGCACACGGCGTTGCCGGCAAAGAACAGCGCGGTGAGGAAGGCGCCGGTCACCGTTTGTACAGCGGGCGGGCCGTGTAGCGCGTGTGCAGCAGCTCGTGCGCCTTGGGGCTCAGCGGCCGCTCGAGAAATTCGTCGTAGAGACGCTTCACCTCGGGGTTCTCGTGGGAGAAGCGCTGCGGGCGGTCGCGGTCGTGCTGGTAGACGCCGGCGGCCCGCCGCGCCCGCACGTTCCCGTTCACGCCGTAGGGCTGGCCGCCGCCGCCGATGCAGCCGCCCGGGCAGGCCATGACCTCGATGAAGTGGATGGGAGTCTCGCCGCCGGCGCGGCGCGCGGCGCGCACCTCCTCCAGCACGCTCTCGACATTGGCCAGGCCGTGCGCCACGGCCACCCGGATCCGCGAACCGTTGATGCTGATTTCCGCCTCCTTCACCCCCTGGAGGCCACGCACCGGCTCGAACTCCACCTTCTCAAGATTGTGGCCGGTGATGAGGAAATGGGCGGTGCGCAGCGCCGCCTCCATCACGCCGCCGGTGACGCCAAACAGCATGCCGGCGCCCGAGTAATCGCCCAGAATGCTGTCGGCCTGACCCTCGGGCAGGTTGAGAAAATCGATGCCGGATTGCTTGATCAGGCGGGCCAGCTCGCGGGTGGTGAGGGCGACGTCGACGTCGATGTAACCCGAGGCGTACATCTCGTGGGTGCGCTCCAGCTCGTACTTCTTCGCCGTGCAGGGCATGATCGAGGCCACGTAGAGGCGGGCCGGATCCACTCCCATCTTCTTCGCGTAGTAAGTCTTGGCGAGCACGCCGAGCATCTGCTGCGGCGACTTGGCCGTGGAGAAATTGTCGATGAAATCGTAGTGCACCTTCTCCATGAAGTCGGTCCACGACGGGCAGCACGAGGTGATGAGCGGGAGCTGGCCGCGGTGGTGGACGAAGCGCTCCACGAATTCGCTGGCCTCCTCCATGATCGTCAGGTCGGCGGAGAAATTGGTGTCGAAGACCGCCTTGAAGCCGAGGCGGCGCAACGCGGTGTAGAGTCGGCCGGTCTGGTCGGTGCCGGGCGGCAGGCCGAAGGCCTCGCCGAGGGCCACGCGCACGGACGGGGCGATCTGCACGACGCAGTGTTTCGCCGGGTTGTGCAGCGCGTCCCACACGGCGGCGGTCTCGTCGTTCTCGACAATCGCCCCGGTGGGGCAGTGATAGGCGCACTGGCCGCATTTCACGCAGGGCGATTCGGCCAGGGTGATGTCGCCGGCCGGCGCCATGCGGGTGTTGATGCCGCGGTCGAGGAAAGAGAGCGCCCAGACGTCCTGCATCTCCTGGCAGACGTGCACGCACCGCCCGCATTTCACGCACTTGGCGAAATCGAGGATGATGGAGCCGTTGGAGTTGTCGGGCTTCAGGTCGGCGACCGTGCGCTTGATGCTCTCGACGCGGATGCCGAAGTCGGCGGCGAGCGCCTGGAGTTCGCAGGTGCCGTTGCGCCCGCAGGTGAGGCAGCCGTTGGGGTGGTTGGAGAGGATGAGCTCCAGCACGGTGCGGCGCACCTCGGTGAGCTCGGCGCTGTGGGTGGTGATCTGCATGCCCTCCGCGACGGCTGTGCAGCAGGCGCGCGGCATGCGGCTCTGGCCGGCGAGCTGGACGATGCACAGGCCGCAGGCGGCGGTGGGCAGCAGGTCGTCGCTCTTGCAGAGGGTCGGAATCTTGACCTGCACCTGGCGCGCGGCTTCGAGAATGGTCGTGCCCGCGGGGACGGTGACCGGCAGGCCGTTGATCGTGGCCGTGACGGCGGGCGGGGCGGCGGCGGGAGTGGCGGTGGCAACCATGGGAGGCGAATCAGGCGGTGGCGGGGGCGGTTTCGGCGGGGCGGGCTTGCGCCATCTTGCGGGCGTAGGTCACGCCGCCCTCGACGTAGGCCTTGAACTCGGGTTCGAAATAGCGCAGCGCGGAGAGCACGGGATTGGGGGCGGTCTGTCCGAGGCCGCAGAGCGAGGCCTTCTGCATGGCCCGGCAAATGGCGCGGACGCGTTCGAGATCGCCCGGCTCGGCCCGGCCGCGCGACAGGCGGTTGAGAATCTGCAGCATCTGGTAGCCGCCGATGCGGCACGGGGCGCATTTGCCGCAGGACTCGTCGACGCAGAAGCGCAGGTAGAAGCGCGAGACCTCGACCATCGAGTCGTCCTGGTCCATCACGATCATGCCGCCGGAGCCCATGATCGAACCGAGCTCCTGAAGGCTTTCGTAGCTGACGCGGGTGTCGAGCAGGTGCTCGGGAATCATGCCGCCGGAGGGGCCGCCGGTCTGCACGGCCTTGATGGCCTTGCCGCCGAAGACGCCGCCGCACAGCTCGAAGACGATCTCGCGCAGGGTGATGCCGAGCGGCACCTCGACGAGCTGCGGCAGGCGGACCTTGCCGGTGACGGCGAAGACCTTGGTGCCGCGGGATTTTTCCGCCCCGTACTCGGCGTACCACGCGCCCCCGCGCCGGAGGATTTCCGGCACCGCCGCCAGGGTCTCGACGTTGTTGATGGCGGTGGGCTGCCCGAAGAGGCCGCGTTCGGACGGATACGGTGGCCGCGGGCTGGGACTGCCGCGCTTGCCCTCAATCGAGGCGATCAAGGCGGTCTCTTCGCCGCAAACGAACGCCCCCGCGCCGAGGCGGACCTTGGCGTCGAAGGAAAAACCGGAGCCGAGGATATTCTCGCCGAGCAGGCCGGCCGCACGCGCCTGGGCGATGGCCTGTTCGACGCGGCGCACAGCCAGCGGATATTCGGCGCGGATGTAGAAGTAGCCGCGGGAGGCGCCAATGGCATAGGCCGCGATGATGAGACCCTCGAGGACACTGTGGGGATCGCCCTCGAGCACACTGCGGTCCATGTAGGCGCCGGGGTCACCCTCATCGCCGTTGCAGATGATGTACTTGGGCTCGCGCGCGACTTCGCGCGTCAGCTGCCATTTGAGCCAGGTGGGAAATCCCGCGCCGCCTCGGCCGCGCAGGCCGCTGGTCTTCATTTCGGCGATGACCGCTTCTGGCGCCAGGCCGCCGAGGACGCGGGCGAGGCCCTGGTAGACGCCATGGTCCAGACAATCCTGGAGGTTCTCCGGATCGAACTGCCCGCAGTTGCGCAGCACGACGCGCACCTGCTTGTCGGGAGTGCGGTAAAGGAGATTGTCGATCACCTTCTTGCCGCGCAGCGTGGTCTCGACGATGCGGGCGATGTCGGCGGCGAGCACGTTGGTATAGGTGACGCGCGATGGCAGGAACTGCACGGCCACGCCCTTGTCGTAGACTCCCATGTCGAGGGCGCGCACCACCTGCACCTTGTCCTGAAGGCCGCGGCGCTTGAGTTCCTCGAGCAACGAGAACTGGAAGAACTGGGTCTTGTCGCCGCTGTCCGCGCCGGTGTCCTTGATCAGGACGCGCGTGGTGGGACCGTCCAGGGCGGTGGCGCGGGCGCGGCTGGCCACGATGTGGTCGTCGAGCAGCCGGCGGCCGATGAGATGGTCCTTCAGGATGAGTCGGGCGGCAGCTTCGTCGACGCGGCCGTACACGACCGTAGGCATGCCCTCGCGGGCGATCTCGACCAGCGGATCGGCGAAGGACAAGCCAAGGCTGCCCACGCGGCGCACGACGAGGGGGAACCCGAGGGTGCCGGCCTCCTTCTCCAGCAGAGCGCAAACTTCGTCCGCGCCGGCGGCGATGCCGCCGGTGTCCATGCTGATGCGCACCCAGTTGGGTCCGCTCACGGGGGCGGTGCCGGCGTACTTCTGCAGGTCAGCGGGGGTCAGGCGGTTCATGCCACGGCCTCCTTTCGGCCGGCGGCGGCGACATGCGCCGTCAGGTCGGCGCCTTTCAGGCGGCCGTGCACCTTGCCGTCGATGACCATGGCGGGGGCCATGCCGCAGCAGCCGATGCAGCGGACCACGTCGAGGTGCCACTCGCGGTCGGGCGTGGTGCTGCCTTCCTCGACCTTGAGCAGATTCTTCGCCTCGGTGAGGAGGCCGGGGGCGCCCTTGAGGTAGCAGGCCGTGCCCATGCAGATGGACAGGTTGTGGCGGCCGGGGGGCTGCAGCTTGAAGTAATGGTAGAAGGTAATGACCTCGTAGATCCGCGCGAGCTTCACCCCGAGCGCGTAGGATACCTCCATCGCCAGTTCCCGCGGGACGTAGCCGTGGTGGTTCTGGATCTCGTGCAGGATGAGGATCAGGCTGCCCTCCTCATCCTTCCATTTTTCCACGAGCGCCTCGGCCTCCTTGCGCACATTGCTCTCGACCTTGCTCTGCAGCTTGCGCAAGCGCTCGAGTTTGACCTCGAGCACCCGGGAGATCTCCTCGGCGATATGCCGGGGAATGAAACCGTGCTTCTGCTCGATCTGATCCAGAGATTCGAGCAAGGCGGCTTCTTCGTCCTTCCAGGTGCTCAATTGCCCTGGCAGTTCCGTATGACCGGTATCGGGAGGCATGGATGCGGAGAGTGGAATGGAAAGCCTAGGGATTCGGATGAAGCCCGATCAAGCTGCCTAATCCTGCGGCCGCCAGTAATCAGATGTGTGAATGGTGGCCATCACCATCCGCGCCGGAATTCAGGCGGCGTCCGATGTCGGTGCAGGGATGACAGTTGCAGACCCCGCGCCCTTGCGGGTTGGCGGAGCGTGGCGGAAGATCCGCTATGGGATCCGGCCGATCCTACCAGATCCGGTGCAGGAGGTAGTAACGCGTGGCGGCGGTCAGGCCGGCCACGATGACAAGAACCCAGATCCATCGCCGCAGGCGCTGGGCCGACTTATCGGCGTAAGGATCCGTCAGCAGACGCTCGGCGTTGGCCGGCAGCGTGGCCACCTTCGTCAGGCGGGTGCCAAAGGGAATGTTGATTTTCACCCGGCCGTTGATGGCCCAGCCGTTGCCCTCGAGGATCGGCCCGAGGGTGCGCTGGCGCAGCTTGATGGCGGCAATCACCATCGAGGGCAGCGAGATCACCAGGATCAGGCCGACGAGGATCAGGGGCAGCTGCCAGACGGGGATATCGACGAATTTCGCGAAGATCGCCGCCAGGAATGTGCCGATCGAACCGAGGGCCACGCCAATGCCCGTGATCAACGCCAGGTCGAATTTCTTCGGCTCGGGCTTGGCCTTGTCGACGTTGGCGGTCTTTTCCGCGGCGGCGGCGAGTTTGCCGCTTGCGGCCGCATCCGCGGCGGCGGCGCGCTTGGCCACCTGCTCCTCGATGAACCGGAGAAACTTCGTGTACGGCGCCCAAAACGCCTGACGGATGCTGATCGGATTGTCCACGATGCTGGTGATGACGGCATACCAGAGGCGGCCCTGGCGGTCGTAGAACACGCCGTTGCGGCCCACGAACAGATAATCACTGTCGCCCTGCGTGAAGCAGGCGGCGATGGTCATCGTGGCGCCGCCGCCCGCCCGCGTGCAGGCGCAATACGCGATGTAGGCCTTGCTCATGGCCGCCAGCGGGTTGGCGCCATCGACGCGGAGGCACAGCTCGGTCGAGCGGCTGTCGAGGTAGAGGGTGCCGGCCTGGAAAGCGGCGTAGTGGTCGCGCGAATAGAAGTCGGCGAAGTTGACGAAATTGTGCAGGAGGGCCCGCAGGTCGCGGTGATAGCGCGCGAGACGCTCGACGTCGCTGATGGCCTTGAATTCGGGCTCGAGCGCCTTGTCCGCCGCCACCAGCGCGGCGAGCGCCGGCTGGAGATTGCCGGCGAGAATCTGCTTCACGCGGGCGAGGCCGAGCTTCTCGACGGCGTTGCCGGCCTTGCCGCCCAGCCACGTCTCGTAGGGGGCGAACCGGGCGTTGAGCGCGGCCCATTCGGCCGCGGTGAGAGTGGTCCGATCGGCGCCCAGCACGGGGCCCACGACCTGGGCGTGCAGCGCCGCCAGCGCGCCCGCCCAGGCGGGGTTGACGCCCGCGAGCAGCGGCAGCGGGCGGCCGGCCTCAATGCGCGCCAGCGGGAAATCGCGCACCTCGTCCACGGTGATGGTCAGGTCCTTGGCCGCAATCGCGAGATAGTCGGTCTCGCTGCGATTCAGCGCGGCGATCGCGCGCGCATCGAAGGCGGCGAGACGGGTGCGGGCGAAATAATCCTCCACCTTGGCCCGGACCGCTTTCAACGCGGCGCACGCGGCGTCCGTCGCCTCGCCGAGGACCGCGATGTCCTTCTTCGCGCTCTGTTCGGTCCAGGCGGCGTAGGCGGCGAGCGCGGCGAAGAACGCGTCGATCTTGTCGGCGGTCACGCCGACGGCGCCCGAACGCCGGCTGGTGCCGCCGACGCAATCGATGATTTCCTTGATCAGCCCCTGGACGGCGGGGTCCTCGGAAGCCTCCGGCGGGATGATCCCGTCGCCGTTCAACGGATTGGCGGAGAAAATCCTCGCGGTGTCGGCGGCTTCGCTGACGGCGAGAGCGGCGGCGCCTTTCTTGCCGATGCTGGCGAGAATCTGCTTGGCGGACGCAAGCAGGGTTTTTCCCTCGGGCGTGGCGGCATTGATCGCAGCCAGCGGGAGCGGGTCGGCGCCCTTAAGCAGATCACCCGCGTCGTTGAGCCGCGCGGCGGCCCACTTGATCGCGGCGAGGATCTCCGGCACGCTGATCCGGCCGTCGCCATCGGCATCGATCAACGCCAGGGTCTTCTCGTCGAACTCGAGGCCGCGCACGGGGCAGCCCAGGGCCACCCACAGTTTTTGGTCGAGTTCGTCGAGGTGGAGCAGATCAGCAGCCGTTTCCAGGCGCACCTGGTCGAGGCCGCCGACGCGAAAGAAACACCAGCGATGGCCGCCGGCTTGGGGTGACGCTGGGGTGGGGGTCATGGTAGTGTCGGCAGTATGCCGGCGCGTCCGGTCAAGGCAACGCATTAGGGTCGCGCCGGAGCGGCGCGGGTGTCGTCGCGACGCCGGGGTGCGGAGGAGATTTCCGCTCCGGGGTTGAATAATCGGAGCCTTTCCTGCACGGTGGCGGACGTTGGTCGGCCGTTGCCATGAATCCACCGCGCCACCGCGCCCTCTCCGGAATTGTCGCCATCGCCGCGCTGTCCGCCCTGCACCTGCCCGCGGCGGCCGGCGATTTCGCGCCCGCGATCGTCTACGATTTCGGAGGCAAGTTCGACCGTTCCTTCAATCAATCGGCCAGCGAGGGCGCCGAGCGCTTCAAGAAGGAAACCGGCATCGCCTACCGCGAGTTCGAGATCACCAACGCGGCGCAGCGCGAGCAGGTGATGACTCAATTCGCCCGGCGCGGCGCCACGATCATCGTGGCCGTCGGCTTCACGCAGGCCTCCGCGGTCGAGCGGGTCGCGCGGGAGTTTCCGGCGGTGAAGTTCACGATCATCGACGGGACCGTCGATCTGCCCAACGTCCAGTCGGTCAATTTCCGTGAGCAGGAGTCGTCCTTTCTCTGCGGCATGCTGGCCGCCTTGGCCTCGAAGACGGGCAAGATCGGCTTTGTTGGCGGCATGGACATTCCGCTGATCCGCAAGTTCGCGCTGGGCTACCAGGCCGGCGCGCACCACGTCAATCCCGGCATCGAGGTGTTTGAGAACATGACCGGCACCACTCCCACGGCGTGGGGCGATCCCACCAAGGGCACGGAACTCGCCCGGAGCCAGTTTGGCCGGGGCGCCGATGTCATCTTTCATGCGGCCGGCGCGACCGGTCTCGGCGTGATGCAGGCGGCGCAGGACGCGGGCCGGCTGAGCATCGGCTGCGACAGCAACCAGAATTACCTCCATCCCGGCAGCGTGCTCACCTCGGCGGTCAAGCGCGTGGATGTGGCGGTCTACCGGGCGTTCCGGGATGCCCGGAACGGCACGTGGAAGGCCGGTCCGCTGCTGCTCGGACTCGCGGAAGAGGGGGTGGATTGGGCGCTCGACGAGCACAACCGCGCGCTCGTCACCCCGGAAATGGAGCGGCGCGTCAACGAGGCCCGTGCCGACATCATCAGCGGCAAGGTGAAGGTCCCGGAATACAAGGCGCCGTGAGCGCGGGGCCCACCGAGCGTCCGGCGGAGCCGACCGGGTCGGGGCGCGGCCGTCCCCCGGCGCTGGAATTGCGCGGCATCGACAAACGTTTTGGCGCCGTGCACGCCAATCGGACGGTCTCCCTGACGGTCGCCTCCGGGACCATTCATGGACTCATCGGCGAGAACGGCGCCGGCAAGTCCACGTTGATGAACATCGTCTACGGCTTTCACCGCGCCGAGGCCGGCGAAATCCGGGTCCACGGCCGCCGCGTCGAGATCCACCGCCCGCACGATGCAATCGCGGCGGGCATCGGCATGGTCCACCAGCACTTCATGCTGGTGGAGGACTTCACGGTGCTGGAGAACGTCATGCTCGGGGTCGAGGGCGGCCGGCTTCTGGCCGGCGGACGCGCGCGTGCCCGCGCCGAGCTCGAGCGCATCGCCCGGGACTACGGACTGGCCGTGCCGCTCGACGCCGTGGTGGAACATCTGCCGGTCGGGGTGCAGCAGCGGGTGGAGATTCTGAAGGCGCTCTACCGCCGGGCGGAGATTCTCATTCTCGACGAGCCGACCGCGGTGCTCACCCCGCAGGAGACCGACGGGCTCTTCCGCCTGCTCGCCCGGCTGCGCGCCCAGGGCAAGACCGTGATTCTCGTCACGCACAAGCTGCGCGAGATCATGGCTGCCACCGACCGGGTCACGGTCATGCGCCAGGGCGCGGTCGTGCATGAAACGGCCACCGCCGGCACCTCCGAGCGGGCGCTGGCCGAGAAGATGGTGGGGCGGGCGGTCTCACTGCGGGTGGAGAAGACGCCGGCGCGTCCCGGGCCGGTGCTGCTGGCGGTGAGGGATCTCGAGGTGCGCGACCGTTTTGGCGTGACGCGGGTCAAGCGGGCGAGTTTCGAAGTGCGCGCGGGCGAAATCCTGGGCGTGGCCGGCGTGGCGGGGAACGGGCAGTCGGAACTGCTCGAGGCGCTGGCCGGCATTCTCCCTCCGAGCGGGGGCGAGATCGTGCTCGCCGGCACCCCGCTGATGCGCCGCGGACTTGGCCCGCGCGCCCGGCGGCGGCTCGGTCTCGCGCATGTGCCGGAGGATCGGTTGCGCATGGGCACGGTGGCCGCCTTTTCCGCCGAGGCGAACGCGATGCTGGGCTACCAGGAGCAACCCGCCTACAGCCGCGGCGGGTTCCTCCGCGGCGCCGCCATCCTCGCCGGCTGCGAGCGGAAGATGCGCGATTACGACGTGCGACCGCCCGATCCCCGGCTGCGGCTGACCGCGTTTTCCGGCGGCAACCAGCAGAAGCTCGTCCTCGCCCGGGAGATCGATGGCGATCCGCGGGTCCTGCTGGTCGGCCAGCCCACCCGCGGCGTCGACATCGGGGCGGTCGAGTTCATTCACCGGCGCCTGGTCGGGCTGCGCGACGCGGGCAAGGCGCTGCTGCTGGTGTCGGTCGAACTCGACGAGATCCTCGGCCTTGCCGACCGCATCCTGGTCATGTTCAATGGCGAGATCGTCGGCGAGGTGGCCGCTGCCGACGCCACCGAACAGAAGCTCGGCCTGATGATGGCCGGCGTGAAGGAGGGGCAGTCATGAGGGGGCCGGGCCGGCTGCCGCGCTGGGCCGATCTCGGGCTGCTCCCGATCGTCAGCCTGCTGGCCGCGCTCGCGGCCTCGGCGGCGATCATCGCCCTGATCGGGGAGAGCCCGTGGGAGGCGCTCCGCCTGCTGGTGGCGGGAGCGTTCGGTTCGCCGGAGGCGGCCGGCTATACGCTGTACTACGCGACGAACTTCGTGTTCACCGGTCTCGCGGTGGCCGTCGCGTTTCATGCGGGGCTGTTCAACATCGGGTGCGAGGGGCAGGCGTACGTCGGCGGACTGGGCGTTGGCTTGGCGTGCCTGGGGCTGGATCACCACTGGCCGCTCTGGGCGATCCTGCCGGTCGCCCTGTGCGCCGCGGCCGGCTTCGGTGCCGCGTGGGCGTTCATCCCGGCCTGGCTGCAGGCGCGGCGCGGCAGCCACATCGTGATCACCACGATCATGTTCAATTTCATCGCGTCGGCGTTGATGACCTGGCTGCTCGTCGAGGTGTTGATCAAACCGGGGCAGCAATCACCCGAATCCCGCGAATTCGCGGCCGCCGCTTGGCTGCCAACCGTCCGCGGGCTGCTCGGCCGCTCCGGCCGTTCCCTCGGCGCGTCGCCGCTCAATCTCGCCTCCGGGTTTGCCCTGGTGGCGGCCGTCTTGGTGTGGATCTACCTCTGG
>Ga0335085_10013191_pt1 | contig 12123 bp, 7 predicted proteins | sample Lox_Sample_45_FD_206712 | JGI IMG/M metagenome (GOLD analysis project Ga0335085, IMG submission 206712) | Soil microbial communities from Loxahatchee National Wildlife Refuge, Florida, United States - Lox_Sample_4.5 | ecosystem: Environmental > Terrestrial > Soil > Wetlands | place: USA: Florida...
ATGCCGCCAACAATGCAATACTTCAGCGCGATAGCGTTTGCCGGCCGCCTCAGAGCCTGCCCTGAGCCTGTCGAAGGGTCTCGTTTTTGAGACCTGGGATAGCACTAACCTCACAATCACCAAATCAAGCTCCCGGAGGGAGCGTCCGAGAATAGCCCAGGGTGAACCCGAAGCGAAAGCGAAGGGGAACCCTGGGAATATTGCGCATTCAAACCGGAAGCCCCGTAGGGGCGACCGAAATCCAGTAAAGCCGGTTGCCCCAGGTCTGGAATCTCAGACCTGGGACAGCAAGCCCCTTCCCTGACCACAAAAAAAGCTAACCGCTAAGAGCTAACAGCCAGCCTCACTCGTTACTCGCCATCACTTCATGCAGCCAGCCCGGAGCCTTCAGCAGCTCGCGCGGCCGCGACCCGTCCGCAGGCCCCACAAGGCCGTCGCGCTCCATCATGTCGATCAGGTGCGCGGCGCGTCCGTAGCCGATGCGCAGGCGGCGCTGCAGCAGTGACGTAGACGCCTTGCCGAATTCGAAGACCAGCCGCACGGCGTCGTCGAACATCGGATCGGCTTCCTCGTCGCCATCGCCTGTGCCTTCCATCCCGGGCCGTTCGTCCTTGGGAGATTCGAGGAAGCCTTCGACGTACTCGGCCTCGCCCTGTTCCTTCCAGAACCCGACCACTGCGGCGGTTTCCTTTTCGCTCACATACGGCGCGTGCAGGCGCATCAGGCGGCTCGTTCCGGGCGGCAGAAAAAGCATGTCGCCGCGGCCCAGCAGAGCTTCGGCCCCATTGGTATCGAGAATCGTGCGCGAGTCAACCTTGGTCGCCAGCCGGAAGCTGATGCGCGTCGGAATGTTGGCCTTGATCAGGCCGGTAATCACATCCACGCTGGGCCGCTGCGTCGCCAGCACCAGGTGAATGCCCACGGCGCGCGCCATCTGCGCCAGCCGTGTAATGGATTCTTCAACGTTGGCGCGGTCGAGCATCATCAGGTCGGCAAGCTCGTCGATGATGATCACAATGTAGGGCAGCGGCTCTTCGCTCTCCCCTTCATCGAACAGCGACGGCATGGTGCCCTCAAACAGCTTGTTGTACTGGTCGATGTTGCGCACGCTGCGGCTCGCCAGCAGCTTCAGCCGCCGCTCCATCTCGCGCACTGCATTGCGCAGCGCGTTCGCCGCGGCCTTGGGCTCGGTGATGATGGGCGTGAACAGGTGCGGAATGCCTTCGTACATCCCAAGCTCGACGCGCTTGGGGTCCACCAGAATCAGCCGAACCTGCGCTGGAGTCGTGCGGAAAAGCAGGCTCATGATCATGGCGTTGATCGCAACCGATTTGCCCGACCCGGTGGACCCGGCAATCAGCACGTGAGGCATGGCATTCAAATCAGCAGTAACGATGCGGCCGTTGATGTCCTTGCCCATGGCCAGCGTCAGCCGCGACTTCGCCTTGGCAAACGTCTCGCTTTCAAGCACGTCGCGCAGATGTATCGTCTCGCGCTCGTGGTTCGGCACCTGGATGCCGACCGTGCTCTTGCCCGGCATGCGCTCGATAAGGATGCTCTCCGCGCGCATCGCAAGGCAAAGATCGTCGGCAAGGCCCGTAACGCGCGAATACTTGACGCCCGCTTCGGGCTTGAACTCGTACGTCGTGACCATCGGGCCGGGATTGATCTGCACCACCTGCCCGCGCACATCAAACTCGGCGCACTTTTCCACCAGCACCTTGGCCTCTTCGCGCAACTCGTCCTCGCGCACTTTCTGCGGACCTTCACCGGCGTTGAGCAATGTGCTGGGCGGCAGCTTGAATCCGCTCACGCTCTTGGGCGCCACCGTCGCTGAACGGATCTCGGCGTCAGCGCGGCCGTGAATGGCGATCTGTTCCGGCTGGCGCGCGGTCGGAGCGGGCGCGGGAACGGAGACGGGATCCACGCGCACCGGCGCCGCTTGCGATGCGGCTGGCGCGGCTTCCACAACGCTCGTCTCCGCAAAGCGCTTCGGCGGAGGCGGCATGGGAACCACATTCTGTGCGGCCGGAACCGGAGCCGCGGCTGCTGCGGGGGCTTCGGTTTCAGCACGCTCCCAGATGCTGCGGCGCGAAGGCGTAATGGGAATCTCTTGTTCCGCGGCGGGCGCGGCACCAACCTGCTCCAGCGGCGCGCGGCGGAACGCCGGAACCTCATCCAGCAGGTCGTCCTGGTCCGAAGCTTTCCGGCGGCGGAAAAGGCGGGCAAAGAAGCCGCGTTTCCTTTCTTCACGGTCCGGCTCTGCATCAAAGCCGTGCTCCAGCGGCAAACCGCCCGCCGGGGTAAGATGAAGCCCCTGCGGGGCAAGCCGCTCTTCGCCGCGTTTCGCCTCGCGCTCAAAGCGCCGTTCCTCTTTAAGCTCGGCGCGCTCTTCACGCCAGTTCTTCCACCGCTCCAACAGGCTGCGCCCTTGCAGCCAGCGGTTTTCAATGCTCTCCTTGAGCGTCCAGAAACTCAGGGCGGAGGCAAAATACAAGCCAACGCCGGCCATGGCGAGAGCAACCAGCCACGAACCCTGAATGTTGAGATAGCCGACCAGCAGGCCGGCCATCAAGCGGCCGACCACGCCTTCAACCGGAACGAGGTGCAACCACCGCCAGTGCCACGGCATCAGCCCGAACACGGCGGGCACAAATGCCAGCGACAGAAGAGTGCCGATCCAGCGCAGCAGAACGGAACCGCTGGGGCGCGACTGCATCCATGTCCAGCCGATGGTGCCAAGCCAGATGGGAATTAGAAAAGCTGCCAGGCCCAATGATTGCAAAAGCAAATCGCTGAGATATGAGCCGAAGACCCCTACCCAGTTATGAATGATGACCGGAAGCATCGGATCGGCCGCCGTATTCAGCGAGGGATCCGTGGCGCGATAGGTGGCCAGCGCCAGAAAGAGCAGCAACGAAACCAGCAGAACCATGAGCCCCAGAAACAGGTTCACTGGGCGGCTTCGCGTGGGGGTCAGGACAATGCGAATTGGCTTCATGGCGGGGCTTTTCCGCGCCCCGGTCCGCCGCCCATCAATTCCGGACAAGCCGGTCATAACGGCGGGAAACATCCCGGAGCAGCTTATATTATCCGCGTCGATGAAGGAGGCTCCGGCGCAGAACAAACTGGGGGGAACCTTGTTGTGGACCCCCGCCGGATTGCCTGCAATCAGGAAGAATCAGCCGCCGATGAACTTCGATCCCCACAGGAGCAAAGTGCCGCCCAGCAGAATGCGATAGATCGCGAAGATCGCAAACCCGTGCTTGCGCACCCAGTAGAGGAACCACTCCACCACCCCGAAGGCCACGATGAACGACACCACCAGGCCGATGAGAAGCACAATCCAGCGCTCGGAGTCCATGGCAACGTTGGCGGCAACGCCGCCTGAAGCAGCATGGCCGTGAACTTCCTTGATGAGGTCCCAGCCGGTGGCGGCAACCATCGTGGGAATAGAGAGCAGAAAGCTGAACTCGAGCGCCGCGGGGCGGCTCAGCCCGGCAACCTGTCCCGCGGCAATAGTCGACATCGATCGCGACACGCCCGGAAACACCGCCGAGAGCGTCTGGCACAACCCGATCCAGATTCCCTGCCCCAGGCTCATCTTTTCCACCTCGTTCGTATCGGCGTCGTAACGGCCCGTCCGCCAGTCGACCAGCCACATCACCGCGCCGCCGATCACGAGCGCCAGCGCCATCGCCGTCAGGCTGCCCAGGTTGCGTTCGCTCCACTTGTGCAGTAAAAGGGCGGGAACCGACGTGCAGGCAAATGCCACCAGCGTAATAGTCACCGGATGATTCAGCCAGGTATGGCGGCCGTCGTCGCCTTCAGGAAAGGTGCGTAGAAACTCGACGATCCGCTCTAGAAATAACAGCATCAGCGCCAAAATCGCGCCGAACTGGATGACGATCGTGTACATCTTCCAGTACGCATCGTCCATTGGAATCCGCATCAGTGCTTCGGTTATGCGCAGATGGGCCGTGGAACTGACCGGAAGGAACTCCGTCAGGCCTTCCACAATGCCCAGAATGATTGACTCTATATAAGTGCTCAAGGAGCCCCCAGCTTACAATTCCGGTTCGCCAGTTCGCGCCGCGGGGAGGGGCCACTGCTCACTTCTGGTCGATACCGTACACAGGAATGCCTTCATCCAATTTGTACACTAGCGCACCCGCTCGCCATGAATAATCCGATGTGGCGAATTTATCCTTCATGCGCGCGTAGAGCTCCCGGGCGTTGTTTTTGGCCTTTCCGGCCTTGCCATCGTTCCCATCGGCCGTGTACATGTCGTTCAAAACCGCCTGCCGGTAGATGGCCTGGTAGAGAGCCTGCGCGGTGCGCGGCCCATCCGGATGTTCCTGCGCATACTTCTCGTAAATCTCGCTCTCCTTTTCAGGACACTGCACCTGCCCCTGCCAGTCGCCGCAGAGCTTGTTGTCGATAAGTTCGAAGGCGGCAAGATCGGCCCAGCGCGTGCCCGGAAACATCTTGATGACCTTCTTCATCTCGTCCTCGTCCATCTGCTGGCGCATGTAAGCGTCCTTCTCTTTCGCTGAATTCAACGTAGAGAAATCGGACTTCTGCAGTTGCCACTGAATATCGGCGGAACGCCACGCCGCCTCGCCCGCGACCGGCGAGTTCGGAAACATCTCGGCAGCGCGCCGGTAAAGCAGCCGCGCGGTCTTCGCCGCATTGACGGGGCCGCGCGGATCGGAGGCCAGCGCTTCCTCGCTGGCAGCCGCGCCCATCAGGATCTGGTCGCCGTTGGGAGTGGTCTCGATTACAATGCCCTTCGCCTGCATCCATCCGGAGATCGGCGGCGGCGCCTGGTCTTCGCCGACGATGGGCGCATCGCGGGTGTCGCGAAGTTCCTCGATGTCGGTGTTCGCGTAAACGCGCAGCCACGAGCCGCTATGGTCGGCAACCACTAGCTCGCGGCCCGGCTGTACGCGGTCCACCTTCTGTGAGCCGGCATCGGGCGTCACGTAGAGCCAGGTCACGCGCAACGCCGTCGCGCGAGGTTCGGCAATCGGCTTCACCAACTGCGGCTTTTTGTCGGCCGTCGCGGGCATTGCGGCAAAAAACAATGCGGCAGCAAATACAAGAGCGTGGCAAACGCGGATCTGCGTCTTCATCTCGGCTACGATCATAGTCGAACGACGCGGCTACAGGCTTTCGGTGAGCACCTGCGCCAGCATCGCTGGGTCCACGTTCCCGCCGCTGATTACCGCCGCAGCCCTGCTGTATGCCGGCAGTTCCCCCGCATGGTAGAGCAACGCCGCCACCGGCACCGCTCCGCTCGGCTCGGGAACCAGGCGCGTGGCGGCAACAATGGCGCGCATCGCCGAGCGAATCTCCGCTTCAGTCACGGTGATAACACCGTCAACAAACGCCTGAATGTGCGCAAAATTCCGCACGCCCACGCTCTGCGTCCGCAGGCCGTCGGCGATAGTGCGGCTCGTTAGCTCGGCTCCCCACGTAACAATCTTGCCGGTGCGGAAGCTCTCGGCGGTATCTCCGGCCAACTCCGGTTCCACTCCAAAAACCTTCGTCTGCGGCCGCGACTGCTTCACCGCGGCGGCAACTCCGCTCAGCAGCCCGCCTCCGCTCACCGGCGTCAGCACCAGGTCCACATCGGGCCATTCCTCCGCAATCTCCAGCCCGCACGTGGCCTGGCCCGCAATAATGTGCTCATCGTCATAGGGCGGCACCACAACGTATCCGTGCTCGCGCACCAGTTGCTCGGCAACGGCCAGACGCTCGCTCGACGCCGGGCCCACATCCACCACTTCGGCGCCGAACGAAATCGTCGCCGCTCGCTTGATGGCCGGCGCATTCGACGGCATGATGATGACGGCCTTCGCTCCCACCTCTCGCGCCGCGTAGGCCACCGCCTGCGCGTGGTTGCCGCTCGAGTACGTAATGACCCCGCGCGCAATCTCATCTGCCGTAAGCTGCAGAATTCTGTTGGCCGCGCCGCGCATCTTGAATGCGCCCATGGGTTGAAGACTCTCGGCCTTCAGGCGAATTTCCTTGCCTGTTCCATAATCTGAAAGACCCGGAAACTGAGCGCGCACCAGCGGCGTGCGGACGGCGATATCCGCAATCCGCCGGGCTGCGGCGCGAATGGTATCGAGATCGACAAGAGTGCTGACTTCAGATGTCACGTAATAAGTCCTCGCTGCAACGCGCTTGGTCTGCGTAGATCGAACCGCACAACGTACCAGTATCGCGCATCCAGCACAAGCCCATCGATACCAGTTCCCCGCAAAAGCAAAAGCGCGGCAGCCGAAGCCGCCGCGCTCAGGTTTTGGGCTGCCCTTGCTTAGAAGGTCAGCTTTGCGGAGAGCTGCAACTGACGCGGGCCGTACAACGCATTGTTGGTGCCGTTGGTAGCGCCAAACGCGTTCAGGCCTGTGCCGGTGAATGGTTCGAAGCATCCCTGTACCACCGAGCCGCTCGGCGCCGCCGCGTTCGCGGGGCAGAGGCCCGTGGTTCCGGAGGAGGAAATATAAGTTGAATAGGTCGAAACCACTCCGGTGCGGATAATGTGGTTCGCCAGGTTAAACGCCTCTCCCACGATCTCGAACGTCATCTTGTCGTGAATTTGGAAGTCGCGCGTTATGCGGAAATCAGCATTGTTGAACCCTGGAAGGTAGATGCTGTTGCGGCCGATGTACGGAGGACGGCCGGTGGTCGGGCCACCCGATCCGGAACTGATGGCGCCGCCATAAATGCCGCTGTCGTCTGCGTAACTGGTAGCGCTGGTGGAACCGGAGTAGATTGTACCGCTGACGCCGAGGAAGATGGGCTGCCCTCCGGAAGCAATTACGTCTCCCGAAAAAGCAAAATCATTGATCAGGTATTTCGCCCACAAATTGCCTGGCATGATGTTCGGCTTGTAGTAGAAGCTCCCGGTAAAGCGATTGCGGATGTCGATATCCGACGGTCCGTTCTCAAGGCGAATGTTGTTTGGATCGAGCGGCACGTCGCCGCCGTAGAAGGTGCCGTTGGCGCCGTTTACCTGGCCCGTGTCGGTTGCATGCGCCCAGGTGTAGTTAAGGACCAGCTCCAGTCCGTTGCTGAACGGGCGCCGCGCAGTAACAGCCATTGAGTTGTACCACGTGTTGGCCACGCTGAATCCGGTATTGAACGTTGCCAACTGCGAAGTATCGTTCTGCGGCTTGCCCGCCACTAAATAACGGCGATCGCTCGGCAGGTACACAGGAACCGTGAGCTGTTTCTGCAGGTTGCCGCTGGAATCGATCACGTTGTAGCTGCGCATGCCGTGAGGAGTCTGACCAACAAGCTGTGCGTCCACAAATACCGGAAGGCGCATGCCGCGCGTGCCCACGTAGCCCACCGTCAGCGAAAGCTTGCCCGGAAGCGCCTGCTCAACCGAAAGTGATGCTTCATGAGAGTATGGCGGTACAAAGTTCGGATCTAATCCATGGAAACTTTGTGCGCCAACCTTTGTGGGGCCGCTTACTGCCGGTGCGGCGCCGCCCGAAGGATGAAGCGAGCCGGAAAGAGATGGACCCGTCGGCGTGAAAGGAACGTTCGGATACTGAAGTATGGAAGCTGTGCTCGGTACCGTAGCGCATTTCGCGCCCGATAATGATCCGACGCTCGCGATGCAGCCCGAATAGTTGTAGTTGATCTGCACCACGCCGTTTTCTACGCGCATGGCATAGTAGGTGCTGCCCTGGTTCAGACCGGAGAAGATTCCGTATCCGCCGCGAACCACAGTTCCGGGCATCATGCTCCACGAGAAGCCCACGCGAGGCTGAACACGATTCAACACGTTCTTGATGGTCTGCGTGTACTGCGTCGATATCGGCGAATAGTTGTTGTTGATCAGGCCCGGTGCGGGCGTCAACTGAACGTCGTAACGCACGCCCAGATTCAACGTCAGCGCCTGATTCAGTTTCCATGTGTCTTCCGCAAATCCGTCCAGCATGTTCATGTAGAAGTTGTCGTTGCCCTGTGTTCCCAGCTTTGTGTTGACAACGTCCACCGTCTGAACGAATGAGTTGTAGTGGAAACCCGCATACGGATCGGTATCGCCGGCCTGACCCTGAAATGCATCCAGAATCCAGTCCTGAAAGTTGGCCGTATTGTTGGCATCTCCATAGGCGTAGATACCGCCGCCTTGGAAGAGATTGATCATGATTTCATGAACGTTGTTCCAATCTCCGCCGAATTTAAAGCTGTGCCGGCCCATCGCCTTTGAGAAAACATCGCTTAGCTGAATGCGCTTCTCATCCGGCTCCGCAATGCGCGGCAGGGCGTTCGGCATGCCGAAAGTAAACGCGCCCATGTTGATGCTCGGGCCGGGAGCGTTCGCGCCCGCTACCTCAAGATCGCGTCCCCACTGTCCATGCAGATTGTTCACCGCCGAAGATGAGAGCAGCCACGTCCAGCCACCGACAAAGAACCGCTCGTGATAGTGCGTCGGCGCATTGGTTGAAGGCGAACTGTTTGAGAATGTATTTGCGGGGCTATACCCGTAAGTGCTGTCGAAGTTTGCCCAGTTGAAGTCCACAAACGCGTCGTGCTTGTCGCTGATGTGATAGTCCAGGCGCGGGAAGAAGAGGTTCTGTTTTGCGTAGCGCGAGGGAGGCGCCTGTCCTGGAGCAACATTCGCCGTGTTCATCAGGAACGTAATGCCCGCCGTGCACTGTGCCGCTGTAATAAATTGCGTGGGATTGTTCGCGGGAGCCGTATACGTCGCGTTCGACGCAGTCGGACACTGATTCGGAGTGATCAGGCTGGTGTTCGAAGCGGCGTTATACACGCCTGAACCCGTAAGCGAGAAGGTGCTCGTCGTGGTGTACAGCACGCGGCCCACGCGGTGGAATCCGTCATAAGTAAAAAAGCCGAACAACTTGTTCTTGATGAGCGATCCGCCTACCGAGCCTCCGAATGACTGCTGCTGGTGGATCGGCTGCGTCAACAGGAACGAGTTGCCGTTGTTATGCAGTGCCTGGTACTTGTTGTACGGATCAAGCGCGTTGAGGCTCGGATAACGCAGCGAGTAGAACAGGTCGCCGTGCAGAGCGTTGGTTCCGCTCTTGGTGATGGCGTTTACCTGGCCGCCGGCAGCCTGGCCGAACTCCACCGAATAGTTTGACGCCTGCGCCTGGAATTCCTTGATCGAATCGAGCGAGTACACATACGGAGCGCCGCTGGCGCGGCCGCGCGCCTCGCTGAACAGCATCTGGTTGTTGTTGGCGCCGTCTACGTAGTTCTGGTTGTACAGGCCGCTGATGCCGTGGAAGCTGACCATGCCGCTGCCGCCGTCCTGCACAACGTTGGGCGTAAGCAGCACAAAAGCGCTCCAGTTGCGAGCCGCCACCGGCATGTTCTGCAGCAGATGCTGATCGAACTGCTGCGAAACTTCGGTCTTCTGCAGATCGAGGATTTCGCTCGTTGCAGCCACTTCTACGGTGGTGCTTTCCGTGCTCACCTTGAGCGACAGGTTAATGGTGAGCACCTGGCCTACCAGCAGCGTCAGATTGGTCGCTTCCACCTTGTTGAAGTTTGCCGCCGTGGCGCTCACCTTGTAATGACCCGGCAACAGGAAGGGCGCGCTGTACAAGCCCGACTCATTGGTCGTGTAGTCGTGGGAGACGCCCGTATCGGTATTGGTCACGGTGACCTTCGCGCCGGGAATGACTGCCGCCGATGCGTCCGATATGGTTCCGTTGATTGTGCCCGCGCCCGCGGTCTGCGCTGCCACCGGGACACCGTTGATTGTGAGCAGCAACGCCGCCAGACTCAGCACGGCAAGACACGTGAAGCGACACCGATTCCTTAGCATCTTCATGTCAATGGCTCTCCAGGGAAAAGGGTACGAATCAGGAATAGCGTCATAGTAGCACTATTCCGCTCTCGAAAGATGTCTCAATTGTCACTTCTTGCGCGTAAAAAACGCGTGAAGAATTAAAGAATTGAAACAATTTAAATCCCGCTTCGGATGCCCCTTTTCACACGATCTGCAGGACTAAACCGATGATCCCCATTGCTGCCGGACAGCGGCGGGCGGCGCAGATGTGAAAGCAGCGTTGCAGCCGTGTCACTGAGCAGCCCAATGTTCCCCCCGAACTCCCTTTGATGATGTGGAAAATCTGGCCAAAACCACGTGACAAGAGCAAATCGGCCCGCAGCCGGGTCGATAGCAAGCTCCAGAGGGCCGCTTCTACTCGTAGGCCAATGCGTCGATCGGGTCCTTTCGCGCCGCCATCCACGCCGGGTAAAGAGCACCGCAAAGCGATCCGCCAAAAGCAATCAACGCACCCTTGCCCAACCATGCAAACGGCAGTACGAATGGGAAGGTGGGAAACAGTTTGCCGAGCAGCACATGCACACCGAGAGTCCCAACCATGCCCAACGCCACGCCGGTCGTGGTGAGCAACCCCGTCTCGCCAAGCACAACGCCTACAATCGCGGCTTTCGACGCGCCCATGGACTTCAAAATCCCGATCTCGCGGGTCCGTTCAAGCACCGCTGTATACATCGACTGAAATATCACCAGAAAACCTACGATCACCGCGATCCAGATAACCACGTTCAACGCAAGATTGAATCCCGGAAAACGGGCCGGCGTATATTGCGAAAGCATGTCCTCCATGGGCTGAACCCCATAATTGGCCATGCCCGGCGTCGCATGAATCTCCTCGATGATGGTCTGAATGTTGGCCGGGTCATCTGCCTTGAGATAGATCACGGACGCCCGGTCCGGCGTTCCGATCATGTCCCCCATCGTCGCCAGCGGAATGACCGTTCGCCCGCCCTTCCCGTTCTCCACGATCCCTGAGATGCGGAAGTTCTGGTTCATGATCTGGACGGTGTCTCCCACGTGATAGCCCTTGCGCGCGAATATATCGTCCACAATTGCGTCATAGGCGCCTTTCGGCGGCCCGCCCGCTAAAAACGTAAACGGCTTCAGCGCGTCGTAGGTTGCAAAGTCGGCACCGTAGAGAATTGAAAGCCCGCCTGACATTTCAAACTTGGTGATCACCGGCGCGGCAACTGCGACATGCGGCAACTTGCCCAGCACCGGCGCCAGCTTCACCGGCAATGGCGAACCGCTCATGCCAGCCAGGAAGCTCGCATTCGGAGGAGTTACCACCAGGTCGGCGCCGATGCCATTGACGCGGTCCTTCTGATCGTTCAATTGGCCCATAAAGATGCCTACGATCGATAGGATCATGACCACTTCAATGGCGACTGCCAGCACGCTGATAATGGATCGCAACGGACGGTGGATCAAATTAGCAAAAATAAGCTTGTTCATTCAGATGCCAGGTGGCCGATACCCCGTTTTAGGTTAACAGCAGTCCCTCTTTTAAGGCATTTCCACAGACTGAAGGTTTTGCTAGAAAATTAGTCAGTTGCCCCGCCGCTCCGGCAAGGTAACCATTGGCGCGTCACTAACTAGTAACATACTGAAAATAAAGGGGCAACACGCGAATACCTTTGACGTCTGCTCAAAGCGCGAACTATTATTTTAGGCATATTTCACTTTAAGACCGGGACTGGTACTTGTTGCAGATGGGTAATTTTGGTGAAGACCTGCGCAAAGAGCGTTTATCCCGCGGCGTTGCGCTGGAACAAATCAGTGCTGTAACCAAAATCAGCCAGCGTCACCTCGCCGCGCTGGAGCAGGAGAGGTTTCGTCTGCTTCCTGGCGGCATTCTGAGCAAGGGAATCGTTCGCGGTTATGTAAATGCTCTCGGACTCGACCAGGGCGCCTGGACCGAGCGATTCATGCAGGCCTGCAGCGCCACCGGCCAACCTCTTGAGGACGATTCAAACTGGACCGAGTTCGCCTCAAACGTAGGCAGAGCGCGCATCCTGCGGCACAACGAGCAGGAGATCCGCATGCGCTGGATCGGCGCAATTGTGCTGGCGGTGATCGTCGCCATCGGCGCTTTCGTTACTGTGCGCTATTACGGTGTCCGCGCCGGTTGGTGGACTTCTCTGATGCCCGCCGGCAACCATCAAATCGACTCCGTTATTTCGTCGACAGAATCTGTTGTCGCCCGCATCCTCACCTGGGTCGGCCTCTAGGGCTTCCCCTTCCGGCTCAGCCAGTTCCCTTCACCCTTTAACTCGAAA
>Ga0335085_10013192_pt1 | contig 12122 bp, 5 predicted proteins | sample Lox_Sample_45_FD_206712 | JGI IMG/M metagenome (GOLD analysis project Ga0335085, IMG submission 206712) | Soil microbial communities from Loxahatchee National Wildlife Refuge, Florida, United States - Lox_Sample_4.5 | ecosystem: Environmental > Terrestrial > Soil > Wetlands | place: USA: Florida...
ACCGTGCAGGCGACCGTCACCGAGGACATCACCGGGGCGATCGCCGACTCGATCAACTACGCGGTCGACGCGCTGCGGGGCCTCGTGACCACCATCAACCTCTCGGCCATCCAGCTCGAGTCGGCCACCAAGCAGACGCAGTCGCTCTCGCAGCACCTGGCCAAGGCCTCGGGCGCCCAGTCCAAGCAGATCGCCTCCGCCACCGAGTCCGCCGCCAGCATGGCGGCCTCGGTCGAGGAGGTCTCCGGCAACGCCGAGCGTGCCTCGGATGTGGCGCGCCACTCGGTCGAGGTGGCGCACAAGGGCGGGGATGCGGTGCGGCGCACGATCGACGGCATGAACACCATCCGCGAGACCATCCAGGAGACCAGCAAGCGCATCAAGCGCCTGGGCGAGAGCTCGCAGGAGATCGGCAACATCGTCGAGCTCATCAACGACATTGCCGAACAGACCAACATCCTGGCGCTGAATGCCTCCATCCAGTCCTCCATGGCCGGCGAGGCCGGCCGCGGCTTCGCGGTGGTGGCGGATGAGGTGCAGCGCCTGGCCGAGCGCGCCGCCAACGCCACCAAGCAGATCGAGGTGCTGGTGCGCACCATCCAGACCGACACCAACGAGGCGGTCGTCTCGATGGAGCGCAGCACCACCGACGTCGTGGGCGGGGCGCTGCTGGCCGAGAACGCCGGCGCGGCGCTGGAGGAGATCGAGCAGGTCTCCAACCAGATCGCGAGCCTGGTGCAGAACATCTCCGGCAGCGCGCGCCAGCAGACCGGCGCGGCGCAGAACATCGCCCGCAACATGCAGATCCTCAAGGAGATCAGCGCCCAGACCGCCGAGTCCACCAGCGCCACCTCGGCCGCCATCGCCAAGCTCGCCGAGCTCTCCGGCGGGCTGCGCAAGTCGGCCGCCGGGTTCCGCCTGCCGGGCGGCACGCCCGAGCGCGCCCCGGCAGCCGGCAGCGCAGGTCCCAAGCGCCTCGAGGAGCCGCTCAACACCGCCAAGGTGCGCCAGATCTCGGCGCTCGGCGGCTCGTGAGGCCACAGAAAGCCCCGCATGCCTGAAGTCGTATCGCAGACCTTCGATCTCGTCGGGCGCGAGGTCAACGCCAGCCTCGGCGAGGCGCGCGCCGCGCTCGAGGCGTACGTCGAGCAGCCCGACAACCTGCAGCTCTTGGAGAAGTGCTCGCAGGAGCTTCACCAGGTGCACGGCGTGCTGCGCATGCTCGAGATCTACGGCGCCGCGCTGCTCACCGAGGAGATGGAGCACGTCGCCCAGTACCTGATCGCGACCCACGCCGAGCGCAAGAGCCAGGCCGAGAGCCTGGATGCGCTCATGCGCGCCATGGTGCAGCTGCCCGGCTACCTCGAGCGCGTGCTCGCCGGCGGGCGCGACCTGGCGCTCGTGCTGCTGCCGCTGCTGAACGACCTGCGCGCGGTGCGCGGCAGCTCGCTGCTCTCGGAAGGCACGCTGCTGGTGCTGAACCTCAAGTCCGAGGCGCAGCCGGCCCCGGTGACCGGCACCCCGGGCGAGCCGGCGATGACGGTGGAGCAGTGGGCGCGGCGGCTGCGCGCGCGCTACCAGGTCGGCCTCATCGGCTGGATCCGCGGCGAGCGCGTCGAGGCCAACCTCGAGACCCTCGCCAACGTCGCCAAGAAGCTCGAGCAGATCGCCACGCGCCAGCCGCTGTTCCAGCTGTGGTGGGTGATCGGCGCGGTGATCGAGGCGCTGCAGCAGCATGGACTCGAGGGTGGGCAGTCGATCAAGCGGCTGCTCGGGCTCGGCGACCGCGAGATCCGCCGCCTGTACGAGCAGGGCGAGGCGCGCTACGCGCAGTCCCCGGCGGTCGAGCTCCTCAACAACCTCCTCTACTACGTCGGCCGCGCCGATTCGCAGGGTCCGCGCGTGCAGGCCGTGCGCGCCTCGTTCCGCCTCACCGAGCTGCTGCCGGTCGATGAGAGCATCGAGCAGGAGCGCGAGAACCTGTCCGCCCCGAGCATCAAGCTCATGCAGACGGTGGCGGCCGCCATCCGCGAGGACCTGGGCAAGGTCAAGGACGTGCTGGACATCTTCGTCCGGCGCGGCGCCGGGCAGCCGCAGGAGCTGTTCTCGCAGGTCGAGCTGCTGCGCAAGATCGGCGACACGCTCGGGGTGCTCGGCCTCGGCGACCTGCGCGCGCGCGTGCAGTTCGAGACCGAGCGCCTGGGCAAGATCGTCGAGGGCACGCTCAAGGCCGACGAGGCCACCCTGGTGGAGATCGCCGCCACGCTGATCGCGGTCGAGGACAAGCTCGATGACAGCCTGGTGGGCATGATCCTGCCCAAGGACGCCCAGGCCCCGGCACCGCCGGAGGACTCGGACTTCCAGCAGGTGCAGTCCGCCGTGCTGCGCGAGTGCATCGTGAACCTGGCGCGCATCAAGGAGGCGGTCACCCAGTCGGTGGGCGGCACCCTCGATGCGGCAGGCCTGGACAGCTGGCAGGACCTGATGCGCGGCATGAAGGCGGGACTCCTGCTGCTCGGCAAGGCGCGCGCCGTGGAGGTGATCGAGGGCATCACCACGCAGCTGAAGCGCGTCATGCAGCCCGGCGTGCACGTGCTGCCGCCCGGCTTCATCGACCGCCTGGCCGATGCCATCGTCAGCCTCGAGTACTACATGGAGACGCTGCAGGCCGGGCGCTCCGACCCCTGGTACATGCTCGATAACGCGCAGTCGTGCGTGCAGGCGCTCGAGTCGCAGCCGCAGCCGGGCGTGCCCGCGGTGCCGCCGCTCGAGCCGGGCGCGTACGCCAAGACCGTGCAGATCACGAGCGTCCCGACCGCGGCGCAGCGCGCCGAGATGGCGCAGCTGGATGCGGCGGCCCCGACGCTCGCGGCCAAGCCCGCCGCCACCGCCCCGCAGCTCGCCGAGCACGCCGACCCGGAGCTCGTGAAGCTCTTCATCGAGGAGGCGAGCGAGGAGCTCGCCAAGATCCGCCACAACTTCCCGGTGTGGGACGAGAACCCGCTCGAGCGCGAGGCGCTGGTCACCGTGCGCCGCTCGTTCCACACGCTCAAGGGCTCCGGCCGCATGGTCGGGGCGCGCGACCTGGGCGAGTTCGCCTGGTCGATCGAGAACCTCCTGAACCGCGTGCTCGACAACACGCTCACGCGCTCGCCGGCGATCCTGGAGACGCTGCGCGCCGCGGTGACAGCGCTGCCCGAGCTCATCGGGCAGCTCGAGCGCGGCACGCCGGTGACGACCGACCTGCTCGGCATCTCCTCGCGCGCCCACGCGCTCGCGGCCGGCAAGTCCGGCAGCCTCGCGCGCATCCCGACCGAGGACGACAGCGCCGAGATGCCCGCCCCGCCCGGTATCGGCGCCACGCGCCGAGTGCCGGCCATGCCGGCGGCAGCGCTCAGCGCGCCGGCCCCGGCGCCAGCACCCCCGCCGCCCGCCGCTGCCGTACCGCCGCCAGCGGAGCCGGCGGCGATCCCGGATGACACGCTGCGCGACATCTACGCGCGCGAGACCGCGACCCACGTGGCGACCGTGCGCGCGTACCTGGCGCGCGAGGGCAAGCTCCCCGGGCCGCACGCGCTGCCCGAGGAGGTGTACCGCGCCTGCCACACCCTCTCGGGCAGCTCCAAGATGGCGCAGGCGCGCCACGGCATCCGCCTCGCCGAGCCGCTCGATCACTGGCTGCGCCGCGCCTTCGGCAGCGCCCTCGGGCTCGCCGACGAGGAGCTGCAGCTCTTGTCCGACTGCATGTCGGCCATGGAGTCGGTGGCGACCCACCTGGACGAGTCGACCGGCTACTTCGTCAACCACTGGCAGCTGCTCGAGCGCATCGAGAAGAGCGACCGCGCGCTCGATGAGCGCATCGCCGCCGCCGCCGCGGCCGAGAAGGCGGGCGAGCCCGCATCCCCCGCCGCCGAGGCGACCGGGGAGCCCGCCGAGGCGGTCGACTTCGACCCCGAGGTCGCGGCGATCTTCACCGACGAGGCTACCGAGCTCATCGAGGCCTCCGAGCGCGCGCTCAGCGAGTGGCGCGCGCAGCCGAACAGCCAGGACCTGCGGCTGGGGCTGAAGCGCCCGCTGCACACCCTCAAGGGCGGCGCCCGCATGGCCGGCATCATGCCGATGGGGGACCTGAGCCACGAGCTCGAGACGCTCGTGATGATGGTCGACAACGGCACCGTCACCGCCGACGCCGCGCTCTTCGATGCCATCCAGGCGAGCCTGGACGAGCTGGCGCGCATGCGCGAGCAGGTGGTCAACGGCAACCGTGTGCCACCGGCGCGCGCCATGCTCGCGCGCCTGCAGACCTTCACCCGCCCGGGTGCCGCCGCCGCGGCGAGCGTGAGCGCGCCCGCGCCGAAGCCCGCGCCGGCACCGCCACCGGCCGCCGCCGCGCCGCCGCCACCGCCACCGCCACCGGCACCAGCTGAGCCAGTGATCGAGGCGAAGAAGCCGGAGCCCGCGCCGGCCCCGCCGCCGGCGCCCGCCCCGAAGCCGGCCGCGCCGCTGTCGCCAGCCCTCGTGGCCGCGCCCGTACCCCCGCCAGCGCCTCCGGCGCCCGCACCGGTACCCGCGACCGTGGCCACGGCGGCCGCCGCCGCGGGCGCTGCCTTCGCGCGGCTGCGCGCGGACGTCGAGGAAGCGCTCGCGCCGCCCGCGCCCGTGCCCCCGGGGCGCGAGCCGGTCACGGGCGGGGAGCCCAAGGAGATGGCGCGCGTCGATGCGGACCTGCTCGACCAGCTGCTCAACATCTCCGGCGAGGCGAGCATCGCGCGCGCGCGCCTCGAGCAGCAGCTCGGCAGCTTCGACTTCAACCTGGGCGAGCTGTCGCGCACCGTGACGCGCCTCAAGGAGCAGCTGCGCAGCCTCGAGATCGAGACCGAGGCGCAGATCCTGCACAAGCACGAGGAGGAGGCCGGCTCGCACCGCAGCGAGTTCGACCCGCTCGAGCTCGACCGCTACTCCTCGATCCAGCAGTACTCGCGCGCGCTCGCCGAGACCGCCAACGACGTGGCGAGCATCCAGCAGCTGCTGGAGAACCTCGCCAAGGACACGCAGAACCTGCTGCAGCAGCAGGCGCGCACCATCACCGAGCTGCAGAACGGCCTCATGCGCACGCGCATGGTGCCCTTCCAGCGCCACGTGCAGCGCCTGGCGCGCATCGTGCGCCAGGCCGCCGCCGACACCGGCAAGCGCGCCGAGCTCACCATCGAGGGTGCCTCCGGCGAGCTCGACCGCCAGGTGCTCGAGCGCATGCTGCCGCCCTTCGAGCACATGCTGCGCAACGCCGTGGTGCACGGCATCGAGAAGCCCGAGGAGCGCATCAAGCGCGGCAAGCCCGACACCGGGCACATCATGCTCGAGTTGCACCGCGAGGGCGCCGAGGTCATGGTGCGCCTCACCGACGATGGCGGCGGCATGAACCTCAAGGCGATCCGCGACAAGGCGCTCGCGCTCGGGCTCATCTCCCCGGGCAACACGCTCTCGGACGAGGATGCGATGCAGCTCATCCTCGAGCCCGGCTTCTCCACCGCAGGCGCCATCACCCAGCAGGCCGGCCGCGGCGTCGGCATGGACGTGGTGGCCACCGAGATCAAGCGCCTCGGCGGCGCGCTGCACATGGAGACCAAGGCCGGCGAGGGCACGGTATTCACCATCCGCCTGCCGCTGACGCTCGCCATCAGCCACGCGCTCGTGGTGCGCACCGACGAGGAGTACTACGCGCTGCCGCTGCCGACGGTCGAGGGCGTGCTGCGCCTCTCCAAGGCGGAAGTCGCCGCGCACCTCGGCAAGGACGCGGCCCTGTTCGACTACGGCGGGCAGAAGTACCGCTTCCAGTACCTGGCCAACTTCGTCGGCCTGCCGCCCGCGGAGCTCCCCGGGCAGGACGTCACGATCCCGGTGGTGCTGGTGCGCGCCGGCGAGCACTCCACGGGCCTGGTGGCGGATGAGCTCGTGGGCTCGCGCGAGATCGTGGTCAAGTCGGTCGGCCCGCAGATCTCCGGCATCCGCGGCATCTCCGGCGCCACCATCCTCGGCGACGGCCGCATCGTCATCATCCTCGACATCGGCGCGCTGGTGCGCGCGGAGTGGCGCACCCGTGCGCAGCCGGCGCCGGCGCTGCGCGAGCGCGGCGGCGACCGCCGCACCTTCGCCATGGTGGTGGACGACTCCATCACCGTGCGGCGCGTGACGCAGCGCCTGCTCGAGCGCAACGGCATGCGCGTGCTGACCGCGCGCGACGGCATGGACGCGGTGGCGCTGCTGCAGGACAACGTGCCGGACGTCATCCTGCTCGACATCGAGATGCCGCGCATGGACGGCTACGAGGTGGCCGCGCACGTGCGCAACGATCCGCGCCTGAAGGACGTGCCGATCATCATGGTGACCTCGCGCGTGGGCGAGAAGCACCGCGCGCGCGCCATCGAGCTCGGCGTGGATGACTACCTCGGCAAGCCCTACCAGGAGGCGCAGCTCCTGGATGCCATCGCGCCGCTCGTGGAGCGGCGGCGCGAGCGGCTGCGCTACGCCTCCGGCGGCGGGGGGAGCTGAAGCCGCATGGCCGAGCGCGTCGCCGAGATCTATAGCCTGCTCGTCCCCCTCATCGACGGGCGCCTCATCGTGCCGCGCGCCTGCGTGGCCGAGGTGATCGGGTTCCAGACCCCTTCCGAGATGACCGGCGCGCCGCCGTGGTACATCGGCACCATCCCCTGGAACGGCAAGGCGGTGCCCCTGGTGTCCTTCGAGGGCGCCTGCGGGCAGATGATCCCGCCGGCCTCGGGCCGCACCCGCATCGTGATCCTGCACGCGCTCGGCACGCAGATCGAGGGCGGCAACTTTGCCCTCGTCAGCCAGGGGTTCCCGCAGCTGGTGCGCGTGAGCTCGGACGTCGTGCGCCCGGACAACTCGCGCGTCTTCCCCGAGCGCGCCCCGGTCATCTGCCAGATCCGCATGGTGAACGAGACCCCGCTGGTGCCGGACCTGCAGCGCCTCGAAGAGATGATCGCGGAAGAGACCAGCATCGTCGCGAGCTGAGCGCCCGCTTCCGGCACGCCTCGATCCCTAGTGCACGTCCACCGGCACCACCAGCTGGTGGGTGAGCTGCGCCGTCCCCTGCATCGCACTCGCCGTCACCGTCACCTGGTAGGTCCCGGGCGGGGTCTGCTGGACGGTGCTGCCGGAGCTGCAGCCGAGCGCGAAGAGCGGCAGCAGCAGCCAGGCGAGGCGCCGCGCGCGGCGGCGCGCACGCGCGCGCCCGGCGTGCGCCGCGAGCAGCGCGAACCCGGCGAACACCGGCAGGCCGGCGCCGGCGACCGCGGCCGCGAGCGAGCCGGTGGCCACCGTGAGGCGCGCACTGCCGCTGCCGGTGAGGCGCGCGGGCGCGAGGCTGCAGCTGGCCCCGGGGAAGGAGCCGGGCACCGCGCAGCTGAGCGAGACCGGGGAGTCGAACTGCGCGGTTCCTGCGAGCGTCACGGTCGAGGAGCCCGCGCCGCCCGCGGCGAGCGCGATCGGCGCGGCGCTGAGCGTGAAGTCCTCGACGGAGACCGGCAGCGCCGTGGAGAGTGACTCGTTGCAGTCGGCATCCCCGGAGTAGGCGGCCGTCAGGGTGTGCGCGCCGCTGGAGGCGATCGTGGCATCCAGGCTCGCCGTGGCGTTGGCGCCGACGGCGACGGCGGCCCCGAGCGGGCTGCCGTCGAGGACGAACTGCACGCTGCCGTTGACGGGGGTGCCGGCGATCGCGGGCGTCACGGTCGCGGTGAGGGTCAGCGGCGCGTTCACGTTGACGCTCGCGCGCGAGGCGACGAGCGCGGTCGCCGTGGCGATGCCCGCGGGCAGCAGCTGCAGCGAGGCCATCATGCCCTGGTCCTCGTGCGAGAGCAGGTGGCAGTGGTAGACGAAGGTGCCGACGATGTCCGGGTTGCGGAAGTCCATGCGCAGCGTGACGCTCGGGTAAGCCCCGGAGCCTGACCAGTGCGGCACGTTGACGGTGTCGCGCAGCGCCGGGTCGCTGACCGGCTCGCCGTCCACCGCCAGCACCTGGAAGTGCAGCTGGTGGATGTGGAACACGTGATCCTCGGCGGAGCGGTTCTCCACCGTCCAGTCCTCGACCGTCCCCTGGTGCAGCACCAGATCCGGCGGGGCCGACATGTCGTAGACCTTCGGCGTGCGCCCGTCCAGGGTGATGAAGTAGCCGAAGTGACCGGAAGAGGTCTCACCTTCGGAGAAGTACAGCCGGCGCTGCGCATCGGGGATGGCGGCGGCGAGGCTCGTGAAGCGCAGCCGCCGCGGCGGCGCGGCGCGTCGCTCCTGGTGCACGTGCGCGAGCATGGGCGTCGCGCCGGTGCCGCTGACGCGCAGCAGCGGGCGCGCGGGATAGGGCAGGCCCATCGGCCCCGAGTCCACCGGCAGCGTGACGAGCTCTCCCTCGCTGCCGGCGGAGGGCGTCGTGAGGATGAACTCGACGCGCGCACCGGCGCCGAGCAGGAAGTGCGTGTCGGTGAGGGGGCGGATGGTGCCGGTCCCCGAGCCCACCGGCACGCCGTCGACGCCGATGATGGTGAGGGGCTGCGCGCTGCCGCCCACCTGGTACTGGATGTCCAGGATCTCGTTCGCCGAGGCGTTCAGTACCCGCCACAGCTCGCGCGTCGCCGGCGCGCCCTCGAGCACCGGCACCGTGTAGGCGGGCCAGGCGATGGGCACGAAGTTGAGCGAGAGGTCGAGGTAGGGCTCGTTGGCGGCATGACTGATAGGCCCGGCGCGCTTCTGGTCGCGCAGCACCAGCACCCGCTGCGTCAGGCCCGCAGCGGCAGGCACCACGTTCTCGATGCCCTCGACGATGAGGGCGCCGGCCGCCCCGCCGAGCACCTGCTCGGCGCTGAACCCGTGCGGGTGCGGGTGGTACCAGTACAGGCCCGGCGGCTCGTCCGCGGGGATCTTGATCAGGTAGTCGAAGGTCTGCGCCGGCTGCACCAGCACGCCGATGACGTCGTCCTGGTGGCAGGTGGGCGGCAGGTTCATGCCGTGGAAGTGCAGGTTGGTCGACTGCGGCCCCATGGGGTCGGCGACGCAGTCGGAAGCCGCGGTGGCGGCGGGCGCCATCGGCGTCCCCGGGGGCACTGGCGGCGGCGGCAGCGCATTGACGAGGTGGACGATGAGCTCATCCCCCGGAAAGACGTGCAGCGTCGGCGCCTCGATGCCGGCGCCTGCGGTGTAGCAGTAGCGCTGCAGCCCCTGCGCGTCCGTCACCGTCTGCAGCGTCAGGGTCACCTCCAGGGTGTGGTTGGTGCTGAAGAGCTCGGGGGGCGCAGGGAGCGCGGCGCCGGCGGCGTAGCGCGGGCAGATAGCATCGGCGGGGTCCCCCGACTGTGCGCGCGCGCCGGGGTGCGCGGCGAGGCCCGCGAGCCCCAGGGCCACGGCGAACAAGGCACGCGCGGCGCGGCCGCGTCCGGCTGCGGTCATCATCGGCACAAAGACGGATCCTTCGGGGAGTGTTAGTTGTTGTTGGCGCCGTTCCCTGGCGCTCCCGGATGAGAAGGTACCAAACTTCCGCGCCGCATTGCGCACCCGCCGGCGAGGTTCAACATATGTCCCCCCGGGGCGGCCACCTCGCCGGCGGCTTAGGTTAAGCTGCGCACGCGTGGCGCGCGGGGGCTTCGGGCGGCTCAAGGCCGATCCGGTGCTGGCCTGCCTGCACGGGGACGTGCGCTGCACCGCCATGCCGCAGAAGGTCAACCTGGCGCGCTGAAGGCCCCGGCACCCTCAGAGGTCGCCGAACTGCCGCTGCAGCAGTGCGAGCGCCACGAGCGCGGCGGTCTCGGTGCGCAGCACGCGGGGACCCAGGCGCGCGGCCACGAACCCGTGCGCGAGTGCCTGCGCCTGCTCCTCCTCGGCGAGCCCACCCTCGGGTCCGACCAGCAGCAGCACCTCGCCGGCGGGGTGCGGCAGGTCCGCGAGGCGCACGCTCGAGTGCGGCGAGAGCATGAGGCGCGTCGGCGCCGTCGTGGTGCGCGCGAGCGCGGCGACGCTCACGGGTGCGCGCACCTCGGGCAGGCGGTTGCGGCCGCTCTGCTCGCAGGCGCCGATCGCGATCGCGCGCCAGTGCGCCACGCGCCGTTCGAGCTGCACGCCCTCCAGGCGCACCACGCTGCGCGCGGCGGTGACCGGCACCAGCGCGTGCACGCCGAGCTCGGTGGCCTTCTGCACCACGAGGTCCATGCGCTCGCCGCGGGCGATGCCCTGGGCGAGCGTCACCGGCAGGGGCGACTCGCGCTCGATGCGCGCCTGCGCACCGACGGCGATCACGGCGCCGTCGGCGCCGGCGCTCTCGAGCGTGCCGGCGTACTCGCCGCCGGCCCCGTTAAATAGAGTGAGCGCGGCCCCGGGGCGCAGGCGCAGCACGCGTGTCAGGTGCGCACCGGCACTGCCCGTCAGGCGCACGTGCGCGCCGGTTTCCAGCGAGGCATTCACGTAGATGCGGCTTACGCGCACGCGCGCTCGATGCCCTCACGCGCCACCTCGACCATGAGGTCGATCTCCGCGGGCGTGACGACGTAGGGCGGCATGAAGTAGACCACGTTGCCGATCGGGCGCAGCAGCACGCCGCGCGCGAGCGCGTGGCGGTAGACGATGAGGCCGCGCCGCTCCTGCCACGGCCAGGGGGTGCGCGTCGCCTTCTCCTGCACCATCTCGGCGGCGAGGATCATGCCCCTCTGGCGCACCTCGGCCACGTGCGGGTGATCCTCGAGCGCGGCCCGCGCCCGCGCGCCCAGGTGGGCGGCGAGCGCGCGGTTCCTCGCCAGCACGTCCTCCTCGGCAAAGAGCGCCAGGCTGGCGCGCGCGGCGGCGCAGGCGAGCGGGTTGCCGGTGAAGCTGTGCGAGTGCAGGAACGCGTTGAGCTTCGCGTACTCATCGTAGAAGGCCGCATACACCGCCTCCCCGGTGAGCACCGTGGAGAGCGGCAGGTAGCCGCCGGTGAGGCCCTTGGAGAGGCAGAGGAAGTCGGGCGAGATGCCGGCCTGCTCGCACGCGAACAGCGTGCCGGTGCGGCCGAACCCGACCGCGATCTCGTCCGCGATCAGGTGCACCTGGTGGCGGTCGCACGCCTGCCGCAGCAGTGTCAGGTACACCGGGTCGTACATGCGCATGCCGGCCGCGCACTGCACCAGGGGCTCGACGATCACGGCGCACACCTCGTGCGCGTGGCGCTCCAGCGCCGCCTCCATGTGCGCGAACTGCGCGCGGGCGTGCGCTTGCGCGCTCACCCCCGGCTCGCGCAGGTACGCATCCGGGGAGGGCACGCTGATCACGTCCATGAGCAGCGGCTGGTAGACCGCCTTGTAGAGCTCGACGTTGCCGACCGCGAGGGCACCTAGGGTCTCGCCGTGGTAGCTGTTGGTGAGCGTCACGAAGCGCCGCTTCGCGGTGCGGCCGACGTTGCGCCAGTAGTGGAAGCTCATCTTCACCGCCACTTCCACCGCGGAGGAGCCGTTATCGGCGTAGAAGCAGCGCGTCAGTCCCGGCGGCGCCACGCGCGTCAGCTCCTCGGAGAGCGCCACCACCGGCTCGTGCGTGAAGCCGGCGAGGATCACCTGCTCGAGCAGCTCCAGCTGCGCGCGCACCGCGGCGTTGATCTTCGGGTGCGCGTGCCCGAAGAGGTTCACCCACCAGGAGCTCACCGCATCGAGGTAGCGGCGTCCCTCGTAGTCCTCGAGCCACGCGCCGGCGCCGCGGCGCACGGGGATCAGTGGCAGCGTGCCCTCGTGGTCCTTCATCTGCGTGCACGGGTGCCACACGTGCTTCAGGTCGCGCGCGATCCAGGGAGTGTTGCCTGAGTCCATGCCGGCAATTGTGTCATGATCGGCGCAGGCTGCCTGCCGGTGCGCGCGGAGGGTCTCATCCTTGAAGGTCGACGTCGCGACCGGACTGCTCGCGGGGGTACGCCAGGTGCTCTCGCCGCACTTTGATGCGCGCCCGCCGGACACCGTGCCCGCGCTCATCGTGGTGCACGGCATCAGCCTGCCGCCGCATGAGTTCGGGGGACCCTCGATCGACCAGCTCTTCACCGGCACGCTCGACTGGGACGCGCACCCCTACTTCAAGCAGATCGAGGGACTGCGCGCCTCGGC
>Ga0335085_10013194_pt1 | contig 12121 bp, 11 predicted proteins | sample Lox_Sample_45_FD_206712 | JGI IMG/M metagenome (GOLD analysis project Ga0335085, IMG submission 206712) | Soil microbial communities from Loxahatchee National Wildlife Refuge, Florida, United States - Lox_Sample_4.5 | ecosystem: Environmental > Terrestrial > Soil > Wetlands | place: USA...
TCCCCTGGTCCTGGCTTGCGGCAGGCGCCACAGGACTTTCCCGCGGCGCTGCTCAACGGTTGGCAACTGGTCCTGAAAACCAGGGGAGGGTAAAACCTCGGGGTTCGACTCCTCCGCCCTCCGCCAGTTTTATTGGAAGGTAGTACAGTCGGCAAAGGCGGCAGTCCCGCGGTTTGAATTCGTATCAGTGATTCACCTGGTCATGCAGCGAGGCAGGGCCACGCATACATCAAGCTGCCGGACTCTCCCCCCGCGTTGACGCCTTTTGAACCGGTCTGTTACCATCAAGGATTAATTTAGCGAGGAAATTCCTATGCGAGTGGGGGTTCACACGTCGATTGCCGGGGCGCTTGAGAATGCCGCGCATCACGCGAAGAAAATCGGGTGCGACACCTTTCAGATGTTCTCTGCCAACCCGCGCGGATGGCAGGCTCTTGAACCCACCCCAGGCCAATGCGAGGCATTCCAGGCGGCTCGACGGGGGCATGGTTTGTCGCCGGCGGTCATCCACGATAACTATTTGATTAACCTGGCGTCGGCGGACACGCTTATTCGGGAGAAATCCATTGCCGCCTTTCGGCGTGAATTGCAGCGCGCCCTGGCCCTGGGTGCGGAATTCCTGGTTACCCATCCCGGCAGTGCCAAGGGTACGGACGCTTCGTCAGCGATTGCTACTTGCGTGAAATCGCTCCGGCTCGCCGCGGCAGGACTGAAACTCGACGGCTTGACCGTCCTGATTGAGAACACGGCGGGGCAGGGAACGGTGATTGGCCGCACATTCGAGGAGGTGGCGGAAATCATTGCGGGCGCCGAAAAGGACTTGCCGGTTGGCGCCTGCATCGACACGGCGCACAGTTTCGCCGCGGGGTACGCCATCCACACGGAGGAGGGACTTGCCGCTGCCGTGAAACAAATCGATGCGACGGTCGGCTTGAACAAGGTCAGGGTAATCCACGCCAACGACTCCAAAAGCGCGTTTGGAGCGCATACCGACCGCCACGAGCATATTGGCAAAGGGCAAATCGGCGCCGCGGGCTTTACGCGCATCGTCCGGCACCCGAAACTGCAGGGTATTCCCTTTATTTGTGAGACGCCGGTGGACAAACCCGGCGACGATAGGCGCAATCTGCGCATGATGCGGAAACTAGCGGGAGTGCAGGGAAGTGGTTAACGTCGATAGTTGGTGGGATGGCCTGGCCCGCGACCGCTTCCAAGCAATCTTGGAGTTGGTTCTGGATGCCATCTCCGAAGATTATGTCACGGTGGATATCATCAGTAAGAACATCAACGAATGGGATGGCGACCGCGATCCGGCATCTTGGGCGGCGAGAAGTGAGGTCCCGGTTTCCCGGCCGGAAATTATCCATGCCTTGCAGGAGCTGACCCGTGAGCGGTATGCGCAAGCATGCGTCTTCAATGGCCAGGTGGCGCAAGTCGTAAAGTTTCGCCCGGACCATATTCAGGACGTATGGTTCTGCGCTACGGAGAAGGGAATTAAGGCCATCCAGAAATTCTTGGGCGAGGGATGAGTTCTGAGAATTATGAATTCTGAATGCTGAATTATGAATAGGGGGCAAACTCATTCCCGGGGGAGTAAATACCCATTGTTCGCTATTCATAATTCATAATTCACAATTCAGAATTGGACCCATGGACCCAAACTACAATCCGCAGGATATCGAAACCAAGTGGCAAAAGCGCTGGGCGGACGAGAAGCTGTTTGAATCGGATGTCGAGCCTGGGCGTAAGAAGTATTACGTGCTGGAGATGCTGCCCTATCCCTCGGGCGACATCCACATGGGCCACGTGCGCAACTATTCGATAGGCGACGCGCTGGCGCGCTTCATGGCCATGAAAGGGTTTAACGTTTTGCATCCCATTGGGTGGGACGCCTTCGGTCTGCCGGCGGAGAACGCCGCCATCAAGCATGGACGGCACCCCTCCGAATTCACCTTCAGCTACATCGACCGTATGCGCGGGCAGCTCCAGCGCCTGGGTGTGAGTTACGATTGGCGGCGCGAAATTGCCACCTGCGTGCCGGAATACTATCGGTGGAATCAATGGTTTTTCTTGAAGATGTACGAACGCGGTCTTGCCTATCGCAAGAAGAGCCGCGTGAACTGGTGCCCGCAGTGTGAAACCGTGCTCGCTAACGAACAGGTGGTGGATGGCTGTTGTTGGCGGCATGAGGACACGCCCGTCATCGAACGGGAACTGGAGCAGTGGTTCCTGAAGACCACCGCCTATGCGGACCCATTGCTCGATGACATGAAGAAGATGGTGCGTTGGCCAGAGCGCGTCCTGACCATGCAGCAAAACTGGATCGGCAGGTCCCAGGGAACCTTGGTGGACTTCACCGTTACCGGCCTGGATAAACCCCTGCGCATCTTTACCACGCGTGTGGACACCATCTTCGGGTGCAGCGCCGTGTTCCTGGCAGCCGAACATCCGCTGGTGGATGAGTTGGCGGCCAGATCACCCGAGCCCAGCCAGGCGCGTGTGGAGGTGGAAAGAATTAAATCCTCCTCGGTTCGAGCGCGGGCCGAGGTGGACTTGGTTAAGCTCGGTGCAGACACCGGCTTCACCGCGCGCAACCCCTACAATGGCGAAGAGGTCCCGATTTGGCTTGCCAACTTCGTGCTGATGGATTACGGCACCGGAGCCATCATGGCGGTGCCGGCCCACGACGAGCGGGACTTTGAGTTCTGCTCGGAATATGACTTGCCGATTCGCACCGTGATTGTCCCGGAAGGATCGTCCGTCGAACCGACGAGCACGCCACCGCTCCAAGCCATGGTGGACTACGGCCGCCTGGTGGCTTCCGGGCCCTACACCGGCCTCACCTCCGAAGCGGCCATTCCGCAGATGACCCGCGACGCCGAGGCCAAGGGATTCGGGCAGGGAACCATTCAATATCGGATCAAGGACTGGGGAATCTCGCGCCAACGCTATTGGGGCACCCCGATTCCGATGATTTACTGCGAGGGATGCGGAATCGTCCCCGTGCCGGAGAAAGACTTGCCGGTCCTGCTGCCGCCCAACGTCAAGCTGACCGGGCAAGGGCACTCACCGCTGGCTAACGTACCGGATTTTGTAAATACAACATGTCCTAAGTGCGGCGGACCGGCGCGGCGCGAGACCGATACCATGGACACGTTTATGGATTCCTCCTGGTATTTCTATCGCTACACCGATCCCAAAATCGCGACGGCGCCGATCAATCAAGACGCGGTGAAGTATTGGTTCCCGGTAGACCAATACATCGGCGGCATCGAACACGCCATTCTCCATTTGATCTACATGCGATTCTTCACGAAGGTCATGCGAGACATCGGCCTGGTGGATTTCTCCGAGCCGGTGGCCCGGTTGTTTACGCAGGGCATGGTGATCAAAGACGGCTCCAAGATGTCGAAATCCAAAGGCAACGTCGTCGATCCCACGCAGATGTTCGCCAAGTATGGCGCCGATACCACGCGCCTCTACATGCTGTTTGCCGCGCCGCCCGAAAAGGATCTGGAGTGGAGTGATGCCGGCGTCGAGGGCGCAGCGCGGTTCTTGGGGCGCGTTTACCGCCTGGTCGCCAAACATGCCGGCAGACTGCAAGACGTGCGGGCAGGGAGCTTGACTGCCGAGGAAAAGAACTCGTTGACGCCGGAAGAACGCCGCCTGCTGCGCAAGGCACACCAAACGCTCCGGCACGTGACCGAGGACATGGAGGAGCGCTGGCACTTCAATACCGATATATCCAATACCATGGAATTGGTCAATGAATTGACCGATCTCGACGCGGCTGCCGAAGCTGGAAAGATCCGCCCGCCTGTTCACAAGGCGGCTTTCGAATTCCTGGTGGCCATCCTCTCGCTCTTTACTCCGCACATTGCGGATGAGCTTTGGGAGGGGCTCGGCCATTCGGAGCCGCTGCTAAAAGTCGCCTGGCCGGAATTCGATCCGGAACTTGCCGCTGAAGATGAGCTGGAGTATCCCGTGCAGATCAACGGCAAGCTCCGCTCGCGCATTCATGTGGCGGCCGCAGCCGGCGAGGAGGAAATTCGTGTACGCGCCTTGGCCGACGAAAAAGTCATCCAACACCTGGCCGGACTTCAAGTGAAGAAGATCATCGTCGTGCCACAAAAGCTGGTGAGCATCGTGGCGAAGTAGTGAAGAGCGAGGAGATAGAATCCGGAAACTATACCGGGGGACAGAAGTGTCTGCGCATTCCTTTGTAGCGGCGGTCTCCGACCGCCGTCGTCGATCGGAGATCGACGCTACAATCTATGTCGCGCAGTATAGAACGTAGAATGTTGTGACCGACGCAATTTACTCCCAACCCCCCGCTCCCAGCTTCTCGGTCCGTTCACAAGACTTTATTATGCCTACACCCCAACCCGTTGTCGTTTTGGATTTTGGTTCGCAATTTACGCAACTGATTGCCCGGCGCATCCGCGAGCTTCAGGTATATGCGGTGATTGTGCCGTGCAACATGCCTTTTGAAGAGTTGGTGCGCATGAGCCCGCAGGCGCTGATTCTTTCCGGCGGGCCGTCGTCCGTCTACGACCCTGCGTCGCCGGTCTGCGATGAGCGCGTGCTGAAGCTCAACTTGCCGGTGCTCGGCATTTGTTACGGCTTCCAATGGATGTCCTATAAGCTGGGGGGCAAGGTGGAACCCGCGGCCCGGCGCGAATACGGTTTCGCTGAGTTGGAGATCCTGCCTTCATCCCGGCTGCTGGCGGGTTTACCCTCGCCCCTGAAGGTTTGGAACAGCCATGGCGACCACGTAGTGGAGGTTCCTCCCGGGTTCGCCATCACGGGCAGGACGCTGAATGCCATTTCGGTGATCGAAAATCCGGCAGCGCAAATGTACGCGCTCGAATTTCACCCGGAGGTCCACCACACGGCGCGCGGGAAAGACATCCTGGAACGCTTTGTGCGCCAGGTGGCGGGCATTCAGCCCAACTGGTTTCCCGGATCGTTCATTGAGCAAACTGTTGAGCAGGTCCGCGAGTTGGTAGGCGGCAAGACCGCACTATGCGCCCTTTCGGGGGGAGTGGATTCCGCCGTCGCCGCGACACTTGTCGGAAGGGCCTTGGGGGATCGCCTGACGTGCGTCTTTGTGGACAACGGCCTGTTGCGCAAGGATGAGTTTGCGCAAGTCAGCGGCAAGCTGCGCGAGCAGGCTCACTTGAATGTGAAAGCCGTCGATGCCTCGGCGCGTTTTCTGGCTCGCCTCGCGGGAGTCACCGATCCGGAGCGTAAGCGCAAAATCATCGGAGAAGAATTTATCCGGGTGTTTGAAGCGGAGGCGCGGGCTTTGGGCGACGTTGAGTTCCTCGTGCAGGGTACCCTATACCCGGACGTAATCGAGTCGGTTTCCGTTAAGGGCCCCGCCGCCAGCATCAAGAGCCACCACAATGTGGGAGGTTTGCCCCCTGATTTGAAGTTCAAGCTGATTGAGCCGCTGCGCGAGTTGTTTAAGGATGAAGTGCGTACTGTAGGGCGGGAATTGGGCCTGGACGAGTCCGTAGTGGGAAGGCAACCCTTCCCAGGACCAGGTCTGGCAGTACGTATTGTCGGAGAAGTAACCCCTGATCGCCTACGGATGGTGAGAGAAGCGGATGCCATCGTACAGCATGAAGTAAAGACACAAGGCCTCTACAACAAGCTCTGGCAGTCTTTCGCGGTCTTACTGCCCGTTTCTAGTGTAGGAGTGATGGGCGACGCCCGGACATACGCCTCAACAATTGGCATCCGGGCCGTGGAATCAGAGGACGGAATGACGGCTGACTGGGCTCAACTTCCGCCGACACTGCTCCAGCGCATGGCGACTCGGATTGTGAACGAGGTCAAAGGCGTCAACCGAGTCGTCTTCGACATCACCTCAAAGCCACCCGGGACGATCGAATGGGAATAACTCACCCACTGCGCCCGGGGCAAGTCCGAGACACCACTCCAGCACATTGAAACTAAGGAGCTTACCGGCTCGCTAGCTTCTGGGCCATGTAGAGGAGAAGTTGACGGTCTTTCTCATCGATCCGCGTGAGAAGACGCTTTACCTTCTCGAAAAATCGCAGTTCCTTTTCTTGCTCTGCGTCGAGAACCAACTCCTCGGTCGTCTGGCGCTTGCTCAAATTGGGCAGCGGCGGCGGCTCATCACCCTCATAGAACAGTTGGTAGAGGGGGAGTTCTAGCGCTGCAGCCAATCGCTCCAGGGTTTCCAAAGACGGAACGGTATGTCCGTTTTCAACCCGCGAAATGTAGCAGCGCAACAAGCCTGTTCGCTTTTCAATGTCACCTTGCGAAAGGTTACGTTCTTCTCTGAGTTTTTTTAGTCTTGTTCCGATAATCATGAGCACATTTTTGCACAAAGTAATTAAGTGGTCAACTAAATTTTTGCTGAGAATGCTGATTAAACTTTTACAGAAAAATTGCTACATTTTAACCTGTAACCGGGATGCCTTCTATCTCGTCGGAAACAATGAAGGAAGGCGTATAATGGAAGCCCGATGGATGACCCCGGCGCACAGGCTACCCAGGACGTGGAGTGGATTAAGCGCGCCCAGCAGGGGGAGCCTGAGGCTTTTGGGCCCTTGGTGCAAAAGTACCAGCAGCGAGTCTTCGCGCTGGTATTCCACTTGGTACGGCGGCGCGATGAAGTGGAGGACCTCGCCCAGGAAATTTTTATCAAAGCATTCCGGGCGATTCGGAGCTATAACTTTCAATCGTCGTTCGCCACTTGGCTCAGCCGCATCGCGACGAATCATTGCTACGACTACCTGCGGCATGAGCGCGCCTCGCGCGTGAGCTTTTACTGGCAGATGGGGGAGGACAGTCAGCGGGAGATTGAGAGCAATGCGGAAAGCCTTCCGGCCGACGCCCTGAATCACGAAGAGCAGACGGTGCTGAAGGATCTGGTCGACAGGCTTCTCGCCCGCGCCCCTGAGAACGACCGGCAGATTTTGCTCTTGAAAGAATTGCAAGATTACTCGGTGGAGGAAATTGCGGAGATCCTGAACCTGAAGCCGACGACTGTGAAAGTCCGGCTACATCGCGCCCGGAAGCGCATGTTGGATGACTTGCGCCAGTGGCGGGGGGAAAACAAAGGCCATGAATTGTGAAGAGTATCGCACACAGTTGACCGGGCAATGGGGAGATGGGGGGGCGGAGGAGGTTCGTCTGCACCTTGCCCATTGTCCTTCTTGTGCCCAGTACTATCGCGATCTTCGCTTGGTGAAGGCTGGCTTGTACCTCTTGAAGAACGAAGCGGAGCCCGCGCCCTCGCTGGGATTTGCGGAGCGCCTGGTTCGCCAACTCGGCGACCTGAGTAAGGCTCCGAGCGTAGCGGAGTTCTTCGAACGGGTGGGACGGCGCTTTGTCTACACCGCTTTGGTGCTGACCTCCTTGGCCCTCCTTGCCCTGGCGTTGCCGGCCACCGGCCCAGTGCGCGGATTGACGGTCGCTGATATTCAGACCACCACTCAGGAAGCTTTGCTGGCTTACTCCGATCCGATCGGAGAATCGAATGTGCAAGAATCACCAGATTTGGCGCCCTCTGAAGCTCCGGCGCCGACTGGTTCGAATGAGGGGAAATGACCCGCCGGGCATATCTCTATTTCCTTGTCACGATTATCCTCGGGGCGATTCTTGGGGGAGTGGGTGTTTATTATTTCATGTGGAACACGGGCCGCATACAGCACCCCCATGTTCCCAACAGCGTTCGGGTAGAGCATTTGAAGAAGGTTCTCGATCTCACCGACGCCCAAGCGCAGGATCTTCGCCGCATTCTTGATGATTCCGGCCAAAAGATGCGGGATTTGCAGAAACAAATCGACCCGCAGTTCCTGGCCATCCGCATGGAAACGCGCGGCCACATCCGCCAGATTCTAAATCCCGAGCAGCAGAAGAAGTTCGATGATTTTGTGAAGGCTATTGACGATAGGCACAGGCAGCATGGAGCACCCCCTGCCCCTGCGCGTTAGCGGCGGGCGGCAGGACTGGGCGATGTTCGCGCAGTTGTAGTAACGGTTTCTTGTATATCTCCCCGGATGATAATATCCGGCTGGCAAGCGTCGTTGAGGGGATCGGTTCCCCCCTCCAGGTGTAGGGTTTGGGAAAAGCGGGGCGGCCGGCTAAAAGGGAATGTCTTCGTCGCTGATTTCCGGTTCGGGTGGCATAACAGGCTCGGAAGCGGCGGAGGGTATCGGGGGCGCCGGGGCGTGGCGTTCCGGTGCCGGACGGTCCGTTCCCCCGCTGGGCATGCGCTCGGAATCCGCCTTCGAACCCAGCATTTGCATGTTGCGGGCGATGATCTCGTAAGACGTCCGCTTATTCCCCGACTGGTCCTGCCATTGCCGGCTGCGGATCGAGCCTTCGATGTAGACCAGTTTGCCTTTGGTCAGGTACTCTCCACAGATCTCCGCCAGCTTATTCCACGCCACAATGTTGTGCCACTCCGTGCGCGATTGTGTTTCGCCGGTATTGCGGTCCTTCGATGATTCATCGGTGGCCAGGCTGAACTTGGCAACGGCAGCGCCACCCGGCGTGTATTTCAGCTCCGGGTCTCTTCCCAAGCGGCCAACAAGAATGACGCGATTCACAGTGCCAGACATTGGATGATCTCCTTGCGGGCGCGGGGATAATCGCGCAAGCTGGAAGGTTGTGCGGCAGCTTCAAGAATGATGCTTGGGCGCTGCCACGGGCACGGCGATGCCCAACTTCTTCAGTCGCTGACGGGCCAATTCTGCCTCGGGAGACTCCGGAAAACGCTGGATGAGCGAGCGCAATTCGCGCACCCCCGCCGTTTTCTGGTCAAGCGCCAGGAGCGAAAACCCCTTTTTCAACTGTGCTGCAGCGGCTTTGTTGCCCGTCGGATACTTCTCAATGCACAGGTCGTAGCCCTCGATCGCCTTTTGGTAATTCCCCTGGCTGTAATAGCACTCACCAATATAGTACTGGGCGTTCGAGGCGCGATCGGTGTCCTTGTAATACTTGAGATACTCCTGGAATGCTTGAATCGACAATTCCCATTGCCCGCCGGTGTAATAGCTTAAGCCCTGCGTATAGAGCGAATCCGCATCAGGCACGGAAGGCGCGCCCGGCGTCGGCGGGCCTCCGGGAGTCGCTCCCGGCGTGGGGTTGGATTGCGTGGGCAGAGTCGTCATGATGGTTTGGAGCTGGGCCATCTGCTCGCTCAGCTTGGAGAGGCGTGCCTTGGCTTCATCCAGGCTTTCACTCAGCGCCTGCACCTGGCCAGTCATAGCATCAAACTTAGCGCCTGTGGTCGCCAGATTCTGCTGGGTCGTGCCGCGCATCTCGTTGACCGCCGACTTCATGCTGCTCACGTTGTCGTTGGATTGCTCAACCAGCGTTTTCAGGACCGCCATCTGGCTGTCGACGGTCTTCTGGAGGTTCTGCACGGCCTGCTGCAAGGCGTCGAGCTGCTGCATCATCTGGAGGGTTTCTTTGCTGACGGCCCTAGCGGGCTTGACTTGCAATCCCCAGAAGGCAAAAATCACCAACGCTAAAAGGGTATGTTTTTTCAAGGTCGCTGCGTCCTCGCTCAAAAATATCTTACATAGGCAAGTCTAACCTCTCAGTGCGGTTCGGGTCAACCTGCACCGCGGGTCGGGGCAAAAGGAGGGGCGCTTCCCACTTGTCCCTGCGAGGTTTCAGGATGCCAGGAGTAAAGCGGGGTCAAGCCACTGGCATGCCCTCAACGGCACACACGCCCCCGCCGGGCCTAAGACGTCGACTGCTTCGTCGTTGCGTTGCCGTGGGACTTAAACAGGGGGTGGAAGCCGGGAGCCATGGAAGGCTCCCGGCGAATTCCGCCTATTGGGATTCAGGACCGAAATGGAAGTGATCCACGCGGTTTTGTTGCCAGCAATCTTCTGACTTTCCGGATTGATCGCAACTGGAAACCGGGCGGCTCTTGCCGTAGGAAATAGTGGAAATGGCATCGGCCGAGACGCCTGCGTTCACCAGGAAATTCTTGGCGGCGGTGGCGCGGCGGTCGCCCAATCCGAGGTTGTATTCTTCGCTGCCGCGATCATCGCATTTGCCTTCGATGGTGAACTTGATGCTTTGGTGTTGTTTCAAGTAGTCGGCGTTGCTGGAAAGCACGGTTTGTGCGTCCGCCCGAATGTCAGCTTTGTCATAGTCGAAGTAGGCATCTTTCACATTCTTGGTAAACCCTTCTTCGTCCGTCTCGACAAGCGGTGCCGGCGGCGGGGGTGGCGGCGGCGGTGGGATCGTCACGGTGACGCGCGCGGTGGCGCTCTGGGTTCCACCGGGGCCTGTGGCGGTCAGGGTGTACGTCGTCGAGTCCTGCGGGGTGACCGACGAGGAACCCGAAGCCTGAACGGTGCCCACTCCCGGTTGCAGGTCGAGAGTCGTGGCATTTTGAGAGGACCAACTCAAGGTGACGGACTGGCCCTTTTCAACGGTGCTGGGTTCTGCGGTCAATGTGACAGTAGGAGCCGGGGGCGGCGGGGGCGGGGGCGGTGGAGGCGGTGGTGTCACCGTCTTCTTGTGGCAAGCCCCTGCCAGCAATGCTACTCCCAGAAGTCCTACGAGAACCGCAAGACTGCGTTTCTTCGTTCGCATGCTAAATTCCTCCTTAGAATCGGTAAATAATCTCGTAATCCCGTGGGTAATGGTGTCTCGCCAAAAGCCGCTCCTCCTGGCGGCGACATGAGCGGGCCCACATTCACTTCCCGCGCCGGAGGGCTAGGGCTTTTGGAACACGTGATACTATCACCAAACTGGAAAAAAAAACAAGATTTTGCACGGAAAAAAACATCACACTGCGCGAGTAGAAGCCTCAGTTGGACCAATTGGCATTCCAGTTTTCCCCATCCTTGGTAAGCTGCCGGGGGTCCATGCCGTTGGCCAGCATACTCCAGACCTGGCGCGTGCCGGAGCGCGTGGATTCAAACGCCAAGTGGCGGCCATCCGGGGACCACGTGGGATGCTCATTCCGGCCGGCGTCATGAGTTAGTTGGATAATCTTGCCCGTGGCAATTTCCATGATGTAAATGTCGTAGGTGCCAGTTTCGGAAACGCGCCAGTGAAAGGCCATGAAGAGGCCGTTGGGAGACCAGGCAGGGGAACTGGCGTCCCCGCCCTGTTGCGCCGTCGTCATACGACGCAGGTTTGTGCCGTCCGCAGACATGATGTAGATTTGCGGTAACCCGCTGCGGTCCGAAACAAAGGCGAGTTCGCTGCCGGTTTTGGGGTTCCAAACGGGGGAAATATCAACGCTCGGTGAGAAAGTGAGGCGTTGAAGATTGGTACCGTCCGCATTCGAAATATAGATTTCCGGATCGCCTCCCATACTGGAACAGAAAGCGAGCTTTTTCCCGTCCGGTGACCAGGCGGGAGTGGCATTTAAGCCCCGATAGATGGGGAAGGGTTTGCGGCGGTTGGTTTCAAACGAAAACAAGAAAATCTCGGGATTGCCCGACGCATAGCTCGTAAAAGCCAGCAGAGTATTGTCCGGAGACCAACGCGGGGTCGTGGAAATGGAACGGTAGCTGGTAATCGGGTGTTGATTGAACCCGTCGTAATCCATCACCCAGATTTCTTCGTGCCCGGTGCGGCGGCTGGTGAAGGCGATGCGCGATTCGTTGATGCCGGGCAGCCCGCCCCCCAAGGTCTTGATGATTTCATCCGCGAACCGATGGGCGGCTTCGCGCGTGGAAACTTCGTTAAGTGTGGCCACATAGCGCTTAGCTAGCACCCCCGGGTTCGCCTGGTTTCCCAGATCGAACAGCCGTCCGGTAATGACCAGGTTGGAATTGATACTCTCCGTCTTACCAAAGACCAACATTTGGGCGCCGGCGGGGGGCGTGCTCCAGGCATTAAAGTCTACGTCCAGCGGCTCCTCGGGAACTTTGAGAGGGTAGTTGCTCTTGCTGATCATTTCGAAGATGCCGGCGCTTTCCAGATCGCTCCACAGAACCTGGTTAAACTCCTGGGTGAGGCTGACGAGCTGCTGGTCTACGGATTTGGGCGGAAACTCCGGAACTGCCAGTTTGATTTTTGCTGTGCCCAAGCCAATTCCAGTAAAAACTGTGTCCTGCTGGCTCAGGGCTGTCCGGGAAGAGAGGGAAAGCGCCGCCCCTAG
>Ga0335085_10013196_pt1 | contig 12120 bp, 13 predicted proteins | sample Lox_Sample_45_FD_206712 | JGI IMG/M metagenome (GOLD analysis project Ga0335085, IMG submission 206712) | Soil microbial communities from Loxahatchee National Wildlife Refuge, Florida, United States - Lox_Sample_4.5 | ecosystem: Environmental > Terrestrial > Soil > Wetlands | place: USA...
GGTCGTCGTCCCGTTCGGCGCCTCGATCCTGCGCCCCCTGTACTCGCCGGCGATGACGCGCACGGACGTGAGCGTAATGGCCGGCTGTGGACGAGCTGTTCCAGTCTTGTTCCGGAGCCTGTCCCCTGGTCGTTTTGGCCAGGTGAGGCCTCGACTTGCAGCGGCTTCTCGCAAGTTCGACGGTAGTTGTGACGCGATTGTTACGGAGCCTGGCACCGGACATGGCCACCCGGGACGGTGTCCGTTCAGGCGAGTGTGGACGGATCGGCGCCGGCGAGGAGAGCGTCGGCCTCGGCGTGCCACGGGCCGGGCTCGTCGACGAGCGCGTGCGCCAGCTCGCGGGCACGCTCGAGGAGCTTCCGGTCGGCGCGAAGGCGGGTGAAGCGGAGGTCGCCGAGGCCGGACTGCCTGGTGCCGAGGAGCTGGCCTTCACCGCGGAGCTCGAGGTCCCGCTCGGCGAGCTCGAAGCCGTCGTTCGTCTCCACGAGGGCCTCGAGGCGCGCCTGCGCGGAGTCGGTCAGCTCCTCCTTCGGGCGAGAGATGAGCAGGCAGTACGACTGCTCCGCACCCCGGCCGACGCGGCCGCGGAGCTGATGGAGCTGCGCGAGCCCGAAGCGGTCGGCCTCCTGGACGATCATGATCGTCGCGTTCGGGACGTCGACGCCGACCTCGATCACCGTCGTCGCGACGAGCACGTCGAGCTCCCGCTCCTTGAAGGCCCGCATCACCTCGCGCCGCTCGGCCGCCTTCAGCCGCCCGTGGAGCAGCCCGACGCGATAGCCGGAGAGCTCCGCGCGCCGCAGCCTTTCCGCCTCCGCCTCCGCCGCCCGCGCGACCCGCGTCTCCGACTCCTCGATCAGGGGACACACGACGTACGCCTGCCGCCCGGCGTCGAGATGCACCCGCAGCCGCGCATAGGCCTCGCTCGATCGCTCCGCCCCCACCCACGCCGTCACGATCGGCTTGCGGCTCGCCGGAGGCTTCGCGATCTCCGTCACGTCGAGCTCGCCGAACACGGTCAACGCGAGCGACCGCGGGATCGGCGTCGCCGTCATGTGGAGGACGTGCGGCCGCATCCCCGAGAGCGCCTGCCGCTGCTCCACCCCGAACCGGTGCTGCTCGTCCACGACCGCCACGGCCAGATCGTGGAAGACGACGTCGCGCTGGATCAACGCGTGCGTGCCGACCGCGATCGCCGCCGCTCCCGAGGCGACCTCCTCCCGCGCCCGCTTCGTCGCCGCGCTCCCCGTCAGCAGGACGACTCCGACGCCGAGCTTGGCGCAGATCCCCTCCACCGTCAGGAAGTGCTGCTCGGCGAGTGTCTCCGTCGGCGCCATCAGCGCCCCCTGCCTGCCCGCCTCCGCCGCGCGCAGGAGCGCGTACAGCGCCACCACGGTCTTCCCGGAGCCGACGTCGCCTTGCAGCAGCCGCTGCATCGGCCGTTCGCACCCGAGGTCGCGGTCGATCTCGGCGATCGCGCGCTCCTGGTGCTCGGTCAGCGAGAACGGCAGCGCCGCCCGGTAGCGCTTGATCAGCTCCCCCGGCGGCGGCAGAGCCTCCCCGGTCTCCCCCGCGACCCGCGAGCGCGCCACCGCGAGCTGCAGCGCCACGAGCTCGTCGAATGCCAGCCGCTGCCGGGCCTCTTCGGCCTGACCCGGATCGACGGGGAAGTGCAGGACCGCGAGCGCGTCGCGCCGCAGGGGCAGCTCCAGACGTGCGGGGAGCGCGTCCAGCACGTCGTGCGCGTGCGCGGCGAGCGCCGCCCGCACGAGCTCACGGATCCGCCACGACGGCACGTCCTCGCTGGCGCGGTAGACGGGCGCGAAGTCCGCCGTCGCGCGCGCCTCGCCGAGGTCGTAGCTCTTCACCTCGAACCCGTGCCGCGAGAGCCGGCCGCGCAGCCGGATCGCCGTCCCGGGCTGCAGCTTGTCCGCGAGCCACGGCTGGTTGAACCAGTTGGCCGAGATCGAGCCGCTCGCGTCTCGCACGCGGGCGGTGAGGATCGTCAGCCGCGGCCGCGGCCGGCGCAGGTGCGCGCTCTCGACCACGCCGGCGATCGCCACCTCGCCGTCCCCCCAGAGCTGCGAGATCGCGATCTCGTCCGCGGCCGTCTCGTACCGGCGCGGCCGCCGAAAGAGGAGGTCGCCGACCGTCGCGAGGCCGAGCCGCGCGAGCTTCTTCGCCGCCGCCGACCCGACGCCCGCCAGCGTGTCGACGGGCAGCGCGAGCCGCTCCGGCCGCGCCCAGCCCCGTGGCCGTGGCCGCTCCACAGCCGCCGACGCACGATCACTCACTCCCCGTCGTCGTACCAGAAGACCCCGACCGCACCGGGGCCGGCATGCACCCCGAGCACCGCGCCGACGGTCGTCACGACCTCGACCTGTGCCTGCGGCCGCGCCTCGCGCACGAGGCGCTCGAGCGCTGCCAGCCGCTCCGGTGCAGCCGCCTGCGCCAGCGCGACGCGAAGCGACTCGCGATCGGCCGTCTCGGCGGTGAAGCGCGCGACGAGCTCCTCGAGCGCCTTCTGGCTCCCGCGCACGCGCTTCACGGGCACGACCTCGCCGTCGACGATGGCGAGCAGCGGCTTCACGTTCAGGAGCGCGCCCGTGAAGGCTGCGGCCCGGCCGATGCGGCCGCCGCGCGCGAGGAACTCGAGCGTGTCGACCATGAAGAGCAGCCCGTGGGTCGAGCGGAAGCGCTCGACGAGGGCGTCGATCTCCTCGTCGCTCGTGCCGCGGTCGAGCCGCCGCTGCACGGCCAGCGCCAGCACCGCGATGGCGGCGCTGACGGTCCGCGTGTCGACGACGCGCACGGCTTCCCCCGCTTGCTCGCCAGCCGCGACCGCGCTCGCGTAGGTGCCGGAGAGCGTGGAGGAGAGCTGAAGCGACAGGATCCGCTCGAACGCCGGGGCGAGCTCCTCGTAGACCGCGAGGAAGTCCCCCGGCGTCGGCTGCGACGTCGTCGGCAGGGTCGCGGCCGAGCCGAGCTGCGCGTAGAGCTCCTCTGGCGTCAGATCGACGTAGTCGCGGAAGCTCGTGCCGCCGAGGTTGACGTACAGCGGCACGATCCGCCAGTTGGGGAAGCGCGCCGGCCCGTCGGGGAAGTCGGCCGTCGAGTCGAGGACGAGCGCCGTGTTCGCCGCCGTCAGGTTCACGCGCCCGCCCCGCCCGCGCCCGAGAGGATGCCCTCCACGATCCGGTCGAGGCCCTCGTCCTTCGTGATGCAGAGCGCCGCGCCCGCCGCCAGCACCCGCTCGCGCTCCTCAGCCGACACCGACGCGGTCAGGCAGATGACGCGCGTCGCCGGTGACGCCTGCAGGATCGCCCGCGTCGTCTGGGCTCCGTCGAGCCCGGGCATCCGGTAGTCGAGCACGGCCACGTCGGGCGCGAGCCGCGCGCACACCTCGACCCCCTCCACCCCTCCGGCAACCGCCGCCACGACCTCGAGCTCCTCCCGCAGCCCGAGCAGCAGCTGCATCGTCTCCCGGAAGAGACGGTTGTCCTCGACGAGGACGACCCGCACCATGGCGCCGGAATCTACTCGGCGCTCAGGAGGAGTGCGTAATGCGGCTGCCCGCCGTCGTGGACGTCGAGCTCGACGTCCGGGTGCGCGGCCGCGATCTCCCCGAGGACGCCGTCGAGCGGCGGCGGCGTGTCCTCGCCCGTGAGCAGCGTCAGCACGCCGCGAGGGTCGGCGAGGAGCCGCGCCACCACCGCCCGCACGACCTCGTCGAACTCGCCACCGGCGACGGGCACGCCGTCGGCGAGTCCGAGCCAGCTGCCCTTCCTGATCGCGAGCCCGTTCGTCTGCACGTCCCTCGACGCGATCGTGACCGCGCCGGTCGCGACCGCTGCCGCAGCGCGCGCCATCGCCTCCGCGTTCTCGCCCCGTGGCAGCGCCGGGTCGAACGCGAGCGCAGCCGCGAGCCCGGCCTGGAGCGTGTCCGTCCGGACGACCGCGACGGGAACGGGGGCTGCGGCTGCCGCGTGCTCCGCGGTCAGCACAGCGTTCGCGTCGTTCGGCAGGAGGATCACCTCGTGCGCTCCGCTCGCCTCGACGGCAGCGAGGAGCTCGGCAGTCGAGGGATTCATCGTGCGGCCGCCGTCGACGACCCGCGCGCCCAGGCTCGAGAAGAGCCGCCGGTTGCCCGCGCCCGCCGCCACCGCGACGACCGCGAGCGGCTCCTCCGGCACGTCGGGCACCGCATGCAGCAGGCGCCGCTCCCACTCGACCGTCTGCGCATGCATGTTCGCGATCTCGACGCCCGCGAGCGAGCCGTGGGCGACGCCGATGGAGAGGGCCCTGCCCGGGTCGTCCGTGTGGACGTGCACCTTCAGGGCCGAGGGATCGCCGACGACGAGGAGCGAGTCGCCGAGCGGCTCCAGCTCGCGCTCGAGCCCGGCGGAATCGAGCCGGTCGCCCTCGACGACGAACGCGGTGCAGTACTTGAACTCCGACAGATGCTGGTGGATGGCGTCGGCCGCCGGCACCACGGCGAGCACGACCGGCGCGGTCGGCAGCGGCACCCCGTCGAGCGCGGCCGCGACGCCGCGGACGATCTCGACGAGCCCGGCCGCCCCGGCGTCGACGACCCCCGCCTCCGCGAGCACAGGCAGCAGCTCCCTCGTCCGCATGACGCAGTCCTCGCCGCGCGCGATCACCGCCGCGAGATCGCCGCCGGCCTCTGCCTCCTCGGCCATCTCGCGGATCGCCGTCAGCATCGTCCCCTCGACGGGCTTCCGGACGGCGCGGTAGGCGGCATCGCTCGCGCTTCGCAGCGCCGGCGCCAGGTCGTCGAGCCCGGCCAGCGCCTCGGCGGCGCCGCGGACGATCTGCGAGAGGATGACGCCGGAGTTGCCGCGCGCGCCCATCAGCGCCGCGCGGGCGACCTCGCGCGCCAGCCCCGCGCGGTCGTCCGGCCCCTCTCGCTCGAGCGCCTCCACGACGGCGCGGACGGTCAGCGCGAGGTTCGTGCCGGTGTCGCCGTCTGGCACCGGGTAGACGTTCAGGTCGTCGATCCGCTCGCGCGAGGCCTCCACGGCGGCGAGCGCCCCGCGCGCCCCCTGGAGGATCCGAGTCCTCACGCGCTGACCCGAACGTCCTCGACGTAGACCTCGACGGCCTCCACCGGGAGCCCCGTCAGCCGCTGCACGTCGTAGGCGACCTGCGAGCGCACGGTGGCCGCGACCTCGGCGAGGTTGAGGCCGTACTCGACCACGACCCGGAGGCCGATGCGCAGGCCGGAGGCGTCCCCGCCGACGGTGATGCCGTCGCGGCGCAGCAGCTTCCCGACGCGGGAGCCGGGCGTGAGGCCGACGACGCCGTAGCAGCGTGCGGCCGTCTCGGCCACGAGCTCCGCCACGACGTCGCGCGCGATCGTGATCGAGCCCTGGGGTGAGACGACGGTCAGTTCGGACACGGCGTCACTTAGACGCCCGCGTTCGAACCCCGGTTGCTAGACCGCCTTCGCGACCTTCCCGCTCTTGAGGCAGCGGGTGCAGACGTAGGCGCGGCGTGCAACGCCGTCGACGAGCATCCGGACCCGCTGGAGGTTCGGATCGAAGCGACGGTTCGTGGCGACCATCGAGTGGGAGCGGTTGTGCCCGAAGCCGGGCTTCTTCCCGCAGACCTGGCAGACCTTGGACACGGCTTTCCAGGGTAGCAATCAGCCGTGGGCGCTCGCCCGCAGCTGCGCGAACACGTCGGCCATCTCGAGCGCCGTGCGGACGGCCTCTCCGGCGCGGTCGATCCGCTCCTCCGCCTGCTCGACCGTGTTCACGGTCAGGACGCCGAAGGCGACGGGGACGCCCGTCTCGATCGCCGCCAGCTGCAGCCCCGAGGCCGCCTCAGCCGAAACGTATTCAAAATGAGCCGTCTCGCCGCGGACGACGGCGCCCAAGGCGACCACGCAGGCGTACCGGCGTGTCTTCGCGAGCGCCATCGCGGCGAGCGGCAGCTCGAACGCGCCGGGGACGGGCATGATCGTGACCGCGTCCGGGGCGACACCGGCTTCCTCGAGCGCCTCGATCGCCACCGCGAGCATCCGGTTCGTCAGGCCGCCGTTGAAGCGCGAGACGACGACGGCGACCGTGCGGCGGTGCCCGCTCGGCGTCCCCTGGAGGACGCTGAAGCCGGCGGGGACGTCGATCTCGCCCGCGAGGTGCTGGACGGCCTCACCCTCGGGCGCCGGATCCTCCACGAGGGCGGCGCTCTCGGCCTCCGGCCACCCGTCGAACGGATCCGAGGGGTCGTCCTCGGTCACGTTCTCGAGCGACGGCTCGTCCTCGGTCGACGGGTCGGTGTCGGCAACGGTCGCCTGGTGCAGCTCCTCGTCTGTCATTCGTCTTTCTCTCGATCCCACTCGGGGTTCATCTTCACGTCCTGGTGGTGGAGCCTGTGTCCGAGCTTATCCCGCTTGGCGGCCAGATACCGCTGGTTCTCCTCGTTGGGAACGACCTCGATCGGCACCTGCTCGACGACCGTGAGCCCGAACCCGTCGATGCCCGTGAGCTTCTTCGGATTGTTCGTGAGGATCCGGATGGTGGAGAGGCCCAGATCGGACAGGATCTGGTTGCCGATGCCGTAGTCCCTTGCGTCTGCGGGAAAACCGAGCTGCAAATTGGCCTCGACCGTGTCGAGCCCGGCTGCCTGCAGCTCGTAGGCGCGGAGCTTGTTGAGGAGCCCGATCCCGCGGCCCTCCTGCGCCATGTAGAGGAGCACGCCGCGCTCCTCGGTCGCGATCTGGTTGAGCGCCTGGTCGAGCTGCTCGCCGCAGTCGCAGAGCATCGAGTGGAAGACGTCGCCGGTGAGGCACTCGGAGTGGACGCGGACGAGCACGTTCTCGGCGCCCTCGACGTCCCCCTTCACGAGCGCGACGTGCACCTTGCCCGTCAGCAGCTCGCGGAACGCGATCGAGGTGAACTCGCCGTAGAGCGTCGGCAGCCGCACCGAGGCGCCGCGCTCGACGAGCTTCTCGTGCCGGCGGCGGTACTCGACGAGGTCCGCGACCGTGATCATGTTGAGCCCGTGCCGCTCGCAGTACGGGATCAGGTCCGGCACGCGGGCCATCGTCCCGTCGTCGTTCATGATCTCGCAGACGACGCCGGAGGGATTCAGGCCGGCGAGCCGGGCGAGGTCGACGGCCGCCTCGGTCTGCCCGATCCGCTCGAGGACGCCGCCCGGCTTCGCGCGCAGGCCGTGCATGTGGCCGGGCGAGACCAGGTCGGTGGGCCTCGAGTCGGGCGCGATCGCGACCTGGATCGTGCGGCTGCGGTCGGCGGCGGAGATGCCGGTCGTGACGCCCTCGCGCGCCTCGAACGTGATCGTGAAGGCGGTGCCGAGCGGAGCCTCGTTCCGCTCCGTCATCAGGCGCAACCCGACCGCGTCGGCGCGCTCCTCGGTCAGGCAGAGGCAGATCAGGCCGCGGCCGTGCGTCGCCATGAAGTTGATCGTCTCGGGCGTCGCGAACTGCGCGGCGATGACGAGGTCGCCCTCGTTCTCGCGGTCCGGATCGTCCACCACGACGACGAAGCGGCCGGCGCGAATGTCCTCGATCGCGTCCTCGATCGCGACGAACGGTGCGGTGATCGCCATGACCGAAGGCTAACCCGCGCCGATGAGAAGACGCTCGACGTATTTCGCGAGCACGTCCACCTCGAGGTTCACGACCTGGCCCGGCGCAAGCGCGCCGAGCGTGGTCACCTCGAGCGTGTGCGGCACGAGCGCGACCGCGAAGCCGCTGTCGTCGAGACCGGCGACGGTGAGGCTCGTGCCCTGGACGGCGATCGAGCCCTTCTCGACGGCGTACCGGAGGACCTCTGGCGCCGCGTCGACCCACACACGCCGCCCCGGGCCCTCCGGCTCGACGCTGCGGACGATGCCGACGCCGTCGACGTGGCCCTGGACGTAGTGGCCGCCGAGCGGCTCACCCGCGCGCAGCGCCGGCTCGACGTTCACCCGCACGCCCGCCGCGAGGCTGCCGAGGGAGGTGCGCGAGAGCGTCTCCGGCACCGCGTCGAAGGCGATCCGGCCCTCGCCGGCCGCCACGGCGGTCAGGCAGACGCCGTCGACCGCGACCGAGTCGCCGATCGCCGTCAGCGGGGCCGTCTCCGGCGCCTCGATCTCGATGCGGACGCCTCCGTCGCGGCCGCTGATGGCCGTGGTCGTACCGACCTCCCGGACGATCCCCGTGAACATGCCGTCAATCGCCGTAGGCGAGGGACTCGACCGTCTCGCGGACGATCATCTCGAGGTCGCCGCGCTCGCCCGGGAGCGCCTGCGCGAGCGCTGCGAGCAGCTCCTCGACTGCGGCACGCTGGCCGGGCGCGAGCTCCTCGGTGCCGATCTCCTCGATCCGCTTCCGCAGCTCGTCGTTGCCGAGCGAGCGCATGAGCCACTGGGAGAGCAGGCTGACGATCTCGTCGTCGGTGCGCTGGTGCTCGAAGTTCGCGGACATCAGGGCTCGTTGACGTAGGCCTCCAGCAGGGCATCCTCGCCCACCAGCCGCGCGCTCAGGTGGGAGAGGCGGACCCCGGATCCTAGCCGCGGCAGCACGTACGGACCATCCCCACCGGCGAGGTCGGGCGCGACGAACAGCAGCACCTTGTCCACGAGGCCTGCGTCGAGGAACGCGCCCGCAAGCGTGGGACCGCCCTCGAGGAGGAGCGACTGGACGCCCTCGGCCGCGAGGGCGCTCAGCTCCTCGCCGAGCGGCCCCGTGTGCAGCTCGAGCTCGGACCCGGGCGGCAGGGGCCCGCGGCCGAAGGCGAGCCGGCGCGGCTGGCCGCGCGGCGTCGGGACGTCGCGGGCGTCGAGCCGCGGAGCGTCGGCGCGGACGGTGCCCATGCCGACCGCGACCGCGTCGGACGCGGCACGGAGCTCGTGCACGAGCCGCCTCGCCTCCTCGCCCGTCACCCACCGCCGGTCGGGCACGGTCACCTGGCCGTCCAGCGTCGCGGCCGCCTTGTAGGTCACGAACGGCCGGCGCTTCGACACCCAGACGCGCCAGGCCTCGTTCTGCACCCGAGCCTCCCACGCGTCGAGGAGCTCGACCTCGACGCCGGCGGCCTGCAGCGCCTCGATCCCGCCCGCGGCCTCAGGGTTGGGGTCGCGGACGCCGACGACGACGCGGGCGACGCCCTCGGCGATGATGCGGTCGCTGCACGGCGGCGTCGTGCCGTAGTGGGCGCACGGCTCGAGCGTGACGTAGAGCGTCGACCCGCGCGCGGCGCTGCCGGCCGCTTGGAGCGCGACGACCTCCCCGTGCCGGCCGCCCTGCTCGGTGACCCCCTCGGCGATCACGTCGCCGTCCTTCGCGACGACGGCGCCCACCGTCGGCTTCGGGTACGCCCGCCCCGCGGCAGCGGCCGCAAGCTCGAGGGCGCGCGCAAGGCTCATTTTCGGATCGTATGGCCACCCCACCGTTTACGCTCAGACCAGGATGAAGCCGCAGTTCCGCCCGGGCGAAGTGGTTCGCGTCGTGCGCGCGCCCGGCGGCGCGGCGACCTCCTGCGAGGAGGCGGTCGTCGAGGAGGTCGCCGGGCCGAACGACGACGGCACCGGCTGGCTGCTGACGCTGCGGCTGTGCGGCGACATCGATGCCGACACGATGGTCGTGCTCGGGGAGTCGGACCTCGAGGCGACGGGCTTCGGCGAGTCACAGGCGGGCGAGCGGGTGGTGCTCGAGGCGGCCCCGGAGGCGGAGCCGCGCGACTGCCTCGAGCTGCGGCTCTTCACCGAGATCGCCGACGGCCCGGAGGCGGCCCGCGTCGCGCAGACGATCGAGCAGGAGGTCGTGAACCTCCTCGGAGGCGCCACCGTGTCGACCGAGGCCGAGCGCCACTGGTCGCAGCCGTACAACTACGAGCTCCACGTGTCGATCGTCCCCGAAGCCGACCCCGTCGAGGCGCTCCAGGTCCTGGCGGAGGCCGGCGGCGACGGCTGGCTCGCCTGCCGTGACGACGGCTGGCGCTGCGAGCTCTGGTGGAGCTCGACACGAGACCCCGACGCGATGCTCATCGTCCCGGAGGTACATGCGGCGGAGGTCGCGTTCCTGCCCTGGTCGAGCCCGAGGCGCCGGCCCGAGCCGGAGCGCCCGCTCGTCACCGTCAGCCTCCCGCACGAGCCGCCCGAGGAACCGGCCGCGGAGGAGGCCTCAGACGCGGAGGCGGGCGATGAAGAAGCCTGACGTCCCGTGCCGGTGCGGCGTCGTGAGCAGGAACTCCGGCCGCTTCGGGTGTGCGAACTGCGGCCACTCGGCGCCGAGCGGCTCCGGCTCGAGCGCGGATGCGTCGACGACCGCCTCGTTCTCGTCGTAGTTGAGCGTGCAGACCGAGTAGGTGACCGTCCCGCCGCGCCTCGTGCGCGCGGCCGCCGCGAGGATCAGCTCGAGCTGGAGGGCGGGGAGCGCGGTCGCGCGCCAGCGGAGGTCGGGGCGGCGCGCGAGGACGCCGAGGCCCGAGCACGGAGCGTCGACGAGCGCCCGGTCGAAGCCGCTGTCGTCGAGCTCGCGGACGTCCGTGTTCACGACCCTGACGTTGCGCACCCCGAGGCGGCGGAGGTTCTCCTCGAGCTCGCGCGCCCGCCCGAGGTGCAGCTCGACCGCCGTCACGCTGCCGCGCAGCATCGTCGCCTTCGCGCCCGGGGCGGCGCACGCGTCGAGGATGCGCTCGCCGTCGCGCGAGCCGACCGCGAGCGCGGCGAGCTGCGAGCCGCGGCTCTGCCAGATCCGCCGCGACGAGTCTTCGAAGCTGCCCGGCTCGAGCCGGTAGGCGCCGGGAACGTCCGTCGGCGTCCCCACCGGGACGTCGGAGCGCACGACGAGCTCGCCGGGCTCGTTCTGCGCGCGCATCAGCTGCAGCGCGTCGTCGGCGCCCCAGTCGCGGACCCACGTCTGGTAGATCCAGTCCGGGTACGACTCCGCGAGCGGGCCCGGCGGCAGCTCGCGGAGAAGGCCGGGGAGCCCCTCGGCGAGCCGGCGCCCGACGGCGTTCGTGAATCCCGTCGCGTGCGAGACGCCGGCCTCGCGCACGAGCTCGACGGCGTCGTTCACGATCGCGTGCGGCGGCGCCTCGCTCCACCCGGCCTCGTAGCCCGCGACACGGAGCGCGGCGAGGACCGGCGGGTCGAGGTCGACGGAGGGGCGGCTCCCGAGGACGTCGATGGCGTGGTCGATCGTCCGCTTCCGCTGGACCGCGCCGTAGGCGATCCGCTGCGCGAGGGCGCGGTCGCGGGCGTCGAGCCCCTCGGTGGCGGAGGTGAGCGCGCGGTCGGCATACGCGCCGTCCTCGAACACCCGGCGGACGACGCGGAAGGCGGCGCGGCGGGCGGGGGCGGTCATCGGATACCCCGCAGGAACTCGTCGTAGCTCATCCGCCGCCGCCCCTCGGGCTGAACCTCGACCGGCACGAGCTCGCCGCCGTCGACGCGCGCGCGCCAGACGGTGACACGCCGCCCGTGGAGCGTCGCCCACGCGCCGATGTGCGGCGAGAGCGCGCGAACCCGGCGCCACGCGTCGACGGGGTCGGAGAGGTCGAGCTCGCGGTCGGCCGCGGTGATCTTCTCGGCGTAGGTCACGCCCTCCTCGGGCTGCGGCGTGAACTCGGGCTGGGGGAGGACGGACGCCAGCAGGCGCGCTGCCAGGGCCGCGGCACGGGAGAAGACGGAGCCTGCGTCGTCGTCGGTCCCGATCGGGAACGCCTCGGCCGCGGCGATGGGGCCCGCGTCGAGCGCCCTCACCGTCTCGTGGATCGTCACGCCGGTCTCCTCGTCGCCCGCCAGGATCGCGCGCTCGACGGGAGCGGCGCCGCGCCACCGGGGGAGCAGCGACGGGTGCACGTTCAGCCAGAGCGTGCGTGCGAGGAGCTCGTCGGGGATCAGGAGGCCGTAGGCGGCGACGACGACCGCGTCCGGCAGCTCGTCCGGGAGCGCGGGCCGCTCGGGCTGCGCGACGCGGACCCCCAGCCGCTCGGCGGCTTCCTTGGCCGGGGGCGGCGCGAGGCGGCGCCCGCGACCCCGCGGCGCGTCGGGGCGCGTGAGTAGGAATGCGATCTCGATGTCGTCGCGAGCGGCAAGCCGCTCCAGCACGTCGGCTCCGAAGGGGGCCGTCGCGGCGACGGCGAC
>Ga0335085_10013197_pt1 | contig 12119 bp, 4 predicted proteins | sample Lox_Sample_45_FD_206712 | JGI IMG/M metagenome (GOLD analysis project Ga0335085, IMG submission 206712) | Soil microbial communities from Loxahatchee National Wildlife Refuge, Florida, United States - Lox_Sample_4.5 | ecosystem: Environmental > Terrestrial > Soil > Wetlands | place: USA: Florida...
CGTCGGCCGACGCGCTGACCTACGCCACCGCTATCAGCACGGCCGACAGCTGGATCGTCGGCGAGCACCGCATCCAGGGGCACGGCCTGGTACCGGGAACGGCCTACCTGGAGCTGGTCCGGGCCGGGGTGGCCGGCCAGGCCGCCGGCCGCGTCATCGAGCTGCACGATGTGCTGTTCACGCTGCCGGTCATCGTCCCGGAGGGGCAGACCCGGCACGTCTACACGACGATCGCCCGGCGCGACGGCCAGCTCCGCTTCATGGTGCGCAGCCGGGCGGGGGCGGGGTGGCAGGAGCACGCCAGCGGCGCGATCACGTACCGCGACCAGGACGAGCGGCCGGTCCGTGACCTCGCCGAGCTGCGCCGCGAGTGCGGGATCACCGAGATCATCGACACCGAGGGCGACCTGAAACGCCGGCTCAAGCTGGACCGGGTGGAACAAGGCAGCCGGGTCCGGTTCTCTTTCGGCCCGCGCTGGCGCTGCCTGCGCCGGATCGAGACGGGCGGCCGCCGGCTGATCGTCACGCTGCAGCTCGACGACGCCTTCGCCGCCGACACCGGCCGCTACGCGCTGCACCCCGCGCTGCTGGACGTGGCGGGCGCGGCCGCCCGCATCCACGCGCGGGACATCTACTACCTGCCGTTCAGCTACCGCAGCGTCCGCATCCTGGCCCCGCTGCCGGCATGCGTCTACTGCCACGTCGAGCTGACCGACTCCGGGGATACCTCGGGGGAGACGCTGAGCTGCGACATGGCGCTGTACGACCCGGACGGGCGGCCGCTGGTCCTGATCACCGGCTTCACGATCAAGCGGATCAACGACCTGGACGGCATGATCGCCCAGATCGAGCGGTCCGCGGCCGCGCCGGCCGGCGAACGCGGCGGCGGCGATGGCGGCGAACGCGATAGCGGCGAACGCGACGGCGGCGACGGCACCGCCGCGGCGAGCACGCTGGCCGCCCTCAGCGCGGGGATGAGCGCGCGGGACTGCGCGGCGGCGTTCGGCCGCATCCTGGCGGCCCCGTCGCTGCCGGACCAGATCCTGGTCGCGGGCCGGGACGTGACCGCGCTGCGCGGCATCGCCCGGTCGATCACCCCGGCCCTGCTGGCCCGCGAGGTGGAGCTGATCGCGCCCCCGGGCGGCACCCATCCGCGCCCCGAGCTGGACACGCCGTACGTCGCACCGGTCACCAGCGACCAGCAGGCCGTCGCCGCGATCTGGGCCGAGGTCCTCGGCATCGACCGGATCGGCCTGGACGACGACTTCTTCGCCCTCGGCGGCCACTCACTCGCCGCGGTGCAGATCGGCGCGAAGATCACGAGCCGGTTCGGTGCCCAGCTGGAGCTGCGCGACTTCTTCGACAGCCCCACCGTGGCCAGCACGGCCGCCCTGCTCCCCGCGGCCCGGCAGGAGACCGGGACCGGGGCCGGGGGCGGCCAGATCCAGCCGATCCCGCGTGACGGGCCCGGCGACCCGGGCGCGCCCGGCGACTCGGGCGGGCTCGACGAGCTGTCCGACGAGGAAGTGGACGCGAGGCTGCGAGAGCTGCTCGCCGCCGATACCAAGGAGCAGGGGGACAAGGCATGAGCACCACCGACCTGGGCGCTCTCTCGGCCGCCGAGAAACGGGCGCTGCTGGCCGGCCGGCTGCGCGCGAAACAGCGGCGGCGCCGGTTTCCCGCGTCGTTCTCCCAGCAGCGGCTGTGGTTTCTGGACCAGCTGGCGCCGGGCAGCGCGGCCTACAACGTCCCGGGGGCGGTCCGCATCCACGGCCCGCTGGACCTCGACGCGTGGCGCCGCAGCGGCAACGAGATCACCCGCCGGCACGAGGCGCTGCGGACCACCTTCGAGCAGGCCGACGGGCAGCCGGTCCAGGTCATCGCGGAGTCGGCCGAGCCGGAATTCACCGTGGTCGACTGCGCGCACCTGCGCGGGCCCGACGCCGACGCGGCGATCCGGGAGCTGGCCCGTGCGGAGTTCGCCCGGCCGTTCAGCCTGAGCACCGGCCCGCTGCTGCGGATGCGGTTCCTGCGGCTGAGCCCGGACGAGCACGTGCTCCTGCTCACCATGCACCACATCGTCGCGGACCTGTGGTCCACCTCGCTGGCCATCGGCGAGATGGTGCTGCTGTACGAGGGGTACCGCACCGGCCGCGAAGCCGCCGTGCCGGACCTGCCCATCCAGTATGCGGACTACGCGGTGTGGCAGCGCCGGCAGATCGAGGGCAACGCGCTGGCCGCCGACCTGGAGTACTGGAAGCAGGCCCTCGCGGGCGCCCCGCCCGCCCTCGAGCTGCCCACCGACCGGCCCCGCCCCGACGTGCAGGGCACGCGCGGCGGATCGCGCCCGTTCCGGCTGGCCGCCCCGGTCGCCGACGGCCTGCGCGACCTGGGCCGCCGGGAGAACGCGACCCCGTTCATGACGCTGCTCGCGGCGTTCCAGGTGCTGCTGCACCGCTACGGCGGCGGCGACGACATCGTGGTCGGCGTCCCGGTGGCCAACCGGGGGCGCCCCGAGATCGAGCGCCTCATCGGGTTCTTCGTGAACACGCTCGCGCTGCGCGGCGACCTGTCGGGCGGCCCGTCCTTCCGTGAGCTGCTGGCCCGGGTGCGCCGGGCCTGCCTCGGCGGCTACGCGCATCAGCAACTGCCGTTCGAGCGGCTGGTGGAGGAACTGCATCCCCGCCGGGACCTGTCCCGCTCGCCGATCTTCGGAGTCTCGTTCGTCTTCCAGAACATCCCGCTGCCGGACTTCGACGTCGGCGGACTGCGGCTCGAGCCGTTCGACGTGGACAGCAGCACGGCCCGGTTCGACCTCGAACTGCAGGTCTTCGACCGTCCCGACGGGATGGCCGGCTGGTTCGAGTACAACAGCGACCTGTTCGACGCGGCCACCGTCGATCAGATGTCCCGGCACCTGGAGACGCTGGCCGCCAGCCTCGTCGCGGACCCCGGCCGCCCGGTCGCGCAGGTCCCGATGCGCACCGGCGAGGAGGAGGACCTGCTGCGGCGGTGGAACGCGACCGGCCGCACGTGGCCCGGGCCGCTGCTCGCGCACGAGCGGTTCGCGCAGCAGGCCGCGCGGACACCGGGGGCGGAAGCGGTCCGCTGCGGCACCAGCCACCTCAGCTACGGCGAGCTGGACCGGCGCTCGAACCAGCTGGCGCGCCGGCTGAACCGGCTCGGCGTCGGGCCGGGCGTGCTGGTGGGCATCTGCATGGACCGCTGCACGGACATGGTGGTGGCAATGCTGGCGGTGCTCAAGGCGGGCGGCGCGTACGTCCCGCTCGACCCCGGCTTCCCGCCGGACCGGATCAGGTTCATGCTGGCCGATTCCGGGCTGCCGGTGCTGCTGACCCAGCGCGGCGTCCGGGACAGCCTGGCGCCGCGCACCGCGACGGTGCTGTGCACCGACGAGATCCGCGACGAGCTCGACGCCGAGCCCGACGGCCCGCCCGGGCCGCAGGCCGGCCCGGGCGACCTCGCCTACGTCATCTACACCTCGGGATCGACCGGGCAGCCGAAGGGCGTCCAGATCCCGCACGCGGCGCTGGGCAACTTCCTGCTGGCGATGAAGGAGCGGCCGGGCATCGACGCCGGCGACACGCTGCTCGCCGTCACCACGCTGTCGTTTGACATCGCCATGCTCGAACTGCTGCTGCCGCTGGCCGAGGGCGCCCGGGTGGTGCTGGCCAGCCGCGAGACCGCCGCCGACGGCGAGCGCCTGGCCGCCCTGCTGGCCGCGTCCGGGGCCACGATGATGCAGGCCACCCCGGCCACCTGGCGGATGCTGCTGGACGCCGGGTGGGAGGGCCGCGGCGGCCTGCGGGCCCTGGCCGGCGGGGAGGCGCTGCCGGGTGAGCTGGCGCAGCGGCTGCGGGGCAAGGTCGGGACCCTGTGGAACATGTACGGGCCGACCGAGACCACCATCTGGTCGTCGGTGGCGCGGGTCGGCGACGGGCCGGTGACGCTGGGTGAGCCGATCGCCAACACCGAGCTGTACATCCTCGACCCCGCGGGCCAGCCGTGCCCGCTGGGCGTCCCCGGCGAGCTGTACATCGGCGGCGCCGGGCTGGCCCGCGGCTACCTGGGGCGGCCGGAGCTGACCGCGGAACGGTTCGTCCCGGGCCCGCCCGTCCCGGGTGGGGCCAGCAGGCTGTACCGCACCGGCGACCTCGTCCGCCGCCGGGCCGGCGGCATCGAGTTCCTCGGCCGGCTCGACCACCAGGTCAAGCTGCGCGGTTTCCGGATCGAGCTGGGCGAGATCGAGTCCGTGCTGGAACGGCAGCCGGCGGTCAGGCACGCGGTCGCGGCGATCCGCGAGGACGTTCCCGGGGATCAGCACCTGGTCGCCTACGTCGTGCCCGCGGCCGGCCAGGACGCCGGCCAGGACGCCGGCCAGCTGGAGGGATGGCGGGACCAGCTCGGCCAGTGGCGGCGGGTCTGGGACGAGGCCTACGGCGGCACCGCCGCGGGCGCCGACCCCGCGCTCGATACCCGCGGCTGGAACAGCAGCTACACGGCGCAGCCCATCCCGGCCGAACAGATGCGCGACTGGGCCGACCAGACGGCGGGCCTGGTGCTCGCGACCGGCCCCGCCGCCGTGCTCGACGTCGGGTGCGGGACCGGGCTGATCGCGTACCGCGTCGCGCCGCACTGCGAGCGCTACTGGGGCACCGACATCTCGGCGGTCGCGCTGCGGCGGCTGCGCGGCGCGGCGGCCGGCGGCCGGGCGCCCGGGTCCGCCGAGTTCTTCGAATGCGCCGCCGACGAGCTGAGCACGCTGCCCGAGCAGCGCTTCGATGTCGTCGTCCTCAACTCCGTCGTGCAGTACTTCCCCGACCAGCAGTACCTGCTGCGGGTGCTGCAGGGCGCGCTGCGGCGGCTCGCGCCGGGCGGGTCGGTCCTGGTCGGGGACGTGCGCAGCCTGCCGCTGCTGGAATGCTTCCACGCGTCGGTTCAGCTCGCCCAGGCCGGGCCGGACGACCCGCCGGACCAGGTGCTCGACCGGATCCGCCGGCACGTGGCCCAGGAGGAGGAACTGGTCATCGACCCGCGGCTGTTCGGTGCGCTGCCCGCCCTGTGCCCGGAGATCACCGCGGTGCGGGTGATGCCCAAGCGGGGCACGTTCGGCAACGAGATGACCCGGTTCCGGTACGACGTCCTGCTGACCGTGGGCAGCCCCGCGGAGCCCCCGGCCGGCGGCGAGTGGCTCGACTGGGCCGAGGAGGACCTGACCGTGCGGTCGCTGCGGGACCGGCTCACCGCCGACCGGCCGGACCTGCTCGCCATCGCGAACGTGCCGAACGGGCGGCTGCATTCGGTTGCACCGATCGTGCGGCGGCTTACCGGCGCGGAGCCGGTGCGGCGGCTCACCGACGAGCTGGCCGCGGCCCCGCCGGCCGGGGCCCCGGATCCGGAGGAGCTGTACCGCCTGGGCGCGGACACCGGGTACCAGATCGACCTGGACTGGGCGGACCACGGCCCCGACGGGGCCTTCGCCGTCGTCGCCCGGCGGCGCGACGGGGCCGGGAACCCGGTCGCCGCGCTGCCCCGGCTGGCGGCCGCGCCGTCGCCGCAGCCGCCGGACTGGGACGGGTACGTCAACGGCTCGCAGCGCCGGCGCGCCGGCCGGCTGCTGCCGGGGCTGCGGGCCGCCCTGGGGGAGCAGCTGCCCGACTACATGATCCCGTCCGCGTTCGTCTTCCTGGACGCGCTGCCGCTGACGCCGAACGGCAAGGTCGACCGGGCCGCGCTGCCGGCGCCGGACAGCAGCCGGCGGGCACCCGACTCGCCCTACGTCGCGCCCCGCGACGCGGTCGAGCAGGTCGTGGCGGGCATCTGGGCCGAGGCGCTCGGCCTGGACCGGGTCGGGGTCTTCGACGACTTCTTCGCCCTTGGCGGCCATTCGCTGCTCAGCACGAGGATCGTGGCCCGGGTCAGGGACGCGTTCGCGATGGAGGTCCCGCTGCACCGGATCTTCAGCGAGCCGACGGTCGCCGGGCTGAGCGCGGCGCTGCGGCGCGACAGCGGCCCGGGCGGGTCCGTGGACAAGACCGCCGAGCTGCTGGTCCGGCTCAGTGCCCTGTCCGACGACCAGGTCGAGCGGGCGCTGCAGGTGGCCGGGCCGGTGCCGGAGCCGGGCGCATGACCAGCACCAGCCGCTTCGGCCTGTCGCCGCAGCGCCGCCAGCTGCTGGAGAGCCTGCTGCGCGCCGAGGGCATCGAGCGCTCGCCCGCGCCGGTGGTGCGGCGGCGCCCCCATCCCGGCGCACCGGTACCGCTGACGTTCCCGCAGCGCCGCCTGTGGTTCCTCGACCAGTTCACGGCCAACGGCTCCGCCTACGTCATCTCGGCGGCCCTGCGGGTGCACGGGCCGTTCCGGTTTGAGGTGTTCACGCGCGCCTGCGAGCAGATCACGCAGCGGCACGAGGTGCTGCGGACGGTGTTCTTCGAGACCGGCGGCCATGCCTTCGCGCAGGTCCGCGACGATCTGCGGCCCGACGTGCGGGAGGCGGACCTGCGTGCGCACGGGGCGGCGGGCGCCCTGGCGGAGGTCCGGCGGCGCGAGGCCGAGCTGACCGCCCGGCCGTTCGACCTTGCAGCCGGCCCGCTGCTGCGGGTCGAGCTGCTCCGGCTCGGCGACGACGACGCGGCGGTGCTGCTCAGCATGCACCACATGGTGTCCGACCGCTGGTCCATGGGCGTGCTCCTGCGGGAGCTGACGCGCTGCTACGGCGCGCTGCTGACGGGCACGCCGGCCGGGCTGCCCGAGCTGCCCGTGCAGTACGGCGACTTCGCCGTCTGGCAGCAGGAGTCGGCGTCGGAGGAGGCCTGGGCGCCGGACATCAGCTACTGGGCCACGCGGCTGAGCGGCGCGCCCACCGACATCGGCCTGGCCGCCGACCGGCCGCGGCCGAAGGTGAAAAGCTACCGGGGCTCGTCGGTGCCGGTCCGCGTCCCGGCCCCGCTGCTGGCCCGGCTGCGGGACCTGGGCCGAAGCGAGGGCGCCACCGCGTTCATGGTCCTGGCCGCGGCCTTCACGGTGCTGCTCTCCCGGGTCAGCGGCACCGCCGACATCGTCGTCGGCACACCGGTCGCCAACCGGCTGCTGCCCGAACTCGAGCCGCTCATCGGCTTCTTCGTCAACACGCTGGCGCTGCGCACCGATCTGAGCGGCGACCCGCCGTTCCGGGAACTGGTCCGGCGGGTCGCGGCCGTGTGCCTGGACGCCTACGAGCACCAGGGTGTCCCGTTCGAGCGGCTGGTGGAGGAGCTGCAGCCGGAACGGTCCCTGGCCCGTACGCCCCTGTTCCAGGTCATGTTCTCCTATCAGAACGTGCCGTTCCCGCAGTGGGACAACGGCCCGGTCAGCGTGCGGCCGATACCGCTGGAGTCCAGGAAGGCGGAGTTCGACCTGCTGCTGGACCTGTTCGAGGACGGCGAGACCGTCTGGGGCCGGCTGGAGTACAGCGCCGACATCTTCGACCCGGCGACCGTTCGGCACCTCGCGGCCGCCTTCGAGGCTCTGCTGGCCGCGGCGGCCGACGACCCCGGCCGGCGCCTCGGTGAGCTGCGCTTCGAGGGCACCGACGAGCGCTGGTGGGCCGGCTACCTGAGCCGCCTGGACCGGCAGGAGGGGCTGGGGGGCCTGCGCGTCGACGTCGCCGGAACCGAATCGGCGCTGTGCGGGCTCGGCCCGGTCCACGAGGCTGCCGTGCTGGCCCGGCACGGCACCCGGCTGGTCGCCTACCTCACCGGCGAGCAGGTGCCGGGGGCGGGGGAGCTGACCGCCTACCTGGCCGAGCGCCTGCCCGACTACCTGGTGCCGGCGGATTACGTCCTGCTGCCCGCCTTCCCGCGAACGCGCGACGGGCTCATCGACCGGGCGGCGCTGCCCGACGTCCAGGTCATCCGGCCGCAGCAGCAGGCGCCGTTCCTCGCCCCGCGCGATGACATGGAACGGTCCATCGCCAGGATCTGGGGCGAGCTGCTGCGCGTCCCGCGGGTCGGCGTCAACGACAACTTCTTCGAACTCGGCGGTCACTCGCTGCTCGCGACCAAGCTGGCCGCGCAGATCATGTCCGCCCACGACGTCAAGCTGCCGCTGGTTGACCTGTTCGACCACCCGACCGTGGCCCAGCTCGCCACCCGGGTCGCCGACCAGAAGCGGCACGGCGCGGCCGCCGTCATCCCGGCCGCGGACCGGGGCGCGGCCCTGCCGCTGTCGTTCACCCAGGAATGGCTGTGCCGGCATCACCCCATGGGCATCGACGACCCGTATCACAACGTGCCGACGGCGATCGTGCTGACCGGCGACCTCGACGCGGGCGCGCTGCGGCGCAGCCTGGACGACCTCGTCCAGCGGCACGAGGTGCTGCGCACCCGGATCGCCGGCCAGGCGCAGGTGATCAGCCCGGCCGGGGGATGGCCGCTGGAGATGATCGACCTGCGCGGGCAGGACGAAGCCAGCCGGGACGCGGCGCTGCGGCGGATCGTGGCGGCGGAAGGGCGCCGGCCCTTCCAGGTCGCGGCGGGGCCGGTCATCCGGGCCGCTCTCATCGCCACCGCGCCCCGCGAGCACGTGCTGCTGCTGGTGATGCATCACCTCGTGACCGACAACTGGTCCTACGGTGTGCTGGTCCGCGACCTGTGTGAGCTGTACGAGGCCCGGCGGCTCGGGCGCCCGCCGGAACTGCCGCGGCTGCCGATCGGCTACGCGGACTACGCCGCCTGGCAGCGGGCGCAGCTGGCCAGCGGTGCCCTGGCCGGGCAGGCCGGGTACTGGCGGCAGGAACTGCGCGGCCTGCCGCCCGCGCTGCGCTTCGGCGCGCCGGAGCACCAGCTGGCGGACGCGGCGACGGGGCACGCCGCCGGGTTCCTGATCGGCCGCGACGCCACCCGGGCCCTCACCCAGCTCGCCGAGCAGGAGAGCGCGACCCTGTTCATGGTGGCGATGGCGGCCTTCCAGCTGCTGCTGGCCGCCTATTCGGGCGGCGACGACATCGCCGTGTCGTTCCCGGTCGCCGGGCGCGGGCAGCCGGAGACCGCCCAGCTCATCGGCTATTTCGTCAACCATCTCGTGGTACGGACGGAGCTGGCCGGCGACCCGACCTTCCGCCAGCTGGTCAGGCAGGTGCGCGGCAAGACCCTGGGTGCCTACGCGCATCCGGACCTGCCCCTGTGGTCGCTCGCGGGGCAGGACGGCGGCGGCACCGGGCCGTTCCGGATCATCTTCAACCTCCTCAACGCCCCGATTCCCGCGCTCGACCTGCCCGGCCTGCGCGCCGCGCCGCTGCACACCGGCGGCACGTACGTGTTCTCCGAGGTGGTCGCCGACCTGGAACCGGCCGAGGCGGACCTCGCGCTGATCATGCGGGAGGACGGCGGGCAGCTGCGCGGCACCTGGCTGTACTGCCTCGACCGCGTCGACGCCCGCGTCATGGCGGCCATGATGCGGGCGTTCGTGCACGTCACCGGCCTGGTCGCCGGTCATCAGGACACCGGGACCGCGCAGCTGCGGCACCGGATACGGCAGCTGGCGCCGCCACCCGGCCGCGCCCCGACCGGGGAACGTGGCTGACATGGGACTGTTCAGATACCTGCTGCGGTCCTCGCGGGGCGTCTTCCTGCTCGCCATCGCCACCAGCGTGCTGTCCGGGGCCGCCGGCGCCGCGTTCATCGTGGTCGTCAACCAGTCCCTCGCCCACGCGCGGAACGCGCCGACGTCCCTGGTGTGGGCGTACGCCGCGCTGTGCCTGATCACCATCGTGACCCGTTTCGTGTCACAGACGATGCTGTTCCGGCTCGCGCAGGGGGTCATCTCGCGGCTGCGCCGCAGGCTGATCGACGCCATCCTCGCGGCGCCGCTGCGCAGCGTGGAGGAGATCGGGACCCCCCGGCTGTACTCGGCGCTGTCCGACGACGTGGTGGTGATCGCGGACGCCCTGCCCGGCCTGCCCGCCCTCTGCTCCAGCGCCGCGTTCGTCCTGGTCGCCCTCGTCTACCTGACCGTCGTCTCGCCGGTCGCGGCGATCGCCGCGCTGGCCGCGACCGTCCTCGGCGTCGCCGTCTACCGGCTGTTCGCCGTGCACGGGCTGCGCTCCCTCGGCGCGGCGCGCGAGGAACAGGACCAGCTGTTCGAGCATTTCCGGGCGGCCACCGGCGGGATCAAGGAGCTGAAGCTCAACCGGCGGCGCCGCGCCGCGCTGGCCGGCCAGGAACTGGACGTGACCGCGGCGTCGTACCGCCGGCACAGCGTCACCGGCCTGTCGGTGTTCGAGGCCGCCGCCGGCGGCGGCCAGGCCGTGTTCTTCCTGCTCATCGGCGTCATGCTGTTCGTCCTGCCCGAGCACTTCGCGATCGCGAAGACGACGCTGATGGCCAGCGTCCTGGTGGTGCTGTTCGCGGTGTCCAGCCTGCAGGGGATCCTCGTCCTGCTGCCGCCGCTGGGCCGCGCGACCGTGGCGCTGCGGAAGATCGAGGAGCGGTTCGCGTTCCTGGCCGCCGCGGGTCAGGAGACCTGGCCGGACCCGGCGCCCGACTTCTCCGACTGGTCATGGATCCAGTTCCACGGCGTGTCGCACCTCTACCCGGGACCGGCGGGCGAGGAATTCGTGCTCGGCCCGCTGGACCTCCAATTCCGCCGCGGCGAGATCCTGGTCGTGGTCGGCGCCAACGGGAGCGGGAAGACCACCCTGGCCAAGGTCGCCTGCGGCCTGTACCCGCCGCAGGCCGGCGCGGTCTCGGTGGACGGCGCGCAGATCACCGGCGCGAACCGGGACGCCTACCGGCAGCTGTTCTCGGCGGTGTTCTCCGATTTCTTCCTGTTCGACAGCCTCCTCGGGCTGCCCGCCGACGATCTCGCCGCCAAGGCGCAGTACTACCTTCAGCGCCTCCAGCTCGACCACAAGGTGAGCATCACCGGCGGCCGGTTCTCCACCACCGCGCTGTCCCAGGGGCAGCGCAAACGGCTGGCCCTGCTGACGTCCTTCCTGGAGGACCGGTCGTTCTACGTCTTCGACGAGTGGGCGGCCGACCAGGACCCGGTGTTCAAGGAATTCTTCTACCGCGAACTGCTGGCCGAGCTGAAAGCCAGGAACAAGGCCGTGCTGGTCATCACCCACGACGACCGTTACTTCCGGCTGGCCGACCGGCTGATCCGGCTTGACTACGGCCAGATCCGACAGGAGGAACCACGCAATGGACCGACGGTGGCTGCCGGGCCACGAGCTGACACCGCTCGCTGAGTACCGGCTCTTCTGCCTCCCGTACGCGGGCGGCGCTGCCGCTATCTACCGGAACTGGCGATATGCGGCGCCCGGCCACATCCAGGTGTGCGCGCTGGAGCTTCCCGGCCGGGGCAGCCGGTCACGGGAAACGCCCTTCCGGAGCATGGCGCCGCTGGTCAAGGAGCTCGCGGCGGCGCTGGAGGACGCGCTGGACCAGCCGTTCGCGCTGTTCGGGCACAGCATGGGCGGCCTCATCGCCTTCGAGCTGGCCCGCACCCTGCGCGAGCAGGGGGCACCCCAGCCCGTGCAGCTGTTCGTCTCGGCGGCCGCCGCCCCCGGCACAGTGTCACCCGAACCGCCGCTGCACCGCGCGGCCGAGGCGGACATCAGGCAGCGGCTGCGCACGCTGAACGGGACACCCGAGGAACTGCTCGCCGATGACGAGCTGATGACGCTGATGCTGCCGGTCCTGCGCGCGGATTTCGCCATCCTCGAGACCTACGAGTACCGCGACGAGCCGCCGCTCGACGTGCCGATCACGGTCTTCGCGGGCCAGGGGGACCGGACGGTCCCGCCCGCGGCGGTGAGCGGATGGCGGACCCAGTCCACGCGGGGGTCCCAGGTCCGGATCTTCCCGGGCGACCATTTCTTCCTCAATTCCGCCGCCGGCGACATCCTGGGGGAGATCACGCATGCGCTCGGCTAGCGGCGGCACCGCGCAGATACCGGCGGCCTGGACCGACGGCCCCGTCATCGACCGGGGCACGGTGACCGTCGTCGACCTCATCGCGGCCCAGGCCGCGGCCACCCCCGGGGCGCCGGCCGTCGCCGCGGCGGACGCCGAGCTGACCTACCGCGAGCTGGAGGAGCGATCCAGCCAGATCGCCCA
>Ga0335085_10013198_pt1 | contig 12118 bp, 14 predicted proteins | sample Lox_Sample_45_FD_206712 | JGI IMG/M metagenome (GOLD analysis project Ga0335085, IMG submission 206712) | Soil microbial communities from Loxahatchee National Wildlife Refuge, Florida, United States - Lox_Sample_4.5 | ecosystem: Environmental > Terrestrial > Soil > Wetlands | place: USA...
GGTTGCGAAGGCGCGTCCGAACTCGACGAAGTTAAGGGCGACATTCTAAGGCTGTGCCGCGAGGCGCTGCCGCGTCACAAGGTTCCGGCAGCGATCAGCTTCGTGCCGTCGCTCGATGTCGGCGCGGTCGGCAAACTGATGCGTCGGCTTGGTTAGGCAATTCGGCTAAGCGATACGGCGGGCCGACATGGCTAGGAAATCAACCAAAGTGTCAGACAGGAAGCCTGCGGGCGCCGTGCTCGTCACCGGCGCAAGCCGCGGGCTTGGGCTTGCCATCGCCCGCAAACTCGCTGCTTCCGGTCACGACGTGATCGCGCTGGCACGGCAAAAGACCAAGGAAGTGACGGAGGCGATTGGCGAGACTGCGCGCGCGAAACGCGGCTCGCTGCACTTCGTCGCTTTCGATCTTGGCTGGATCGAAGAAATTCCTGTGCTCGTGCGCGACCTGCGCAAGGAATTCGGCCCATTCGCCGGTCTCGTCAACAATGCTGCGCTCGGCCTCGATGGTTCACTGGGCATGATGCACAATTCACAGATCGAGGAGCTGGTGCGCGTCAACACGCTCTCGCCCATCGTGCTGACCAAATACGTGGTGCGGAGCATGATGTCGGAGGGCGCGGGGCGCATTGTCAACGTTGCCTCGATCGTCGCTTTCACCGGCTATAGCGGGCTTTCCGTTTATGCCGCCACCAAAGCTTCGATGATCGGGTTCACCCGTTCGTTGGCGCGCGAGGTCGGGCGGCTCGGCATCACCGTCAATGCGGTGGCGCCGGGTTTCATCGACACTGCCATGACGCATGGTCTCGCTGGCGAGCAACGTCAGCAGGTGCTGCGCCGAAGTGCCCTGCGCCGGCTCGCCGACGTCGCAGACGTGGCGAACGCGGTCGAATTTCTGCTCAGCGACAAGGCCCGCAACGTGTCGGGCACGGTGCTGACCGTCGACGCGGGAGCGACGGCTTGATGCGCCCTCGAGCCGCCCCGCTTTGAAGCGGGGAGGCTCGTTGGTCGAGGCACTCGCCGTCTATGACGCCGCGTTACGGACAGGGATGGCGCTGGCCGTCATACCCCAAGAACGTCCCGCTTGCCGGATCGTAGGAGCGGTAACGCGCTTGGCAGTACGCGACATTGCCGCTGTTTTGCGCCACGACGGTCGTGTTTGGTGCGGGACCGTAAGCGTAACCGGTGTAGCCGGAATTGTAGCCGTAGTTCCGATAGCCGTTGTCGTATCCGTAGTTGTCGTATCCGTAGTCGTAGCCGTACGGCGCTGCGGCGTAGCCGGGATAATAGTCGTAGTAGCCCGGTGCCCACAGCGGCGAAGTCGCCGCGGCCACCGCTCCACCGACGATGCCGGCCGCCGCGGCCGCGGGCCAGCCCCAACCGCCATGCCATCCACCATGCCAGCCGCGATGCCAATACTGTGCGGACGCGGGCGCGGAACTCGCAAGGACGAGGCCTGCCGTCAGTGCGAGCGCGGTCGCGCTGCCCAAAAGTTTCGATCTCATGTGGTTCTCCAAGTGAAGGTTCCAAAATTGGGGGTTTGCGGACGGTCTTTGTCCGAGCCGCTTCAACGCTAATTGCGCGGAGCATGGTTCTGTTCCCAAGGCAACGCGAATTCGAACGCCGGTTCCCGCCGAAGCGTCGGCTGCGGCGCTACAATGATTTGCCGGCGATGACCCGAAAAAGCTATGTTTGAGCAATAGGGACGGCTTCGGCGCCATCAGCCTCAAAATGACATTGGCGATTTGGGCGGAAGAACGCAGGGACCGCCTTAAAGCCGCGCGTGACCGGTCCGGATGCGTTCGTATAACGCAGCATCGAGCTTCACGTAGGTTTGCCGCGACGCATCGTCGAAAAAGATTGCATCGCCCGATGCCGTGGGGTCGAAGGCCTCGCGAATGAGGTCGAGCTTCGTGTGTTTGAACGTCGCAGTGACCTTGACGCGGTCGCTGATGCGCAGGAACAGCGGCCGGGCGTAAGGTGCCAGGCGGCTTACGAGGTGCTTGCGCAACGCCGCGAGATCGAGCGTGCCCTCGACCACGACGGCTGCCATGCCGGCTGCACCTTCCGTTCCCGGAATGCCCACGCCGTAAACGGTCGCTTCGGTGATTCCCGGAAACGCCATGATGGCTTCGGCGACTTCGGAGGTCGATACGTTCTCGCCTTTCCAGCGAAATGTGTCGCCGATCCGGTCGACAAAATAGAGAAAGCCGCCGGCGTCCATGCGCATGAAATCGCCGGTGCGGAACCAGGCGTCGCCCGTCTCGAATACGTCGCGAAGGATTTTGCGTTGGGTGGCGTCGTCGTCGGTGTAGCCGTCGAACTGTGCGCTGCCGTCGATGCGGCCGATGGCCTCGCCCGCCTCGCCGGTCGCGCAGCGAACGCAGCGGCCGTTTTCGTCGCGTGCCGGCGCTTGCGCTGCCGGGTCGAACTTGACCAACGCCAATGGCCAGCGATGGCTCAGGAATGACGGGGCGCGGCCAATGGCGCCGACTTTGCCTTCGACGTTGTAGAGGGACACGTTGCCCTCGGTCGCCGCGTAGAATTCCAGAATGCGCGGTATCCGGAAACGCGCCTGGAATCTCTCCCAGACGTCGGCTCGCAGGCCGTTGCCGCAACACAGGCGCAGTCGATGCGCCACTTCAAGCGTGTCCTCCGGTGCGTTCACCAGATAGCGGCAGAGTTCGCCGATGTATTGGAACAGAGTGCAATCCCAGTCGTGGACGTCGCTCCAGAAATCACGCGCGGAAAACTTCTCGCTGATGAAAACGGAGCCGCCGCGGGCCAGAAGCGCGCCGGTCGCGACTACGCCGCCGATGGAGTGATACATCGGCAGGCAATTGTACATGCGGTCATCCGGTCCGGTATCCATCAGCCCGGCAAACCAGAGGCTCCATTGCATGACGCGGCGGTGGGTAATGTTGGCGGCTTTGGGAAGGCCGGTGGTGCCGGAAGTGTAAATGTAAAGCGCTCGATTGGCTGTCGTTACGCCGCGGCGCAAGTCCTGTTGCAGCGGCTCAGGTGAGTTTTGTTCGACGTCAAGGTCGACGCGTCCGTCATCGCCTGCGCCATGCCACCACACTTTTGGCCGGCTCGTGAGATGCGCCTCAGCCGACTGAAATGCTTCGCGTAATTCGGACGCGACGATGACGTGTTTCGGCGCGACAATGTCGATGCAGTGCGCGAGCGAGGGGCCGCGCAGTTGCGTATTGAGGAGCGATACAACTCCGCCGACGCCGGTGACGCCGAGCCAGATGGCGATGTATTCCGGCCGGTTCGGCATCAGCAGGCAGACCGCCTCGCCTTTGGCGATGCGCTGACCGAGCGCCCAGCGTGCGTAGCGGTTGGCGCGCTCGCAGAGCGCCCTATAGCTGAGCGTCTCGCGCGCCGAGATCAGCGCTGGGGCTTCGCCGCGGGTCCGCGCCTGTTCCACGACGACGTCGAGCAGGAGGCGCTGGGGATTGCGGCCAATTGAGGCGGTGGCTTCGAGCGCGCGCACCCAGTCTCGTAAAGCAGTCTCTTTGCCGCCGATCCGCTGCGCCATTTCCGCATCTATCTGAGACATGAGCGAATGATAGCCGGACAAGGTGAATTCTTCACTTCAAGTTTGGAGCAAATCTAAACGATGTCAAAAGGCGCGGCTGAGGATGCACAAAAACCAAAGGGCGCCGGCTCCTGGCGCGCAAATATTTTTACGGTTTGTTTGTCGCTGTGACGCACTAATGATCGCGAAAATTCAAGGGGATAAAACGTGCCAGCACCGCTCATCATCGTCACGCCGACCGATGTCGATCTTCCGCCAGATCCGATCCGGCCCGACTGGGTGCTCGAAGGATCCCCGCAGGTGCGCTCGAAGCGGGTCGCGGAAAGCGAAGACGGCACGTCCTCGGTGATGGTGTGGTCGTGCACCGCCGGCAAGTTCAATTGGTATTACTCAGTCGAGGAGATGCTGCATATCATTTCGGGCGAGGTCTTCGTCTCGGATGAAAAGGGCGAGGTGCGCCGCCTCGGACCTGGCGACACGGCGTTTTTCCCTTCCGGCAGCCTCAGCACGTGGCAGGTGCCGGACCATGTTTTGAAGGTCGCGGTGTGTCGTCACCGCATGCCGCGCCCGCTCGGCTACCTGCTGCGGGCGTGGAACAAGACGGTCGATATTCTCACCGGGTTTTCCAAGGGGCACGTCGCGCCTCTCTATCGCCCTTCCGCCAGCCCCGAAGGCTATCAAGTCGCCGCCGAATAGGCGCCGCGCCGCCGATCCGTGCTATCGTTGTCCGTGCCGCCACGATAAAAGCGGACGCGTAGGCGCGCCACCGGACGAATGGGGACGGTTATGCTCAAGTTTGAAGGTGTCTTGCATTTCACCATTCCGGTCAAAGACCTCGACCGTTCGGAGAAATTTTACACCGAGACATTGGGCTTCAAGAAAATCGGCCGCACCGACCGTATCGTCTTCCTGCGCGCCGGCGACCACTATTTCAATCTGACTTACTCGGAGAACCCGATCACGACCAATGCTGCCGGCCGGCACGAGATTCATTCGGCTTTTCGCATGACGCCACAGGCTTACGACGAAGCGCTTAAAATTCTGCCGGCAAAGGGTGTCGAGATCTTCAAGCAGGAGGATCGGCGTGAAGGCATCTTCGTCGGCCGCAGCGCCTACATCCGCGATCCGGACAACAACGTGATCGAGTTCATCGATCTCGTTCGTGCCGCGACCTGAAATATCATCGAAAAGGAATCCGCACATGGTCCACGAGCCGGTCCGCCGCGTCGTCACCGGCCACGACGCAAAAAATGTCGCCAAGGTCATCATCGAAGGGTCGGCGGCGAATACTAAGACGCCGCGCGAGGGCGTCGCCTCGACGCTGATGTGGTGTTCGGATTCGATGCCGGTCGATATTGCCATCGGCGAGAACGCCGAAGACATGGGCGCACGCATTCTCGGCACCGCGCCGCCCGAGAACGGCTCGCGCTTTATCGTCATGGAGTTCGCGCCCGGTATCGCCTCCGAAATGCATCGCACCGAGACCATCGACTACATTGCCGTTCTCGCCGGCGAAATCGACATGGACATGGACGATTCCACCGTCAAGCTGCGCGCCGGCGACGTCATGGTTCAGCGCGGCACCAACCACGCCTGGGTCAATCGCAGCAAGGAGCCGGCGCGGCTCGCCATCGTCTTGCTTGACGCGAAACCGCTGGGCATCGGTCATCCGCGCCTGCGCGGCGATCAGGTCCGCTGATCGACTATAACGCGATAGGCCCGTCCATCGTCACCCGCGCCGGCGCCAGTGCTTTGGCGAGCACCGAAAGCTGCGAGCGATCACAAAACGCCGGGATCACCGTCTTCGCTTTGGTCGCCTGCACCAGCGCGACGATGTCGGAGAGCCTCGGATGGACATTCCAGCGCAGGAACTTGGCGCGCCCGCTCTTGATCATGTGATCGGCCGGTGTGCCGGGCGCGCGATAACCGGTGAATATGATCGTGGGCTCGGCCAGGTGCTCCCATTGGGCGAGAAGTTTTGCGGTCGCGCCGGAGGTGCCGTCGGCCGATGCCGCCAGCATCACGCCCCGCGCACCTTCAATCGGCTTTGCCGTGATCATCAGCGCTTTGACATCGTCTTCGGCGCCGGAGCGCAGCGAGATTGCATCGCTTCCCGCGAGCTGCCGCAATGCGGATCGCATGGCGTCATCAACGTAGATGTCGGTGTGGCCATCGCGCAGGATTTGCAGAGCGATCTCGGGGCCGCGGCCATTGGCCGGCGCCGGCAGCAGCAACGGACCATTCTCGACGAACGGAGCGAGTTCGCTCCAGCATTCGCCGAGCGATCTTTCATAGCCAGCATAGGAGCCATCGATCAGCATGGTCGCGGCGGGTTCCCGCGGCGGATCGTAAGCGTAGAGGATCGACTCCGCGGAAATATCGCCGGTGTAGAGCAGCCCGCCGCCGATAGCGAAGCGGAGCCAGACTCCGCCGGGCGCATGGCCGTTGCGACCGGTCTCGACCGCAATGCCCAAGATTTCGCCGTTTCCGCCGACCGGCAGGATCCGCTTGTCAATCTCCTGCGGCAGCCCGCGCGCAACGATTTGGGTCGCATAGACCGGCGGATTGCCGATCCGCGGCAGCAGCGACAAGCCGCCGACATGGTCCTTATGGCCGTGGCTGATGACGACGGCATCGATCGCGCCGATAGGGGCGACATCGGGAAAAAGCCCAGGCGGCGGGCCTTCGCCCAGATCGAGCATCAGCCGCCGGCCGCCGGTCTCGACGAGGAAGCAAGCCGGGCCCTTGGCGCCAACCCCGGAAATCAGCCGCAGCGATGCCGATCCGTTGCTCATGGCGTCTCTCGTTCCTATTTTCAGGCTGGAGTTTGCGCCTCACGGCGACATTGACAAGCAAACTGGCCGTCCTTATCAACCGCGCACACTAGGAAATAGTGCCATGAAAGTCCGTAACTCATTGAAATCGCTGCGCGGGCGCCACCGGGATAACCGCATCGTGCGCCGCAAGGGCCGCGTCTACGTCATCAACAAGACGCAGCGGCGCTTCAAGGCCCGCCAAGGCTGACGCCGCGGGCAAAGACGTTGCCCAATCGCGTCGCATGGTCGGCGCAATTTTGGGTACAATTCAGGCTTGTTGCTGCGCCGGAGGCGAATAGACTCGTGTGCATGGTTTTTCGATTCCCGGTCCTGGTTGGGGCTGCCGTGCTGGGCATGATGCTTGCCATGCCGGCTTGGGCGCAAAGCTCGCACGATCACGGCTGGATTGGGCCGCCGAGCGACTTGCCTGAGGCCGGCCGTGGCGGCGCCAAGTACAGCATCGACACGCTGTTCGATGCGCTCAAGATCGCGCCGGACGAGATCAGCGCCAAGGCCATCGAGGATCGCATCTGGTCGGTTTGGATGGCCTCGGGCAGCGACACCTGCAATCTGCTCATGAGCCGGGTGAGAGCCGCCACCGACGCCAAGGACTACGATCTGGCAATCAAGCTGCTCGATGCCATCATCGCGATCAAACCGGACTACGTTGAGGCCTGGAATCGCCGCGCCACCGTCTACTATCTAAAGCAGGATCTGGAGCACGCGCTGGCCGATATTGGCGAGGTGCTGACCCGCGAGCCGCGCCATTTCGGCGCGCTGTCCGGTCTCGGTCTCATCATGCAGGATATCGGCGACGACAAGCTCGCGCTGGAGGCCTATCGCAAGGCGCTCGCGGTCGATCCCCACCTCGAGCACATTCCCGAGGTCGTGAAGACGCTGAGTGAAAAGGTCGAGGGCCGCGATATCTGAGGCGGTTTCGTTAGACTTCAGCGGCAGCTTCCGTTCCCACGAATGCAATGCGCATGAAGTTCGTCGCGCCCGGTGTGCCGAGCGGCACGCCGGCAACGATGATGACGCGCTGGCCGGCTTTGGCAAAACCCTCTTTGAAGGCCAGGCGGCAGGCCCGATCGACCATATCATCCTGATCGTGCGCATCTTCGGCAATGACGCAATGGATGCCCCACACGATCGACAGCTTGCGGCCGGCGGCAACGATCGGCGAGATGGCGACGATCGGCGGCTTCGGCCGTTCGCGCGAGACGCGCAATCCGGTCGAGCCGGATGACGTCCAACACACGATCGCGGACAGATCGAGCGTCTCGGCGACCTGCCGCGCTGCGGCGGCGATCGCGTCGGCGCCGGTCGCCTCGGGCTCGGTGCGCAGCACGTGCAACGACGGCACGTAGATGCCGTCGTTCTCCACTTCTTCGGCAATCCGATTCATCGTCGATACCGCTTCGATCGGATATTGCCCGGACGCCGATTCCGCGGACAGCATCACGGCGTCGGCGCCGTCGAAGATCGCGGTCGCGACGTCGGATACCTCGGCGCGGGTCGGCACGGGACTTGAGATCATCGATTCCAGCATTTGCGTCGCAACGACCACCGGCTTGCCGGCGCGGCGGCAGACGCGCGTCATTTCCTTTTGCACGCCGGGAACCTGTTCGAGCGGCATTTCGACGCCGAGGTCGCCGCGCGCCACCATCAGTGCGTCGGCGAGGTCCAGAATATCGCCGAGGCGGGCCACCGCCTGCGGCTTCTCGATCTTCGCCATCACCGCGGCGCGGCCGCGCGTGATCTTCTTGGCCTCGGCGATGTCCTCGGGGCGTTGAATGAACGACAGCGCCACCCAATCGACGCCAGCGTCGAGCGCGGCTTCAAGATCGGCCAGGTCTTTCGGTGTCAGTGCCGCCAGCGGGATGACAGTGTCGGGCAGGCTGACGCCCTTGCGGTTGGACACTTTGCCGCCGACCTCGACGCGCGTCACGATCCGCTGCGAATCCACTTCGGCAGTGACGAGGCGCAATTTGCCGTCGTCGATCAACAGTGCGTCGCCCGGTTTGATGGCGGCGAAGATTTCCGGATGCGGCAGATGAACCCGCTTGGCGTCGCCGGGAGTGGTGTCGGTATCGAGGACGAAGTCCTGACCCTTGTCGATCTCGGCCGTGCCGTCCTTGAAGGCGCCGAGGCGCAGTTTCGGTCCCTGGAGGTCGACCAGAATCCCGATCGGCCGGTTGTGATCGGCCTCGATCGCGCGAATCGTCGCCATCAACTCGCGCATGCGGTCATGCGAGGTGTGACTCATGTTGATGCGGAACACGTCGGCGCCGGCTTCGAACAGTCGCGTGATGACATTGCGATCGCCCGACGCGGGACCGAGCGTCGCGACGATTTTAGTCCGCCGCTGTCGCCTCATTTGCTTGGGGTTCCGGCCGGCGCCGTTGCTGCGGGTGAGGTGGGCGGTGCCGGAGCCGCGCGAGCGCCCGTGGGCGATGCCGGACTGAGCGGATTGCCCGCGGGGAGGGGTTTCTGCGGCGGCTGCTCGGCGGATTCCGTGAGCTGAACGGTCCACGCCCGCTGCTCCCCGGTATCGACTTCAAAGAAGCCGGTGCGATCATAGCCGTGCGCGAGGCAATCGCCGATGCCGCGGATCGTGAATTCTTTGTCGCGCGTGCACATATAGGCCCGTCCGGTCCATTCGCCGCCGCGATCATAGTCGACCGCGTAGACATAATAATAACGCGCCACGAGGTTACCCTTGAGCACCGTCTCGCAGGTGCGCGACGGCAAATTCCACCAGCCTTCGGTGGTCCAGCCGTCGGCATCCTTGTAGCCGACGGCAACGCCGACTCGGCTCGACGTATTGTTGCATAGCCTGAAGTCGGCTGCGGCAGGAAGCGCCGAGCCGACGAGCACGAGCACCGCAAGAAGGCCCGCGGCAAGGGTACCGGCCGCCGCCCTAATGGAGGTCGCGTAGGTCATAGCCGGTCAGGTTCCGGCGAAGGCTTATAGCGTGTCAACGACGATGGCACGGAAGTCAGTCACGTTAGTGAAGGTCGGACCAGGCGTGAATAAATCGCCGATAGCATTGAAAAACCCCGTCGAATCGTTGTCGGCGAGAAAGGCGGCGGGATCGAGGCCGTGGCCGCGAGCGCGCGCCAGGGTGGTCGGGTCGATAAAGGCGCCGGCGGGGTCGTCCGGCTGGCCGCGGCCGCCATCGGTTCCGTCGGTATCGGCGGCCAGCGCCACAACGCCCCTGGCGCCATCGAGATGAACGGCAAGGGCAAGTGCATATTCCTGGTTGGGGCCGCCGCGGCCGCGACCACGCAATGTCACCGTGAGTTCTCCTCCCGAGAGAATGACCACGCGGCGGCTTGCCGCACTCGCTTGACGGGCAAGCTTCGCGTGAAGAGCTGCGACCTCGCGTGCCTCGCCTTGCAGCCGATCGCTGAGGACCTCGCATTCGAAGCCGGCCTTCTGCGCGTGGGCCCGGGCGGCGGCCAGGGCATCGGCCGGCCGGGCGAGGATGCGGTAAGTGTTGCCCGCGAAAATCTCTTCACCGGGCTTCGGCGACTCGTTCTCCGGTCGGGTGAGCGCGCGGGTCACGGCTTCGGGCAGGTCGAGCCCGTATTTGCGCACAAGCTCGCGGGCGTCGGCGAGCGTGGTCGGATCCGGCACGGTCGGTCCCGATCCGATGACTGCGGGATCGTCGCCGGGCACATCGGAGATGGCGAGCGTGACCACCCGCGCCGGATGGGCGCGTGCGGCGAGCCGGCCGCCCTTGATCCGCGACAGATGTTTGCGCACGCAATTGATCTCGCCAATATTGGCGCCGCTGCGCAGCAAAGCGCGCGTGGTCGCCTGCTTTTCCTCGAGCGTGAGATCCGCGGCGGGCGCGATCCAATTTGCCGAAGCGCCGCCCGAAAGCAGGACCAGCACGAGGTCGTCGGCAGACGCCGCGTCGGCGATCGCGAGCGTGCGTTCGGTACCGGCGAGGCCCGCCGCGTCGGGCACGGGATGCCCGGCTTCGACTACCGGGATATGCCGCGTCGGCCGGCCATAGCCATGACGCGTGATGGCGATGCCGTCGAGCCGGTTGGCCGGCAGTCGCCCGAGGTAATGCTGCTCGGCGACTTCAATGAGCGAGCCCGCCCCTTTGCCCGCCGCCAGTGCCACGAGCCGGCCTCGTGGCGGCGGTTCCGGCAAGTGCGGCGGCAGGCAGTGCGAGGGGTGCGCAGCCCCGACCGCGGTCCAGAACAGAGCCTCCAGCAGTTCGCGCGATCGATGCGTCAAATCATCCCCTCGGGCCGAACTGGCCGCAGACTATGGAAAGCGGGCAGCCGCGGCTTTATCTTTATCTTCATTAAGCCGCGGAGGAGATCATGGCTACCAACGACCAAACCCGCACCGAACTCGAAGCCGCGGTCTTTCGCCGCTTGGTCGAGCACCTTCGCGGACGCACCGATGTGCAAAACATCGACCTGATGAACTTGGCCGGTTTTTGCCGCAACTGCCTGTCGAACTGGATGAAGGAGGCGGCCGACTCCAAAGGCACGCCGATGACAAAGGAGCAAAGCCGCGAAATCGTCTACGGCATGCCGTACGACGAATGGCGCGCCAAATTCCAGAAGGAAGCGTCGGCGGAGCAGAAAGCGCAGTTCGAAAAATCAAGTCAAAAGCACTGAGGCGCCGGGTTCTGCGCTGTTGTCCTGTGCAGTGCTGTGGATGACCGCGTTCGCGCTTGACCGCGGCGCCTGCAGTTTCGAAATCTCCCGGTGAAAGTCACCGCAGGAGTTTTCGATGGCCACTGCCGCCGCCGCCAAAGACGAACAAACCGCCCATCGTTTCGCTAAGGAACAGCTCAAGGCCTTCGTCGAACGCGTCGAACGTCTCGAAGAGGAAAAGAAGACGATTGCCGACGATATCCGCGACGTCTACGCGGAAGCCAAAGGCAATGGCTTTGACGTCAAGACGTTGCGGGTCGTGGTGCGTATGCGCAAGCAGGACGCCAATGAGCGTAAGGAGCACGAGGCTATTCTCGAAACCTACCTGCACGCGCTTGGGATGCTGTAACGATCGGCGCTGATGCCCCCGCGGACCCGTCTGTTGCGGCGCTCGAACGATGAGACGTTATTGCAACGACGCCGTATGCGTCGGGTAAGTCACTGTCGATACGAATACGACGGCGCTGCCGCTGAAATGATCTTGCGAAAGCCCGAGGTTGGGATCGGACGAGAACGTCATCATCACCGAGCTTGAGGGCTTCACGAACAGTGAGGCTAGCGAGGTGAAATCGCGTGCACCGAGCGCCACGGTGGTCAGGAAGTGTTTTACGCTGGGCGACAGCACGATGGCTCGCATCCAAGGACTATCGAAACGGGACGTCACCTTGACGACGGCGGCCGATGCCAGCCTCGTCGCCGTTCGCAACTTGCTGACGGGCCTCTCAACGTCGCCCTTGATCGCAATCGTGGTACCGGCTTGGCCGATAATCTGACTGCCTTGAGGCGCCGCGGACGTTTCCGCCGCCATGGCCGGAATAACGCGGGCAGGGGCGTCGCGGCCGGGCTGCTCGGCATAGGATAGCGCAAGCGCCGGCGGCACACGATCCTGGGATGCGGCGGGCCACGGTCCGATCGCGCCGGTGACAGTTGGGTCGGCGCTGGCCACTTCGGTGCCACGGGCGCGCAACGCCGCGGTGACGGCATCGCGTGATCTGTCGGACGGCTGTGCCGCGCTCGCTGTGTCCGGCAGTCCTTGCCAGTAGCCGCGAGCGATAATCACCCGGTTCGGCGTCGAG
>Ga0335085_10013199_pt1 | contig 12118 bp, 9 predicted proteins | sample Lox_Sample_45_FD_206712 | JGI IMG/M metagenome (GOLD analysis project Ga0335085, IMG submission 206712) | Soil microbial communities from Loxahatchee National Wildlife Refuge, Florida, United States - Lox_Sample_4.5 | ecosystem: Environmental > Terrestrial > Soil > Wetlands | place: USA: Florida...
CCCGCGGTTTGTTCCCCGTCGTGCCGGCGTCATACCACCAGGTGTCCGGGATGCCGCGGAAGTAGCGTGGTTGCGCAGGCGGCCGCCCGAAAACGTTCCAGTAGGCGATCCAGTGGGACGCCTTGTACCACTGGGGAATCCAATAGCGGCCCGCGCGGATCGCTCGGTCAAGCGCGCGGCAGGCCGCAACCAAGGCGGGTCTGGTTTGCGCCGCGATAATGACATTGATCAACGAATCGATGGCCGGGTTGGCGATGCCAGCGAGATTGTTTGAACCCTTCAGCGCCGCAGCTTGCGAGGAAAAGTACGACCGCAACGAATCGCCGGGAGTGGCGGAAAAACCGAATCGATCGATGGTGATGTCGAAGTCGAAGCCGTCACGTCGGGCGCGGTATTGCACCGGGTCGACAATGCGCAAAGAGGCATCGATGCCCAGCGTCGCCAGATTCTTGATCAGCGGCGCATGGTGCGGTTCGAATGTCGGCTCGTCGATCAGGAATTCGATCGTGATGCGTTCGCCGCCCGGCAATACGCGCTTGCCGTTGACGATTGTGCAGCCGGCCTCGTTGAGGAGTTGCGCGGCCTTGCGAAGCTGCGGCCGATCCTGTCCGGAGCCATCAGTGACGGGCGGCACGTAGGGCTCGTCGAACACTTCAGCCGGCAGACTGCCGCGGAACGGCTCAAGCAATGCAAGCTCTTCGGCGCTTGGCGGGCCTTTTGCCATCATGTCCGAGTTCTGAAACACCGAGACCGTGCGCTGATAGGAGCCGTACATGATGGTCTTGTTGGTCCACTCGAAGTCGAAAGCGTAGTCGAGCGCCTCGCGCAGCCGCGGGTCGGCAAATTTCGGACGCCGCGTGTTGATGAACCACCCCTGGGCTCCGGAGGGTGTGTCATCGGGAAGCGTATCGCGCTTGACGCGGCCGTCCTTCAGCGCCGGGAAGTCGTAACGCGTCGCCCAGGTGCGCGACGTAAACTCTTCGCGAAATAGATAGCTTCCGGCCGTAAAGCCTTCGAAGCCCACGTCGCGGTCGCGATAATATTCGAATCGCACGATGTCGAAATTGTTCTGGCCGCGGCCGACCGGCAGATCGGCCCCCCACCAGTCCCTGATGCGTTCATATTCGATGTAACGGCCTGCGTCGAAGCGACCGACCTTGTAGGCACCCGAGCCGAGCGGAACATCGAGCGTCGATTCATCGAACGGCTTGGTCGTGTAATAGGCGCGCGAGAAGATCGGCAGCCCGGCGACGAATAGCGGTACGTCACGGGCGCGTTTCGGCGCAAACATCGCGATCACGGTTGCATCATCTTCCGCCTTGGCGCCGACAAATTCGCGCAGCGATTGGCTGATGATCGGGTGGCCCTTCTCCTTCAGGACGTTGAGCGAGAACGCCACGTCGTTTGCGGTGAGCGGCGTACCGTCGTGGAATTTGGCCTGTGGCCGAAGCATGAATGCGTAGGTGAGACCGTCGGCCGATCGCCGAACCTTCGCCGCGGCGAGGCCGTACATGGCGTCCGGCTCGTCGCCCGACCGCGCCATGAGACTCGCGAAGGTCAGTTCCATGCCCTGTGCGGCATCGCCCTTGAGGATGTAACTGTTGAGCGAGTTGAAGGTCAGAAAATTCTGGTTGAACTGGCGGTCCGGTCCGATCTGCGAAAACGTGCCGCCTTTCGGCGCGTTGGGATCGACGTAGTTGAAGTGAGGAAAATCCGGCGGGTAGGCTAGATCGCCAAACGACGACATGCCGTGCGCCTCGACGGCGCCGTCGGCGTAGACGCGCGATGTAGCCGTTCTGAGTGCAGCGATCCCCGCCGTCGACGCCGCCGCGAGCGCGAGGATGCGCCTGCGGGTCGGCCGAATCACGTGCGCGAGACCTTGGCGGCCTTGTCGGCGTCCCACCACCAGACCGTCGGGAATGCGGCCCTGCCGTATTTCGGCATTGGGTCGGGGTGGCCAAAGCGGTCCCAGCGCGCGCTGCGCACCCTGCCGTAGGTCCACTGCGGCACGACGTAGTGGTTCCAAAGCAGAATGCGGTCGAGCGCCCGCGTGGCGGCCTCCAGCTCTGGCCGATTTTTTGCGTAGACAATGTGCTCGATCATGGCATCGACTGCCGGATTCTTGATGCCGATAACGTTGAGCGAGCCCGGCTGATCGGCCGCCTGGGAACCCCAATAGCTGCGCTGCTCGTTGCCCGGCGACAGCGTCTCGCCCCAGGCGGCGGTCATGATGTCGAAATCCCACGTGCGCAGGCGGTTCTCGTATTGCGCTTCGTCAACCGTGCGAACCGTGACCGTGAGCCCCAGCCTGTCCAGCGACGGCTTATAGAACAGAAAGATGCGCTCGAAGCTCGGATCCTCGGCAAGGAACTCGACCGTGAAAGGCTCTCCGGTCTTGGCATTGACCATGACCTGATCACGCACCTCGTAGCCCGATTCCTTGAACAGTCGCAGAGCGTCGCGCAGATTATCGCGTATTTCGGCCGGCGTGCTGTTGACAGGATTAATGTAGGGCTTCTTGAAGACCTCCGGCGGAACCTTGTCGCGCACCGTTTCCAGGAATTCGAGTTCGCGCCCCGTCGGCAGCCCAGTCGCGGCGAGTTCGGTGCCTTCGAAATAGCTGGCAATGCGCTTGTACTGGCCAAAGAAGATCTGTTTGTTCATCTCTTCGAAGTTGAAAGCGCAGTTGAACGCAAATCTGACGCGCGGGTTCTGGAATTTCTCGCGGCGGATATTGAAAGCGAAGCCCTGCATGATGCCGACATTGCGGATCGGGAACTCCTCGAGCAGGACGCGCTTATCGTTGACCGCCGGGAAATCATAGGCGGTAGCCCAATTCTTCGCGCTGTTCTCTGTGCGCCAGTCGACCGTATCGGCCTTGAAGGCTTCGAGCGCGACGGTGGTGTCGCGGAAATATTCGAAATGCAGCTCATCGAAATTGTCGCGGCCGATATTGACGTTGAGATTGCTGGCCCAATAATTCTTAACGCGTTCCAGCGCGATCGCGCGCCCGGGTGTGAACTCCTTGATTTTATAAGGCCCGGAGCCGAGCGGCGGCTCGAGTGTGGTGGCGCCGATGTCGCGTTGCTTGCCGTCCTTGTCGGTGCCCGTCCACCAGGCTTTCGGCAGCACCGTGAGTTCGCCGACGATTTGCGGCAGTTCGCGGTTGCCGGGTGCATCGAACGTGAAGGTGACCTCGTGATCGCCGGTCTTTTCGATCTTGGAGACGTGACGGTAGTAGGCGGCCGAATGGGGGCTTAGCTTCTTGTAGGATTCGAAGGAAAAGATCACATCATCCGGCGTGATCGGCGTGCCGTCGTGCCACTTTGCTTCGGGGCGAAGGCGATAAGTCGCTGACGAGTGGTCTTCAGGGTAGGATACACTCTCGGCGATCAGACCGTATTCACTCGACACTTCATCAAGCGACGCGACCAAAAGGGTGTCGTAAAGAAGATCGACACCAGCGGCGAGGGATCCTTTCACTCCGGCGATGACAGGGTTGAAATTGTCGTAAGTGCCGAGCGCGATCTGCCGCGCCGTGCCGCCTTTTGGGGCTTTGGCGTTGACGTACTCGAACATCTTGAAACCTGGCTGATATTTCAGCTCACCAAACAGCGACAATCCATGACGCCAGACTTTGTCCTCCGCCTGCGCGGGGCTTATCCACCGGGGCAGCGGAAGCCGCCAAGCGGCGAGTGCGGGCAAGGCGGATTTGAGCAGAGATCGCCGGTTCACCTGAGGCTCCAATATGATGAAGGGAAGTAGGCAGTGATGTTTGCCGTCACTCCATCGTGTCGGCCGCGGTTATTGCAATTTTGCCCGCGCATGTGGGGCCTGACAAGGCGTGAGGCGCCGCGCACACGGCGGGCCGACGCAATCGCGAGTATTGTTCGGCTGAATTACGGCAAAGCCAAGCCGGAGAGCCGCGACACATGGACATCCGCGCACAGTGTCAAACGGCCAGCCGCCGCGCCAGACGAGCTCACGCGTGGCCGCCTGGCTATTTCTTGGGGGCCGCCGGGGCGCCGGCGGTATCCGGCGGCGGACTGGACTGGTTATCGGCTGCCTTGGGCAAGGGCAACGGATTGTCGGAATTTGAATTGAGGTAGTCGATGATGTCGGCGCGCTGTTTCTCGTTTGGTATGCCGCCGAAGGTCATCAGCGTGCCCGGAACGTCGCCGCGAGGATTGGCCAGCCACGGGTTGAGCGCTTGGAACGTCCAGGCGCCACCCTTGGACTTCAGCGCGCTCGAATAATTAAAGCCCGATTCAGACGCAACTTGACGACCGACCACCCCATAGAGATCGGGGCCGACTTTGTTACCTTGGCCCTTGCCCATGTTGTGGCACGTCAGGCAGACCTTGGCGGCTTGCTCGCCTTGTTGCACCGACGCGGTGGCAAGGAGGCTCTCAATCGGGACCTCCTTGGCGGCTCCGCCTGCGGGCTGCGCCGGCTGTTCCTCCTTCACTGCAATCTCGTAACCCGGCTTGGCGGGAACGGCTGGTGCGTAGATCGCTCCGGAGGCGATATGAATGGCAAGCACAACCAGACAGGTCCCCAGCACGGCGCCAAGAATCTTGTTGAGTTCGAACGAATTCATCGCGGGCAGGCTCCGCTGCGGGGGAGGGTAGGCGGTGCACAATTAGCCGGTTTGCCGCGTTGCTTGCAACCCGTATAACCACAACGGGCTACGCCAAATGGCCGATATCCTCATCCTCATTCCCGCCCGCATGGCTTCGACCCGGTTACCGGGCAAGCCGCTCGCCGAAATTGCGGGAGAGCCGATGATTGTTCATGTGCTGCGCCGCGCACAGGCCGCCAAGCTCGGTGCTGTGGTGGTGGCAACCGATTCGCCCGCCGTCGCCGCGGCGGTGGAAAAATCCGGTGGGAGCGCCGTCATGACCCGCGCCGACCACAATTCCGGCTCCGACCGTATTTTCGAAGCGCTTGGTAAGGTCGATCCGGATGGCAGCGCGAAGATCATCGTCAACGTGCAGGGTGACCTGCCGACTCTCTCGCCAGGCGATATTGCTGCGGCACTGGGGCCGCTCTCGGATCAGGCTGTTGACGTCTCCACCCTTGCCGCTGAAATCAGAACGCCGGCCGAACGCAGCAATTCCAACGTCGTTAAGGTGGTCGGAACGCCGGTCGGTCCGGCGCGGCTCCGCGCCCTTTATTTTACGCGGGCAACGGCTCCCTTCGGCGAGGGGCCGCTCTATCATCACATCGGTCTCTATGCCTTTCGCCGTTCGGCGTTGGAGCGCTTCGTCAGGTTGCCGCCGTCGCCGCTCGAGCAGCGCGAGAAACTGGAGCAGCTCCGCGCACTGGAAGCCGGCATGCGGATCGACGTGACGATCGTCGACACGGTCCCTCTCGGCGTCGATACGCCCGAGGATTTGGAAACGGCGCGCGCCATGCTAACCAGCCGGTCATGAAGCGACGCAGGAAAATCGCATATCAGGGCGAGCCGGGTGCCAATTCGCACATCGCCTGCAACCAGGCCTATCGGGGCTACGAGCCCATGGCCTGTCCGACCTTTGAGGACGCATTTGCCGCGGTGCGCAGCGGTCGCGCCGACCTCGCCATGATCCCAATTGACAATTCGGTGGCCGGCCGAGTGGCGGATATCCACCATCTCATGCCGAAGTCTAATCTCCACATCGTCGCCGAGTGGTTTTTGCCGGTGCAGCATCAGCTGATGGCGCCGCGCGGGGCAACGTTGCGGTCGATCAAGACGGTCGAGAGCCATGTCCATGCGCTCGGTCAGTGTCGCAATATCATTCGCGCCCTCCGCATTAAGGCGGTGGTCGCGGCGGATACTGCGGGCGCGGCGCGGGAAGTCGCGGAAGCGGGCGACATAACGCGCGCTGCGCTGGCGACCAAGCTCGCGGCGAAAATCTACGGGTTGAAGATTTTGAAAAAGGACGTTGCCGACGACAAGCACAACACCACGCGTTTCGTCGTCTTGTCGCGCAAGCCGGCTTGGGCGAACCGCAGGGAAAAGCGCGTGATGACGACTTTTGTATTTCAGGTGCGCAACATACCGGCCGCGCTCTACAAGGCGCTGGGCGGCTTCGCGACCAACGGCGTCAACATGACCAAGCTCGAGAGCTACATGGTCGACGGCAGCTTCTCGGCCACGCAGTTTTATGCTGACGTGCAGGGCCATCCGAAGGATCGGGGCCTCGAACTCGCTCTCGAAGAACTGGAATTCGTATCGCAACCGAAGACATTGCGGATTCTCGGCGTCTATCCGGCGCATCGGTTCCGCAAAACCATGAAATAGGAATATGCGATGAGCAACGGCGCCGCGAAGGTCAAGCGAACGCTGCAAATGAGATTTACGCTGCCGGCGGCCGATCCAGGTCAGGTGGCGGCGATGATCAAGGCGGCGGCGCCGTTCTATCAGATGTTCGGCAATGCACAGATGCGCCTCCTGCAAAACGTCGATGATCCGGCGAAGTTTGTTCAGGAGATCGAGTACGAAGCGAATGAGGATTGGGAGCTCAATCGTCAGCGTCTTGCCAGCGACGCGCGAATGCAGGCCTATCTGCAAACGTGGCGCTCGATGTTCCCGGGGGCGCTGGAGATCGACGTGTTCAAGGAAGTATAACTTGTTTCGCCTGCAGCCGAGGGCGCAGGACTGGTCGCGCTGAATTGGATTGTACGGCGGGGCTAGATCGTCTGGTTGTACTCGCCGACTTCTTTGTGCGTGCGCAATACGGCATCGACCGACTTGAACATGTCGCGCATGCGGGCTTCCGAAATCGGGCTCTCCACGACGACGACCAGCTCGGGCTTGTTAGACGAGGCGCGAACGAGGCCCCAGGTGCCGTCCTCCACTGTGACGCGCACGCCATTGACAGTGACCAGGTCACGGATTGCCTGCCCCGCGACTTTGTTGCCTTTCTTTTTTTCGCCTTCGAAGTGCCGAACGACCGCATCGACCACGCCGTATTTCTCCTCGTCGGCGCAGTGCGGCGACATGGTGGGCGAAGACCACGTTTTCGGCAGCGCGTTCTTCAGGTCGGCCATGCTTCTTCCCGGATTTCGTTCAAGCATGTCGCAGACCGCAAAGGCGAAGATAAGGCCGTCATCGTAGCCGCGACCGAGGGGCTTGTTGAAGAAGAAGTGGCCGGACTTCTCGAAGCCGGCGATGGCGCCGATCTCGTTGACCCGTCGTTTCATGTAGGAGTGTCCAGTCTTCCAGTAGTCGGCTTTGGCGCCGTTCCTGATGAGTACCGGATCGGTCATGAACAGGCCGGTCGATTTCACGTCGGCGACGAACAGCGCGCCTTTGTGTTGCGCCGACATATCGCGCGCCAGCATGACGCCGACCTTGTCGGCGAAGATCTCATCGCCGTCATTGTCGACCACGCCGCAACGGTCGCCGTCGCCGTCGAAGCCCAAGGCGACATCGGCCTTGTTCGCCAGCACGGCGTCTCGCATGGCATGCAGCATCTTCATGTCTTCGGTATTCGGATTGTAGCGCGGGAAGGTGTGGTCGAGCTCGCAGTCGAGCGGTATCACCTCGCATCCAATCGCCGCCAGCGCCTGCGGCGCAAATGCGCCCGCGGTTCCGTTGCCGCAGGCGCACACCACCTTGAGCCTGCGCTTGAGCTTCGGCCGCTTGGTGATGTCGGCGAGATAGCGTGCTGGAAAATCCTCGACGAACTCATAAGCGCCTCCCGAACGCATCTTGTATCGGCCGCCCAGCACGATGTCCTTGAGCCGCGTCATTTCGTCAGGTCCGAAGGTGAGCGGGCGATTGACGCCCATCTTCACGCCGGTCCAGCCGTTGTCATTATGCGACGCGGTAACCATCGCGACGCACGGCACGTCGAGGTCGAATTGGGCGAAATAGGCCATCGGCGTTAGAGCGAGGCCGATATCATGAACTTTGCAGCCCGCCGCGATCAGGCCGTTGGTCAGCGCCATCTTGATCGAGGCTGAGTAAGAGCGGAAATCATGGCCGGTGACGATCGCAGGCTTGGCGCCGAGTTCCTGAATGAGCGTGCCGAGGCCGAGACCGAGCGCTTCGACACCCATCAGGTTGATCTCGCTGCCGAACAGCCAGCGCGCGTCATATTCGCGAAAGCCGGTGGATTTCACCATCGGCTCCGATTCGTAGGCATAGGTGTTCGGCTTGAGCGACGGCTTCGGCTTGGGAAACATCGAAAGATTCCTGGAAAAATTCACTCGAATTGAAGGCCGGCCAGCAATAGCCTAAACAGCACGCCGCCGAAATGGTTTCGTTCGGGATGTCACGCGCTATTGTTCAAGCACCAGCCTGCCTTCGGCGTACTCGAAGCGGCGGAGCCGTGACAGAAATGACAGACCAAGCAGATTGTCGCTCAGCGCTCCGTCGGGTAGCACCATGGCGGCGACGTCGCGCAACATGATGTCCTGGATCTCGACCATGTTGAGGGTGATGGGTGCCCCACGAACGGTGCCGTTTGCCGTCCTGATCAGCGCCGCAAATTCCCTGTTGGCCGGATGAATGCCGAGGGTCGCGGCGTCGCTTGCGGTAAGCGCGATGACCGAGGCGCCGGTGTCGACCATGAATTTCAAATGGCGACCATCGACTCGGCCGTCGACCTCGAAATGGCCGCGGTGGTCGCGCGGCACGATGACGGATCTGGAATCTGCCGGTGTCGAGGCCGCGACAGGCGCGGGATGCGCGGCCATCATGGCGTGAGCCGGTGGCCCGGACGGGACGGCGCTCGTCTGTGCGAAATACCGCGGCACGGTGACTGCAGCGGCGAGCGAGGCCACGGCAAGCGTGATAACGGCGCGCATGAAGGCTGTTCCGGTCGATCCGGACGGCAATTCAACATTGCCGCAGCTAAGAAGGGCCTAATCCGGCGCTGTCATGCGCCGGATTTGAGGTGCGGCGGTAAGCGAAGTGCTAAATTTGTCCGGAAAATCCGCGCAGCCTTACGCGGCTTCGAGTTCCAGCCCCTGGCCGTCAACTTGCAGCGAAGCGAATCGCATGCCTTGAGCGTTGCGGACCTCCACAGACCAGCCGTTCCAGCTGCTGGTCAGGCAGTGCCGCAAATCCAACGCAATGGCCTCGGCGAATTCCATCGCGGCGTTCGAACTTCTGAAGTCGTGACCGCGATAATCCAGGAGCGATTGCCCTTGCTTTTTTAGGTCGAAGAAGAAGCGTGTCATTCTGCACCTGCTCAAAAATGATTGGCGATGTATTGCTACAAAGAATCCCCTATGGTTGTTTTAAATTAACGAGTAAAGATCGACGGAAATTCAACCGTTACAAATCGGCGCTGGTGCGGCTTTGTTGGTCGCGTCGGCGGCTCGGCCGATCGTGCGGCGATTGACCGGTATATAAGACGACATTGCCTAAAAATTCGTGCAGTTTCATCTGATGATTTTGTCGGCCCGCAACACGAAGGGTCGACTCGAAGCTGATCGATATCGCGGTCTCACACATTGATGGCCGGTTCGGGCGCCGTGCGTCGACCGAGGCGTCAGACCGTGCGCTGCTTGGCACGCCGCGTCGGTTGCGCGGCGACAGGATCGTCGGGCCATGAATGACGCGGATAACGGCCGCGCATTTCGGCGCGCACGGCAGCGTAGCTGCCGCGCCAGAATCCGGTCAGATCGCGCGTCATCTGCACCGGCCGATGCGCGGGCGACAGCAACTCGATCAATAATGGCACTTTACCGTTCGCGATCGTGGGATGGCGATCAAGTCCGAACAGTTCTTGCACCCGGATGGAGATTTTCGGTCCGCCTTCGGCTTCGTAGTCGATTGGCACATGCGAGCCCGTGGGGGCCAGGAAATGCGTCGGCGCTTCGGCTTCGAGCCGACGTTCGAGCGTCCAGGGCACAAGCAGAGCCAAGGCTTGTTCGAGGTCTTCGCATGTGACTTCGCCCAGCGAAGTCTTGGTGCCGAGGTGCGGCGCAAGCCACGTGCCGACGCTCGCGACGAGCGCCGTATCGGAAACGTCGGGCCACTCATCGCCTTCGCTCGTTCGCAAGAACCGGACCCGGTCGCGGTATTGCTTCTGCAGTTTCGTCCACGGCAGCCGGTCGATGCCGGCTGCGGCAATGCCCTCGGCCAGCTTTCGCGCAGTGCCTTCGTTCGGCGCGACCGGCACCGGCTGTTCGGCAAGCACGATCGCGCCGAGCCGCCGGCTTCGGCGCCCGCGCAGGCTCATGCTCGCGTTATCGAACGTAATCTCCTCGCGCGTTGCTATGCGATCGCCGAACCGCGCTTCAATCTCGGCAAGTGAAATCGGCGCTGCAGAGAGGATGCGGCCCTGAGCGGCGGCGCCGGTGAGCTCGGCTACCGCGAGAAACTGCTCCCGCGCGAGCGGCGAGGCGGTGCCGGCGTTGGCGCCGCGGCCATTGGCGAGCAGGAACGCGCCCGATCCGCCGCCTCGATTCTTGGCGATGCGTTCAGGATAGGCGAGGGCAATCAACGCGCCGACACTCAATTCCGCACTCTTTGAAGTGTTCGGTGCTCCGGCAATCTCTGCCCAGCGTTGTGCCATCGCGCGGGCATCGCGCGCCCGCGCCGAGCGGTCGCGGGCGAGTGTGTTGAGGCGTTCGCGCAGGTCGAGATCATCGCCGCCGAGGCCGCGTTCACCGATCAGCGCCGCGATCTCGGCGGCTTGTTCTGCTTCGCCCGCGGCGCCCGCGTCGACCACCATTCGGGCGAGCCGGGGCGGCAGCGGCAGCTGGCGCAGGCGACAGCCCTCCTCGGTGATGCGGCCATCGCCGTCGATTGCGCCGAGCGCGCTGAGCAGAGACTTTGCTTCACCGAAGGCTGCGCGCGGCGGCGGATCGAGGAACGCCAATTTCTCCGGCGGGCTGCCCCAGGCAGCAAGATCGAGGGCAAACGAGGAGAGGTCTGCGGCAAGTATTTCGGGCCGCGCGAATGGTTCCAGTGCCGCCGTTTGCGGTTCGTCCCACAGCCGATAACAGACGCCGGGCTCGGTGCGGCCGGCGCGGCCGCGGCGTTGATCGGCAGCGGCGCGTGAAACACGGACAGTTTCGAGCCGAGGCACGCCGACATCGGGCTCATAGCGCGGCACTCGGGCAAGGCCGCTATCGACAACGATGCGCACGCCGTCGATGGTGATCGAGGTCTCGGCGATCGAGGTCGCGAGCACGATCTTGCGGCGGCCAAGCGGGGCGGGCGCGATGGCGCGATCCTGCTCTTCGCCGGAAAGCGCGCCGTAAAGCGTAACGACGTCGGTCGCCGGCTCGGTCCGGCCTTCGAGCTGAGCCTGGGTGCGCCGGATCTCGGCTGCGCCCGGCAGAAATGCGAGCACCGATCCCGGCTCGGCGCGCATGGCCCGCACAATGGCATCGGCAATCTGCGGCTCGATCGGCCGGGCGTCTCGCCCGACGTAGCGAGTCTCAACGGGAAAGGCGCGGCCCTCGCTTTCAACGATCGGCGCGTTGCCGAGCAAGGCCGCCACACGTGCGCCGTCGATAGTGGCCGACATCACGAGCAGGCGCAGGTCCTCGCGCAGGCCCTGCTGCACGTCACGGGCAAGCGCAAGGCCGAGGTCGGCGTCGAGCGAGCGCTCATGGAACTCGTCGAACAAGACGGCCGCTACGCCGTCGAGCATGGGGTCGTCTAGAATGAGCCGCGTGAAGATGCCCTCGGTAATGATCTCGACGCGGGTCTTGCGCGACACCCTGGAACCGAAGCGCACCCGCAGCCCCACCGTATCGCCAACGCGCTCGGCGAGAGTCTGCGCCATGCGGTCGGCCGCGGCGCGCGCCGCGAGCCGGCGGGGCTCGAGGACAAGAATGCGACGGTCGCGCGCCCAGTCCTCTCCGGCGAGGACGAGAGGAACCCGGGTGGTCTTGCCGGCGCCTGGCGGTGCGACCAGCACGGCTGCGGTATTCGCGCTCAAAGCCGCCGTCAGTCGCGGCAGCACGGCGTCGATCGGAAGCGGCGAAAAATCCACAATCTTACCCGATGGCTGGCGCCGGTCGCGCGGGCGGTGATAATGCCAGCGAAGCACATATATTATTGGCCATCATGCCCGCCGCAAAAAAAGCCGAAAAGGCCGTCGCTAAGCCGTTGAGCAGGCCCTTGAAGAAGGGGGATCACCTCTTCCTGGTCGACGGCTCCGGC
>Ga0335085_10013200_pt1 | contig 12118 bp, 8 predicted proteins | sample Lox_Sample_45_FD_206712 | JGI IMG/M metagenome (GOLD analysis project Ga0335085, IMG submission 206712) | Soil microbial communities from Loxahatchee National Wildlife Refuge, Florida, United States - Lox_Sample_4.5 | ecosystem: Environmental > Terrestrial > Soil > Wetlands | place: USA: Florida...
GGCGGTTTTTTGATTTCCAAGAGTTTCGCCCTGACCGCCCATCCCTTTGGCCTGAACCTTCCAATGGGCATCGGCCAATTCATCGCGAATTGGGGCCAAGCGAGCATTTACCGGCCCTGCGTCCTTTACTACGAGCCCAATTACCTGAGCGGCGCCCTGGCCTTGTCCCTTCCCCTTCTCATCCTGCAAGACAAGGCAACCTTCTGGTATTCCGGCTGGGCTCCCGGTCTTATCGTTACGGCGGTGGTCCTGACCACTTCCCGGGGCGGCATCCTGGGCTGCGGCTTTGCACTCGCCATCCTCGGAGCCGCTTCCCTGTTGGGGCCCCTCAAGGAAAAAAGGGTTCTCCTCCTCAAAACCGTTCTTTTCGCCGGAATGGGCCTGGGTTTGTTTTTGCTCTCGCCGGGAGAACGGCATTTTTTGGATTACTTGAGCGGGCCTTTGGGACCCGCCGCGATCCAGGAGCACGCATTGACCCCCCACACCAGCGAGGGTGACAGGCTTTTGGGTTTCATACAGGGGGTCAAAACCGTCTTGGAGCATCCCTTATTAGGGCAGGGCTACCAGCCCATTGCCGGTTCCAGCGGCATGGCGCCGGGGTCTTTAAACACCTGGATTGAAATCGGGTTGGAATCGGGCTTCCTGGGATTGCTGGGGTTTGTTTTTGCCGTTCTTTGGACCATTCGGACCGCCATTCCGTGGCCTCCTGAAAAAGGGACCCTGGTCCTTCTTTTGACGGCATGGACCGTTCTTTTCGGGATCAACTACAACCTGTCGTCGAACTTTCCCCGGTTGGATTTCTGGCTTTTGTTCTTTTACGCGGTCCTCCTGGCAAGGACTGCCGCCTCAGAATAGGCTCTCCATTAAACCCAGGATCCGGTCCGCAGTTTTCTTCCAGCTGTACCTTTTAGCCCTCGCCTTCCCCTTGCGGATGAGCCTTTGCCTCAAGCCCCGGTCCTTGGACAAGGCCAAGAGCTTTTGGGCGATATCCCCAGGCTGGTAAGGGTCGCAGTAAAGGACGGCATTGCCGTAAACCTCTGGAAGCGCCGCCAAGTTGGAAACCAGGGCCGGCACGCCGCAGGCCATGGCCTCCAAGGGGGGCAATCCGAAACTCTCGTAGAAGGAAGGAAGCACCAAGGCATCGGCCCAGGCGTAATACTGCCGAAACTTCGGGTCGTCGTGATGGAAATCGCCGGTGAAATGCACCCGGCCGCCCAAGCCCTCGGCCTTCTCCACTATCTTCCGGTCGCCCGTGATGAAGCCTTCCTTTTTCCCCACGATGACCAGGTCCTGGGGAACGCGGTCCTTCACCCGGCCAAAGGCCTCCACCAGCCCCGAGAGGTTCTTGTGGGGCTTCACGCTGCCCACGAAAAGAAAATAGGGCCGGGCGTAGGGCCTATGGCGCCGGCGGACCTTGAACCAATCCTCATCCACCCCGTTGTAAACCACTTGGGGCCGGCATCCGGCCTGCCCCGTATATTTCAACAATTCGTTTTTGGAGAACCGCGAGACCGAAAGGATGGCCGACGCCTTGCGCCGCAAGCTGAAAAACAGGTATTTGGCGTAGAGGCGCTTGTGCCACCCGGGCGTGTATTGGGGCATGGCCAGGTGAAAGACATCGTGGACCGTCACCAGCAGTTTCCCGCCCCAACCCAGGGGGATGTTGTAGTGGGGGGACCAGAAGAGGTCGGTCTCAACCGGAATGACCCGGGGCAGCTCGATTTGCTCCCTCAGGCCGTAGATGGGGCTGTGGGCCTCAATCACGCGGACATTTTTCGCGCGGGCCCAGTCGAACCCAGAGAGTTCCTGTTCCCTGCCCAAGAGGCGAAATTGCCAGCCGGGCTTTTTTCGGATAAGGAGCGGCAAAAGGCTTTGTAGATAAGTGCCGATGCCGGCGGAGCGAACCATTCGGGCGTCAACGGTCAGGAGCGGCATTTAGTCCCCTCCCTTGAGGAATCCAGCCAGGATCTTGGCCCTCTTCGACCAGTCCTGTTTCCGTGCGTAGTCGACGGAAAGGCCCCGGCGCCCGTGCCTCAAGGCTTTCTTCAGTTCGGCGGTAAATTCCCCCGCTGTGCTGCAGAGGCGGGCCGGGCTCCTCAAGCGCCGTATCTCGTCCCAATCGGTGGCCACAACCGGGAGCCCGCAGGCCATGTACTCGTAAAGCTTCAGCGGATGGATACGGTCCACCAGGGCGGGATATTTCTCCCGGTTAAAGGGGATGATCCCGACCGAAGCATGCCTTAGGTAGGCGGGAATTTGGGGATAGGGTTTGGCCCCCAGGAAATGAACGTTCCCCGGGGCCCTGCCCTGGATGGAAGAAGGCGCCAAGCCGATCAAAACGAAGGGGATTTTTGGAAGAGCGGCCGCCGCCCGGAATACCCAATCAAAATGGAACCATTCTTCCATGGCGCCCACATAGATCACCGGCGGAACCGAAAACCCGGCGTACTCGGGCGGTTTCGGCGGTAGGGGCCCGGCAAAATGACTGAAGTGGACCCCGTTGGGAAGATAGACCAGCTTCTTGGGATTCATTTTTCGCAAGGGCTCTTCCAGGCCCCGGGCCGTATAGGCCACCGCTTCAACGCCCCGCACCAATTTCTCCTCCGCGTCCAAGGCGGCGGAGGTGGCCCTTTCAAACCCCTGGTTGAAATCCGCGACCCGGAAGAGGCTGTGACGGGCCTGGACCTGACCCAACCAGAAGGATTGGTATAGGCTGTCCAGGTAAAGAAGATCCACCTGCCCAAACCCCATTTGGCGGACCTTTTGGACCACGTTCGGCAGGGAAAGTTTTACCCAGGAACGGTAAACCCAGGAGGACCGGAGGATCGGGCTGTTATGGGGCGTCACCAGCGAGAAAGGAACATAAGCCCAAAGCTTGCCATCCAGGTCCCTTAGGCCGCCTTGGCGGTTGATCCGTAACTTTTCGGCCAGGTCTCCTTTGCGACCGCCCAGGAAATGCAGGGGTGAAATAGGGTCGGAGATAAAGGCCACTTCATAGCCCAATCGGACGAACTGCCGGGCCAAGTGGTGGCTGCCCACCTGGAAAGGCGAGGTCCAGTAGTTATGGCAGGCCATGAGGATTTTTTTGGTCTTTTTCATTGGCCGCCCGCCTTAATTTTCCACGCAATCTTGCCTGCTTCCGACTTAAGCACCATCACCTTCGCGGGTTCCTTCTTTCCGTATTCGGGCGAATAAAACCCATCCTCGACCGACCACTCTCCATCGGCCGATTCCAAAAGGACGGTCTTTCCACCCCGCGACAATTGGGCCCCTTGGCCCGGGATAAGCCGGGCTTCCCATCCCGGCGCGGCATGGAAATAAACCGCCTTGGTTCCCTTCCCCGCGCATTCATCCACGCCGGTCAATCCTTTTTCGTCCAGCCGCAGAGTCCGCCGGTGGACAGCCCCGAAACCCCTATGCTCGCCCATGAATAACCCATCCTTGAATTCGATCACCTTCGCCCGGGCCTTGTCCTTCAGCCGGAACAACTCGGTCCCGAGGGGGTTTTGCTCCAACCCGTTCAGGGAGAGGGTATTGTGCATGGCCGTGGAGCGGAACTTGTTTCTTTCTTCCGGAAGGGGGGTATAGACGTAGGTTCCCGGGTCCACTAAGCAGGCCTGCCCGTCCACGCAAAGCTCGAAGGACAATTGGTCGTTGTGGGCATGGCCCCCGTTGCCCTTTTGGCCCACCGGCCCGCAGCGCAGGCATAGCCACCAGGGCCCCTTAGCCATCTTGTAGAGGCCGAAGACGGGATGGGGAGAATGGTTGAGAAGGGCCGCTTCGGTTTCTTTTGATGCGTGCCGAATTTTGCTGTCACAGGCCAGTTCCCGGAAAAATGCCGTCTCCAGCCCGAATTCTTTTTCGAACCCGGAAAGGTCGGGATGTTCAAACAGGCCATTAAGGGCCCCCAACAAATACCGGTGATCCAGCGGGTTTGCCTCGGAAGGGCGCAGGCTGAAAAACCGGCCGCTGTCATTATCACCCACCTGGACGATCCGGCCGTCGGGTTTCGTGATAGCCCGGACGAAGCCTCCGGCCTTGAGCAGCCTGGCCCAATAGTTTCCGCTAAAGGGCTTTCCTAATTTTACGAGTCGGCCCATCGTCCCCAAAAGAAGAGCCGAGACATAAAGGACCATTTCCATGGACAGCCGGTGGTAGGACGTGGAGGCCTCGAAGTTGCTGCCGTCTTCTTGGAACTGGCTTTCCACTTCCTTTTCGAATTCTTTTCGCGCGAAGCCGAACCACTGATCCACTTCCGGGTAACCTTCCAGGTGGCCGGTCGCGAAAACCAGCCCCGCGATGTCCGCCAGGTAATGGTTGGAGCGAAGTTCGGGGTCCCATTCCAAATGGTGGCGGATGTGGTGCGCGTGTTCATAGACGCTCCGGGCCAGGGTTTCCTCAAAAGGCGCGTCAAAGACCGCCCCCAGGGCCCGGAACAGATCGTAGGCCAGCACCCAATTGGCCACCCGGATGCCCACGTCCATGGTGCAGGACCAGTTGACGCCGTAACGGGGCGGGTTGGTGGCGATAAAATCGAGGATCTGGTTGCGGAACTCCTTGGCATAGGCCGCCGGGTCGCCGAAGCCGCCTTCCTTCTTCCCGGCCAATCCGAAAGCCCAGGCCAGGGTGGGCAGGTGCTGCATGCGGGCCAGTTCCCAGGGAACCTTCACATCCTGGCCCCTTACCCCGCCATAGGCGATGTCCCGGCTCATCGTCGCTTCGGACCAACGGTAGCCGGACTTGAAGTCCAATTGCCAGTCGATGGGCTCATAGTTTTGCTCGATCAGGTTCCAAATTCTTTGGGATTCGGGCAAGTTCTTTTCGTTGATCCGGTGCAGCAGCCACCGGCCTTCCGAATCGGCGGTCACCTTTTCACCGGGCGCGAAAAGGGCCCCCTCCAACCCGGCGCATTTGATGCCGTGCTTCACCTGGACCCAGCCCGACCCCAGGAGGTCGAACTCATGGGCCAAAATTCTTTTGCTTTTCTCAAGAACAGCTTGGGCCGGAACCAAGGAAAGAGCCTTGGCAAGGTCCAGCGAACGAGGCATCAAAACCCAACCGCCCCTGGGGGAAAAAGGGGCACAGGTGGGGAAGTTGGTATCCTTTTTACGCTCGCGTTTTTCGGAATACCCCTTCGTGAATTTAGAAACGGCTTTTTGAAAAGTTATGTGGGGGGGCATGGAAAGGGCGCGCTTGATTTTTCTGAGGAAGCTCATGCGCAAACTTCCTTGAGCTTCTCGATGATCCGGCGGGTATGTTCTTTCCACGTGTATTTCTCCGTCACTTCCTTGCGGGCGGCCTCGCCCAAGCGCAACCGCCGCGCTGGGTCCTCCAAGAGAACCCTCAATCCTTCCGCCAGGCTTTCCACCTCGCCCGGCTTGACCAGCCAAGCCGTCTCATCATGTTTCAGGATTTGGCCGATCTGATCCAAATCCGAGGCGACGATTCCCTTGCCCATGGCCATATATTCAAAAAGCTTGGTGGGCGAACCGAAGAACTTGGACCCGTCCCTATTGGGAACCGTGGGGGAGGCCAGGATGTCGCAGGCTGCCAAGTGGGCCGGCCCTTCAACCTGGGGCACCAACCCCGTCAGGACGCAAAGGTCGGACAAGCCGTGCTTGGCAATGGCTTCCTTGACCTGCGGCATGGTATTGCCGTCGCCGACCATCAATAGCCTCGCCGTTTGCCGGAGTTGGGGAGCCTTTTGGAGAAGCCGCCCGAAAGCCTCCACCAGCGCCTCGGCTCCGTGCCAACGGCCAAAGGTGCCGATAAAACCGACGACGGTTTTCCCTTCAAGCCCATATTTCTTCCTCACCGGTTCCCCCGGAATTTGAGGCGAATATTTTTCAGGCTCCACGCCATTGGGATTGACCAGTATCCGGTTTTCTTTCACGCCCCGGCTGAGCAATTCTTCCTTCAGGGGTTCGCTGACGACCGCCACCAGGTCGGCGGCGCGGAGGTTCAAATCCTCCACTTCCAGGGAAAGCTTTTCATGCCCCACGGGTTTTCCCCAGTTTCGGCTGGCCCAAATTTCCGACCCGTTGTATTCCAAGACCAACGGTACGCCCAGGGTCCGGGCGGCCTGCAGTCCGGCATAGTGGTGGAGACTGTAGCGCTGGTAAAGGAAGGCGACTGGCTCCTTTTTTGCCGTTTCCAACACTTCTTTTAAGAAGGTTTCGTTATAAGCAAAAGCCTGGATTTCGCGGAAATCCCAAAACCGCTTCCCCGCCTCCACCACCCATGTCTCCAAATCCTTCCGGACGGTCGGCATGGGGTCGGAGGTCAAAAAAATCGGCTTGCCCGTGAAGGAATCCAGGTTGTTCAATACGCCCGCGATATGGCCGACCGAACCGCCGGACTTAAGCCCGAACAACAGGTCCATCCGCAGGTAAAAGGGTGTCTTCGATAGGTCCAGCTTGGGTGCCGGCCTTGCCGGGGAAACCTGCAGGGGGCTCAGGGCCCTCCAAACCTGTCCTATTACGTCGAACTGGTCGAGCCAATCGCGCAAGAAAGCGGCGAACCCCGCCGCGAGAAACCCAAGGGTTACTTCTTTTTGTTGCCCCGTTTCATCCTCCAGCAGGCATTTCCCACGGCTCAAGAACCTGAGGATGAGGCCAAGGAGGAAGGGATGAATGACCTTGTCCAACCGGTAGACGCGGCAGGTGACGCTTTGAAAGGAAAATAACTTGGAGACGGCCTGAGGGCCGCTGAACCAGGGTCGGACGGCCTGGAAATCCAATTGAAGGGTATCGCCGGGAACCGGGTCCAAAGGCAGGACGTTCCGCAAAAGGAGGAGTTTCGGCTGGTTCATGGGGGGAATTCTAATACAAACGCAATGGGCTTGGATGCATTATCGATCGGCAAAAAGATAAAGAGGTTCCAACAAAGCCTTTGAAACTATGATGAAAATGATGAATGTGATTTAGAAAATCTTCCGTTTGGCCTCATTCCATTGATCCCATTTATCAAAGTTCCAAAGTTTTGGTTTTGTTGGAAGTTCTTAGCTAATCCGTGGACGGTTCCGTTTCCAAAACCAGATCCGCTCCTTGGGGTCCTTCCGCACGGCGTATTTGAACACGCGGCTGTAAAAAAACTCGGTGTCGTAAAGCTGGTATTCCCTGCCGCGGTAGCGGTCGTCCGGCTGGGCCTTGGGGGCCGCCAGGTAGGGAAAGCGAAGCACTTGCTCCAAGGAATAAGGGATGAGACTGTTGGCCATGGGGTCCATGAGAACCTCCCGGCCCGCGATGCGGGTTTGAATGACTTCGTGGGAATCCACCTGGTCTTTTCCCCGCCCCTTCGGGTGGCCCTTGGCCAGGAGGGTGATCCAACGCGCCTCATACCCCGCCTTTTTCAACAGGTGCCCCAGGGCGATGGCGTAGCCCCAGCACCAGGCGTAGCCGCCCTTTAAGATTTCCTCCGGGTCGTCGCTGGTTTGGGATTTCTCCGGATCAAGGCGAAGATAGGTTTCCCGCATCAGGCCCAGGGCCTTTTCCAGTTCGGCTTTCCCCCGGCCCGACTCCTGTCGCAGGTCTTCCTTGGCGGCCTTCGCCATTTCCGAAAGGGTGGCGAATTGGAACCGGCCGTCCTCTTTGAGCTTCTTCAACTGCTCCCCGATTTTCAGGTAATCATGGCTGCCCTTCGTATGGCCAATCATGACGAAATAGTCGTTGCCTGCCCCGGGCCGGAAGCTGTTTTTTCTTTCCCAGCGATCCATGGCCCAAGGGAAAAACTGGCGGACCCAGGTCAGGGAGAACAGGATCTCCAGGGCCTTCCGGCCCCACCAATACGCCTCGTTGGTTTGGGAATGAACCGGGGAATCTTGGTAATAACCCAGGAGCCTCCCTGCCAGCCGATGGCCCTCCTCGCCGTCCAAGAACCATCTCTCGCCGGGCGAATAGGTGAAGATCGGGATCTCCAGGAGGCTTTCCTGTCCGTAGGCAGCCTCCAATTGGGGGTCCCGGCCATGGGCCCAATAGGGCTGGTGGTTGGAATGGGCTTGGGAATAATCGTAGCCCCGCTCCTGGGATACGCCGCCCTGGTATACGGAGGAATCGCATCCGATTCCATTCGCGGTGAGGGCTTCGTAAAGGCGCTCAAAAGGCTGGGCCTGGTAGGCCCCGGCGCGGTAGGAAGTCACTTCGTAATCCGCTTTCACCGGCCTCAAGACGGCCTCCAGGGTCCGCTTGCACCTTCCGATGGCTTGGACCAGGTCCCCGGGATAATCCTGGACCTTGGACTTGGACCAGTCCCAATGCCATTGGCCGTTCTCGAATTTCGCGCCCAATTCCGGGAGCCAATTGGGATGGAGGTGCAGTTGGATATCTTGCCCCTCCCGCACGGCCCTTTTCCACTGGTCTTCCATTTTGCGGGCGATTGGCGGGTCGTTCTTGGAAAGCCAGGAATATTCCCCCATCTCCACCATGAAAGTCAGGGGCACGCCGACTTTTCCCGCCATATCCATCATTTGGTCGGCGGGTTCGAAGACGTCCTTTTCCCAGTCGATGGCCATCCCTTCGGGGATCGGGTGCCAGGTCTCGTAATCCACGGTGAGCGAAATGTAATTCATCATTGGGCGGATTTTCTTCGGTTCCAGATTCCGCCAAACCCTTCCATTCTTTGTCCGCCGAATTTTTCCTTGAACGCCGCGATGGGAAGCGACTTTTCATCGGCGCGGCTCAACTGGGCGCCGCCCAGGTCGTATCTTTTCACTCCCGCGCCTTTCAGCCATTTCATATTCTCATATTGGATAAAGGTGGTGGCCCCCCTCACTTTTTCGGTAATGGAGGCCCCGTGCATGTAATAGGCGTTGGTTCCATGGTACAGGATCACCGAACCGCAGTTCAGCTTCCCGTTCACCAAAACGCCGGAAATCAAAGCGGTGGAGTTCGCGGCCATCATCTCCTTCAGGCGATGGAGGTAACCCAACGAAGGGCCTTTCGAGCCGGAGCGGGCGTAGGTCTCCTCGGACAACCGGAAATAGTCGGGCACGGCGATTTCGGGGACATATTGGTACCCTTCCCGGATGGCTTTGCGGGTATCGTTGCGGTGGCTCGCATGGAACCCGGCCAGTTGTTCGTCCTCGGACAGGCTCAAGTCGTTCAAATAATAAACGAACCTGTCGATTTGGGTGAACCCGCAATTTCGCAGGGCCGATTCACGGATACCCCGCGTCAAGGTATAGTTCAGCGCTTGGATCTCGGCCGGCTTGAAGTTGTCGCGAAGGAAAGCGAAACATTCGGTGAAAATCTCGTCGGCCAGTTCGCCGCATTCCGCGACGATTTGGGGGCCGCAAAAGCTGAAAAGGATGGAATTCCAAAACCGGATCCTTCCCCTCTTTTTGAAGACCAGCCACTGCGCTATTTTCCGGCCGTCCCGGTGAACCTCGAGGAAAAGGGGCTTTGTGACGGAATCCGCGTGGACCCTTGAGAAAAAAGAGGTGTTGGCGGGATGGGCCGTGGAAGCGTCAAACCCATCCCAGCCGTCGGTCGGCTTATCAAATAATTTGATTTCGATTGTCGGCAAAAAACCTCTCCAGTTTTTCGGCTTTCTCCGGCGGAGAATATTGCTCCAAATTAACGAGCAGGCACCCCTCGGCCATCCTCATCACATTTCGGGTTTTTTGCCGCCGGAGATAATCTTGAAAGGCGGGCCAGGTCTCCCGGAGCCGGATGTTTTCCCCGGCCGCCCTCGATAACAGTTTTCCCTTGTCCTTCACCTTGAAGGGAAAGATCGAAAAATTCGGCCGGTCACCGGCAAGCGGAATGGCCGGGGAAACAATATGGACCAAGCGCTTAAAAAGCGTTTCCTTGATTTTAACTTGCGATTTCCAATTCATTAGCTTTTTCTCAATGCTTGAATGCTGTAAGCGCGTCATTTTGAGGCAGAAATCGGGGGAAGGCGGGTCAACGGGGTCCGGGCTTTTCATTTCATAAAACTTCCCCTTGACCCTTTCAGGGGGATAGCCGGTTATTTTCCGGTGGATGTACAAAACGGCCCTGGCGGCCCAAAACAGGGGGGCCAGGCCTTCTCCCGTTTCGTTAATGTCTTTGCGCAACTCCCAGCCGTGCTCAAAAACGTGGTAGTTTTTGTAAACTTCATCCACAAAGCCTTTTTCCTTGGAGAACTCCCCCACTTTTTGGATGAGCCGGCTTGTTTTGGCCGTGACGCACCCCCCGCCCGGCCCCACCATCGACTTCGAGAAGGAATAAACCGCCATATCCCCCCAAGAGCCCGTGGGTTTTCCCTTCCGTGCCGCCCCCAGGGAATGGCTGCAATCCTCGATATGGACCAGGCCGCGCCGGCCGCAAAGGCCCTGGACCTCCTCCAAAAAGGGGGTGGGGAAACCGTAGTAATGGTGGCTGATGACGGCCTTCGTTTTACGGGTGATTTTCCTCCGGAGTTGGGAAAGGTCCATCTGCAAATGGGGCAGCTGGATATCCACGAAAACAGGAAGCCCTCCCGCCTGGAGGACCGCGTCCACGACCGTCGTCCTGCAGGTGAAGGCGGGCAGGAGCACTTCGCGGTTTTCCACGCCCGCCGCCCGCAGGGCCGCCCAAAGGGCGGTGCGGCCGAAGGTGGTGTAAAACCGGAAGGAGCCCGGCAGGTTTTCCGCCAAGGCGTCTCCCCTTGGTTCTTCAGAAGGCTTCAATCGAACCCCCGCAAAAAATTTGTTTATTCCCGGGAAACCTTCCAGGCGTAAAAACCGAAGATGATGAAACCCAGGAAATAAGTGACGGTTGAAACAACCGAGGCCCCGCATATCCCGAAGTGGGGGATGAAATAAAAATTGAGCCCGATGTTGAGCGCCACCAGGAAGACCCACCCGTAAACCACCCGGTAGGGGAAACCGACGCTGGCCAAATAAAGCAGGGGGAATGTGGAAATGCCCCAAAAAAACACGCCCGGGACAAGTAATTCAAAAGGCGGAACGGAGGGGGCGAAGGCCTTCCCGAACGCAAGAAGGACCAGGGGCCGGGCGAGGAAGGCGGCTCCCACCGCCATGAACGCCAGCACCACCCCCACCAGGGCCCCGATTTTTAAGGTCATGTCCCATTTTTCGCGCCGGTCCTTTTTTTCGGAAACCTTGGGGAAAAAGATGGTCCCGGCGACGGACGAGAACAGGTAAACCATATCGGCCATTTGGGAGGCGGTGGAATAAAAACCCGCCTCCTTCGCGCCCACCATGTATTGCACCATCAATAAATCGATCCTTAAAACCAGGTAAGCCAGGAAAGAGGCCAGGTAGGCTTTGATGCCGTACCGGATGTTCTCTAAAAAGAGGCGCTGGGACAAGCCCAGGGCCTGCCGGGTGTGCGCCAGGACCTTCCTGAGGTTCAGCCCAAAACCGAAGACGCCCGACACCAAAGTGACCGCGAAGAGGCTGTAAACCGTCCCTTGATTCAAGAAGATGACGGCCAGCGCCAATGAAAAGCTGAGGATTCGGGTCAAAACCTCGATGACGTTGTAGGAGCGGGAGTCCTGGATTCCGATGAGGAGGTTTTGGAGTAGAAGCGTCGCCAACCCGAAGGGAATCGAAACAAGGGCCATCAGGAGAAGGGGCTCGTCCACCGGCAGGGTTCCCGGGACGAAATGAAAAAACAGCCAGGCGATAAAGATGGCCGCCCCGCCGAAACCGAAGCTCACCCCCAGGGAATTCCCGACCAGGGACGGAAGCGCACCGCGGTCCCTTGCGACCGCATAAGTGTTGGAGGAATGCAGCCCAAAATTCCCGAATTGGATTCCGATGGCCATGACGGCCAAGGCGACGGAGTAGAACCCCTTGCCTTCCGGGCCCAGTGCCCTGGTCACGAAAATGGAATTGGCGAAGCTCACCAGGATGATGAAAACCCTTGCGGCGAAAGTCTCAAATACCCTTTGCGCGAAATTCGACTGGTAGATTCGCCTGAGGGTGTAATGAAAAGCCGACCGGAACGTGCCGCCGTGGGCCGTAATGTATTTTCGGATCATGGATTACTTGACGTATTCCTTCCACCACAGGGCGAAGTTGAGCAGGTACCAGGCCTGGGCGCCCCGGTTGTGGTCCACGTACCGGAGCACCTCATCCTTGTCCAGGAAGTCGGTCTTGTCGCAGAAGTCGGAAAGTTCCCGCCGGGTCTTT
>Ga0335085_10013201_pt1 | contig 12116 bp, 12 predicted proteins | sample Lox_Sample_45_FD_206712 | JGI IMG/M metagenome (GOLD analysis project Ga0335085, IMG submission 206712) | Soil microbial communities from Loxahatchee National Wildlife Refuge, Florida, United States - Lox_Sample_4.5 | ecosystem: Environmental > Terrestrial > Soil > Wetlands | place: USA...
GGTCTTCACTCCGCACGCGCATTTGTATCACGCGCTGCCGATGAAGAACGTGCTCGACCCTTCGCAGGTCGTGAACATGGAAGCGGGCAATGTACGGTTGGAGATTCCGCCGCGCTCTGCGGCGATCTTTGTGCCGGACGACACGCGAATACCGGGCTACAAGTTTTTCAAGCCGCGGAATCTCTCGGCTTGAGCGTGATCAACGCGACCGATCCGACGATAACCACTGCGGCGAGCATGGCGCGGATCGTCACAGGTTCGTCTGCCAGCCACCAGCCGAGCGCGAGGGCCACGACCGGGTTCACAAAGGCATAGGTCGAAGCGAGCGTCGACGATTTCCTCTGCAGCAACCACAGATAGGCGGTGTAACCGACCAACGAGTCCACCAACGTCAGGTAAAGCAGCGCCACCAAGGATCGCGTCGTGGCGTGCGCTACCGATTCTCTGGCAACGATTGCGCCGAGCGCGAGAAGGGCTCCGCCGGCGATGAACTGCAACCCGATCGACATTGGCATCGAGTCCGGCAATTTCGCCCGCCGCGCGTACGCCGAGCCAATTGCCCACGAGATCGCCGACGCCAGCAACAACCCGACGCCTCCAATGGGGACAGCCGCTTCGCCGAGATGGAGTTCTGGCGCAGCGAGCACCACTACACCTGCAAGGCCCATCAATAATCCGAACCACACTTTGCCGGTGGGTCGTAGACCGCCCCAGGCCCATTCGATCAGTGCCATCCACAAGGGAATTGTGCCCAGCATCAACGCCGTGATCCCGGAGGCGACGTGTTGCTCGGCCCAGACAAACGCGCTGACGCCGCCCACGAGCAGGATGCCGACGACCGATGACGCCCAAAACTCCCGGCGCGTTGACCACGGCACGCCGCGCAAACGCATCGCCGCGATGAAGATGACGCCGGGGATTAATGACCACAGCGCCGAAAGAATGAGCGGCGGAAACGATTCGAGTGCGATGGCCACGGCCAGATAGGTCGAGCCCCAAATGAAGTACACGGCGGCCAGTGCCGCGGCAACCCGGCCCCGCGACACGGCTGGCAATGTGGGTCTCGGTTCCAAAGGCAAGATGGTCGGGGCGGCCGGATTTGAACCGGCGACCCCCTGCGCCCAAGGCAGGTGCGCTAATCCAGGCTGCGCTACGCCCCGACAGTCGATTGCTACAATTACTTCCGAAGCTGCACTTTGACAACAGTTCGTTTGCCGATGCGAATTATCTGGCCGTCTTTTAACTCAACCCTTGACAGCGGATCAGTCAGTTTTTGTCCATCGAGTTGAACGCCACCCTGCTGTATGAGACGGCGAACCTCGCTCCGACTTGGTATCTTGGCTTCGCTTGCCTTGTTCACCGCATCTACCAAATCCACCAAACCCATCTCACCTGGTGAAGCGATGAACGTCAAGGCGACCGAGTAATCTTTCTTCGAGAAGTGCATTTCGAAATCGTTGCGCGCGCGGTCAGCAGCTTCGCGGCCGTGGTATTGTTCGACGAGCGCCTTGGCAAGCGACTTCTTGGCCTCCATCGGATGACCTTCGGGCTTCCGGCCGAGTAAAACCGTGTACCAGCGCGCCATTAACTCGTCACTGATCGACATTGTCTTGCCGAACATGTCCTTGGGGCTGTCGTTGAGTCCGATGTAGTTGCCTTTGCTTTTGGACATCTTCTCGACGCCATCGAGCCCTTCAAGAATCGGGAGAATCATCACGACTTGCGGCTCTTGTCCCGCATCTCGCTGCAGATCGCGGCCAACGAGATTGTTGAACGTCTGGTCCGTGCCGCCGAGTTCGACGTCGGCCTTGATCATCACCGAATCATAGCCTTGCATGAGCGGGTAAAGGAATTCGTGGACGCTGATTGGCTCGCCGGCCTTGTGGCGTATTTCAAACGTGTCGCGTTCCATCATCCGCGCCACGGTCATCTTACTGGCGAGTCGAATCACGTCGGCCAGATGCATTCCCGCCAGCCACTCGCTGTTGCGGCGGATTTCCAGCTTGTCGGGCGCGGTGTCGAGTATCTTGCCGGCTTGTTCGAAGTAAGTCTTGGCGTTCTTCGCGATCTCGGCTTCGGTGAGCATCGGTCGCGTCTTGTTCTGACCCGTTGGGTCTCCGATGAGCGCGGTGTAATCGCCAATGATGAGCACGGCTTTGTGGCCGGAGTCTTGAAACTGGCGGAGCTTGCGCAACACGACGCTGTGGCCGAGATGCAGATCAGGCGCGGTAGGGTCGCAACCGAGTTTGACGCGGAGCGGGCGCTGCCGTGCCAGCTTGTTCTTCAATTCGTCGCGGGTGACGAGCGTCTCGACGCCTTGTTCGAGCAGTTTCAGTTGTTCGTCGGCGGGTTTCATCGACAGGCAAGTTGTATCCGCGGGAAGGGGAGGGGGCAAGGAAGGAATCGACTAGGAACCGCGGATTCACGCGAAAGAATGCAAATGGCGGAATCCATAGAAGTCGCGCCCTTTATGGGTATGTTGTCCCAGCCGGAAACCGAGTCAAACGAGACGATGTTGTTGGATGCAGCAACCCTGCAACGGCAATTCCGGTCTTTCCGAGATGTTCGGTTTTGAGGTTGTTTTCGGGCGGCGCAGGCTATATACAAGAACTGCACAGGCGAGCGTGGTTATGAGTAGGATTTTGGAGTTGTGTCCTTTGCCGGAAAGGATTGTCGATCCGGCGATACTTGTTGCCTTGGTTGCTTTCATCAACAGTGGATCATTATCCGCCGCGCCTGTTCCCGCGTTGACCTTTGATCAGACGAGCGGAGGTTCGGGTCTCAACCAAGGACAGAATGTGGGCTGGAGATTTGATGTTCTGTCACCGGTATACGTGACTGGCTTAGGCTGGTATGATCAGAACCACGATGGCTTGGGGATCTCTCACGAGGTTGGAATCTGGGATGCCAACGGAACTCTTCTAACTTCCGTCACGGTCCCATCTGGCACTGTGGCGAGGCTCAATGTCCAGTATCGCATGGCTGATATCAGTCCGCTTCTGCTTTCGGTGGGAATGGGATATGTAGTGGGCGGTCTGAATTCCGACCAGAGCGGCGACGAACTGGCGGCCAGGGCGTTCACGATTGATTCACGGCTTGCCTTCAATCACGCGACGTATAGCGGCCTTTCATCGACGTTTGGCGAACCGACGTTAAATTCGATTGGGTTCGCCGGATTCTTCGGGCCGATGTTTGAAATCGATTCCGTTCCCGAGCCCAGCACTTTCGCACTCGTCGGATTCTTCGGAATAGTCCTGGTCTTCACGCGCCGCCTCAACTCCAAATCCTGACGCCGATAACTGCTCGGGGTTTTTCTTCCTGCTATTCGAGCTAGTCGTCCATCGCAAAAAAGAGGACGGCCAAAGTCGGCCGCCCTCCCAGTGAAGGAAGATCGCCTTACTGGTTTTTCTCTTCCTCGGCTTGTTCGAAGGCGTGTTCGAGGTCGACGATGGCCTCACCGGGTTTGAGCGCGTCCTCGAACATCTGTTTCTCGTGTTCGAGTTGGTCCATCGAGTAGTTCGCGGCCTTGATGCTGAGCCCGATGCGCCGTTCTTGGGGATCGATCTTGATGACCCGCGCGGTGACTTCGTCGCCAACCTTTAGAGCGTCTTTGATCTTGTCGATGTGCTCTTCGCGGATTTGCGAGATGTGGACGAGCCCCTCGAGTTTGTCTGAAAGCTCGACGAACGCCCCGAACGACGCCAACTTGACCACCTTGCCCTTGACGAGGTCGCCCATGCGATAATGTTGGTCAATCGTCTTCCACGGATCCTGTTCCACTTGTTTCATCCCGAGCGAAATGCGCTGGTTGGCGGCGTCGACTTCCAGCACGACCACATCAACCTGCTGGCCCTTCTTGAGAATCTCAGAGGGATTGGTCACCTTGCGGGTCCAAGACATGTCGGACACGTGGATCATTCCGTCGATGCCTTCCTCGATTTCGACGAACGCGCCGAAATTGGTGAGGTTACGAACCTTGCCGCTGAGCTTCGTACCCGGCGGGTATTTCTTGGGCACGTGTGACCACGGATTGGCTTCGAGTTGGCGGATGCCGAGGGAAATCTTCTGTTCGTCGCGTTTGATCTCAAGTACCACTGCGTCGATCTCTTCGCCGGCCTTGAGCACATCGGTGGCGCGTGCAATGCGTTTGGTCCACGACAACTCACTGACATGCACCATGCCTTCGATACCGTCCTCGATCTGTACAAAGGCGCCGTAGGGCATGACGCTGACCACTTTGCCGCGCACTTTGCTGCCCACGGGATACTTGACGGCGATGTCGTCCCACGGATTGCGGTTCTTCTGCTTGAGGCCGAGGGAGACACGTTCTTTCTCGCGATCGACTTCGAGGATCATTACTTCAATTTTATCACCGACCTTGACCAATTCGCTCGGATGACTGATGCGACCCCAACTCATGTCGGTGATGTGCAGCAGGCCGTCCAGGCCGTCGAGGTCGATGAACGCACCGAAATCGGTGAGGTTCTTGACGTAGCCCGTCCGCGTTTCGCCAACGCGCATGTCGCTCAGCAACGTGCGCCGTTTGTCCTCGCGCTCCTGTTCAATCAACTCGCGGCGCGACAGAACAATGTTTTTGCGTTCCTGGTTGATCTTGACGACTTTGAACTTGAAGGTTTTGCCGATGAATTCATCGAGGTTGCGGGGCGGTATGACGTCAATTTGCGACGCGGGCAGGAAAGCCTCGACACCGATATTGACCGTGAGACCACCTTTGACTTTGCTCTTGATCTTGCCTTCGATGGTGCCGCCTTCGCTGCAAATGCTGCAGATGCGGTCCCAGTTTTTCTTCTGCTCGGCCTTGCCGTGCGAGAGCACAACCATACCATCTTCGTCCTCAATCTTTTCGAGGAGCACTTCCACCTCGTCGCCGACTTTCAGCGAGTCGGGGTCGAGAAACTCGCTTTTAGGGATGACCCCTTCCGACTTGTAGCCGATGTCCACCAGCACCTCGCCGGAGCGGACCTCGATAATCTTTCCTTGCACCACCATTCCTTCGGTGAAGTTTTTCACCTCGGAAAAGAGCTTTTCCATCGGGTTTGCCATTCGCGTGATTCTTTCTCCTGCCTTTAGGCTGGCTCGATACGCCGTGTGCTCTAAAAAAGGCGACGAACTATAGGGGAAGCGCCCGGACGTAGCAAGGGCAATTTTAGCCCCGCTGCGGCGGTTCGAGAGCTGCAATCCGCCGCATAATCTCCCGCGCAATCTCCAAATACAGAGCCTTCAGCGGGTCGCCCCGCATTTTCTCGAAGTCCGCCGGCAGCGGGTACGCAAACAGTTCACCGAACACGACCGTCACCTGCGCCGGACGTGGGAGCGACTTTCCCCGTGGCAAGGCGCGTTCCGTCCCGAAAATCCGCATGGGCAGAATCGGGACCCGCGCGTGCGCCACAACCATGCCGATTCCCGCGCGGGCATCCTGCAGCTTGCCGTCCCGGCTGCGCGTGCCCTCTGGGAGCATCAAGACCGCTTTGCCCTCACCGAGTAACCGCAACACGGTACGCATCGCGCCGATGTCGCCCCGCTCGCGATTGATCGGCACGCAATTCCAGCTTCGTAGGATTGCGCCCGCAATCGGATTGCGGAACAAAGTGTCGCGTGCCATGAAAAACGCTTCGCGTTCGCAGGACAACCCGAAGAACGGCGGATCGAGAAAGCTGATATGGTTGCCCGCCAAAATGAGCCCGCCATCGACCGGGAGGTTTTTCGCCCCGTAAATCCGGCCACGGTGATAGAGCCGGAAATAGACGCGATACAGAAACCGACAAAAGCGATACCACGGGCGCATCAGAGAAAATCCGAAACTCGAATCTCGAAATTCGGAGCAAGAGCGAAACTCGAATTTCTGAATTGCCTCATTCGGGTCTGTTTCGGATCGCAGCTTTCTAGATTCGAGTTTCCGGTGTGGTGCGGCCACGGCGAAACCCTTGTTGCCGCATGTGATCAACGACGATCTTGGCGGTTTCCTGCACGGTCATCTTGGAATTCTCGATGACCGTCGCCCCGAGTGCGATCTGCAACGGCGCGGTGGCGCGGCTGGAATCCTTGGTGTCGCGCATCTGGATGTTCTGGGCCACGCCTTCCCTGCTGGCTTCGATCTGCATCGCCTCGAAATCACGCTTGCGACGCAGCGTGCGAACTTCGGGGTCGGCGTCGAGGTAGTACTTGTACGGCGTGTCGGGAAACACCACCGAGCCGATGTCGCGACCTTCCATCACCAGGTCGCCAAACTTCGTCATCGAGCGCTGATGCTGCACCAATATCTGGCGCACCTCGGGAATCGCGGCGATGGTGGAAACCTTCTCCGCCACCCGCGGCTCGCGGATTTTCTCTCCGGGATCAACGCCATCAATGATGATGCGCGCGCTCTTGTCCACCATTCTGAAATCGATCTTGATCGTGTACATCATGCCGATGACCGCCGCGGTATTATCCACGTCGATGCCCATCTCCAGCGCCTTCCACGTGACCGCCCGATACATCGCGCCCGAATCGACGTAGTTGTAGCCAAGCATCTTCGCCACCGCGCGTGACACCGTGCTCTTGCCGCTAGCCGCGGGCCCGTCCACTGCCACGACTGTTACCGGTTCGTTCACGCGCGCAATTGCTCCAGCTTCTGGGAAAAGTTCGAGAACATCTCGCTCACACGCTCCCGGTTTTTAAACCGAATGCCCGGAACTTTCAATCCCGACGACGAGAAGCACATCACCATCCCATGATCGGTGTCCGTCTCAGCTTCCGCGCCAAGCAGTTGTGCCGACTCTGCGGGCGACACTGCGAAACAATCCTCGTGCTCTTGCGCCTCAAAGACGGCCAGCGACGGCACGCGGTTGGTGGCGCTGATCGACCTCGGCACCGTGACCTTGCAGTTCGGCGGCTTCGCCGGCGGAATGATCTCGAGAATGTCGGGAAGCGCTGTCACTTCGGCGGCTCAGTTTCGTGCTTCATCTTGCGAAGTTGCTCGATCGCCATGGCGATTTTATCGTTGTTCGGATCTAGCTTCTGTAGTTTCTGCAGCAGGGCAATGGCATCGTCGGCGCGTCCCATTTCCATGTACAATTGCGCGAGACGGAAGTTAGCTTCAGGACTGGCTGGGCAGAGCGTGATCGCCTGTTTGAACGCGGCTTCGGCCACGTCCCGCAAACTCCGGTACGCGTACAACCCGCCAATCGCAGAGCGCATCTTCGAGTACGTCTTGCGAGCGCCTTCGTTGGCGACAAACTTTGGATCGGCCAACAATTCTTTGCTCAACTTTTCCCAGAATTCCCGGTCGCGCTCGATGACGTCGGGTTCAAGTTTCTCCAGCTTTTCGTTGTTCAACTTCAAAATCAAACCGTGCGGCTCCATGTACGGGAACATCCACGGGATAACGTAGCTTTCCTCGATGTAGAACTCGTGTTGGGCCTTGTTGTTCTCGAAGATCATCTTCGTCAGCTTGTCGATGACCGCCATGATGCCGCTCAACGTCTTCGCGTCCTCGGTGTCGCGCTGGAAGGCTTGCTGAACGTCCTTCTCGCTGGGAACCCACATGCGGTTGCCATACAACAGCCGCAGGTATTCTGTGTAGCGGCTGTCCACCCCGAGGAGATTCTGTGTGACAATGAAAATGTCGGGCGATTTTGCTACATCCCGAACTGCTGTGATCACAAATCGTCCGGGATCTGTGCCGCCGAAGTAGATACTGCCCGGGGGAATCGAGCGAAGTATCCCATCGGCGAACTCCTGCAACAGCGCTGCGTCCCATTCGTTGAACTCGTTGTATGCCCAGTAAGTCTCGTGGATCGGCTCGTACAAAACGTTATTCAACCCCGGCAATGGTCCGTTCGTGCCGGGTTCGGGCCGAATTAGTTCAAAGCAATTCGACACGGCAATCCAATCGCCTGCTTCCGCGGCTTTGAAGAACTCGCGAGCCTCCGCTGGCACGTCCAGATGAAGCTTCGCCGCAAGCTCCTCGGTCTGCGTGTGCTTTTGCCTGGCAAACTCCTTCAGTCGCGGGTCAACTTCCCTGTCGGCGCTTGTGTCAGTCGCGATGCCCGATACAAGCAATACGCCAGCTAGCAAACTTATCTTTTTCGTAACTTCCTCCTCACGTCCGAAACCTCAGTTCATCGCGGAAATGTTTCGCGCGCTTGAGCATCGTGCGCAACTCGACGGCGTCGGCGTTTTCCAGCGCGGCGCGCATCTTGCCGAGTTCGTCGACCAACTGGTCGAGCGCGCGCCGGATTTCCTGTTGGTTCTCAATGCAAATCTCCGTCCACATCTCGGGCGGGCCGCTCGCGATGCGCGTGAAATCCTTGAAGCCGGGGCCGACGAAGTTCAGCGGATGCGCGCCATCATTGCACACGATGTTGACGACGGCTGCGGCGACGACGTGAGGCAGGTGACTGATGCGCGCGACGATCTCGTCATGCTGTTGCGGCGTGAGCGTGCGCACTGCGCAGCCGAGCGATTTCCAGAAATCGTGGACGAGTTGCACGGCGGCTTTGTCAGTGTCCTCGGCTGGCGTGACGATGCAGACCGCGCCCTCGAACAACTCGCGCCGCGCGGCTTCGATACCCGCTTGCTCCGAACCGGCCATCGGATGCGAACCGACGAAGCGCGGTAACAGGTTACTGAGTGCAGTCACAACTGGATACTTCACACTGCCAACATCGGTGACGACGCAACCATCGGGCAATGCCGGTTTGATCTGCTCGACCAGCGTCCGCATCACGCCGATGGGCGTCGCGAGCACGACGAGGTCTGCGTCCGTGACCGCGCGTTTGAGGTTGGTGGTTGCTTCGTCTGCCGCGCCGAGTTTGTAGGCTTCGTCGGCGGCTTCGAGTCGGCGCGCCCAGACGACGACGCGCGCGGCGACTTTGCGGTGGCGCGCCGCCATGCCGATCGAGCCGCCAAGAAGTCCGGGACCGAGGATGATGAGTTTGCGCAACGCCATGAAAGTTTTGTAACAGCAAACAATTGGTTTGGCAATCACGCGCGCCGCGGCTAGAGTGCAACCCGTTGTAGGCCCGCTGACCTCTGCGGGCGCCACGTGAGGTCACGTGGCCTACAACACCAAGGAGGAAGATGACCCGGTCGCGCATCGTCGTTGTTTTCGTTCTCGCGTTGGGCATTTCGTGTGCCCAGCCGCGACCGCGACCTTCTTCGCCTCCGCCTCCGCCGGTTCCCGCTCCCGTACCAAAACCCGTGACGGAGTTGCGCGGCGTGTGGGTGAGCGATTCGACTCGGTTGGATTGGAACGAAGCGACCGCGCGACTGCAGCGCGCAGGCTTCAACACGATGTACGTGAATCTCGCGTCAGCGGGTGCGGCGTTTTATCCGCGCAGCAAGGTGTTGTCGAGTCTCGTGGATGGCGGCACTGACGAAGTCGCACGCGGTATCGAGTTGGCGCATCGGCGCGGCATCGCGGTGCACGCGAAGCTGATCACGTTCTTCATGTTCAAATCGCCGCCCGAGTTTCAGCGGCGAATGATTCGAGCTGACCGCGTGATGCGTGGGCCTGACGGGAAACCGGCGTTGCAGACGACCTACACGTGGTTGTGTCCGACGCAGCTTGCGAATCGCGAGCAACTCGCGGCGGAAGTGACGGAGATTCTGTCGCGCTATCACGTGGATGGGTTGCAGTTCGACTACATCCGTTTCTACGAAGAGCCGACGTGTTACTGCGATCATTGTCGCGCCGAGTTCGAGCGTTCGCTCGGCAGACGGGTGCGGCGTTGGCCGAACGACGTGATGGGCGGCGCGTACACAGATCAGTTCTACGAATGGCGTCGGCAGGTGATCAACGAACGTGTGAACGAACTGACGAACCTCGCGCGGCGGTTGCGACCGGGCATCGTGGTGTCGGCGGCGGTGTTTCCTGATCTGGAGCGCGGTCGACATGATCGAGCGCAGGATTGGGCGCTGTGGTTGCAGCGTGGCTGGATGGATTACGTGTGCACGATGACGTATCGCCCCGACGTTCGCGAATTTGCGGAACTGGTGCGCAAACAGCAGGCGTGGGCGGGTAGCCGCGCGAAGATCGTTCCCGGCATCGGAAGCTGGAAGTTCGAGCGCATGAACGATCTGTGGACGGAGATCGATGCGACGCGACAACTCGGCGCTCCGGGCTTTGTGCTGTTTTCGTACGATGATGCAGAGGCGCGGGATTTTCTACCGAATCTGACGACTGCGCGCTGAGAGTTTTCGCGCTTCTTGGATTGATTTCTGCGAGGCTTTTTCGTTACACTTCTGCCCGCTGGGCTAGGTGGATGCGACTCTGCAAAAGAGGGCATCGAAGATGAATAAACATCATTTCGCACGACCTCGCGTCAGTGGCTTCACTCTCACTGAACTGCTCGTTGTTATTTCTCTGGCGGCGCTTCTAGGTGCGATGGTGTTGCCTTCCTTGAACACAGCCAGTGATACGGCAAAGGCGGCCGTGTGCCTCGGCAACATGCACGAATGGGGTATGGCCATGGGCATGTACTGCGAAGACTGGAACGAATACTTCCCTCGAGAAGGCACCGTTGGTACACCCATTGACACCGCAGGCAACCTTGCCGCTTGGTACAACGTCTGTCCGCGCTACATCAATCAGCCACGCCTAGTCGATCTGTATAATGCCGGCATGCCTCCAACACCACGCACGAAGAGTGTCTGGAGTTGCCCCGCGGCGACGAGCACAGTTACTACGGCGCAAATTATTATTGGCAATCCGTATTTCATGTACGCTTTTAATGCACGTATGGATCCGAACGGGCCAACTCAATTTCAACGCTCCCAGATGACATCGCCAGCCAACACCATACTCCTCTGTGAGGCTGACGGCGCCGGAAGTACAGTTGGGGCCGCGTTGACAGTCGCGCGGCATTTTGGCGGCGCGCATTTCGTTCTCGGTGATGGCCATGCTGAATGGATCAAGTATGACGATTATTGCCGGTCGTGCCCATCGAACCAATGTGCAGACACTGACTCAAGTGCGCTTTGCGACTGGGCGAAGGGGATCAAGTACCACTGGTTTCCATTTAAGGGGGCGTCGACTTAAGGAAACCCTAACGGATGAAGCACAGACCTTACTATCAGCAATTACTGGTGCTGCCAGACCGTGATGGCTTCACGTTCACTGAATTGCTGGTTATCGTTACTCTTGGGGCTCTTCTAGGTGCGGTGGTGCCACCTTCATTGAATACGGCGAGCGACACGATGAAGGCCGCAGTGTGTGTTGGCAACATGCACGAATGGGGATTGGCCGTGAACATGTACTCTGAAGACTGGAATGGTTTTTTCCCCTACGAGGCGAACTTCAATACGCCAATAGACAGCGGACCCAGTCCTCCCTTTCCTGGGAATTTGAAGGCTTGGTACAACCTCCTGCCAGGTTATCTGAATCAACCATCGCTCGTAGATCTCTATTATGCCGGCAAGCCGCCAAGAGCGGGCATGAAGAGCATCTGGACTTGCCCCAGCGCCACCAACACGACGGTGTCACCCACGTTGTCGACCCCGTATTTCATGTATGCGTTCAGTGCGCGCATGGATCCGAACAACAGATCTCCGTGCCCAGCCGGTACCACCGACGTCTCTGGCAGTGGCGACTGTCGGTTCCGGCGTTCACAAATGACGTCGCCGGCGAACACGATAGTTTTCTGTGAGGCTGACGGCGCAGGTGGCGCGGTCGGGGCTGTAACCACAGTCGCTCGTCACTTTGGTGGCGGACACTTCGTTCTCGGTGACGGTCATGTGGAATTGATCAAGTATGACGATTACTGCAGGTCGTGCCCAACGAACCTATGTCCAGACACTGACTCAACAGCTATTTGCGATTGGAAGGGCGGCATCAAATACCACTGGTTTCCATTTAGGAACGCACCGACATGAGGCCACGGCGCGTGAAGAATAGACCTAACTGCCGGCGATTCCAGTATGGGGTTGCTTTGGGGCTGTTAATCGGCACCGGCCTGGCAGCGTTGTCATCTGCCCAGACGAACGATTGGAACAGTCCGACACGTGGTTTCTGGGACGATTACACCAAGTGGTCGCTCGGTGTCGCGCCTTCGACGAATCAGTCGTTGATTTTGATCACCAACGCAACGACCAAGACGGTCACGATTGATGAG
>Ga0335085_10013204_pt1 | contig 12116 bp, 15 predicted proteins | sample Lox_Sample_45_FD_206712 | JGI IMG/M metagenome (GOLD analysis project Ga0335085, IMG submission 206712) | Soil microbial communities from Loxahatchee National Wildlife Refuge, Florida, United States - Lox_Sample_4.5 | ecosystem: Environmental > Terrestrial > Soil > Wetlands | place: USA...
TGAAAAGACCGACCGGCAAGGTGTTTTCCTTGCGACTGCCATCCGCCGTGTTGAGCCTGTACCGCAGCATCCAGACATCTCCGCTCTTGCGGGACACAATTCTGAGAGATCCTCTCTGATATGCCATAACGTCTCATTTCAGTGAGGAACGCCTAATGATTGGATGATACGCTCGTTCGCTTTCCGGCTGTCGTCGCTCTGATCCGACGCTTGGCCTGCCGATACAAGCGGCGAGTTCGGAAAGACGGAATACCCATGTTTTCCGCACCTCGCCTGTTCCGATCGCATAGGCACCGGAGATTCCGCGCCGCGCGAGTTCAATGAGAAACCGTCTACTGATTCCGACGAACTTGGCGGCTTCCTGAGCTGATACGAAGGGTTCGGGGACCATCACAATTCCTCCGGTCAGCGATTCATCGCTGATAGGGACACGTTCGCAAGCCCGTGTGCCTCCCGATGATTTTGTGTCACAGCATTTGCGGAGTCCAAGACTTTGAAGCAATAGAACTATTGCTTTTTTCTATTGCAGGCACACCGGGACCAATTCAGAGCGGGTACCTGAAGGTGCCCGATTGACAGTCTTGATTCATCCAAGGGACTCTAATTTCGTCGTCGATTTCCACAGGGGCCTGCGCGATGTGCTTCTGCCAAAACTATCAGCCCAGGAGATCAAACCTGTGTCGGACCTACTTGAATTCAGGCTGCTCAAATTCATTGTGGCGATCGCGGAAACGGCCAACTTTACGCGGGCTTCCGAGCGGTTATTCTTGGCCCAGCCAACACTCAGTCAGCAGATCATTGCGCTCGAAGAAGGGATCGGAGTTCAGATTTTTGTTCGACGACGGGAAGGCGTAAGTCTGACACCGGCTGGGCAGATGCTCTACGCTTATGCGCAGGAGGCGCTGGAACTTCGAGATGAAGTTGTAAGCGCAGCTCGCGCGATGGATCGAGGCGAGATACCCGTCCTGCGCGTAGGCCTTTCAAGCTTTATCAACCCGGATTCCGTGCAGTCATTGCGCCAAGCGTATACCCGTCTTTTCCCTGATAGTCCGATTCAAATGACGGGCGGTCATCCGGTGCAGCTGCTCGACAGGATGGAAGAAAGGTCCCTCGATGCGGCGATCCTGCCACTGCCCGTGTCCGGAGCGAATTGGGTTGTATCGCATGTCGCATCCGATCCTCTCGTAGTCTGCATGAGGGCGGACGATCCCTTGGCGTCAAGCCGGGAGGTGCAACCATCGGAACTGGCCGGTCGGCTGAAAGTGTTTCGCGACCCGGACACTCATCCTGCTGCACACCATCGCCTAATGGAAATGTTATTGGAAATCGGGATTCGGCCGGAAGCGTCGTGCCTGGCAGCGACGCCGGCAGACATTCAGATGATGGTGCAAAGCAGGTGTGGTCTTGCGCTCATCGATGAGAGAATCGCACTCGCATCCGACCTCACATGCAGGCCAATTGCGGGAGCACGGTGGACCTCCGACACAGCATTCGTACATCACAGGAGCGCAAATCACATCGCGCTCTCCATTCTCCTTCGCCACCTTCCCAAAGCTAAACAGACACAGACTCGTAGGATGCCAGGTCAGCAGCGGGCACTGAAACCGATTCAGCTAGAGCTGATGGCATAAAGTGCTCTTGGCCACCACTCCGCATATTGCCAGAACACGAGACCGCTTAAATGACGTTTAGTGCACCTTCCACAGATACTCGATGAAGTGGAATTAGCTGGCTCCCAGCGCACGAAATCGCCCAGGCGATTGTCTACCTAGAGCGAATCTTTAAGCGCCCGTCGGGCGGAAATCCTTTTGACAGCCAATGATGATCTGTCGTCATCCACGATTGCCCAAAACAATAGAACCATAGATAAGAAGTCTTGGACGGAATTTCTGCTTGGCATTAACTTCCGAGCATGACGGCGATGAACAATGCCGTTCGGAGGAGCAAATGCCCCAAATATCCCATTCCTTAACCCCGCTTGCAAAGAAACGGGAACGATTCATCTCTAAGCCCAACCCTTACCAACTCGCACGATTGTTTGCACCTTACCTATTTGCGATGGCATTTGCCACCGCAGCTCACGCGCAGGGAACGATGGACTTCTCGGGCGCACAAACACTGATGTCAACCTTCAAAACCTTCGCCATGTACGCAGGTGCGGTCATCTGTCTTGGCGGCCTGATCTTTGCCGGTATCCGCATGATGTCGGGACGATTTCAGGATGCTATCCCCGGACTCTTCGGCGCTCTGTTCGGCGCCGGTGTTCTCGGCTGGGGAGCCGGATGGATCGGCTCTTTGACCGGGCAGTCGATGTAGGAGGTGACATCGACATGGCTCGACGTGGAGAACCGTTACCGATCAATCAAGCGCTGAATCGTCCCCGAGCCAAACTCGGATTGGACCTCACAGCATGGATGGCGATCGTATTCGTCTGCGTAACGGTTTTCCTCGTCGGCTTCCGTCTTCTGGCAATGATGGCCTTTCCCACGCTTGCCTGTGGTGCGTGGCTCATCATTCGCAAACACCCGAAGATGTTCCAACTGTGGGGCCTGAGCCTCGGACAGCGGAGCTACTATGACCCGCGCAAATACTGAGCAGGCAAAATTCGTTCCATGGTTCGCAAAGGCTGGTGCCGCGTGCAGCATCGTTCCGATTGCACGCTTCGTCAGCGACCACATTTTCGCGCTCAAGGGCGGCGGCTACGGATGCCTGTTTGCGCTCTCCGGTATCGACGAGGAGGGCGTAACCGACCAGGAACTTGAATCGCATCTCCGCATGATCGAGGGCGCATTGCGCGGAATGCCTGAAGGGGCATGTCTCTACCAGTACACGCGCGTTTGCTCCGGCTTTGCATTACCGCGCCAGCAGAGCTATGCGAATCCCGTCACAGGGGTATTCGTGGAAGACCGCTTGCGCTTCCTTCGAGACGCCGCAGGCTTTCGCCGCATCGACCTTCACTGGTGCCTGACGCTGGAGCCGTCGAAGATAAAGGCGTTCGAGAAGAAGCCGCAGGAGAATGCAGCCGCGACCACACGGATGCTAGCCGAGTTGGAGAAGACGGCCACACTTCTCGCAGGCAATCTCGCCAGCACTATCGGCCTCCGGTTGCTCGACAGGCAGCGCACTTTTCGGTTTTTCAGCTACCTTTTCAACCTGGAAGGTTGGGCGGAACAAGGCCGGCTCCGGAGCGACACCGGCGTTGACCGTCAGATCGTGCAGTCTCCCGTGTCATGGGAGAGCGACCATCTGCGCATCGGCAGGCGATACGCGCAGATGTATTCCTTGAAGACAGCGCCGGAGGCATCGCGGCCTTGTTTGTTTTCCGGCTTGCTGGCGCTCGATTGCGACAGCATCCTTTGCTCGACATGGCGACCCAAGCCTACGGCTACGGCACGGCATGAGATCGACCAGCAGGAAAAGTTCATCAGTTTCTTCAAAGTCGGGGTGCTCTCGCGTGTGATGGCCGGTAAAGATACCGCCTCGCTCGATACCGGGGCTGGCGCGAAGGCTGCGAATGTAGCCGTTGACGACCTGAGCGAGGTCATCCGGTCTCTCGATAAGAAATCCCAGGGCGAATACTCCCTGCGCCTGCTCGTTGCCACTCGCAACGCGGCAGAGCTGCATTCCCTCGCTCCCGCTGTGCATCGCGTTTTCGTCGAGGCGCGCGCGCAGATCATGGAAGAGACTTTGGGTAATCTGTCAGCTTTCTACGCGATGTTCCCCGGCAATGGGAAGTTCAATGTCTTCCCGATGTGGCTGGGGGAAGACCACCACGCACGATTGTCCTCCATATTCGCTCCGCAACTCGGCCATCCGCAGTCTGAAGACCTCGACAGCGAGTATCTGAATGTCTTCGAGACGCGCACTCGGACGCCGTTCTTCCAGGATGTGTATGTGGATGGCGTGCGGGTCATGCTCATCCTCGGGCCAACCGGCTCCGGGAAATCCGTGCATGGGAACATGGCGATTGCCCATGAACAGAAGTACAACGGGTTTACCTACATATTCGATATTGGCGGCAGCTATGAGAGCGTCGTTGAGCTGTACGGCGGCCGCGTAGTTCGCATCGGCAAGGACGGCCCGCGTGTGAACCCGTTCACGCTGGAGCCGACTGAGAACAACATCCAATTTCTCTACAGCTTTATCAAGCTGTTGCTTACCAACGGTGGCGCAGAGTTGGAGCCGGAAGACGACGACGTGATCCACAAGGCCGTACAGGATATGTATCTGCTTGACCCATCGAATCGCCGCCTGTGCAATCTCTACCTTCCGAAGAAACTCGACCGCTATCTGTCGAAGTGGGTGGGGCGCGGCGTCTACAGCGCCATCTTTGACAACGTGGAGGACAGCCTTTCACTGTCCCGCATCCAGTGTTTCGACTTCCAGGGTGTGAACAATACCCAATACAGCGACCTCATTGAGCCGCTGATGGTGTGGCTGCTCCGCCGCATCAACGATGTGCTCCTCAATCCTGCCAATCTTGGCGTGCCCAAGCACATCCTCATCGAAGAAATCTTTTCTTCGATGAAGAACCGTCAGCTCCTTGAAGCGGCACTGGCGTCGATCAAGACCGTCCGCAAGAATCTCGGCGGCGTCACGATGATCGGCCAGTCAGCGGAAGACCTGGGCGCGAACGCTGACAGCATCGTGAACTCCTGCACCTCGTTCCTGTTCCTGCGGGATGCCACGTTCAACCGGAAGCGGTACGCCGAATTGTTCAAGATGAACGAGCAGCAGCTCGCTCTCTTTGAGAGCTTGCAGGACCGCGAGGGCCTATACATGCGTCGCGATGGACTCACCAAGGTTGTTCGGCTGAATCTCGACAGCCGCAGCTATGCGGCGTTTTCCACCAAGCCAAAAGACCGCGTTCGTCGTTCCAAGCTCATCGCCAAGTATGGCCTCACCGAGGGCATCACTCGCTTTGCCCAGGGTGAGACGGAGTAGTCATCCAGAAAGGACAACCCATGAAGCCACCCATCCCCATCGCCGTTGCTCTCCATCTCGCGCTGGCCTCCGTGTCGCTGCACGCGGGGGAGCCAGCCCATGCGCTTCAACCGAACGCGCCTCGTACCGTCGTGGTTTCCGAGGCCCAGACGCCGCCAATGATCCGAGCCGGCCTGTTGCAGTCCACCTTGATCGTTTTGCCTTCCGAGGAGAAGGTTGCAAACGTCTTTGCCGGTGACACGGTGGATTGGGTCTTCGATGGCGGCCACGTCGCTTCGCGCTTTATCAGCGTGAAGCCGAGGACGGCAGGCAGCACCACGGATATTCACATCGTCTCCGATCACGGCAACGAGTACACCCTTCAGTTACGCGAGATTTCCGGCGATGACGATGCGCACTACGACTCGAAGATATTGATCGAGCCAGGCGACAAAGCCGCTAAAGAAAAGCTGGTCGAGCTGCCTGTCTTCGTCCCTGCCGCCGAGCTGGACAGGGTGAAGCAGGAGGCGGCTGCAGCACAGGCGGCTCAAGCCGCCACACTGAAGGCCGAGCAGAGCAAAGAAGAGTCCTATCGCAGCCAGTACCCCGGCACGCTGCACTTTGACTACACCTGGGACAAATCCAAGGGCAAGGAGCTTGGCCTTCAGGAGATCTGGCGCGATGACAAGTTCACCTATCTGCGCGGGAAGTTTCAGGAGACGCCCGCGCTCTACGAGGTGAAGGACAAGAAGCCGTCGCTCATCGACTCCGATTTCAACGATGGCCTGTACACAGTGCCGAAGCAGTTGGACAACGGCTATCTGGAGATCGGCAAACAGAAGGTGGATTTTCACCGCACCGAGGAAGCGAGGTAGCCATGCCGGAACTCAACGAGAATACCCCTGCCACTGTGCCGGAGCAGCCGGAGTCCAAGCCTCCGCTGCGCAAGAGTATGCCGGTTGTTATCGCTTTGGTGGTCATTATCGCGCTGATCGGCATTGCGAACATTTCAAGTCTGCTGCATGGCAACAAGAGAAATGCTCCCGCCAGCGCGCTGCCGATGCGTCCCACGGCTCCGAACGCGCAGCAGGTATCGAGCTTCGAGTCGCAGCAGCAATTACAGGCGCAGCACGATGCGCAGGAGAGGCAGCACCAGCAGGAAATTGCCGCTGCCCTCGCACAACTCCAACAGGGGCAGGATACGCCGGGGCCGGAATCCGCCGGAGCGCCGCAGATGACCGCCGCACAGCGCTCGGCCATCTACGGCGACAGCCCTAACGCTCCGCACAATACTTCCGGGCTGTCCGAAGCGCAGGCTGAGGCGAAGCAGAAGCAACTGGCGATCGAAAAACAGAAACAGGATGCGCTCAACAGCGACACACTCGCAATTGACTTCGAGCGGCCAACTGCCGTGGAGCCGGCACCGGAGACAGCTTCTGCGAAGCCCTCTGCTGCGTCCGCCAAGGCTGACAGCAAGAACCCGATGGCAGCGTATGACTTCGATTCCTACGATGGTCGCCTCTATCGCGTATTTGAGGGCACTGTGCTGGAAGGTGTTGTCACCAATCATATCGACGGCGGTTTCAGCGGCCCGATTATGGTTTCGCTGACGACAGACCTCTACTCCCACGACCATCAACAGCTTTTACTCCCGCAGGGTACGCGGCTGCTCGGCGATGTGCAGTCTGTCGGCAATGCCCAGCAGCGGAAGATGTTTGTCACTTTCCACCGCGCCATCTGCCCGGATGGGTTCTCCATCGAATTTGCGAAATATATCGGCCTCGATCAGATCGGGACGACCGGCCTCGCCACGAAGGTAGATCACGGATACCTGATGGCATTCGCCGCCGCCGCCGCCATCGGCGGACTCGGCGGGCTTGCGCAGATCGGCAACAGCGGCACGGTACTCGATCCTTCGACACAGATTCGGAACGGCATTTCCGAACAATCCGCCGCCGAGGGAGAACAGGTTTTGAATCACTTTCTCAATCGGCTACCGATTATCACCCTCAAAGAAGGCTCTCGCGCCCGCGTGTATATCGGAACCGATTTGCTTATTCCTTCCTATGCAGAACATCGCGTCGATCCCACGTTGTAGCAGATGGAGGCTGGTAATGATGAATGCAGAGTATCAACACCTTCTCCGTAAAGCCCGCGATGCGAAGCGAGGCGGCCACAATGCCTGGGCCGTCCAGTCCACAGGCGAGAAGGTCGCCGTTGCGCTTGCGCTGAACCGTGCGGACTGGTTGGCGGAAGCAGACTACACGATTCCTGAAGCAATGGAGCGTAGCGGTTCGGAATGGGTGCTCATCATTCCATTGGTTGCGCGGCAACTCGCGGATGAGGGCTGAGATGACCATGCGCGCCAGAGTTTCCAAACGTCTTGCCGCTGCTTTGGAAGTGATTGCCATTTCCATCGTTATCGCGGCTTCGATGGCTACACCAGTCGGAAGGGATGCGCTTGCATGGGTCTACCTCCAATCCAGGCAGGCTGTTGGGCACTGCATTCACTTCCGGTTCTTTTCACTGGACAGGCTGGACCCGACCTGCCCGCAGTGCATGTAATCACCAACCGCAGGAGGCTTTATGAAACTCAACCCCAAAAACCGCAAGTGGCTCATCGGGGGAGCGGCACTGTTGCTCACCGCCACGCCGAGCTTCGCGTTGTTTGGCCTCGGGGACATCGTATTCGACCCCACCAGCTACGCGAGTCTCGTCCAGCAACTCACTACGTTGCAGATGCAGTACAACATGGTGAAGAACAACATCACTCACTTCAGTGCGAAGCAGCAGTGGCAGACGACGCTTCATGCGCTGGAGAACGTGAACGTCGCCAATATGTTCGGTGAGACAGCGGGCATGAGCATTGCCCTCTCGACAAACTCGCCCACGGCATCGAGCACGGCATGGAAGTCCTCATCGGTCACTATGAACGGCAACGCTTCCTCGTATCTCGCCGGCAGCTCGCTCGGCAGCGCCCGCACGTCGCAGCTCGCCATGATCGAGACTTCCGATGCGGTCTCGCCAGACTGCCTTACGGCTGTCGGCCAGTACCGCAATGCCCGCTCCACAAACAACTCAGCCAACAATTCACTTGTGTCCTCGCAGTTCGACGAAAGCGACGGCACCAATACAGAAGTTGAACAACTGAATCTGCTCAACGCCGCGGAGGCGCAGAAGATGGCCGAGATGCAGTCCCAGGGAGCCTTGCAGACCTGCCTTGCTTCGCAGATGACGATTGCCAACATGGAGCGCCGGAACGCTGCCGTCGAAGACCTCAATACCGCGGTCTTCATGCAGCAGCAGCGATCGGCTAATGACACCAGCGCGGCCAACGAAGGCAGCACCTGGGCGACCTACCTCCCATAACGGAGCGCGTGATGTTGAAAGCGATCAACACGAAGATCCTGCTCGCCATCCTTGCGGCTCTTACCGCAATCGGTGGCGCGCTCACCTACCAGCGGCACGAAGCGGCGAAAGCTGCCGCTGCAGCCGCCAAAGCTGCTGCCATTCTCCAGCAACAGCAGAGGGAGGCTGAGGAACGGAAGGCGGAAGACGAGGCATTCCGCCAGCGGGTCGAGCAGGACAAAAAGAGGCACAACTCCGCGGCCGCCCATGAGGGCAAGACGTGGAAGTCTTACATTCCCTAACCCCTCCAGAGAGGTGCAGCATGGTATCCGTCGCTTTACTGGCCCAGGCACTCCCCAGCGCGAGTTCCGGTGTGGACTGGCTCTACCAGTTCACAAACAATCTGACGAACCTTACGACGCAGAATGGCGGGGCGCTCACGCAGTTTGGGCTGACGGAGCTGGCATGCATCTCTCTCTTTACCCTCATCAGCCTGGTCGTCAACTGGAACACCCAGAGCATGACGTTTCGCTTTCACGCGCAGCCCGTCCATGCTGGCGACCTGGTGAACTTTCTGCTTCGTCTTATCATCTGCTGCCTGCTTGAGACCTACTGGGTGAATCCGTTTCCCGGCGCGAGCTTCGGCATCAATCACTTCTTTTCCTACATCGCGCAGGCGATGGTTGCCGCGTTCGATCAGAACTCGCTCGACAACCTGCTTCAGCTCTTGAAGACCGCCGGCGACAATACCGCGATGCCATCCCTGATGGCCCCGGTTCAGATTCTCTGCTATTTCGTTGTGCAGGGGTTACTCGGCATCGCGTCTGCGATTCTCTTCGTTATCAATTGCAGCGCCTTCATTCTCTATGGCGTGACCGCGTTGTTCGGTCCCATCTTCGTTCCGTTGCTGATGACCAAGACGTTCCGCGCGAAGTTCTTTCACTTCCTCGATGTGCTCATCAGCTTTGCGATGATTCGCGCTGTCGCTGCCGCCTTTATCTTCGTGTGGGGCGGTTTTATGAACGCCTTTATCCAGCAGACCTTCAACGGAAATTACTCGATAGAAATGTGGCTTGCGAACCTTATTCCGTGCATCATGGTGTTTGTGGCGTTCATTGTGAACATGCTCTTTATTCCGAGCATGACACAGGCGATATTTGGTGGCGCTGCGGGCATGGCAGGAAACATGGGGAACGCGGTAAGTAACGTTCTATCGACACTCTTTATCGCTGGAGGTGCATAGCGATGTTCAAGTACCAGATTCACGCGCTTGCGATGCGAAAGCTGGGTCTTGGCAGACCGCTGCGCCGCCTGGTGTTGGTAGTCCTTCTCGGTTGTATTGTCGCCGGGATCATTTACTTCGCCGTCGTTTTCCATGCCATTGAGCAAAGGAGTAATGCTCTCCATGACCACACTCACAGTACCCAATGAATCTACTCTTTCTCCGAAGCAGGCTCTACTCACGGATCAGATCGGTAACGAAGTTTACGCTTCACACTACTCTGAGCGCCGAGCCTATCGCCTCATCCTCACCTGTGGGACCGTACTGTTCTGTGGCTCCATGTGGTTGAACTGGTCGCTGGCGCATCGCCCGATCGCCAACCGCTATATCCGCATCGACGAGATGGGCCGCGCTCAGGCTATCCAATACAGCGACTTGAACTACACACCTCGCGAGGGTGAGGTGCGGACGTATCTGGTGGATTGGGCCAACTATCGCTACACCATTAGCCGCGACACCATCGCCAAGAAGTATCCCCTCAACTACTATTTTCTGTCCGGAAACCTGGCCTCGCAGCTGATGGGCGAAGACAATCAAAACCATCTCGTTTCGCAGGTGGTCGGCGGCCAGATCGAACAGAGCGATGTGGAAGTGAAGAACGTCACTATCACCTCGATGTCGCAGGAGACAATACAGGGCGCAGTCATCGCACGCGGCACGGCTTTACTGGCTCTGGATAAGCTCTATAGCCCAAGCCACTCCCATGAGCCTCGCACGGAGCACTGGCTCATGTCTGTGACCTACTATCTCAATCCGAAGCAGGTCAGCGACCAGGCGAAGATTTACCCGCAATATGAGTTCATCAATCCGCTCGGTCTGACGATTACGGAGTTCCATGAAAACCGCGTCTCCGTCGATCCCATTGCGCCCGGTACTGCGGCGACAACTACAGATGGAGCAGTCCGGTGAGTTTCGAGCTGATACTTCCGTTCTTCCCCGAGGAACTGCGCGCGCTTTTACTCGATCCGTCGATTTCGGATTTGATGATTAACGGAACGACGGGAGTATTTGCAGATCGTGGCGGCGTGGTCGCGCCGATTCCACTCTCTGCGCCGTACACCAATGACCGGCTGCAGGCAGCCATTGAGCGGGTCGCACGCATCCTCGGACAAGACCTCACGAGTCAGAATCCCATCCTCAATACGCGCTTGCCGGACGGCTCGCGCGTGGCCGTCGTTGGCTCGCCGTCGTCGATCAACGGGCCGACACTAACTGTGCGCAAATTCAACCGCTGGTATACGAGCGATGAGCTGGTTGCCGCAGGGAGCTTCCCGTCGCTGATTCGGGACGATGTTGTGAACCTGATTCTGAAGCGCAAGAACGGCATCATCAGTGGCGGGACAGGCTCGGGAAAGTCCACGTTGATGAAAGCCTTACTCGACCATGTTCCGTTGGAAGAACGGCTCGTCGTCATCGAGCAGCCCGCCGAGTTGAAGATCGCCCATCCCAATGCCGTTCGGTGGGAAGCTGTTGCCGCCATCCCTGGCCAGGTTGCCGTTACGCCAAGCCAGCTTGTCGCGGCGGCTTTGCGCCACCGTCCCGATCGCATCATCATGGGCGAAATCCGTGACGAATGCGGGTACGACCTGCTGCAAGCCATGAACACCGGGCATGGCGGAACCCTCTCGACATTGCACGCCGATTCCGCGCTGGATGCACTGGATCGGCTGGCCGACATGGCCCTAAGTGCGAGAACCAATTTGGACCAAGGCTTTGTCCGGTCGCAGACCGGCAAAGCCGTGGACTTCGTGTTGCATTGTGAGCGCGATACCAGGGGCCGCCGAAGAATCCGGGAGCTGATTTCCGTCTCCGGGTACAGTCATGCGGAGCAGTCATTCGTTACCGAGGAGGTCTATCGTGCCTCCGACGCTTGATCGAAGCGCGTCCAGCTAAAGAATCCCAAACCGAATCGAGGTCACTCCGATGGTCTTCCATGCGGCTCTACGAGCTGCACAGCCCAACTCGTCTCTGAAAGCGCCCATCATGGCGTACCGAGCTTGCAACACGCAGGTATGTGGAAGCCATTCCGTGTGCGCGAAGCCGTCTTCTCTGGACTCGATTGCAGCAATGAGTAAGACAGCGGTTGGTGACGCTTTCCGTCGCAGGAATTGTTGGGGTGGCTTTGGTGCATATAGGCGCCTTCCGTTCGTATCCCGTCCTCTGCGTCGGGGTCACGCTTCGGGCCTGTCCTGCGCCCGGCGGCAGGCTCGCTCTTCTGCTTCCGCTAACCACCCCACCGTGCAAAGGACGCACGTTGGGGACCCCGGATATACGCGGCCCTCCGGGTTACGGTTTCCGTCTGCGACGGACCCTCCGTAAATGCAGGGCTTCGGCCTTGGGAGCAGGGGCCACTTGCTCGCTTCGCGAAGGGTGACCCGAGCAGCTTACGGGAAATTCAACGAAACGGAGATCACCACCATGTACCAGAACAAAGTCACCCTCATCGGATTCCTCGGCAGCGACGCAGAAGTTCGCACCAACAACGACCGCAGCCTCACCACTCTCTCGCTGGCAACCAAGTCCTCCTACAAGAAGGACGGCAAGTACATCGAGCACACGGAAT
>Ga0335085_10013205_pt1 | contig 12116 bp, 10 predicted proteins | sample Lox_Sample_45_FD_206712 | JGI IMG/M metagenome (GOLD analysis project Ga0335085, IMG submission 206712) | Soil microbial communities from Loxahatchee National Wildlife Refuge, Florida, United States - Lox_Sample_4.5 | ecosystem: Environmental > Terrestrial > Soil > Wetlands | place: USA...
TGAACATCGCGACGTGGAACATCTGCGAGTTCGGCAAGAAGCCCCGCAGCGAGGCGGCGATTCATTACGTCGGGGAGATTCTAGGACAGTTTGATCTGATCGGCGTCGTAGAGTTGCGCGATGATCTCACCGACCTTGGGCGGGCGCTGAAGATTCTCGGCCCGTACTGGCGTGCTGTGTACTCCGACATGATTCCCGATCCGGGCGGCAATCGGGAACGCGTCGCCTACCTCTACGACAAACGCGCCGTCGTGTTCAACGGGCTCGCCGCAGAGGCGCAACCGCCGCGCACGAAGAAGGGCACGGAGTATTTCGCCAACATCTCGTGGTGGCGCAGTCCGTACCTTGCCAGTTTTCGTGCCGGCAATTTTGATTTCGTTGTGTTCACCACGCACGTGCGCTGGGGCGACAGCGACAAGGCGCGTATCGCCGAACTGGAAAGCATCGCCGATTGGATCGAGGAGCGCCGGCAGGAGAAGACTGTCGAGGACAAAGACCTCATTGTCATGGGCGACTTCAACATCCCGGCGCGCGACGACGCGTTTTTCAAGGCGATCACCAAGCACGGCTTGCAGATCCCGAAAGCCTTGCTCGGCCTCGACCATGGCAGCAATCTGGAAAAAGACAAACGCTACGACCAGATTCTTCACTACCCGACCTACGATAACTTCACAAATACGGGTGGCGTTCTCGATTTCTTCGTGGACGACGCTCACATCAAGGAGCTTTTCCCCGGCAAAATGACGCACGAAGACTTTACGTTCCAGCTCTCCGATCACCTGCCGCAGTGGACGCAAATCAACATCGACATCGATGGACAGAAACTCGAACAAATCGTGCAGGGCTGAGACTTATGAGAATCGAACACGTCGCCTTCAACGTTCCCGAACCAATTGAGATGGCTGCGTGGTACGAACATCACCTGGGGATGCGTACAGTGCGAAGTTTCGGGCCGCCCACCCACACGCGTTTTGTGGCGGACGCCGCCGGTCAGACCATCATCGAAATCTACAACAACCCCATAGCGCCTGTGCCGGACTACCGGGGCACCGACCCGCTGATTCTTCATCTGGCGTTTGTTGTGGACGACGTAGGTGCCGCGCGCCTGCGATTAATGAAAGCCGGCGCGACCGCAGAAGGCGAGGTCATGGTTTCCGACACGGGCGACAATCTTGCGATGCTGCGCGATCCGTGGGGCTTCGCGATTCAACTCGTCAAACGCCGCACGCCGATGTTGTCCGCTGGTTAAAGCGATGCTCTGGCTGTTGCTCACGCTGCAAACGTTGACCGTGTGGAAACCGGCCGAACTCGCGTCGCTCAACCCAGAGGTGCTTGGCGCACCGACGATTGCCGACGGCGCGCTACAGTTCGACGGACTCCACGACGGTCTGATCGTTTCGCTGAATCCAATCGCCGGCTGGGACAAGTTCACGATTGAAGTGTTGTTCCTACCCGAACGCGACGGCCCGCCCGCGCAACGCTTCATGCACCTTGCTGACGAACAAGGTCGGCGTGTTTTGCTAGAGACGCGCAGTCCAGATGGCATATCGTGGTGTCTCGACACGTTTCTGCGCGGCGAGAAGGACGAGTGCACGCTGCGCGACATGACCAGGCTGCATCCGACCGGCGAGTGGGCGTGGGTCGCGCTCGTGTACAACGGCCGGACAATGTCGCACTACGTCAACGGCTTGAACGAACACGGAGCCGAATTCAATTTCGAGCCGATGACAAGCGGACGCACTTCACTCGGCGTGCGTCTCGACCGGCAATACTGGTTCAAAGGCGCGATCAAGGAAATTCGCTTCCATCCGACGGCGCTGCCGCCGGAAGCATTACAACATTATTGAGCCGCGTGATCTCTTCGATCTGATGATCAGGATCGATCTCCACCGAACCGACATCGACATTCGCCAGTGTGAAGGTTAGTTCAGCAGTCTTGGGAAACAAATCCAGCGGCGGCGGCAAAGGGTCGAGCCTTTTCGAGGCGATGATTTTGCCCGCCCGATCGCGGACAACCACCGTCGTCGCGGGTGACGAAACCGAGCCGAGACTGTGGACGCGCACCCGCAGTTCGTGACCATTCAACCGCACATCCTCGTGGCCGATACCGAGGTCGGGGCGTTGCCAGTACGGCGTTCCGGGCTTCGCAAGTCTGAGCTTCAAGGTGGTGGTTGCGCGCGGCGCGAACGCGAATTCAAGACTGCTTGAGCGTTCGAATCTGTTTGTCTCTCCGTTGACTTCCCAGAGACCGGGTTCAATGTTCCAACCGGTCATGCTCGCGCGGACGGAATTGGTTTCGAGGTTGTAGGCGATGACGGTGAAATTCGTTGGCCTGGCGTCGGGAATCAGAATCGCAACGCTTTGATCATTGGCGGGCGGGGCGAATCGCCAACTGACGATGTGGCCGGGGAACGTGCCGTTGCGCACCAGCGCGATGCCGCCGAGACGCGCGCGTTGCAGATCCACGTACGGGACGGCGACGCGATCAATCCAGATGCTGCCTTCAGTGTTGATGTATTCAAGCAGGTCACATTCCTCGATTTGACTCCCGTAGAGGTCTTCGAGATATTTCGTGTTCCCGCTCAACTGCCACTGGAAATGCGCCGCGCTGGAACTACGAAACGCGCTGGAGCGCGCGCGTCCCCGGCCATCGTTCGTACGCGCCTCGTTCGACACGCCAGTTTCGCCAGTGAGAATGCGGTCGCCCCAATCCTTGCGGACGCCGAGCCAATCGAGCGCATTCGCATTCACATCCATGATGCCCGTCGTGCCGCGGTCAAAAATCGGATCGAGATACTTGCGCTCGCCCGTCCACTTCCACGCGGTCCAGAACAAAAACCACGGGAAGAAATCGCGCGTCGCCGTGGCGTCTTTGTCATCAGCAAATCGAATCGCTGACGGCAACGTGTGGCCGCGCCGGTGCGCGAGCAAACCGTCGGCGAGTTCCAACAGGAGTTTCTTCTGCGTGGGGTTGCCGTTGTATTCGACGAGCAACTGGCCCGGTTGCAGCACGAGATAGGAGTAACCTTTCGCGTAACCCCACGGTTCGTCCTCGGCAATCTTCGTGCCGCTGAAGTACGAACTGCGGATGTGCCGATGACCGGCGCCGTTGACGCCCGTGAGGCCGGCAACGCCGCGCGCGGTTTCCATCGCGCGTTCAAGTTGCTTCGGATTGCCGTAATCGAGAATCAGATTCGCGCCGAGGCAATCAATCCCTTCCTCGTAACTGTGCAACTCGTCGGTCTGAATCGTGCACAGCCCGTTCGTGAACATCCCGTTGTTGAACGCCGCTTCGAGCAATTTGTGCAGCGACGCGGTCAACTTGTCCGGCTCGCAACCCATGAGCGCGACTCCGGGCCACATGTTGGCCAAGTCGACGTCATCTGAGATGCCGCCGCCGAAATCGCCGTATTCGACTTGACGATTGTCGATGTACCAAAGCACAAGTTTCTTCACGCGCTTGAGTAACTCGACTTGTCGGAACGCCCACAACGGCACGCCGTCGGGCGGATCCGGTTGCTTGAACGGCGGACGCGGCCAACCCAATTCCACTGCGGCATAGTTGCGCCCTGGATAATAATTTGGGTTCACGCGCAGCAAATCAGTGAGATCGGCTTGGAACCGATTGAAGAGGTTGAGTTTCGGGCTATGCCCGTGTTCCTCGACGAACATCGCGTAGCTGTCTCGAACCTGCGTGAAGCGATCGAGTTCGTGCTCAGCTCGCGCGGCTTCGCGAGGTTTGAACACCAGTCGCACCGTCGCGCCATCGAGCGACACCGGGCCGGCACCGGCAATCGCGACGTAAAGACTCTTGCCCGGCGGCAGAATCCGGTCGCGCAGATCGAGCCAGAGTGTGCGGGCTTCGCCGGGTTTCACGCTGAAACTGAAATCACACATGTTGCGCAACGGCCACAGTGGGTCTTTCACCTGCACATTCATCGGGAAAAGATCACCGTGCGTTGGCGTTACCTTCAGCGGCAGCAACTCCAACACAATGCCGTCGAGGCCGCCGTCGATTTCATCCCACGTGTTCGAGATCAGCACATCCACGCGCGGCTCGCCCGGCAAGTGACGACCGTTGATGAACCGCACGAGGTCGGCGGGTTGTGAAGTCGTCGGCAAGCGATAGACCAGCGACGTGCTGCCGGCGGGAGCGACGCCGGGGCTGACATTGTACGCTGCAAATTCGCCGATTGGTTGCTCCTGCTCGGCGTTGTCGAAGCGAACTTTCTGGCCAGCAATCGGCGCGGCGAGCCTGTGATACGTTCGTTCCTGCCCGGCTGGGCGTTGGAAGAGATTGGAGTCATTCACGCTGACCGTGCCCCACGCGGTGCCGGAGATTTCAAGTTGATTCCACGGCTCGTCCGGCATGACGAACGTGATGGACTTGCCTGATTGAACGTAACAATCCCAGTCGGGCAACTTGAAATAGTCATTACGCCCGGGCAGACGCGAACGATTGTAAACGCCGGGCCACGTCGTCTCGCGGATGCCGTCGCACGCCTTCCACCACCAACGTTTAAGATCGTAGGCGTCGTGGATCTCGACCTTGCGGACGTTGGTTGTTGCATCCACCAGATACGGTGGCGGATCGTTCGTTCGATTCCAGCCGTAACGCAGCCACCATTCGTCACGGTTGAAGCCCGGCGCGGGCGGAATGCTCGCAGGTGCGTCACCTTTTGCGAGCGCCTCGATGCCTGTGTCATCGAGCATCCGGTCGTAGATGCGAATCTCGTCAATATCGCCCCCGCGCACAAAGTTGTAGTCGCTCTGGACGTTGTGCGGACTGATGATGCGCGAGTGCGGCCCGAACTGGTCGAGCGCGGCATCGTAAACGGCGACCGCTGCCTTCCGCGCCGCGAGTTTGCCGTTCACGTAAAAGCGGATGCTGCGCGTCTCATCCCACGCGAGCGCGAGATGCGTCCATTCATTCGATTTCGGAAACGGATCAACTGTGATGGACACGCGCGCTCGTGAAAGACTGGCGTCTGTCACGAACGCGTCGAAGCCGTGGCCGTTGTAGTCGATGCGCAGAAACACCATGTCCCAACTTGAATGGTCGGCATAGCCGACGCGGAAGATAGGAAACTCCGTCGGGCCAACCGGGTAGTGCGAACGCCAGAAGAACGAAAGCGTGCCGCGTTGTGCATAGATGTTGCCCGGAGCCCACCACGAAAGGCGCTGAATGTCGCCGCAGCGCAGCGCCGCACCCTTCGCGCCGTCGGAAATGCGCGCGATTTGATAATCGAAGTTCGGTGCCGCCGTACCGGCTGCTGCGACGTCGGCGGTCGTTCCGTTCTCGCCGGACAAATAGAAGAGCAGACCCGGCTCGTCGGCACGGCAAGCGCAGCCGTAGAGTAACAGCAAGAGCAGTGCAGGCGCGCGCATCATTACGCACCGTGTTTCATAACGCACCTCACCGTCATCTGAAAACGAAAAACCCCTGACGACTTGCGCCGTCAGGGGTCTTCTGGCTGGAACTCGATTATTTGACCACCACGTTGGAGGCCTTCGGGCCCTTCGGTGAATCGATCAGCTCGAACTCCACCGCCTGACCCTCTTCGAGGTTCTTGAACCCGCCCCCTGAGATTGCAGTATAGTGCACGAAAACGTCCGCGCCACCTTCCTGCTGAATAAACCCAAAGCCCTTTTTCGTATCAAACCACTTCACTTTGCCTGATGCCATAGCAACTCACTCACCTCTCTGTTGTGTTTCGTCTCTCATGCGAAACAGCCGTTCCGAGCGCTTCGGAACGGCCAGTCGCACTTCCAAAGACATCACGGGCAAGTATATGAAACGCAAAAAACTTGTCAACGCTCGATTTGACGACGCGCTCCGGCGCGCACCAATCATTACCAAGCCTGCGTGCACAATGTGGGCCATGGCCGTTTTTGTCCCTCAACATTGCCTGCGCTTGGCATTTGGCCTGCTAAACCTATGTTGATTATGCGATTCGAGCCCCAACCAGATACCGCTGTCCGGCCGTCCCGCTCCATTGAATTCAAGGCTGTGCTGCTTGTCGACGACGACCGACAGTTGGCTGTTGCTCTGCAATGGATCCTGGCTGACCAGAACTTCCTTGTGGACGTTGCACATGACGGCGAGGAAGCGATGCTGAAGGTCAAGGCCAACGAATACGATGCCGTGATCTGCGACGTCATGATGCCAAAACTGCGCGGTGACGAGTTCTACACGCAGGCAGTCGAGACACGGCCGGGGCTTGCCGATCGATTCATCTTCATCACCGGGTTCGCCGCTGATCCCCAGATCAATCTCTTCCTCACCAAGACGGGCGCGAAGTATCTGTTGAAGCCGTTCCCCGTGCAGACACTCATCGACTGTGTCAAGCAGTTGCTCGATTGAACCGGCTTAGCCCAAGCCACTCCGGTAGCGTTTCGCCGCGCATCAAATCCTTAACTGACTCGCGCCGCCGCACGACTTCAAACAGTCGCCCGCTGACCAGCACCTCGGCGGGACGTGGCCGCGTGTTGTAATTCGACGCCATCACCATCCCGTAAGCGCCAGAGCTCATCACCGCGAGCAAGTCTCCCTCCTCCACCCGCGCCATTCGGCGATCGTGCGCAAAGAAATCGCCCGACTCGCACACCGGTCCAACTATATCGGCCACCATCGTGCCACGGTTGCGTCGGACGGCCGGCACAATCTGATGAAAGCTGCCGTAGAGCGCGGGCCGGATCAAATCGTTCATCGCCGTGTCGGTGATGACGAATCGTTTCACGGGCGTGTGTTTCACATACAACACCCGCGCCAACAGCACTCCGCCGTTGCCGACCACAAACCGCCCATGCTCGGTCAAGATTCTCAGGCCGAGCCGGCGCACCTGCGGCAGGACCGCGGCGGCGTATTGTTGCGCCGTGGGCGGCTTCTCATGGCGGTAGCGAATGCCCAACCCACCGCCGATGTCGCAGAACCGGAGCGTGTCCGGCGCGAGGGCCCGCACCTGTTCGATGAGCGGTACCATTTTCTTGATCGCCAGCACAAACGGCGCAGACTTGGTTATTTGCGAACCGATGTGCATCTGGACACCACGGATTTCGATCCCTGCCATCCGGCTCGCTTCCCGATACACCGCTAGCGCGCGTTTGACCGACACGCCAAACTTGCTTTCGTGTCTGCCCGTGGAAATGTAATGATGCGTATCCGGGTCAACTCCCGGATTCACCCGCAGTGCGATCGGGGCGCGTTTGCCCAGTCGCCGCGCGACTCTGGCCACTGTGCGCAGTTCCGATTCACTTTCAACGTTGAACCCGTAGATGCCGAGTTTCAATGCGTACTCGATCTCGTCGCGCGTTTTGCCGACTCCCGAGAACACCGTCTTCCGTGGATCACCGCCCACTTGCGCCACGCGATGTAATTCACCGCCGCTGACAATGTCGAAACCCGCGCCGGCTTTGGCCAAAATGCGCAGGATGGCCAGACTGCTGTTCGCCTTGACCGAATAGCACAGCAGATGGTCGACGTCGCGCAGCGCACGATCGAGCGCGGCGTGTTGGCCGACGAGGTGGCCCTGACTGTACACGTACAGCGGCGTGCCGAACTGTTCGGCCAACCGCCGCAGCGAGACGGCCTCGCAATGCAATTCACCCCGGTGATATCGAAATGCGTCCATGGATTGACCCGATTCTACCAAATCACAGCCAGCGCGCAATCTGTTCGCCCACCGCACGGCCGCATGGCGCGCTCAAAGTCTTCATCACCCGCTCACGCGCTTTCTCGCGCGGATAGGCCGTCGCGTACTTCTCCACCGTCCAGCTCTTGTCATCAAAAATCAAAAACTCCGCCAGGCGCCGGGGATTCGTCGGAAACCCCACCGACCCTGTGCCAATCCACGCCAACGCGTCCGGCCCGGGCCGCAACGGGTGCGAGTCGCGCCCGTCACCCTCATGCGCCTCCATCGGCACCATCATCACATCCCCGAGCTCTGCGGTGAACTCTGCGCGCATCTGATGCGTGTGCCCGTAAAAGCAAATCCGGCCACCCTCGAACCGCAAACAGGCCAACTCGCTCTTTGCGTTTTGCGGCCAGCGGTGATAGCCAGCCCGTCCCGGCTCGGCCAACGAATCGTGCGTCAGCCAGATCCCGTTGTTGACCTCGGCCCGCAACGTGGGAGCCGCCACGAATTCTCTTGCCGACTCATTCGCCTCCAGCAACCGTCGCGTCCACGCCAGCGTTTCCAGCGCCTCGGTGGTGTAGCCTTCCGGGTCAACCTCGCCGCGCACTACCAACTCGTGGTTGCCCGGCACCCACGCCAAGCTTCCCCGCTCCTGCAGCGGCAGGAGCCGCTCGATGCACTCCAGCGGACACGGTCCGTAGCCAACCAGATCCCCCACAAATAAATACGTCTCCGCCCCGCGCCGTTCGCCCTCGGCCAGCACCACCTCGAGTGCGTCGAGATTCCCGTGCACGTCGCCAAACACCAGATGTCTCATCCGATCGTCGCCCTTCCGCCTTGTTCCCCCATCCTCGCCAACAGCGCTGCACCCGCGACGACGACCGTTTCGCCCAAGCCGGCAGGTACAATCTTGAAATTGTCGCGAAACGGCGCGAACACCAGCCGGCGCACCGTCGACCGGAGCGGACGGAAAAACCTCTCGCCTGCCAATGACACCCCGCCTCCCACCACCACGATATCCGGATTCAACAGCGTGACGACGTTCGCCAAGGCGACGCCGAAATACCGCGCCGCCCGTTCGACGGTGCTCCTGCCGCGCTCGATGGCCAAGCCAGATGACACGGTTTCGACGATAACCCATTTGCCGTGGTGCCACAACTGCGTGTGTCCAATCTCCATCGCGCCGAACCGACCGTTGTAGAGCGCTCCATCGATCACCAGACCGCCGCCGATGCCCGTGCCAACGTTGGTGTAAAACACACGCCGCTTTCCTCGGCCCGCACCGATCAACGCCTCGGCCAACGTCGCGCAATTCGTGTCGTTCTCCACGACGGTCGGCAGCTTGAACCGCTGCGCGAACCAGCGCTTCAACTCAAAACCGTCCCAGCCATTGATGTGAAACGACTTCACCACCCGGCCACGTTCCGTGTCGAAGGGGCCGCCAAAGCCGACCCCGATTCGCGAGATCTCACGGTCGCGGATCAAGGGAGGTATCATCTGCTCCAATTGCCGCAGAATCCCGCGCCGGCCTTCGCTTCGGACGACTGAGGAGCGACAGAGCCGACGCAGTCGGCAGCGGGCATCGCACACACCGGCCTGCAGTTTCGTCCCGCCGATTTCAACGCCGAGGAACATGGCTTGGAGCTTAACACAAGCCATTGCTAATCGGCACGATGAACTGGCAAAGACGAACGGCTAGGCGCGTGCTCGTGCCGAATTCGGTGCCGCAAAATTGCTCACGAGAAGCGACCTGTGCGTCGGCCCAAGCGGGATCACTTCAAAAGCCGTTTCCAACGAGCGATCTGATCAAGAACGTTCCTAGGTGACGGCGCGCCAATAACGCTTCGGGCAGCGAGGGCACGACGAACATCAAACACACGTCCAGCGGCCGAGCCGTACTTATTAGCGGCGAGTGTTGGAAGCGGCGTTCCATTCTTCTCCGATAGCGCGACCAAGGCGCCGACGGCATGATGCGCCTGACGAAACGGCACGCCCTTCATGACCAGGAAATCCACGAGGTCGGTCGCCAGTAGCATCGGGTCACGGGCGGCGGCCTCGCAGCGGGCGCGATTGACTTTCGTGTGGCGCAGCATGTCAGCCATCACGCGCAGCGCGCCCAGCAATGTGTCGGCGGAATCGAACAGCGGCTCTTTGTCTTCCTGCAGGTCGCGGTTGTAGGTCAACGGCAGGCCTTTCATCGTCGTCAGCAACGCGATGAGGTTGCCGTACAGCCGACCGGTTTTGCCGCGTACCAACTCGGCGACGTCGGGATTTTTCTTTTGCGGCATCAGCGACGAGCCGGTCGTGTAGGCGTCACCGATGGTGATGAAACCGAATTCGGCGGTGGACCAGAGCACCAAGTCTTCGGCCAAACGCGAGAGGTGCATACCGGTCATCGCGGCTTCGAACAAGAAACCCAACGCGAAATCCCGACTGGATACGGCGTCCATCGAATTTTGCGAGACTGCGGGGAAGGCCAATTCGCTCGCGACAAACGCACGGTCGAGCCTGAGCGTGCTGCCGGCCAGTGCGCCGGAGCCGAGCGGGCATTCGACGTTGATGTTGACGATGCATCGCCGGCAATCGCGGTCGAGCATTTCGATGTAGGCCAGCAGATGATGGCTCAGCAGCACCGGCTGGGCGCGCTGAAGGTGCGTGTAACCCGGTATGATCACATCGACGTTCTTCTCTGCCAAGCCGACGAGTGATGACATCAGGTCGCGAATGGCGTGGACGGTCTGGACACGGGCGTCGCGCACCCAAAGGCGCAGGTCGGTCGCAACTTGGTCGTTCCGACTACGTGCGGTGTGAAGTTTGGCGCCTGTCGGCCCGATCTTGCGGATCAAAGCGGCTTCGATATTCATGTGGACGTCTTCGAGCGTGGCGTCCCACTTGAACCTGCCGGACTCGATGGCGCGCTCGATGGCGCGCAGCCCGCGTTCGATCTTCGCTGCTTCCGATTTGTTAATAATGCCAGCTTTGGCCAAGCCTTTGGCGTGAGCGATTGAGCCGGCGATGTCGTGGCGATAAAGCCGCCAGTCGAAGCTCACGCTTTCGGTGAACGCATTGACGGCTTTCGCGGGCCGGGCGGAAAACCGGCCCCCCCAACTAGGTTGGGCCGACTTCTTCATCGAAAACTTGCCGTCATTCCTAATTGCTCGGCTGCGGAGTCGTTGGGTTGCGTGGTGGCGCGCCGCCTGCCGGAGGCATGAACTGCTGCATGCTGCTCATCATCATCTCCTGCATGCTGCTATAGCGCGTGAAGTCGGCGGGCGGCGCAAACAACGAAGCTGCTGGCGGCGACAGCTTGATATCGCGGAAGTGCGTCGTGATTGTGGCACCAGCGGTCGTCATTTCGGTTTTGATCGGAAAATCCTTCATGTCGGTCGCCTGCCAGGCGATGACCTCGTGCTGCGTGCCATCATCGGAGGTGACTGTGATCTTGTTCTTCACGCATGGATGACCGTCCACAGTCTCTTTTCCGATCTCAGTGATGTCGATCTTCGCCTGTTTGTGTTCATTGGTTTCGGATGGCGTTGACGCTGGCTGGCTCATCTCGCAATAGGCCTTGAGGCCGGGGTAAATCAGGTACATCAGCTTCTTGCCGCCAAGAAAGATGCTGATGTTGCGATCCATGCCCATCTGTTTCATTTGCGCGACGGCGTCGGGCGGCATGCTCGTGCCTTTCATCGAAGCCATATCCATCTCCGTGCGCAGATCGCCCTTGAGAAAGGCATAGGTCATCTCCATCTGCATCGGCGGCTTGCCCTGCTTCTCGACAATGGTCATCTCGGCGATCGCGCTGAACGCGTCGTTCTTGCCGAAAACCTTCGCAAGCACTTGACTGCCGTAATCACGCGGACCACTGAACATCCGCTGGCCAAAAACCGCGGTGGCCGCCGCACACGCCAACGCCGTCGCCGCACAGATTCGATAAGTCTTCATGAGTGAATCTCCTTTGGAATAGCGTAGACCGTAACAGGCGTCACCTTGCCTCAACAACAAAAAAATCGCGGTGCGCACCGCCGTTGCGTAAAGTGAGGACGTGAAGCACAACATCCGCGCCGTACTCTTCGATCTCGATGGGACGCTGGCTGACACGCTAGCTGACTTGGCCAACGCGACGAATTGGGCACTCACACAACTTGACTGCCCGACGCACCCACTCAATTCGTATCGTTACAAGGTCGGCGATGGCGCGCGCGAACTTTGCGCCCGAGCCTTGCCGGCCGACAGGCAACACTTGGTGGACGACGCCGTGCAGCTGATGCGCTCGCGCTACGAAAAGCATTGCTTCGAATCGACGCGGTTATATCCGGGTATCCCGGAACTTGTGGCCGGGCTTGCCAAGCGCGGCTACCAGCTCGCTGTCCTGTCGAACAAGCCCGATGATTTCACCAAACGCATGGTGGCGCATTACTTCAAGCCGTCGCTATTCGACGCTGTGCGAGGCCAGCTCCCAAACGTGCCGCTGAAACCTGA
>Ga0335085_10013206_pt1 | contig 12115 bp, 10 predicted proteins | sample Lox_Sample_45_FD_206712 | JGI IMG/M metagenome (GOLD analysis project Ga0335085, IMG submission 206712) | Soil microbial communities from Loxahatchee National Wildlife Refuge, Florida, United States - Lox_Sample_4.5 | ecosystem: Environmental > Terrestrial > Soil > Wetlands | place: USA...
GGAGACTGGCCGAGCTTGGCGGGGAGCACCTGGGCATTGTGCTGAAGATCGAGACACGCCAGGGCTTTGAAAATCTTCCACGGCTGCTGCTGGCGGCGATGCAGAGCCGGGCCGTTGGCGTGATGATTGCGCGGGGGGACCTGGCGGTGGAATGCGGCTACCAGCGGCTGGCGGAGATCCAGGAAGAGATCCTATGGATCTGCGAGGCTGCACATATGCCGGTGGTATGGGCGACGCAGGTTCTGGAATCGCTGGCGAAATCCGGAATCCCGCTGCGATCGGAAATCACGGACGCTGCAATGGGCGAGCGAGCGGAATGCGTGATGCTGAATAAAGGGCCCTACATCGTGGAGGCGGTGCACAGCCTGGACGATATTCTGAAGCGGATGGTGGCGCATCAGGACAAGAAACGGTCGATGCTGCGGAAATTGCACCTGGCGACGGCGTTTCCCGCGGCGGCGAGGGCATCGTAGATGCGGCTGTCCGACGTCCCCTGATTGACACTTGAGCAGGCACGGCCGTAGCCTCAATGGAGAGGCGCCGTGCCCCGAAAATCCCAGCCAAACGGGAAACAAGACCAGGAACATCCGCGCGGGCGCATCCTTGTCGGTCCTGCTGGATGGTCTTACGCGGACTGGAATGGCATCGTTTATCCGGCGCACCGGCCTCCCGGGTTTCATGAGGCGGAATATCTAGCGCAGTTCTTCGACACGATCGAGATCAACACTTCGTTCTATAACCCGCTGAAGCCGGAAATGTGCAAGCAGTGGCTGGCGCGAGTGGCGGCAAATCCGGGATTTCTGTTCACGGGAAAACTTTGGCAACGGTTCACGCACGAAGGCGGGACCGGGGCCGCGGATGTGGCAGCAGCGCGCGCAGGGTTCGACGTGCTCCACGGAGCCGGGCGGCTGGGCGCGGTGCTGCTGCAATTTCCATTTTCGTTTCACAACACGCCCGAAAACCTCGCACACCTGAAGAAACTGCTGCACCTCTTCCGCGAATACCCTTTGGTCGTGGAGGTGCGGCACTCGACGTGGAACCAGAGGGAATTTTACGAATTTCTGCACGGACAGGGAGCGGGATTCTGCAACATTGATCAGCCGGTGATCGGGCGGTCGATTCGCCCCTCGGAGCGAACAACCTCTCCTGTAGGATACGTGCGGCTGCACGGCCGGCGATATGACACTTGGTTCACAGACGACCCAGCATCGCCGCCGGAGGAGCGCTACAACTATCTGTATTCCGCCGAGGAGCTTGACCCGTGGGCGGCACGCATCGGGCATGTGGCGAAACACTCGAAGACGACGTTTGTGATAACGAACAACCACTTCCAGGGCAAGGCAATCGTAAACGCACTGCAGTTGATTCACCTTCTGACAGGCGAGAAAACGAAGATGCCCGAGGCTCTGCGGCAGCACTATCCGCAACTCGAAGCCATCGCCTCCGAACCGGCGCGCGAGCCGACGCTCTTCCCTCTCGGCACACACCCGACGCATTCGCACGAGTAAACCGCGACGTAACGGCCTGCCAGAGGCAAGGACGCGGGCTACTTCTTGAAGAGATTGTCGAAGGCGCGGCGCGCGGAATCCGTGGTGAGCCCTGCAGCGGGCGCGGGAGGCACGTTTTTCTGGATGGCAGAGGCCGGAGACGTGTCCTTTTCGACCAGGGTGCGCATGGCGAAGAAGGTACAGTCGTTCTTCACGTCTTTGCGCGGAATGCGCTCGGGAATGGGTTCGGTGCACTCGAAGCGGGCGCCGGTGTCGAAATGCATGCACTGCTTGCAGGAATGAAGCTCGAATTGGCAGCGGGGACAGGTTCCGTTGGGATCAAAGCCAGGCGGGAGGACCGTGCCGCAGTTCGCGCATCGAGCGCGAGTGACGCGCCCGACCATTCGGGGCGTCCGCGGCCCAATGTGCTCCTGCCGCGGAGGCCCGCCGCTAGGCGCGGGCGGCCGCTCCTTTCGTTCGGGCTTACCGGTGTCCTGGTAGCCCCTTTGTCTATACTTCCGCTCAGACATGGGCGCCTCCGAGGGGGGAAATCCATCATACCGCAAATTTCACAGAGTGGAAGCAGAGCTTGCACGCCGGCACTGTTGAAAATCCAGGCCGACGGCGGCGACCGCTATGCATTCGGTGCAGTGATCTATTCTCCTGACCCGCGCCGCGCAAACCCTTCAGCGGGCAGGTCGTCCCGCAAAATCGATTGAGGATGGCCGTCAGAGGCGAGGATGGCCTCGGCAGCCAGATAACCGCTGCGGACGGCCCCTTCCATCGTGGCGGGCCAGCCAGTGGCCGTCCAGTCACCAGCGAAATACAGATTCGGGAACGGGGAACGCGGGCCGGGACGCAGACGGTCGCAGCCAGGAGCTGGAGAGAACGTGGCCGCGACTTCTTTGACCACCGTGGACTTCACGAGCTGTGCATCACGGGCGGCAGGCAATGCCTCCTGCACTTCACGCCAGCAGATGTCCACGATTTCCTGGCGGGATTTCTCGACGAGGTCGTAGGACGCACTGATGACGAGCTGGAGGTATTGCCCCGAGACGCCAGCTGAATTCGACGAATAGAGCTTCGTTTTGTTGAAAATCCACTGGGTGGTGCGGTCGAGCAGGGCCAAGTACGGCTCGTCTGTGACGACGCGGTCGAGCCAGAGATGGACACCGGTGATCGGAGAGGAACGCAGACCTTTCAACCCAGAGAATACCGGATTCCCGGCGACGAGTTCCTGCGGCAGCAACTCCAGGAGCAGGTCGTGGGGAACAGCGGAGATGTAAACGTCGGCGGAGAGTTCGGAACCGTCGTCCAGAACGGTGGCGGCAACACGGCCTCCCTCCAGCCGCAACGCACGGGCCGTGGTGCGCATGCGGACGCTTCCGCCACGGCGTTCGATGGCCTCGCGGCAGCCGGCGTACAATTCGCCGAGGGGAACACTGGGGATACCCACTTCGAAGCCCCGGCGATTGCGGAGAAATGCCTTCCAAAAAACGTCCACGCCGTAGCGGGCGGCAGCGCGGTCCAACTCCTCGTCGAGCGCGCTAACGAGCACGCTGCGCCAAATGCGCTCGATGGCGGCCGGGGACTGGCGCTCAGCGCGAAGCCACTCGAGCATAGTGGTGGAATCGCCATTCTTCCCTGCCCCGCCCTGACGGGCGATGTGGAGCATGGCGCGGCCAATTCCGCGTTTGTCGCGCCAGGAGAGAAATGGGAGGCCTAGGAAGGACGGCGCGAGATGGAGGGGAGGCGGCAGCGCCGACGCTTTGAGAACGGATCGGCGTCCCTCGCGGTCGAGAAACACGACGCGGTCGTAGTGGCGGATTTTTCCGGAGGCGCCGACGCGGCAGTAGAAATCCTCGAGATTCGTGCAGCACGCCATGGTGACATGCTGGCAGTTGTCCACATGCTCGCCGCCGGGGAGCAGATAGGAGGCGGCGCGGCCGCCGAGATGCGGCTTGCGTTCGATCAGTTCGACCTGAAAGCCCGCTTCAGCGAGAGCCAGAGCCGACGACAGCCCGGCGAGTCCCCCGCCCAGGATCAGAATGCGTTTCGAATCCATTCTCCACCGACCAGAGGCCGAACCTGGCGCGCACGAGTATCCAGGTTTTTTCGGCGGCGCTGAGCGAGACGCGAGTGCTGGTGACATCGTAGTCCCGCTCCTCCATTTTGCGGAGCAGGCCACTGTAAATACGCGCAAGAGCCCAGAGAGCCGCACGGCTATCCGTGTGAATCAAGGGAATGAGCTGGGCGCCTTCAGCATAAAACTCCCGTGCGCGCTCAGCCTCAAATCGGAAGAGGGAGCGGGCGGCAAGCGGCGCGGGAGCTTCTCCGAGCCGAGCGGGGTCGCATCCGAATCGCTGCAAATCCTCGGAAGGCAGATAGATGCGGCCGCATGCGGAGTCTTCCGACACGTCGCGGAGGATATTCGTCAGCTGGAAGGCGAGACCGAGGCGGTCGGCCAATTCTAGGGCGCGCGGATCCTCGAATCCGAAGACGCGAACACAGCACTGCCCCACGATCCCGGCAACGCGGTGACAGTAGAGGCGCAGGTCGTCGAAAGCGCGGTAGGACGCTGAGTCCAAATCCATTTGCGCTCCGGCAATCAATTCCTCGAGCCATGCGGAAGGAATCGCGTATTCTGCCAGCGTTTCCGCCAGCGCGGGAAGGATTACCGGCCCCGAGACATTGCCGCTCTCGAGGCGCTCGACGGTCTGGCGGGCCAGCATCAGCCCCTGCGACTTCGCGGCGGGGTCGCCGGGAGCATCGCTGATGTCGTCCACCCAGCGCATGAAAGCGTAGAGTGCGCAGAGGGCTGCGTGCTTCTTGGCGGGAAGGAGTCGAAACCCGTAGTAGAAGTTGCGGGCCTCGGCGCGGGCAATGCGCCGGCATTGGGCGTAGGACTCGGCGATCCCGCACGTGCGGGAAGCGTCAGGCATGCTTGCTCCCGGAGGTCTCCGCGGCCGGAGAATCCACGGGCGGCGTGGCGGAGTCCGACGCGTGCTGAAAAGGAGAAAAGAGGCGCGAGATGAGAGCGCGGCCGAGCAAGCGGGCCTGAGCGCGGCGGGAAATGGCGGGTCGGTGCTCGATGGTGTTGTAGCCGATAGCCTCGATGGCGTCGAGAACGGCGATACCGCCGCGGCTGAACATGTCGATGTCGGTGCGGAGGGGCCCGGAAATGTTGCGTGCGAGCGGGCGGCCCCGAGCAAAAAGCGTCCGCGTGTATTCGACCAACTCCTTCATCATCCGGGCGTAACGCTCGTCAAACCGCCGGGCCTGAAGATCCTTTTCGGTGAGGCCGTGGGCGGCAAGATGGTCGAGCGGGATGTAGATACGGCCGATGTCGAGATCGCGGGCGACGTCCTGCCAGAAATTGGCGAGCTGGAGAGCTGTGCACGTCCAGTCAGAAAGTTCCTGACGGGCGGGATCACGATAACCACAGACGTAGAGGACGATGCGACCGACGGGATTCGCGGAATAGACACAATAGTCGAGAACGGAAGCCCAGTCGGGATGGCGCTTGACCGTCTGGTCGCGGCGAAAGGCGATCAGCAGATCGGAAAAGGGCTTTTGGGGGATGTCGTGGCGGTGGATGGTCTCCGCAAGGGCGACGAGCACGGGATGTGTGGCGCGCCCGGCGTAACAGAGACGCAGTTCTTCTTCCCACTGGTCGAGCAGCGCGAGGGCGCGCTGCGGATCCTGGATTTCGTCGCCGAGGTCATCCGCCCAGCGGCAGTACGCATAGACGTTGTAGAAACTCTGATGCAGGTCCCGGGGGAGGAGCCAGGAGACGACGTTGAAGTTCTCGTAATGAGTGGTGGCAAGCCGGCGAGTGTAGTCTTGGGCCTCTGCCGCGGAGCATCCCGTAGCAGGCATTCCGTTCGCAATGGCGAGACCGGTGATGGAATCCATGGTTGGCTTGGCCGCCTGTCCCGGGTCAGGGGAGAATCGCGGTCTTCAGCTCGCCGTTCCGCGTCTTCATTTCCTCGAAGACGCGCGGCAAATCCTCCAGCGGACGCTCCGACGTGATGAACTCCCCGGTATCCACCTCTCCGCCGGCGATGGAGGCCAGCGCTTCCCGCATATGCCTGGGGGTATGGTGAAAGGTGGACCGGATGGTGATTTCGGAGTAGTGCAGCTCGCTGGGGTCCAAGCGGACCTCGGTCCCCTTGGAGCAACCGCCAAACAAATTGACGGAGCCGCCGCGGCGAACCATTCCGACGGCCCATTCCCACGCAGCAGGCTGGCCGACGGCCTCGACGACGGCATCGGTACCGCGGCCGCCGGGAGTGAGACGGCGGACAACTCCGACAGGATCTCCCGCATGGGTCACATCTACGGTCTCCACTGCGCCCATGCGGCGGGCATATTCCAATTGGCTGGACCGCTTCCCGACGGCGATGACGCGCGCTCCACGCCGGGAAAGCACCCGAATGAATTTGAGGCCGATGGCGCCACATCCAATGACGGCGACTGTAGCGCCCTTGGAAATGTGCATTTCTTCAACGCCACGGAGGACGCAGGCGAGCGGCTCGGCCATGGCGGCATCGCGAAAGCTAACGTGATCCGGAATGGGCAGAAGATTGCGCTCCACGATCCTGCCGGGTACGCGCAAATATTGCGCATACGCGCCATTGTTGAACAGCAAATCCGAACAGAGATTTGGCTGGCCGGCCTGGCAGTAAAAGCATTCTCCGCAGGGAGCGGAATTCGCGGGGACTACGCGATCGCCGGGCCGGGCGCTGCGTACGTCTGAACCGACGGCGGCGACCGTGCCGGCGAGTTCGTGGCCAAAGAGCGCGGGAGGAGTAATCATTCGGGCGTGATAGCCGCGCCGCCACACTTTGAGGTCTGTGCCGCAGGTGAGCGCAACTTCCACGCGCACGAGCACCTCGTCGGGAGCGATCTCCGGGAGGGGCACCTGCTCCACGCGGACATTTTCGCGGCCGTACAGCACCGCGGCCGTCATGTGACCGTTGGTTTCGGTCATGGGCCCACCATTCAGGGCGTAATCACTACTTTACACGAGTCGCCGATGGGATGCGCGGCAAGCTCGATGGCGCGGGGAAATTCGTCAAGGGGAAAGGTATGGGTGACGAGATCGGCGAGGGGCAGGCGGCGGGAAAAGACCAGGCGGGCGGAATCGGCCTGCAGGTCCACGTCGGCGCTATAACTCCCGAGCAGTTCCTTCTCTTCCACGCCAGTGTGATGAACGGCAAACTCGACGCGCATGACCGGATCATTGTGGGCAAACATCAGCACGCGGCCTCCGGGGCGGGCGAGCTGGAGTCCCTCCTCCACAAGCGCTGGAGCGGGGACGGCAAGCAGCACAGCGTCGGCACCCCGGCCAGCCGTGCGAGCCAGGATTTCGTCGCGAAGGGAGACGGCCGCAGGGTCAAAGGATTCCGCGGCACCGCAACGGAGGCTGCGCTGACGGCGCGCGGGCATGGGATCACTGGTATAGACGCGCGCGCCCTCTAACTTCGCGAGCATCGTAAGAAGCAGGCCGATGGGCCCCTGCCCGGCAATGAGAACGTGTTCTTCAGGAGCGACACGGGCCTTGCGGACGGCCTTCCAGCAGGTGTTGACAGGCTCGACGAATGAGGCCTCCAGAAAGCTGACGCCGGCGGGAATGGCTTCCATACCGCGCTCGGCCACCCAAGGCATGACGCGGACGAATTGGGCGAATCCACCGCCATTCGGATCGAAGCCGGCGGTGACGCCGGTCTTCTTGTAGGTCGCGCACTGGGAGTAGAGCTTGCGGCGACAATAAAAACACTCGCCGCAGGGAATATGGTGAAAACTGACGGCACGATCGCCGGGCCTCCAGCGAGTGGCGCCCGAACCGACTTCGACGACGGTTCCAGCAATCTCGTGACCAAAGATCTGAGGCGGGCGGACGAAACCGTGATGGATCTTCTTGATGTCGGTGCCGCAAACGCCGCATGCGGCGACGCGCAACAGCACCTCGCCCGGACCGATTTCGGGGACGGGTACCTCTTCGACAGCCACCTGGCCCGCGCCGCGATAAACCCCTGCACGCATCCGCCGGGCCGCGGGAGGCGCCAGTGCCGCGACGGACGAGGTTGCGTCGGCCTTGCTCTCCGCCGCGCTCATGGAAGCCCAACTACGGCGGTTGCCGCAAGCGCACCGCGCCGCCCGGCAATCGCCGGGATGTAGCGGTCCAGAAAATCGGCCAGCAGGGTGGAAGCGCGGCGGCTGTCGCCCGCGAGCTGCAGGAGGCCGCGAAGCGAACCGGGCTCGGCGGCGATGGAACTGAGCAGGCGGACAGGACGGACTTTACCCTTGGAGGTCAGCACACGATTGAAATCGAGCGGCAAATCCTGGCCGGCATCATCTGAAATTACGCGGACGGCGATGGCGGGAATGTCCGCGGCGGCTGCGGCGGCCAGCACTCCGGCACTCTCCATCTCCACCGCATCGCCGCGCGCGCCGAGTTCGCGCTTGGCGGAGGCGGAGGTGACCACTGTCGGATTTGTGAGGAACCGCGCGACGGGACGGGCACCCGCGGCGAGGGCGCGTTCGAGGAGCGCAGCGTCCGCACGAAAAATGTGCTTCCCTTGCGTTTCTCCGACCAGTTCGGCGGCCAACAGTTCGCCGCGAGAGTAAGTTTCCTTAAGAGCGCCGGCGAGGCCGGAAGAGATGCAAACATCAGGCGCGGACTGGAGAGCATAGCGCGCCGCACGGCGGGCACGCACGGGACCGATACCGGTGAGCGCGACGAGCGTTTCCACGCCGCCGATTCGCGAGCGGAATACGGGGCAGCGCGCGAGATCGAGACCCGCGGGAAGGGCCGGCAGGCGAAGAAATTTGTGCCGGCGCCGCCAGGAGGCGAACTCGGCAGCCACGGCAAATGTGACGAGGATCTTCATTTCCGCTCCGGCTAGGCTGCCTTCACAGCGCTCGCGGCGGATTCCGCGGCATGCCGTCCGCGAACATACCCGCGGGATTCGTACCAACGCACGGCGCGCTCCAGGGCCGCGGCGACGGAGCCGGGACGAAAACCGAGTTCGCGTTCCGCGCGCGAGGTATTGACGAACATACGATGGCGGGCAATCTTGACGCCTTCGACAGGAATGTGGGGCTCGCGGCCGAGGAGACGGGAGACAGCCGAATCCACGTATGCGGCGACGAGGGCGACGCTGTGTGGGATGCGCGCGCGCGGCGCGCGGCGGCCCGTAATCTTCGCGAGCGTGCCGAGGATTTGTTCGAGGCTGAGATTTTCTGCGCCCAGCAGGTAGCGCTCGCCCGGCTTGCCGCGTTCGGCGGCCAGCAGATGGCCCTCCGCAACGTCCTCCACGGCAACCAGATTGAGCCCGGTATCGACGAACGCGGGCATTTTGCCGTTCAGAAAATCGACAATGATGCGGCCGGTGGGAGTGGGCTTCCAGTCACCCGGGCCGACGGGAGTCGTGGGATTTACCACGACAACGTTCAGACCGTGGCGGGCAAATGCCAGCGCCTCGGACTCCGCGATGTATTTCGAGCGCTTGTAATGGCCAATCATCTGCTCCAGCCTGGCGGGCGTGGACTCATCCGGAAGTTTCTCGCCGGTCACCGGGACGGCAATTGTAGCCACTGTGCTGGTGTAGACGACTCTTTCGACGCCGCATTCGCGGGCAACGCTCAGCAAGTTGCGGGTGCCCTCCACATTGCTGGAATAGATTTCGGAAGGGTCGCGAGACCAGAGGCGGTAATCCGCGGCCACATGGAAGACGCGCTGGATGCCCCGGAGGGCGGAGTGGAGCGACTCAAGATCGCGCAGATCTCCGGTAACGCGCTCACACGCAATCCCGTCGAGCATTTCGACGCGGCTGGAGGGGCGGACCAACACGCGCACGGCGTCGCCGCGGGACACCAGCAACCGCGCAACGTGGGAACCCACGAAGCCGGTCGCGCCGGTAACCAGCGAGTTCATAGGATGTTGAAGGAGCCGTCCTGATAAGCCTGTTTGGGCGGAGGCGGCGGAAGCGCCACCGTTCCCGTCCCATGGCCGTTGCCGTGACCATCCCCACTGCCGTTTCCGGCGCGATTTGCCTTGGCACGCCCGCCGCCCATGCGCCCCGAGACCTGCCACTGGAGCATCTTCCAGTTGTCGCCGAATTTGCGGTGGCCGCCGAGGACGGCGGAAGGCTCGTAGCCGACGTGGACCATACAGTCGGCACAGCGTGGGTCGCGGCCACGACCATAGCTCTCCCACGGCGTCTTGTTGATGAAATCGCTAAAGGTGGAGTGGTGCGTGTCCGTCATGAGGTAGCAGGGGCCCTTCCACCCGCGCGGGTTGTAGGTGGGATTGCCCCATGCGGTACACATCAGCTCGCGCTCTCCCCGGAGGTACTCGAGATAGATTGGCGAGGTCATCAGGTTGTATTTTTCCAGCAGGTCGCAGGCGAGCTTGAATTTCTCGCGAATCATCTCGCGATCCATAAAGATTTCACGGGTCTGGACAGCGGCGTAGGAGTAGGCAGGCGAAATCATGTGGCCATCAACGCCTAGCTCGCAGAGGTATTCGTAAAGGTCCGCAATCTCCTGCAAATCAGTCTCGCGGTAGATGGTGGTGTTCGAGCAGACGTAGAACCCGGCGGCCTTGGCAGCCTTGATGCCGTCGATCGCTTCGCGGAAGACGCCGTCGCGCTCTACGGCGAGGTCGTGATTGCGTTCCATGCCGTCCAGATGAACGTTCCAAAAGAAGCTGGACGAAGGCTGGAATTCGTTGAGGCGCTTGCGGATGAACATGCCGTTCGTGCACAGATAGATGTGCTTGCCGCGGTCGAGCAGTTCGCGGGTAAGGCGGCCGATCTCGGGGTAAATCATGGGCTCGCCGCCGCAGATGGAAACCACCGGGGCCCCGCACTCGTCAGCGGCGGCCAGGCACTGCTCCACCGTGAGCATTTCGTTGATGGTGGACTTGTATTCGCGGATGCGGCCACAGCCCGTACACGTGAGGTTGCAGGCGTGCAGGGGCTCGAGCATCATGACAAGCGGGAATTTCTCCGCACCGCGGATACGCTTGCCGGCAATATAGCCGGCCAGCTTGGTGGTGAGCTTCAGGGGAAATCTCATGACTCTCCTTGGCGATCCTTTTCGACTGTTTGTTCGATGCGGCGGGCACCCCGAGAATTATGCCCATTGCGATGCTTGAACATCGCCGCCTTGCCTAATGCCGCCCCTACAATTCCCCGGCCGGCCCCATTGCCATTTTGACCTGCCGGAAGCTGCGTGGCGGTCCTGCGGCGCGAGGGATTGAGCGCGCGAGCCCGCGGACGGCCCTTGCGGCGCTCCGCGCGCCAGGCCTCCAGCGACTCGGGAGAAATCAGCATGGACCGGTACTCTCCGGCACCAGAGACCATGTTGCGGAAGCGCGCCAGCGCGTACAGCGGGAAATAATGACGGTAGAGATGGTATTTCAGATAGAAGACTTTCGGGAAGCCGGTGCCGGTAAATTCCGCCTCTTCCCAAGAACCCTCTGGGGATTGCGTGGAGATCAGGAAATCGAGGGCGCGTTCGGCGGCGCGGTCTTCTGTTCCCGTGGAGGCCAGCAACCCGATTAAGCCCCAGGACGTTTGCGAGGCGGTAGTGGCGCCCCGGCCCTTCTGCGCCGGATCGTCGTAGGAAGCGATGGATTCCCCGAAACCGCCGTCGGCCTGCTGCACGGATTTGAGCCACTGCACGCCGCGCAGGGCGTAGGGCTGGCGAGCCAGGCCCATGGCTTCAAGGGCGCGCAACACCCCTCCGGTGCCGTAGACGTAATTCACGCCCCAGCGGCCAAACCACGAGCCGTCCTCACACTGATCCTGCTGGAGGAAATGCAATGCACGCTTCATCACCGGATGCGAAGCCGGCCATCCCATGCGAGCCAGGCACTCCGCCACGCGCGCGGTGACGTCCGCGGTGGCAGGGTCGATCATGGCATTGTGATCCGCGAAGGGCACGTGGGTAATCAAGCGGCAATCGTTGTCTTTGTCGAATGCGCCCCAGCCACCATCCTTGTTCTGCATGCTGACGACCCAGTTCAAACCGCGGCGGAGGGCAGCTTCCATCCTGGCGCGGTCTGGAAAATCCACGCGCTGCAGTGCCATCAGGATGAAGGCCGTGTCGTCCACATCGGGATAGTGGTCATTGCGGAATTCGAAGGCCCATCCGCCCGGCTCGACGCCGGGATTTTTCACCTGCCAGTCGCCCGAACCCAGAATCTGGTTGTCCAGCATCCAGGAGGCGGCGCGAATCAAGGCGGGATGATTGGGCGGCAGTCCAGCCTCCTCCAGCGCGACCATGGCGATGGCGGTGTCCCACACGGGAGAGACACAGGGCTGAAGCCGGATAGTGCCGTTTTCTTCGATTTCGAACTTGGCGAGCTCCGCGATCTCGCGTGAAGTGATGGGATCATCGGGGCGGTAACCCAGGGCGATGAGCGCGTAGATGGCGTTCATCATGGCCGGATAAATGGCCCCCAGACCTTCACTTCGCTCCAGATGTTCCATCAGCCATCGCTCGGCCGCACGCAGCGCGTACTTGCGGAGCGGCTTCCATGGCATACGCTCGACAAATTTCATGACCCTGTCTGCAAACAAAAAGAAGTTTCGCCAGGTGAACAGCCGCTTGTC
>Ga0335085_10013207_pt1 | contig 12115 bp, 18 predicted proteins | sample Lox_Sample_45_FD_206712 | JGI IMG/M metagenome (GOLD analysis project Ga0335085, IMG submission 206712) | Soil microbial communities from Loxahatchee National Wildlife Refuge, Florida, United States - Lox_Sample_4.5 | ecosystem: Environmental > Terrestrial > Soil > Wetlands | place: USA...
TAAGCGAGGAGGGAGAATCGGCGTGCTCGTGACCGTAGCCTATTCCTTGCGAATGGCTGGCTTGGCGGCGGCCACAGGTGCCTGAAAACGGTAGCCAACCCACGGCTCAGTGACAATGTACTTCGGACGCGCCGGATCAGCCTCGAGCTTCTTCCGCAATTGATTGATTACCACGCGCAGGCTCTCAGTCTCCTCACCATAATCGGGCCCCCATACAGCTTGCAAGAGCCGCCGATGCGTCAATGGCTTGCCTTGATTTGCTATCAAATGTTTCAAGACCTCGTACTCTTTCGGAGCGAGATGAACGGCGCGTGCGCGCACCGTCACCTGGCGCGTCTCGAAATCGATGGTGAGGTCTTTGGATACGAATGGAGGAAGCGCTTCGCCCGTCGAATAACGACGAAGCGCCGCGCGAACTCGCGCTAGGAGCTCCTCGATGCCAAATGGCTTAACGACATAATCGTCAGCGCCCGCATCAAGAGCCGCAACTTTATCGCGCTCCGCGTTTCGCACCGTCAACATGATGATCGGCGCGCCGGAACCGCGCCGCATTTCGCGGCAAGTCTCGACGCCTCCCATTCCCGGCATATTTACGTCGAGCAGCACCAGATCGGGGCGTTCCTTGCGCATCCATTCGAGAGCTTCCTCGCCCGTTTTGGCTTCCCTTATCTCATAGCCGCGTGTCGAGAGCGTCGAGCGCAACACACGGCGGATTTGTGGCTCGTCGTCAACAACCAGAATTTTGGGTGCGCTCAATGGCGATCCTTCTGGGTGTGATCCACGGGAAGCGTGAAGGCAAACACAGAACCATGCCCTAGCTGGCTTGTAACGGTAATGTTCCCGTTCAAGGCTCTAATTATCGCCTTCGCTATCGACAAGCCCATGCCGGTGCCCCGAACCAGGTACCTTTGATCTTTTCCTCGATAGAATTTGTCAAAGATCATTGTTTGTTCAAAATCATCGATCCCCGGTCCATGGTCTGCGACGCTTACCGTCACGGCGTCTCCAGTAAGCTCGGCTGTAATTGTAATTTGCTGCTCTTTTGGAGAATAGATATTGGCATTGTCGATCAACTGCACGAGCGCTTCTTTTGCCCGTTCCAGATCGGCGCGCACTGCCGGAAGGTCGGCGGCTATGCGCACGTCAACCGGGCGTCCACCCAATGCACTCTTGCAATGCGCCAGCGCAGCATGGATGATTTTCTCGATCGGGATAGGGGCCAGGTCAAGCTGCACTTCGCCCGCCTCCAACTTGGCCATTTCTCCCGCCTCCTCGACAAGGTGATTGAGACGGTCGCATTCCTCGTCAATAATCGTTAAGAGTTCGCGGGATTGCGAGGAATCCGGAGCACCACTTGCTGTCAGGAGGCCTGTGACGGCTGCCTTCATCGATGTCAGGGGCGTGCGAAAGTCATGAGTGATCGAATCAAGAAGCGCGGATTTCAATCGTTCGCCTTGCCGCTCTGCCTCCGTCTGGCCCAGTTGCTCAACGGCGCGCGCCCGCTCGATTGCGATGGCTACCAGTGTGCCTACCGCTTCCACTGATTGACGGGAAAGCTGTGCGCCAGAAATCCCCAGGCTGGCGATGGGCCGCACCCCCAATCTCACGGGAATTAGATACTCTGCATGCTCGCTGTCATAAATCACTTCGTCGTGGAAAAATACAGTTTTCATTTTGACTTCGTCGAGATGGGCGGCGCCAAATCCGGAGCGATAGAATTTATCTTTTTGCGGCAAATATAATTCTGCCGCTCCTGCCTCAAAACTTTCTACGATGTAGTCCGGGATGGCGTTCATTAATTGGATCACATTTCCTTCCCCCAACAGTTGCCGGCTGAATCTATACAATCGCTCAACTTCACGCCTCCGCCGGTGCGCCTCGTCGGCCTGTTTGCGGATGCGCGAAGAGAGCTGACTCCCGGTGATGGAGGTTACCAGAAATGCGAACAGTGCCACCCAGTTCTGGGGATCCGCAATCGTAAATGTCCGCACGGGAGGCAAAAAGAAATAATTGAAGGACAACATGGCCGCGACAGACATGAATGCCGAAACCGCCATTCCCCATACCGCCGAAACTGCTAAAATAGCCAGCAGGAAAGTCAAGGCGACGGTCGTCTGGTTCACGCTTGATACATATCGAAAGAGAAGAACAATGGTGGCGACTGCAACGAGAGATACCAACAGTCCCACTACGCGACCACCTAGCAATCTGTGCATGGGTACATTCTAGCCCAGGCTGTTGACTTCATGGGGAGCCGGCTTGCCAAAAAAGCCCGAGGAATGGTTGGAAGTCGCATCGCCGCCGAGGAAAACAAGCGGTGTCTTCAAGCTGTTCTTAGGCTACGCCCCGGGCGTGGGAAAGACTTTCAGCATGCTCAGCGAGGCTTTGCGCCGGCGCAGCCGTGGCGAAGACGTCGTCATCGGTGTCATTGAAACCCACGGACGAAAAGGCGTTGAAGAACTTGCCAGCCAGCTGGAATCCGTCCCACGCAAGAAAATCGAATACAAGGGTACTACGTTCGAGGAGATGGATGTGGACGCCATTCTTGCGCGCCGTCCTGGAGTTGTGCTCATCGACGAGCTGGCACACACCAATATTCCTGGTAGTAAGCACCGCAAGCGCTATGAAGACGTTCAGGAACTTCTCGCCGCTAATATCGACGTCATCTCCACTCTGAACATTCAGCACATTGAAAGTGTCGCACCGGTTGTTCGTTCCATCACTGGGATCGTTGTCCGCGAGACAGTCCCTGACTGGGTGCCGCTGACCGCCTCCGAAACCGTGATGGTCGATCTAACGCCTGAAGCTCTGCAAAACCGCATGAAACGCGGGGACGTCTACAGCACCGAGAAGGTTGAGCGTTCTCTGAAGAATTTCTTTCGCCGAGGGAATTTGATAGCCCTGCGCGAACTGGCACTGCGCCAAGTCGCCGAGCAAGTTGATCGCAGCCTCGAATCCTATATGGAGGCGCAGGATATCCGGAAGAATTGGGGTGTGCGCGAACGCATGGCCGTGTGCGTCTCCGCGAATCCTGCTGGACAATATCTAATCGCTCGAGCGGCGAGAATGGCGCGCCGCATGGACGCGGAGTTGTACGTGGTTCATGTTGACCGCGAGTTCGGCCCCAAAGAGTCCAATCAGAGCGCTCTAACCGCAAACTTGCGGTTCGCGGAAAGCCTGGGCGCGAAGGTTGTCCGTCTCAAGGGAAGAAGCGTTGCGGATACGGTTGCCGAATTTGTCCGTTCCAAACATGTTACACAGGTGATTTTTGGCCGTGCGCCAGTACACGATTGGAGGAAATATCTATATCTCTCGGCCGTGCACCGATTCCTACGCGAATCTCCCCCAGTTGACGTTCATATTGTGACCCAGGAAGAGGAAGACTAATTGTATCCCGTTGCTATGAAATTTAATGCCTCATTATAATGTGCTTCTTGCTCGTGCTTGCCAAAGCGAACGATCGTCCGCTAACTCCCCTATTCTGTTTTTTTCGCTTGCGGCGGGTTCTTTGAATATCGAGCTGCCAGAGAGTTTGTTGGTAGGGGCGGTGGGGATCGAAAACACTGCCGGGCGGAATTTCAAGGACTTAGAAGAAATGATGGGGAACGCTAAGTCATTAAAAAGGACCAATAGGGAATGCCAGGGAATTCTTATTGGCCCCTCAATGGCCCCTCATTTTTGCGGTGCTGAAATTCCCTTGTTGTTTTTTCGCTCGATCAAGAGTGGCGTCGGCTTCCGGTCAAATCTCGTGGCACGGATGGCAAGCCGACGACCACACTGTTCGATCGGTTAAAGTTAATCCTTGGAGCCGCAGTAATGTGTTTCTGCGCGTGCCCCAATAAAACAAAACGAACGAATTAGCGCGTAGGACATGGCAAGATGCCGCCCTTGGAGGCTTCATGAAAAAAACATCACCAAAAGGAAGAAAGACCACGGCAATATTCAAGCGCTCCCCAGACTGAACACTTCAGTCGGAAAGTCGTTCGACCTATTTCTTCATCAATATCTGCAACATCTGGCTGTGAAGGGGTTCAGTGAGAACACGCTAAGAGTTCGGCGCGTTCACATGGAGATGTTTCTCAAATGGTGCTTAAGAAATAGAATTTCCGCGCCTACGAGAGTTACGCGAACGTCGCTCGAGGCCTATCAGCGATATTTGTTTCAGTACAAGAAGAAAGACGGTCAGCCATTGGCAGTTGCGAGCCAGCACTCCCGTCTCGCGCCTCTGAAGGTCTGGTTCAAGTGGTTGACTCATCGAAAGTATATTCTGCGCGACCCCGCCGCAGAGTTAGAGCTCCCGCGTGTGGGCTACAAGTTGCCAAACGTGATGAACAAAGAGGAAGTCGAACGCGTTCTGAGTCAGCCCAAAATAGAGGTGCCGTTGGGCATCCGGGACCGGGCGATGCTCGAACTCCTTTACTCCAGCGGATTGCGCCGCATGGAGCTGCTGCACTTGAAGCTCTATGATGTCGATCAGAAACACGGCCTGATTACTGTGCGAGAAGGAAAAGGCAAAAGGGACCGTGTGGTTCCAATCGGTGATAGGGCTTTGGCCTGGCTGGACATGTATCTGAATTCTCTGAGACCTGAAATCGTGAGGCAGCCAGACAACGGCATCGTATTCCTCACTTCGAATGGAGTCCCGTTTACACCCAACCACCTCAGCTAGCTAGCCCGGCAATACGTGAAGTCTGCGCGGATCGGAAAGGGCGGCGCTTGTCACATCTTTCGCCATACCATGGCGACTTTGATGCTCGAAGGAGGCGCGGACATTCGATACATCCAAGCCATGCTCGGGCACGTACGGCTCGACACCACACAAATTTACACGCACGTTTCGATTCGCATGCTGAAGCAGGTCCACACATCCACCCATCCAGGGGCGAGGTTGACGCCGGAGAACGATCAGGCCAGAAAGCCGCTGCCGAGCCCCGTGCAAACCACAGACACGGAAACCTCAGCCGATTCAGAACCAAGTTAAATCATAAGAGGCTTAATAGGCACATTTCGCCGGATATTGGTGACGGCTCGGCCCACAAAACCGTAAAATTCGAGTGATGACTCCATGCGACCAGCCAACTTCATCGGGATCGGGCAGTCTCGCCCAAAAAGCGGACACCTGGCCGGAGGAAACGATCCCGGAAAATTCACAGGCGTTGTATTACCGCGCCAGATACTACGAGCCAGCCTCGGGACGATTCCTGAACGAAGACCCTCTTGGGTTTGTAGGCGGGAGTTCCAACTTCTACGAATACACTTACAATAGCCCATCCGTCTTCACAGACCCTGCCGGACTCAGCCCAGAGGGCTGCCGACGTAGAGAATGTCACAACGTATACCAACAAGCTGTATATGGTCAGTTTGTTGCGAACAAGATTCTTCCGCAGCTTTCACTTTTTAGCTACATCCCTCCGATTGGTGGATATCCCGGAAACGGCCACACGGGCGAGGCATATGGCGAACTTCCCTTCTTGCTCGGGAAAATTTGGGGTACCAATGCGTTGGGAGCGGCTGCGGCAGAGAATGCCGCAACCGGTGCGTGGCTGACGGCGTTGTCAGATTTAGGGACGCCCCTCAGCGGGACTACTTTGGCACAAGGCGAGGCGCTTCTCAGTAGGGCAGCGCTCCAAGAAGCGGGTGTAGCGGCGGCGGAGTTCATTGCGCCGATTGCAGCCGCGGCTGTAATTACGGCCACGGTCCAAGATGCATATGTCTGGTTTCACTGCTGGTAGGCGATGGAGACCTAAATGAGACCTGTCGTATCGATTTGTGCTAAAGATCGTCTCGCAAAACAGCAAAATGCTCTCGAACTTGGTGTTCCAGGCCCAACCGGAGGTTTATTTAATTGCATGTTCCGATAGCCTTCCAAGTATTCGCTGGCGTCTGTGCAGCCGCATTTGTGGTGTGGGCCCTCCTATACCCTTCAAGCGGGCGGAAAAGCTTGGTCAGTCCGCGTTTTGCTTGGATAGTTGCTGTTCTTACAGGCATCTTCATCGCGTCTTGCATGTTATGGATGTACTTTCACCCCTAAAGCGGATGAGGATGGCACTGCCGACACTTTCCGAGACTTCTGACTTCTACATGCGTCGGATTTGCCTCTGCGGGTTCTGACGAAACTTCATGCGCGACCTAGGTAGACTCAATCGAGGCCCCGACGAACCGAAATCTACCCCCGAAACTGGCCTCTATTACTATCGCGCCAGATACTACGATTCGACTATTGGAAGATTTGCAAACGAAGATCCAATTCGGTTCCGGGCAGGGATTGATTTCTACTCTTATGTTCGTAATCGGCCAACTGGTTTGCGGGACCCGAAGGGACGTATTGCTTGGGGGGAGGCGCGTACGTGTCCGGCATGGCTGGTCTCCTCACCATCGGCGGCGGGGTAGAGGGCTCTCGCATGGTTGTAGGCGACACAGCCGGCAATACGGGACTCTTGTGTTGTGGCGGCTTGGGCGGAGGATATGTTGCCGGGGCAGCTGCCAGTGGGGGAGTGGCGACCGCGATCTGTCCGACCTGCGCAACCATCTGCGACATGGAGGGCGGGGGAGTCCAGGGGGAGGGATTTGGAGCTACAGGGCCTGGTCTCGCGGCTGGGGGCGGTGTATCTGTCGACATGAAGAACGCTATGATATTTGCCAATGCTGGCCCCGCCATCGGTGAAGGCGGCGGTGTTGTCGTGCTTGCAACGACCTGCAAACTGGTTCTAGGTGGCAAGCGCTGCAAGGACTGTCCGTCTTCGGAAAAGTGATGGGAGGACGAAAATGAATGCAGAGAGCTCGGCGCAAAAAATGATTAAAGGCATTGGCGGAGTGATTGGAAGGGTCGGCTTAATCGGAACATTAATCTTTGCACTAATCATAATTCCACTCATTCTCTGGTACGCTTGGTCGCGTCATTTCAACGTACTGTTATCAGTATCACAGACTATACTTTGCGCATCCATGATTTGGTTCTTGATTTCGACCCTAATGTGGAGTCGAACTTTTGGGAAACTCACTGGCACCTCATCAGCGAGGCTACTCCTCGGACCGTTCCCCGAAGACGTGAGTGAAGAGTCTGCATGGCGATGGGGTCGGCAGTGTCGTTACGCATTCTTCGCTATGATATTTTCAATGGGTATGTTTGCATTGGCGCTGTGGTTGCAGGGTGGGTAAAGCGAATGAGGACGCGCGTTTGGAATTGGGGAATTGGGGCAGGAAATTGGGCGAGAGGAACGTGTGAAGAAATTGATTTCTCGGGCGAAGATGGTCGATGAAGCGGCACGGCTGCGAGATTTCTGGCGAAGCTAATTATTCTGCGTTCGCCGTTCGTCTTTAACCACTGGCGGGTGGCAAGCCTTAGCTTAGAGTCAACTTCATGCAACAACTCGCCGCACGCGACTACCTAAACGCCTCTCTCCCGAGACCGCCAGAACGGTCAGAGTCGTATAACCGCGCCAGATGCTACAACTCAACGGTGGGAGGTTTCTGTCTGAAGACCCAGCCGGATTCATTGAAGGGACTATGTTCTCGTTCGCTCGCCGCTTTGCCACTCAAGAGTATGCCAATACCTAAGAGTGAGAATCGACGGGCTGACTAGAACCAGCGCGAAGATCAAACCCAGCCAATTTGCGTTGCCGGGAATTGGGTGAACGGCAGCTGAAACGCACCAGAAAGCAGGATATAGCATGAGGAGAAACAATCCAATTGCAGCCCACTTTCTAAGACATAGCAATCCGATACCTATCCGATTCCCGCAGACTTCACGTATTGGCGAGCAAGCCAGCTCAAGTGGTTGGGTGTGAATGCGACGCCATTCGAAGTGAGAAATACGATGCCATTGTCTGGCTGCCTCACGATTTCAGGTCTCAAGGTGTTCAGATACATGTCCAGGCAGGCCAACGCGCGTTCACCGATCGGAACCACACGGTCCCTCTTACCTTTTCCTTCTCGTACAGTTATGAGACCGTGCTTTTGATCCACGTCGTACAGCTTCAAGTGCAGAAGCTCCATGCGGCGCAATCCAGTGGAATACAGAATTTCGAGCATGGCTCGATCCCGAATGCCCAAAGGAACTTCTATCATGGGCTGTGTCAAAACACGCTCAGCTTCCTCTTTGTTCATTACATTTGGTAGCTTGTAGCCGACGCGCGGCAACTCCAACTCCGCTGCCGGGTCTTGCGGAATATACTTTCGCTGAGCCAGCCACCTAAACCAGACCTTGAGAGGCGCGAGCCTGGAGTGCTGGCTAGCAACGGCCAAAGGTTGGCCGTCTTTTTTCTTATACTGGAACAAATAGCGCTGATAATTTTCGAGTGATGTCCGCGTGATTTGGTCCGCCGCGGTGGCCCGATATCTTCGACACCATTTCAGAAACATCTCCATGTGAACACGACGAACTCTCAGCGTGCTCTCGCTGAAGCCCTTCACTGCCAGATGCTGTAGATACTTATCCAGAAGCTCGGCAAGCGTAGGCCTTGGTGAGGTGTTTAGCCTCTGCTGCGGAGGTGTGATGCTATGTTCTTGTCTGCTGTTTTTTTCATAAAGCCTCCAAGCACGGCATCTTGCCATGCCCGCGCGCCAATTTCGCTCGGTTTGTCTTTGTTCGAGGCGTAGGCAGAAGCAGACCGCCATACTCCTCTGGATTGACTTTCACCTCTTGAACACGGTGGTCGGCTTGCCATCCGCACCGCGAAATTTGACCCAAAGCCGACTCCGTGTTTTGGGCAGCGAGAAAAAACACAACGAAGGAATCTAAGCACGGAAAAAATGAGGGGCCATTGGGGGGCCAATAAGAATTCCCTTGAATTTCCTATTGTTCCTTTTCAATGACTTAGCGCTCCCCGGCATTTCTTCTAAGTCCTTTAGATTCCACTCGGCATTTTTTTCGATCCCCACCGCCCCTACCAAATCCTCATTATTTCCAATCGTTTCGAAGGATCATTTCCCGGAACTACCGGGCTGGCTACCGCTTGGCTCGAAAAATACCGATTCGATTGCGTCCATGGCTTCGCGGTGATCGTTGCGCAAAACGTGCCCGTAATGGCCCAGCGTCGTGGCGGCGTCCGCGTGGCGCAGCTGCCGTTGGGCCACAGCCACCCCGGTTGACTGTAAAAGCAGGGAGGCGAGGCAGTGGCGAAAAGCATGTAGGCCGACGCGCTTACCCGGATCCGCCATCGAAGGAAGATTGCGTGCATATTGATTCGAGAGCCAGAAGTCTCCCAAGCCTATTAACAGTGACGCAACGCCAAAGACGACTTCGAGCCATTTCCACGGGGCCTTATTTCCAAAGCTCATTGAATCTTCCCTTCCGGGGTACACGAGCAACTCCCAAAGGGATGAACGCTCGTCCACGTCCGCTGAGCGGATCCCGACACGCCTCCTCCAACACCGATCGTGGCTCCGCCTCTTCTGACAATCCCGCCCGGACCGTCACCGGCTCCTTCGAAGTAGTCTCCCGTCCCGCCCAGCCCATCCACACCTGCTGTGCCGCTTACGTTCAAAAATGGACCGCCCAGCCCGCAGATGGTGTTCGCATTTGAAACTCCTACAGAAATTCCGGCCGATGCTCCTGCACCCTCTCCGAGTCCCACTCCGCGCATTGTGTAAGTCCCAAAGTGGCCATGAGTGTCAATCGCGAATCCGACGGAGAGAGAACCAGTGACGGAAAAAGGCAGCGTATAGTTCACTGAGAGCCCAATCTGGAAGGTCCAGAGTCCAAGGGGGTCAATTAAGCGAATCGGATTGTTTCTGACATATTTGTAGAAGTCGACGCCGCCTCGAAATCTCAGTAGATCCTCTGTCGTAAATCTTCCGGCGGACGAGTCGTAGTATCTGGCGCGATAGTACGATGCCCCTGAACGGTTACTCTTCGCGGCGTCAATGTGTTCCGTCATCGTCGAAATCCGCCGGGCCAACACCAGTTGGTATCCTTCGATTCATCAGCCCAGAACTGGGACTCGAACACCCCTCTTATCCCTGGAAAGTATTCTCGATGTCCCGCGCACCGTGGAGCACACGAACTATTTCGGTCGCTCCGGCGACCACGCGATAGAAAATGATGTACCTGCCAAGGGGAAAACTCTGAATCCCCGGAGCGAGTTCCTCTCGGTGCCGGCCCAAGCCGGGTTGATAGGCCAGCAATTCCATCGTCTCGTAGATTTTGTCGACAAAACCATCCGCATTCGCTTCGCTGTCATCCGCGATGTAGCTCCAAATCTCAAGCAGATCCTCGCTTGCCCGAGGGCTGATGCGGAGTTCGGACACTTACTTCGCACTCTTCGCTGATTTCTTCTCGCGCGCGATACGCTTGATTTCTCGTGGGTCGAACGCAACGGAAGGTCCACTGTCCAAACCTTCCTGAACGTCTCGGCGGAGTTTCTGAAGCTTCAGAGATTTCAACTGATCCTCTTGTTCCAGGAGGCGAAGCGCTTCCCGTACGACCTCGCTGGCCGAGTTATAAGACCCCGAAGCGATCTTTTCGCGGATCATCTCTTCAAGGTGGGGAGTAAGGCTGATGTTCATAGGCATGGGGGGAATACCTCGGAAGTTTGATAATCCCAAGGATAGCGTCTTTGGCAAAGCTTGTCAATATTTGACAACAAGACTTCCCGTACGCAGCAGATGATTCGGTTGAAGTCCGCGATCAAATTGACTCTAAGCCCGCACCCAAAATCGTCTCGAAATTTATCGTCTGTGCGACCCGTCAATCCCACGGGACAGATGCTTTAGTTGCTCTCGACCTTTGATACCGCCAGATACGTCAGCTTCGAATTCTTGAACTTGGCCACAACGCCTGCACCCAGGTAGTAATGGCTGTAAGTTTCCTCGAAGTCTTTGCCGCTCATTTCAGGATTGCGTTGCCTTGCTTCTCTAAGGTCCTCGGGACTCGTTTTCTTCCTCACCGAGAAGGAATATACGAGTTCATCTTCGCGCTTCTTCGTCGGCTTCCCAAGAATGGCGATTACCTGGGCCGGTGTTTGTCCTAGTTGTATGCCCGTCGCCGTCGCTAGATGATTGGAGATCGCGTTCGACTCGACGCATCGGTCCGCGCCTTCCCAGAGAGGACCGTCTGCGAAAAGATAAAACGTGTAGTCCACCTCGCCTTGCTCGAAAATGAGATGCGCTTTTTCCCGCCCGCCAGGTGACACATAGCAAGCCTGTCGCCGCCCCGTTGAAGCGTCGCCGCGCTCCACGATCTTGGCTCTTCCCAGTCTCGCCGCCGCACGGTCGAACATATTGTCACCCAGACTGACCCCAAGAACGCGAAAATTTGATGCCATAAGCTCGCGTGCCTCGGTATTGTTTTCCTCCCCGGATTCAGAGCTGCGATTGGAGGACCACCAATCAGAATTGTCCGACAAGCGAATCGCGTCGTCCGCCTGCGTCGCAAGACCCGCGAAAGGGGCACCCAAGAGCAAAGACAAAAGGCCCCATCTAATGCTCGACCAGAGGCGACGGCGTCCTTTGCGTGTGGCGCTCTTTTTTGGCCTCTCTCCCCTCATGCCCGAAAAGGTCACTCGCATCAATCAAAATGAAAACGGCTTACTGCTGCCCGGATGCATCGGGAACAAAGGGAACGCTGGCGTCGCCGGTGGAAGACCGCTGATGACGTTCATTGTGCCGCCACCTGCTTGACATATTGCGTGTCGTTGCGGCTGACCGATGATCATGCATCCCTCCGAAGCGGTCCACGCTCCGTTCTGCCGCCCGCCATGAATCAGGAAGCCAGGCGAACTCATAAACGCATCTGGAGAACTTCCAAGCATCGGAGTCAACGGGATTACGTCTGGCATCTTCTTCCAAGTCATGCACTTGCCAAAACTACAGTACCCTGTCGGGATCGGGCCAGAATAAGGAATTCCCTGAGCTGACGGATTGTTGGCACAAAGTGGACACTTACCCTCATTCCCGCCCGAGTACCCGCGGGTGTTCACGACGACTTTACCGGTCGAATCATCTGTGCAACGAAGCTCTCCCGAACGCTGGTTGTAGGTACAGGTCACAGTTAGAGCGATTCCATAAATAATGTAGCTTGACAAAAGGGAAGATGTGAAGCAGAGTGTGTTCATGCGAGCCATACCTGTTCCGATGCGCAAGCGCATTCTGCAACTTTACGAGCGAGGCAAGAGCA
>Ga0335085_10013208_pt1 | contig 12115 bp, 14 predicted proteins | sample Lox_Sample_45_FD_206712 | JGI IMG/M metagenome (GOLD analysis project Ga0335085, IMG submission 206712) | Soil microbial communities from Loxahatchee National Wildlife Refuge, Florida, United States - Lox_Sample_4.5 | ecosystem: Environmental > Terrestrial > Soil > Wetlands | place: USA...
CTTGGGTCTCCGGCGACGCCGATATGTACACAGCACAAGCTCAGGCTATTGCGTCGCAACTGGACGAGAAGAAAGCTCGACTCGACCAGCTCGACTCCGCCTTCAACGCAATGATCGCTGGTGGAGTATTACAAGCCCCACCAGTCGAAACCAAATCGACATCAGGTGGCGGCGCAAGCGGCGGCGGAGCTCCCAAAATAATCGATATGACAAAGTAGGCCAACAATGCCCCAAGACACGACGCAACCGCAAGGTCCACAACTCGATCCTGGATTCGACTACGCGAAGCTGCCTGACGGCAGTTATGCAAAGTTTAAGAAGGGAACGTCCGAGGCTGAGATGCGTGGTCGGCTGATCGCGGCCGGAAAGCTTCCGCCGACTCCAGTCACACCACAGCAAGCGAAGCCGAAGCCTGCTCCTGCGGAGCCAAAGGCTGGTCTGGGCAAACGCTTTGCGCAAACGATGATGATACCGACGTCGATAGAGGAAGCTAAGTCTGCGGCACAGGGAATGAGTGGGGCCGGATACCTCTACCAAACTGGTAAGGGTATTTACGAAGGTGCCAAAGATATCAAGAAGGGTAATTATTTGCAAGGGGCTCAGGAAGTATCGAGTGCGCTGATGCCGTTTCCGACGATGTTGGGAACTAACATTGGAACGGATGTCAGACAAAAAAATGTGCGAGGTCTAGTTGGTACTGGCCTTGGACTAGCGACACAAGCGACACTGATTCATGGAGTGCCCGGCTTCGCTGACTCGGAGGCGTTGCGTCAACGCGCTGCAAAACTCGACACCAAGGTCCTGCGGACAGCCGAAGGCGGAGCAAAGAACTATAGTCTTGCAACAGCGTTGCAGGTCGCTAAAGAAGGCATCTACGGAACGCTCAAGTCGTTACCAGACAAGATCGAAGCCCATCGCGTTGCTAAGAACGCACAGGTGCAGTCGTTGGCACGTCAATTGGATGCGCAGGGTACTACCATTGATATTAGTAACGAGATCAATCCCATTACACGTGATGTGATGTCGGTTGCCAATCAACGTGGTCTGTTGACGCCTCAGCTACGTTCGCAAATCATGGGGTTGTTGAAGCGTGTTACAACTGAGACCGACATGCAGACCGGCGCGCAAAAGCCACGCAATTTATCGCAGATGAAGATCAGCGATGCACTAGCGTTGCAGAAGGGCCTGGAAGATTTGTCTGCATTTGGCAAAGAAGCTCCGGCCGCGATCAATAATCTAGCACGACGTCTACGTGGGGCGATAGGCGACAAACTCAACGGCGCATCACCTGAGATGCAGTCGCTACGCAGTGCGGAGTCCAAACTCATTACTGCTCGCGATGCTGCGCGTGACAACTACGCCAAGTCCCTCAACGACGGTCGTGTAGGTGCGCGCGGTTTCATCTATAGTAATCTACCTACCGCAGCGGTCTACGTCGGCTTGAAAGGCTTAGGGATGCCCTTCGCAGGCGCGATTGGCAGTGCATTAGTTCTGCGTACGCTGGCTGAGTCTACGCCAAGCCGCACGTTCCGCGCTGCTATGTATGCGAGGGCAGCCGAGTTGCTAGATGGCGCTATAACCCGCAACGCGGGGCCAACGGCGCCATTACAGCCATCTTCGCCGACAGGTGGCCCACAACTGCCCCAAGGCGGCCAACCTCTTGTAAACAAAGGGGTTACGGGCCAAAATGGCCCCCACGGCCCGATAAACATGGGTACAGCTTCCGCCGAGGTGGTAACGCCGCCGATGTTGGAACGCGGCACGCTACAGCTTCCGCAAAAGGCATCGCGTGCGTCGGCGGGGAGTGGAGACTATGTCAAAGGGCCGAAACCTGAGCCACCCGGTTCGTATCTCAAGGAAAAAGCCAGAGCGGAGGCGTCAGCGAAAGCTCCCAGTCGTAATGTTGCTGAAAGCAACACAAAAAACAAAGCCATGCTCGACCGTCTTGATACGCTCTACGAACGTCAAGCAAAGCCTAAATCAGGGGCCGATCGCAATGCTATTGAGCGAGAGATTGCTGAAATCAAGCGAGTGCTCTCCGGCGAGGCTAAAGGAACTGACGCGTCAGCTATTAACAAACGCATCGCAGATCGAGAACGACTCGCCGCAAAGCGCGCTGAGGCTAAGTCTGCTACACCAGGAGCTCAGACTGCTGCGCAAGCTGGTACGACTGCTGAACCGGCGGCGCAGGGCATGTCGCCAGAGCAACGCTCGTTGTTGCTTGACGCTGGTTACAAGAAGCTAGCGACGTATGACGGCGGGCCGGAGATGGTTAAAGCCATGCGCAAGCTGGCCAAGGATATGTCCAAGGTCGACCCATCTTACGACGAAGTCACTGCCTTGACAGACGCGCTTAACGCTTTGCGTGAGGTCTCAGGTCAATAAAAGTTTCGCTGGACGCAGCGAGAGATGTAAATCCTACGTAGGAGGAACAATGGCTAACACCAGCATGTCACCAAAGGAAGTCAAATCCGTTTGCGATGGACTGGAGTGCTCACCGTCGCAACATCAGGAGTCAAGCAAAGCCGGTGGCAAGGCCTCGCCGACACCCGGTCATCGTGACGGAAGCCATGCGGGACCGTCAACCAGTGCATTTCACGAAGGCAAGAAGTAACAGAGACAACTTAGGAACGAAGGGGGTGCGAGAGCACCCCTTTTGTTATGACGTGGGCTTTTCAAAACCGGGCGGTTTCTGCATCTTGAAGATTTCCACAATACGAGGGGCCTGCGGAGCGAATATGAAATTGATTGGTATCTGCAAGGTGATCAGTCCAGGCAACTGCTTCTCACCGGCTAGAAGCGTGGATGCTTCTTTAATATTAACGACAGTACCGGTGAGTACTTTATCACCGATGTGGACAGCGACGAGGTCGCCTTTTTGTAGAACATTACCTAGATTGTCGTGTGGGTTCATATCATTGGCTCCAGGATTTGATCTTCTACATCTGCGTCTTCTTTATTGACGATTGCCATGATTTCTGACAACTCCAACTGAATCCAAGTTGGATAATTCTTAAAACAAATGGCCGTACCAGACATCGGAGAGAAAAGAATCCGCTTGCCGAGCAGCGTCAACTGTTCCCACTTACCTGTGAGATCGTTAAAACGAGGTTCGATGGTTTCTTTGATGACATATCCTGTGGTCGGCAATAGCGTTTTTTCTTTACGAAGTGCTTTTGGTATCAACAACCGGCCGCGTTCACCCTTCGGTGTCGCTGGCTCGTCGCGATCCACGATCACTCGACCGATGTAACCTTGTGTTGTAAACGGCGTAAGAAAGCAATCTCGTTGAAGCGAAGCTGCCTGTGCTTCGTCAGCACTGAGTCCACGTTCGTAGAACTCCGCCTTTGCCTTCATATCCTCCGCAAAAGCATTGACTTTTTCTTCGTCGCCGTGATTGATCAAGTCATACTCACGCTGCGTGATCATGTACTTGAGCATGAAGGCTTCCGCAGGTAACTTCGTTAGGTCATCCCGCATTTGGCCTTCATTGAACTTGAGTTGTGGAGCCACCGCAAATGTCGCGCTGCGCTGACCTGATGCTAGAGCGTCGCCTTTCATTGTTCCTCCTCTTTTTTATTTCGTAAGCCTTTTTTCCACATCGTCGACACGACATGCCGATCCGATCCCGCGTCCGTCCGCATATAGTACAAAGTCCGTGACACGCACGCCATTCTCGTAGACTGCGCCAGAACATACGGATGCCAATTGCGTCGCGATCAAATTCAGTGGGTCGGGGACGGTCGTCGTTGTGTCGTATGTGCATGACCAATTGTACCTTTCGCATTTGTGACACCAATTGAGTAATGGTATTAATCACCCTCACGGTTCTGAGCTATTTCCCAAGGACGAGGTTGCTGATGGAAAATGACTCGACTTCCTTGAGAATCAGAGGCTTCAAAATGAGCTTTTGGGTGTGATGGAGCACAAAACTCAAGCCAACAATAATTGGCTGCGTCAATAAGAAACTCGGTATTGCCAGTTTTTTTGTAGTGTTTGAATGATCCTTCGAGTCTCTTCATGTAGTTCTCACGCTTATTGACTGGACCATATCGATAGAATCCAACCATTAATCGATTGGCCATTTTTTGGACAAAATCCAAGAAAGGCTCATGGCGCTTTCTTAATCTGTTACTGAAATAGAAGGTAAGGTCAGCCATTATTGTATCAACCCTCCTGGGATTTCTGACATTGGATTCCCTTTCACGAGTTTGTAAACAGTTATGTTCGATTGCGAAGCAGTCTTAATCAACCGCCCGGCTTCAAGCGTTGCCAAGATGACATCCAAGTTGGCACTGCTCCCTACGTCGCGCCACAGCGCACCCATTATATCACTGCGTGTAACGTAGCCGACCTTGGACTTCGTCTCAATGAACCGGATTACTTTGTCCATCGTGATGGCCATATCGCTGTCGCCGACGGCACGAAACACTTTCTTGAGCTCAGCGGCGCATTTGTCAATCATCTGAATGGCGGTAGCCATGTCCAGAAAATTGATGATCATTGTGTCATCACGCGAAGCGGCTAGCGCCATCGCTAACTTGAGGACGTGGTAGGGCTTGCTATTTTCGTAGCTTGCTGTAGCTTCGTCCGCGAACTCATCCCCACCGATGGCGTTGTAATATTTAGTATACATATCGCGTGCGATAGGATCAAACGAGAACGCGCCGCGGAGGGTCCCAAGATGCCGAAGGTCGTCCACCAACGCAACGTGAGCAGCATCGTTGCCGTTGCGAGGCGTGGGCCAAGGTATGTATCGGGTACGTTCACCTTCGTACACAAAATTGCATCGTCTGACAAAACCTCCGCCAACTGCTTGCGATGGAAACAGCAAAGCGATTTGTGACGGGGTACAACCACCAAGAAGAGTGGGGGCTGGCTTTGCAACCTTAACGAGTCCTCGACCACGCGTGCCATATTCGAAGGGTCCATCTTTTGACTCCCATAACTCTTTCAGAGTTGGCATCGCGTCCGACATAGTTAGTAAGTCTTCCACCTCGGGCGCGCTTATGAAACACGTTGAATCATGTCCGATGCTGATGGTTCCACCTTGCATCTGTAAATGCGCCACAGCTTGACCGCGATCGCTGATCTTTTCCAATATATATTGGATGGTCAGCTTATCGCTCAAGATATTCGCGCACCCACTTTCGCGCAGCAATCCCACCGCGGGATTGATCGATCTCCCTTTCCCAAGCCCCGAATGTCCCACCAGAATGGTGTACATATTCGGATACAAATTGTAATCACCTTTGTTTACCCAACAGTTACGTTTGAGTACGCTGGCGATGACGGTGGCTGCGGACCAGTAGTGATATGATCTGGGACTTTCGGAGGTTTCTTCAATCCATGATAGATAGCTTTTAATCCATCCTTGTTTGAGAGTTCGCATTTGACGGTTCGCATTGATGCTAGATCGTAACCTAACTCAACTTCGATTGGTATTTGAAACTCCAAACCTTTTGGGAGTCGGATAACTCGATTGAAAGCTGCTTGTAACCATGATATTGCATCCAGTACGCTACCAACGTCATCAAGGACCTCAAGGGTAACCGCGTCATGATCGTCCAAAATAACGTAACCGGGATGATTTTGCTCAAGCCAGAGAATTGCGAACCCGGTGTTAGTACCAACTGTCCCTTGCGGAATTTGTGCGTAAGCTTCTTTGATAATTTTTTTATTGTCACCATAGTCTCTCAGTCCAAAGAACTGTCTAACGAATCCAAAAGGAGTTGTAAGTATCCGCTTGGTGCGCAGTTCTTCTTGTACATAACGATGGAAAATTTGTTTGATTCCAGGATTAGCTGAATGAAAACGTTCTAACATCCACTCACAAAACGCTTCTGTTACAATATGACCCTCACCGGCCATTGTTTGACTAAACCGAAACGCCTCCATATCATAATTGCCTGCGTGTCGACAACGTTTACCCATGTAACGTTCAGGAGGCTCGTGACCGTCTCTTTTGCAGCATAATTCATAAGGCTTCCCAAAGATAAACGCACCCAACTTCGCGTGTCGATCTATTTTGCCATCTTTGAGTTCGTTGAACCCACGGTAGTCCCCACCTTGGTCTGCGATGATTCCGGTGACAAGCCAGTCCTCTGCGCTGACTTGGTCACACTTGACGAAGATGTGTCCAGGGCGCGCAATAAGACACGCTCGATATTTGTCAGCCAAATCAGTGTGTTTAGGACCATTTTGGAGGTTCCCTCCTAAACCTAGGAAATTCTCACGACACGATCGACGTCCTGTTACAGTCCCAGTTACGAAGTAGGAACCAAAAAGGGTATCTCCTTCTAATTCAACATCAACATATGTTCCTAACAGCTTGTTCAATTCACGAACACGCAAGAGTTTCTTGAGAAAGGGATGGCCAGTCTCGGCAAAGAGTTCGTTGATCGATTCTTCATCTGAGGATTCGCTCCATGTGTTGTCAGCGCGCTTTTTCTTGGGCGGCGTCATTCCTAACCCACGTAAGACTTCAAGCATCTGAGGTCCACTACTAAGATTTATAACGTCGGAGGGGACCTTCTGCGTCCGACCCGCCGCATCTTTTGGCGCTTGCGAGATGACTTTTTTGTTACCAAGGATTGTGCTAATTTCCCTGCAACTTGTACCGAGTTCTGTGGTGATATAACCTCGCAATTCAGCAATTCGTTTTGGATGAACTGCAATTCCTCGTCGGTTAATGCTATAGAAGGCTCGCGCAAGCGGCATTTCATAGAGTTCATAGTACTCCTTCGCGGTCAGCAGACCTGGGTCTTGGAAGTTAAGCGCGCGCACGGAATTCTTCCTCCTGTCGCTGAAATACTTCCAAGGTGACGCACACATCCTTACAATTGTATCGTTTCATGACTTGACGTTCTTTAACCGACCAGTTCTTGCCTTCTTCTTTGTAGTAAGGCTCCCGAGTGTACTGGAAAGTTTGGTAGTCAAGTTTATGTGATAACTCTGGCCAGAGGACGTGGTGCCGCACCAGCGTGTCGTCACAAAGTCCAACATTCGGGCTAAACCCAATAAAGGACAACCACGGTAAATCGTGAGTGTAATAGTTCTGGCCGACTTGTTTTTTCGTGCGGAGCACAGCATCAATAAGCGACCAGATTTGTTTTGCTTTAATGATATCATACTCGGCGAGACCAATAGAAATCCCGACGAGAGGATCGATGGCGAAGCCAACGACATAGGGAACGCGACCCCGTTGCGGTGTTGCATATTTTCCTTTATAGACTCCTATGTTTTCTATATCTATGGAAACCACTGTGTCCGCGGGGGACGCCAGAACCCCTCGTAGATAGTCGATGGCGTCGTCGGCTGGGGGGTCGCTGATGAGCTGTCGTTGTGGAAGTGGTTGCAGAGCTCCATGACGTTGCCAAAAGGCGAACTCTTCTTGTAGCTTAGCGAGACAGAGAATGGCGTTCTGCCGCTCGTCCCAGGAGCGGAACAAGAACGCGGGGTGAAAACTTGGAATAATGTAATGGTTCCATTTGAGTAACGGACTTTGTAATATCGAACCGCGCCACTTGCTGATGTGGCAGACGAGTTTGCCTTTGGATTTAACAAGCGTTTGTGGACAAAGCAGTCCGAGAGGCGTTGCACCGAGAGGACAGAGAAAGGTAGGCTTCGCATTGTTTAGCTCTTCGAAGAACTGGTCGTGGAACAACTGTCTTGCAATTCCGAGCTCGTCGAACCTATCCATTTTATTATCCGGGGGTCGACACTTGTACGGATTTGTAAACCAACATTCCCCGGTTGAGAGTGAAACCTCGGATAGCATACGATCGAGCTCCCGTCCGGAAGATCCCACGAATGGGATTCCTTGTTGATCTTCGTCAGCGCCAGGAGCTTCCCCGACCATACAAATAGGTGCAGACAGATTACCTCTAGTACCCACATAACGCAGTCCTTTCGCCGCAAGTGCGGTTTTGAGTTTAGATGTCTTATCCATTTGTTCCGTGAACTCCCACCCAGTTACCACCTGTTGGCAGACGCATCTCAAGTTTCGTTATCTGGATTCCGAGAGCAGCAAGAGCATTCCAAACGGCTTGAATAATGTCCTCATATTTAAAGGAATGCTCAACTAGGACACGATTTTCGTCGTCCTTGATAATGATTTTCATTTAATAACTCCTAACCGTGATCGAATCATCACGCAGTTAGCCGGTTCCAACTCAAACAGAATAGCCTTGCGCCCGGTCTGCAATGCCGCTGCGCCTGTCGTCCCCGCGCCTGCAAACATATCCAACACGACACAACCGGGCGTGGTCATGTCCTCCACGAACTTCTGCATTATTCCAAGCGGTTTTTGCGCTGCGTGGAGCCTTTCGGGACCACGGACACTTGGTATACTAACCGCATTCGGCAGATTGGGACGAATGAATCTGGGAACTCCTTTCGACGCAATGAGCGCTGGATCATAACATTTCGAATACCGAGCAAAGCCATCGGGAGGAGCGCTACGATCACGAAGCCAGATAAAAGGGTATACGTCAACCGTAAAGCCAGCTGTTGTAAGGGCATCGTAGAGCTCCTGATGGTAATTCATTCCGTAGAAAAATACTCCGAAACGATTCTCACGCAGTACACGAAAAGAATGCACAGCAACGTCAGCGCACAGCTTAACAATATCCAAGCCACGATCACTGAAACCGCCAAGACCAGCACTGTGTGAAGCGCTGGAGTCGCCCAAGCCAATATTATAAGGAAGGTCAGTGAGCACCAGATCAACAGATGCATCAGCCACCGAAGTAATGTTTTCTTCGAAGGGGCCTTCATAGAGTTTCCACCTTTCTTCTGATGGCGCCGGGACCTCTACATTTGGTGTGCCTTGCGTCGGCATTACATCAGCGATCGTAGAGGTCCCGTCTCCCTTGGGAGAGCTTGTTACTGAACTCTTCTTGGCTGCGATTTGCATCGCAGCAACTGTGACGGCTACGCCTAGCTTACGGACTGCGTCGGCCTTCGTCGGCAGCGTGGCTAGCATCGGATGCGACCGCACGAACCCTGCCAGTTCAAGGTCACGTGAGGTGACACTGGGATTTTCACCCAACATCGCAGCCAGCTTACGCAAGCTGAAACCATCGTTTTCCTTTGACTTACCAGCACCGAAGCCCTTGCTGACGCCGTGGATGCTTTGCATCAGCTCGAAGAGTCGTTGCTTTGCCGCAATGTGTTCCGGCCAACTGAGTTCCTTGCGGCGCAGATTTTCTTCCAACTCCACGGCCTGAAGCTGAAGTTTACCGTTATCGTCATCGAGTTCTTTGCGCCATATAAAATCCCTGGCGTGCGCCAGTTCAGTCCAACCAAGATAACGACAAGCAGCAAGTCGACGCCCACCTGCCACGAGTGTAATCTCCATTCCGCTATCTGTAAGAACGATCGGTTGAATAATACCAAACCTCCGTATGGACTCCGCCAGCGCTTGGATGTCTCCATAGTCCTTCCTTTGACGGTTTTCGTCTTTTATGTTGCTTATAGCAACACTAAGAATTGGTTGATTCTCCACTATCTCCACTTGATGCCCTCCCATCAGGTGTATTAGTATGGCGGTGTCGTATAACCACGGAGTGTCTTTGCAGGTCAGACAGCGAATTCTTCCATTGCTCATCGGACATCCAATCTGGTTTTACCATCACTTGTAAACCGTGATGTGGGCATTCGCCTTGGTCGTTTAATGGTTCGTAGCATTGATGTTGACCGAAACCGCTGGTGCCCGGAATGTCTATCATTACACGGCATCTCATACATGAGTCCTCTATTGACCCCAACCCTCTACGGGTTGCTTTTCGCGGGACCGTGTTCGCCCGTCGACGATCGACGCGAAGCGTTGGGGTCAATACAAAACACGGGCTGACGTCTCACCGCGAAACGGCAGCCCGTCAGTGTTAACTGCGAATCAGTGATTCCATGTGCTGCACTTGACATCCCGGAACCGAGCAAATGAACCGCTTGATTTCCGAGCGGGTCTTTGTCGGGTCGGGGACCCAAGAGCTACCAACTTTCTTCTGTGCTTGAGTCTCAACAATCTCCACCTTTCCGATGCTGTTGAGGATCGTACCACTGTACGGTCCCCACTGTTTCGGGTCGGGATTGGTGGTGCCGTTGGCGAAAGTGCCAGGCAGGTCGACGTTGTCCCCGTTGTCCACCAGCGGTTCGCCAAAACAATGAAAGAAGTCTTGGACCGCCGGCAGAAACGACAAGTTGCCTGAGAAAAACACTTTCGAACCGTTGTAAGGCTTGCCGTCCGGAAAAGTCTCTGGTGAGTTACAGATGGTCAATTCCGGATTGAGGTTGACACTCTTTTCGCCAGTGGCCTCGTTTGCGTTCTTGCTCAAAGCTGGCTTGAAGCCTTTGAACATAACGTCGTAAACCCCGGCTTTGAAAGCTGGTCGTGGTTCCAATGCTGATTTGGGAAATGTCATATTTGGCATAGTGTTTGTCCTGTATTGTGTTAGTCTGTTTTTGTGAGTTGTCTCTCAGTTTTTACTTCCGAACAGTTTGCAAAATTGATTGAATGTTGACCAACTTCAAATCCGTGGACAGATTCAACGCAGTTGCGGCTTTGGCAAATTTGTTGTCGGGATCGAACTGGATGGTTGGTATCCGGCCCGTTTCACGTTTCAGCCGCCAAACTTCATTGAAGTACATGAGCAGCGAGTTGTATCTGCGAGGGTAGACCTCGATCTTCCCTGTGTAGATAGGGTTCTCTTGGGTCGACCGCTCATCTTCTTCCATGCACTCATGTAAGATACAGATAACATTCATTGCCCGCGGTTCCGGTGGATGATCCATGATCTTGGGATCGGTGTGAACTGTGATATTGGTATTGTCTGGTCCTTTCTTGTGTGTCACCGACTTCAGACATTTCTTGCAGTGGAGCAGCGCTCGAGCTTGAAGTATCGCGCCGGTGACCATCTCCATCTCACCGCCCCAAGAGTGAAACGTCTTAGCAACGCGGTACGCCTTCTGACCCATTACAATGGTTTTGGCGACATCCGGCGCGCTGAAGTTGACATACCGCCGCGCGGCATCTGCGATCGACTGGACGGAGTCAAACACGATTGTATCGATGAGCTTGTCACCACAACTAGCAAAATTACTATGTAAGTCCGCTAGTCGAGGTGATACTTCCATTCTATTAACGATGTCCATCAATTCATTGATGGCTGTTGGCGCTACGTTGCTTGGTGCGTTCAGGTTGTCGCTGAACTCCAGACCGTAGATGTTCTTGACGTTGGGATGCGTAGCTAGCGCCTTCAGCCGTCGATCCATCTCAAGAAACAAGATGTTTCCCGGAGCGGTAGCAGCTAGATACGACTTGCCGGATTTGTAATCACCTACAAGCAGCATCGCTAACTCGTTGGTGGGCGATTCGGCTTGCAGTAAGTGGGGTGTCATTGTCATTGGGCAGTTCACCTTTCGATTTGGATTACGATTGTACTATTTGTAAAATCTATTTGATCTTCGATTTCTTGAAGAATGTCGTCATGTAAAACAGCGGCAGGTTCCGAACCGGGAACGACATCTTTTTTAGAAACCAAAAAATCGATGAAATCTTCGAGATTAACCACAATCATATTAATCCTCCTCTGGTGTATACGGATGCCAAGGTTCCACCTTGACGAAGTCCGCCTGCAGCGACATCTCTCGCACATTGGCTGGCATCGAGCATACGCGGCGGAAGGCGCAGCCGTGATAGAACAAATGGCAAGCGCTCTCGCGTGGGGTCCACACACCTCGCTCGATGCTATCACGCAGTCGGCGGCATTTCTCCATCACTGACTGACGCCATTCCTCGATCTCACTGGCGTCGTAATTGGGATAAACTGGCAGGAAGCGAGGCGCCCGGACTCCGCTGCGTGGTTTGTCAGTAGGACGGAAGCGAGCGCAGACCATGATGACGCACTTCGTGGGGGCCTTCGGGATACCTGCGGTAATGTTGAAGTCTCCTGATACCTGAATCTGCGTAAGCATCGACCGAACAGCAAAGATGTATCCGGCCGTCTGCGGATGTGGTTTGTATTTCAACGCAGCGTTCGCTGGAACGGAGTCCTTTGTCTTGAAGTCCAACGGCATTATCATGTTCTGAGCTTTGTCCCAGATGACCAAGTCC
>Ga0335085_10013209_pt1 | contig 12115 bp, 14 predicted proteins | sample Lox_Sample_45_FD_206712 | JGI IMG/M metagenome (GOLD analysis project Ga0335085, IMG submission 206712) | Soil microbial communities from Loxahatchee National Wildlife Refuge, Florida, United States - Lox_Sample_4.5 | ecosystem: Environmental > Terrestrial > Soil > Wetlands | place: USA...
CAGGCGCTCGCTACCGCGTACCAGCCTTGGTGGTCAGAATTTTGTGATATTTGTCGTGAAGCTCGTCGTATCGCGAGTGGGGAGGCGCTTTGTTGTTCATTGCCGGTCTTTCGGCTGATCGGGAATTGCTTTCATTTAGGAACTCGCACGACTTCGAGAGAGACCTTCGCTTGATTTCAAAATCCGGCGCGCCTCGTTATCGCCGACCAATTGGGGCCGAGTTTGGGTCCAAGTCGGACGCTTGGTGTACTCAACCCATTGATCGACAGCGTCTTTTGGAAGGCGGTCACCGATTGACACATTCGGTCCAGGCTAACCAGTGCCGGAATTCTGCTCGTCCAGCCGCGTTGGTTGGGTCAGGGGACGGCAACGTGACTCCCGCGACTGTTAACGCCGACCGGTGTTTTGGATACCGAAAGGACGATGCGCGATCTCGGGCGCGACGATGGCAACCTTGACTGGCAAGCAGTTGTTGAAGTCGCAGGGGGCGAGGGGGCGATACCGGTGGCGTTTAGCTCAACACGATCGTCGAACCGTTCGATTCCGCGAGCCTGTAGCTCCTTGATGACCTTGCGGAGCGACAGACGGGCGGCTTGCACCGCGGCTCCCGGCTCCAAACCAGGAAACGTGCTTCGCCAAGTGCTTACGCCGCAAGAGTCCCACGTGGTTATGCCCTAATGGGGGCGAAGCTCGCGGTCACATAGGCCTCTCTGCCGGCCTTGCCGAGCGCGTCCGCTTCGGACAGCCGGGCGACTTCCTAGGCAAATTGCTTGTGCATATAATTCCGAAGCGCACGAACCATCGAAGCCAAGCTGTTGCGCTCGCCAGTGTTCCTGAACTTCGGCGCCGACCAAAACCGTTTCATTCGGTGCCGTTGTCGTCATGGCCTTTCTGTAAAAGCGATTCCATTTCGATTCCAATCTGTAATGTTCTACGGATGTGCCGTTCCAAAAATAACTCAGGGCCGCTGTAACTGGCTCTGCCTCACCCTGCCACATTGCGATATCTGAAATGAGCGAGGCACGACCAACTGGTGTCGCGTTGGATGCGTTCCTAAGGAAATCTTGAATGGTCATTTCACAGACCAACAATAAAAGCGAGTCCACGGCGTAGCAATTCTTCAGAAGGCATGTCATCTTAACGCCCGCGGCCATGCTCCATGGTTACAATCGGTCGGGTTGCACTTTGCATCGCATCCTGTCGCAATTGACTTGGCCCATCCTCGACAGTCACCCGTCGCGTCGCAGTCGCACCACCTTAAAAGGTGCGACAAGTGCGACGAGGTGACAGTGGGCGGCAAGTTGTGCATCAGGCTCTCCAGATAAGTTTAGTGTGGACGCCTATCAGGCCGCGAGCCTGGAGGTCGTTCTGGACGCGGCGAAAGTCCTCGCGCGGGTTTTTTGCATTTCGATTAAGCACGCCGCTGCTGTACAGTTTTTCGCGCCAGCTAGTGATCGGGACGACGATCGTGTTGGTGGGTAGTTCCAAATCGGCCGTTGCTTTTTGACCTGCCGAGGAGGACAGGCATTTGTCCAAGGTTTCGAGAGCGCGGCGTAGCCGGTCGGAAAGCTTCCGGGCGGTTGCGCGGCCTCCGCTAGACGCCTTGCCCGGCACGACAACGAGCGAGGTGATGGGGTCCCCGTCAGGATCGGTGCCGACCTCGACGTGCTCCAGCTGGGAGATGACTCTGTTTCCCTCAGCGAAATCCTTCGCAAGCTCCACGGTGACGACGACCTCCCCCGACACCCCACGTTTCACCGCCAATTGCACCTCGACGGCGCCGCTTAGCGAGCTGTGGCCACGTGGTCGACTGCCGTCGATGCCGCAGTGGTGCACGATAACAACCGCGCAACCGAATTTGGCCTCGATCTTGCCGGCGGCGGCGAGATAACGCGCCATGTCCTCGTCCTTGGATTCGGACCCAACCAGCGAGCGGTTCAGCGTGTCGATGAAGACCGCTCCCGGCCGCGTTTCGCCAAGCCGCGCCTGAATGCTGGCGATCAGTGCGTCGACATCGGCGATCAGATTGAGGGCCTTGGTGAGCAAATAGAACGGCGCCGTCTTCACGTCGTGGTGGTGGCGGAATGCATGTAGGCGAGCGGGAATTGCGTCTCGGCCTTCGAGCGCGATGTAAACCACCGCGGCCTGCTGGACCAGTCGGCCGCGATACTCCCAGCCAAGCGCGATGTGCAAGGCGAGGTCGGTGGTCCAGAAAGATTTGCCACACTTCGGCGGACCCCAAATGACCGCAAGGCCGGCGCTAGACAGCAATCCTTTGACGAGGTAGCCGCGGCGTTCCGTGTCGAGCTTGATATCCTCGAACGCCATCAACGGAAAGGCGTCCAAAGCCTTCCTGTTGTCCATCGAGAGTGCTTCGGCTGGCGGATCGTCGGCAAGTTGACTGCCAAACTCCTCGGTGCTTTCAGCGAGCGGAGTATTTTCGAGGGGATCGCCTCCGCGCTTCTTCTTCCTCTGGGTTTGTTTCTGTGCTGCGCTCCAGCTCCGTTCGGCGGCCATGTCGCTCATGCCGCCGTAAGTGAGATCGCCGCGCCAGGGTTTGTCCTTATCGCTCATGGGTGCTTCCGACTGGGCAATCGGGGTGTCCCCGTCGGAGAAATATGGGAATTTCGAGCAAGGCGTCGCCGGTACTAGCCGCTGGGCCCACGATAGGCAGGATCGCATTCACCGCATTCCTCGCAGGGGACCAACTCCTCGCCCCAAGTGGTCCAACCATGCCGCTCGCGTCGTGCGTAAAGCTCCAGGAACGGCCCGGCTACCAGACGTTCAATGCGTCCATGAATTTCGTCCGGTTTCCGGGAGTGCTCCATCACCGGAGCGACGATCAATTGCCGAACATCGGCGTGAATGCGTCTCGGTGCCCCGCGCGTGCCCAGCCAGCAATCCTCGGGATTGGCGCGGGTCCAATAGCCCTGACCCATATGCCAGTCGTCGCCGCTTGCGGTTTGTTTTACCCAAGTGAATGCGGTTGTCGTGTGCGTAAATCCCCAGGCTTCGACGACTTCGAGCGCAAGTTTCGGACACCAATCGACCATCCACATGTACAGCACGCAATCACGGGCCGCGAGCTGAGCAACGGGCAGCGCCTTGATGGCCTCGGCTGCCGTTCGATCCGTGGTGTAGTATCGGCTTGCCGAGCGCCCTTCACCCTGTTCGCTCTGCGTTACGAAATGCCACGGCGGATCGGCGAGGATCGCTCCGAATGTGCGGCCCGACGCGATCAGCTCGTATAGATCGTCAATCCTGCCGCCGTCGTACGTGCGCGCCGCATGTTCGGCTTTCCGCCTAATATCGTCCTCCTGCCTTAGAAGATTGGTCGAGACACGGTGTGTGTCCTTCTCTCGGAGGGTACGCCAGCGCGCCAGCACAGCCTCGAATGAATCGGGCTCAATTTTCGCAAGCCGCTCGGCGCGAACGGAAAGCTTCTCGTCTATGCCCACATCCGCCAACTTGATTTTGGAAACCTCCGCCGCGGCGGCGGAGGTTTTTGCCGGGCGTCCGCCTTCATGGAGAAGGCCCGCGCGCTGTAGTTCAAACTTTATTTCGCCGATGCGACGCTCGGCGCGGAAGCGGATTTCCGCCGTGTCGATTTCAGCGGGCCGATTGCGGGCTTGCCGCGCGTACAGGCGAAGCGCGTCGGCCTTATCGCGAACGTTCTTGACTTCGTCGATTGCCTTCGCCTGAGCGATGGCGCGGCAAGCGGCTTCATAAAGAGTAAGCGTTGGTGGCCTTGGCACCATTGCTGGCGGTGGAGGTCGACCCGCCGCGGTCATACGGCTGCACCATCGCGTCGGCGCGGGGCTTCTTCAGATCGTGCCGTTGCTGTGTCAGTAAGCATTCTCTCTAGTGCGGGGATCGGCACGATGAGCCGACGGCCAATGCGAAGCGTCGGCAGTTGGCCAACGCGCGCGGCCTCATATGCGGCGGCACGGCTGATGCCGAGAATGCGGCCGGCCTCTGGAACGGTCACTGTCCGACGTTGCGGGGGCCTGCGGATCATGTCGTCGCGTTTGTCCTCGCCACGAATCGTGCGAAAGCACGGACAGTGCCCAATGAATATCAGCCATAACAACTTGACACGCAATACAACTGCACTACAGTTGTAGTGCAAATAACGTCGAGCTGATTGATGAGCAAAAGAAAACGAGCTCCCGGCGGCGGAAGAAAACCGCGCGGGGATTTCTCCCAGCTTACCGCACCCCTTTCAATTCGCATGCCGACCGAAATGCGGGAGCAACTGCGATCTGCGGCGAGAGCCCAGGGCAGAAGCGTCAGTCAAGAGCTCTTGCGACGCGTGCAGGATAGCTTTCATCGCGACCGTGACAGGGCGCGCGATCCTGCCATGCGTGCGCTGTGTTTTCTAATCGCGCAATTGGCCTGCGAGGTGAGCGGATTTGTTACAGAGGGCGGAACACCGTTGTACGATTGGCGATCCGTTCCGTTCTTTTTTCGGTCGTTTAAGTTAGCTGTTGGCCATTTGCTCGACGCCATAGAGCCGGGCGGCGAAATTTACCCGCCCACTATAGAAACAATTTTCAATGGCGAGCACGCGAATACCTTAAACGAGGCCTTGTTTGGCTCCTATCAATCGCCAGAAGCGCGCGCCAAGGTGGCGGCTGAAACTGTGTTGCGACTGCTGCATCGAAAGCCGACTTCGTCAAAAATGGACGGCTTCGAGTTGTTCGAGCCTTATTTGTCGAGCATAGCCTATGGAATGCAAGACGCCCGCAGAGACCTTCTAACAGGTGCGCGACGCGATCTTACTCAAGGGCAATACCTTTTCAGCAGGATGCAAGTTTCCCGATCAGATTCACGCGCCCGCAAACGAGGGGAGAAGTAAATGCACACCAACGGACATGGACGGCGCTCACCGGGATCGGGGGAATTGCGCTACGGTCTCGACACCGAGCCCGCCGTCGGCAAGCGCCGCATAACGATAACTAGACGACGCGCATATGGCGACGGCGGTATCGACCCCCGCGGTGAAAATTCGTGGCGCCTGCGCTATCGGATCAACGGCAAGCGATTCACCAAGACAGTGCGCGGCACCAAGACGGAAGCGCAGAAGGCACTTCGCGACCTCCTGCATTCCGGCGATACCGGCACCCACGTTGCGCCCGATAAGATCACCGTCGGTCAGTGGGTCGAGCAGTGGATCGCTTCCGGTGCGCCGGGCCGGCGTCAGAAGAAGGTCGGCCGGCGTACGATCGAGCGGTACAGCGAACTGCTGCGATGTCACGCCGTACCGACCCTTGGCCCGCGCCGTCTCCAGCAGCTCCAAGCCAGCGAGGTCGACGCCCTGTATGTCGACCTTGCCGCCAAGTTGAAGCCGCGGACGGCTCACCACGTGCACACGGTGCTGAGTGCCTGCCTCGGGACGGCGGTACGCAAGGGATTGGTGACGGTCAGTCCGATGGCCCGCGTGGAAAAGGTGCCGTCTCCCGGCGAGAGCGATCACGGTGCGGTTCTCGACGCCGAGGAGCTGCGCAAGCTGATGGAGGGATTCCGCGGCTCGGTGTTGTACCCGATCGTCGCCATGGCCGCATTCACCGGCGCGAGGCGGAACGAAATTCTTGCCCTCCGGTGGTCCGATCTCGACACGGCGAATAAGACGCTGCGGATCGAGCGCGCCCTGGAAGAGACCAAAGAGGGCTTGACCTTCAAGGCGCCCAAGACGAAGCGCGGCGTTCGCACCATCGCGATCGATGACGGCCTGATCGCCCTTCTGCTGGTCGAGCGCGAGAAGCATCTACGCCTTATCGCCGGCGTGCCGGACGGCGCCGATGTCGACCTGTCGCTGGTCCGGTTGCCGGACGGCTCCCTGATCTTTCCGTCCCCCGCCGGAGCCGAGTTCGATTTCACCAAGCCGCGCGATCCGCACGCGGTGACCCGCGGCTTCGTTGGCCGGGCGCGCAAGCTCGGCTTCGCGCAATTGCGGTTCCATGATCTCCGGGGCAGTCATGAGACGGCGTTGCTCGATCGCGGTGTGCCTGTCCACGTCGTGGCCGCACGCTGCGGTCACGATCCGGCGGTGCTACTGCGCAACTACGCCAAGCGCACCAAGAAGGCCGACACCAGCGCCGCAGCCGTGATCGGCGCCCTTTCCCAAAGTATTCTCGGCGGCCGTAAAACTTGACAGGATCGGTTCGAGAGGGTCGTAAAAAGCGCCTGAGCTAGGATACATTCAAGGATTGTTCGCGCCCGATCATCCACAATGCTGTTTGAGGAACATCAAAGAACTCGCACAGAGCCGCTCAAACGCGGTGAGACTCTGTGGGAATTCTACGACGCTTGCGCGCTCCCAGGTTATGACGAGTTCCGTTCTGTCATCAACCAATGGCTTGGGGAGATATCCGAAAAGGATAGCCGTGAATTGATTGGTCGCATGAAATATGGAGGCAACCGCGAATTTGGCGCCTGTCTCTGCGAGCTGTCAGTGCACGCGTTTCTGATTAAATCGGGATTTAAGGTGGTAGCGCATCCGGAAATTCCGGGAACAACAAAGCGTCCAGATTTCGCGGCGTTCGATGACGCGGGTGTCCTGATCGCATATGTCGAGGTCACGACAGTCAATCCACCGAACGCACAAGAGAAGGAGAAGAATAGAGAGAATCCTTTCTACAATGCGATTGACGGGGTGAAGCTGCCGCCTGGCTGTGCTCTCGGGTATAACCTCGTTCGTGCCGGAGAAAGCAGCCCGCCATTAAAGCCTTTAGTGTCGGAGATTGAGCAGTGGGCACGAGAGAATGAGGAAGCCGCTAAGTCTAGCGACGTAGTCAGAACGTTCACGGCCGGCGAATGGGTCGTGGAGCTGGAGTTGTTTGGCGGCGGCAAGAGTATGGAACCGGCGCCTGGTGCGATTGGGGCTGCGTTCCTCCGAGGTGGCATGATCGAACCACACCGAGACATGCGGGAAGGTCTTGAGGAAAAAGCTAAGCGATACGGTGACTTGAACGCGCCGTACGTGATCGTAGTGGCCGATGGTAAGGATCAGTTGTTCAGTAAGGACTCAATCAAATCTGCACTGACTGAAGCAGTGCTCGGGGACGAGATCATTCAATTCAAAAGCGGGGGCGTTGCGCATCAAACATTTGCGCGCAACGGTTTCTGGCACGGTGCTGCCGGTGCGCGTAATCGCCACGTCAGCGCTGTCGTGCTACTCCCTGACACCGAGTTGTGGAAGCTCCGCAATGAAAATCGCCAACCGACACTCGCCATTAATCCGTGGGCAAGGCATCGCCTTCCGGATAAGTTGCGAGCGCTCCCGCGCTTCGAGCCAGATAATGATCTGTGGGTATTTCGTCAGGGCGAGCGGTTTGCCGATATTTTGAAGCTCCCCAAACCCTGGCCGCCCCAAGAGGCAGGCAGAGCAGGGGTCTGATAAGACATACCAGCGTGACAGCAGGCCAGGGAGTTTGAGATTGCCCGGGCGGTAAGACTAGTCCTTCTAACAAAATGTTCATGGAAAGAAGCTTTCCATGGCACTTTTAAAGATCAGTCACTCTCCCCAAATTTGAAAATTGTTCGGCCGATAAGGCAGGCCGAGCCGATGCCATGAGGCCTTTCGAGGAACAGGTCATGTTCCGAACTGGAGACGAGGGTTCAGGTTCACGAAGACTTCACAGCAAACTTCTTGGCACTGGGGCTGCGATCAGATTCATCAATCGGGCTGCTATGGAGGATTTGGCATACAAACACGTATATGGCGTTTCTGTCGACCCAAAAGCGAGACGCGCGCTGTGGTATTTGGCTGGCGTCGAAGCGCGCTATGGGGCGCACCCCGGAGCAGAAAAACTGAATGAACTGGTTCGCGACGCTAACGATTGCTCGAAACCTGTTGCGCGCAACGCCATCAAACGTGCAGTTTCTCCTTTTGGGCTAATTTCAGAAGAAAAAGATGGGGTGAACACCATCTATTTTGCGACCCCCGAACAGTCTGCGAAGGTTGAAAGGCTGATGAAAATCCTTGACGCCATCCCCGAGGTCGTCAAAGCCCAACTCAAAAATCCTCACGACCTGCAGGCTGGCAGCACACTTGTGCCCGCCGAGGTCTATTATAACGTCGTCGCTGAATGGAGTAAGAAGGAAGGCGCCAACGATGCGTAATCACTCGACACTAAAAACATTGTTCATCCGGGGGGCAGCAATTTTGTCTGTCTTCTTTCTGGTTTTTGCCATTTCCGTTCAGACTTCCACGTACGCTAAGGCCGACGATGCGTCCGCCGGACGCAAAATCTGAATGGTAAGTGGCAAATAATTTATCAGAAATGGCTTTTCATTAGCCACGTTCGCGACAGCGCTCCCAATTTCAAATTGACTGGGTCTCCTAAAGCCATTGGAGACTTTTGCCATGAAGAAGAAAGTCGTTTCGTTCGTGATTGCGCCGGCCATCGGCGCCTTGAGTGTGGTGTCGGCTGCTGCGGAAGCTCAGAACTCGGGCAGCCGAGTTGAAATCGCCCGCAACTTCGTCCGGGCAGACGGGTGCCATGATACGACCCAGCATTTTTCGACGACAGTTCCGAACGTTGACGAGCTGGATCGCAGCTACCATGGCGTTCTGGATGGCATCGAGTTCGTGGAGACGGCTGCCAACAACGGCCACGCCATCCGGAACGTGACGTGGAGCAGCCCGAACACGATCAGCTATGAGCTCTATGCGAAGGGTGCCGGCTATTGGATCGATCCGCCGAGCGTCTTCGGACAGAAGATCGGCGGTGGTTACTGCACCGGCGCCGCAGGGGCTTCCGAGGGCATCATCGTCTACGCTCGCTACAAGCAGGTGCCGGCGGGCCCGAAGGGCTAGTAATTACGAACGATGGCTCCTGTCAGCAGGGTTGCAATGAACCCCGTCGGCTGGTCCGGCGGGGTTCGGTCCGCTCTGGCGCTGGTGCGCTCCAAGAAATTCAGGCAGGGGCGCATTTTCGCTGCGGTCATCCGGCCCTAATTGGCGATGCGCCGCGATGAAGTCGGCGACCTCTTTGACAAAGTCGACATGCAGCGGGCGCGAGGGGACGGGTCCGCTGAACATCAAGCCGACATTGATGTCGTGCAACTCCAGCTGCGTCAAGCAGTAGGCCCGCGCTGCCGCCAGGAGCTTGTCCCATTCGCCTTCTACTTGGTGTCGGCGCTAACCGCCGGCGACCGTGTCTGTGGAACTGTACATCGTAACCTCAACGCCGATCCGGCGCACAGCGAGCGACACGATGAAGTCGGGCGTCTCACCTGCTTCCGGCTCCTGGTCCGCGCACAATCCGAGCGCCGCCAAAACCACATCCAAAGTTTGGCGCTCGCTGCTTTTCTGAACTTCTCGCGTCATTGTCTGCCCCCCGATGGACCCAATCTCGGACCCGAAAGCGACAGCACGGGATATAATGTGCCGTCACCGAGCAGCCATGGCGCCGGCGAAAAACCCGTGAAAACCTTGGCGGAAAATTATTGGACAGGACTGGACAAGACAACGCTTCCCGTACTCCAAAACCGGGGGTTGGGGGTTCGAGTCCCTCCACTCCTGCCACGTCGATGGGTGTCCGACCCGGAGACATGGGTGACAGATTGTACCTAAGACAAGGGTGACAATCTCGAGCCGAACGGATTGTCGATAGTCTGCCGGCGCACTTGAGGATCATGTTCCGCGGCGCGACCTGTGGGTCTCGCCCAACCACGCCATGTATGTCGATGGCGTCCTGATTGAGGCTCACGATCTCCTCAACGGCGTGTCGATCATGCAGGCCGAGCGCGTCGAGCAGGTCGAGTATTTCCACATCGAGCTTGACGCCCATGACGTCATCGTCGCCGAGGGTGCTCTCTCGGAAAGCTTCCTGGATGATGACACCCGTGCCATGTTTCACAACGCGGACGAATATCGGGTGCATTATCCGCACGCGGGGCAGCAGCCGGCGCAACGGTTCTGCGCTCCGCGACTTTATGAGGGCCACGCCGTCGAAACGGCGCGGCGCCGCTTCGCCGAGCGGGCAGGCTTGCGCGGCAACGCGCCGCGCGCCGGAATGCTGCGCGGTTACGTCGATTTTGTTGGCCCCGACCGCGTATCGGGGTGGGCGTACAATTCGGATTTTCCGCAAGTGCCGGTCTGTCTCAGCATTTTCGCCGCCGGCCGGCTGCTCGGCCATGTCCTGGCCAATCGCTATCGCAAAGATCTGGAACAGGCCGGGATCGGCAGCGGCTGCTATGGTTTCGAATTTATTGCGCCCTTAGAAATGGCCTCTGCCTTCGACGCGGTCGAAGTGCGGCGTTCGCTCGACGGCGAAGCGCTGAACTTCACGATCGAGGCTGGCTGCGCCACACGGCAAATGAAAATCTCGGCGGCTGCGCAACTGGCGCCGGCTCGCCGCCGTGACGCTGCAAAAACGTCCCCAACGCCGATAGGAAGCCCAGCAACGGCGTCCCGTCCGGCCTCTCTCTTGACGATTTGCTCCCCCGGCAGTAGGTAAGCCGGCATCGCCTAGCGGCCCGGTAACGGATTTCCGCGGCGAACATTCCCAAAAAAGGAACCGCGTTGTCGGTCTCACCTTAACGGTTGGGCGGGCAATGCTTATTTGGTTCGAGCGATGGCGAAGGTCAGCCCATTCAAGTTCCTGCAGGAAGTGCGTGCCGAAGCGCAGAAGGTCACTTGGCCGACGCGCAAGGAGACGACCGTGACGACCATGATGGTGTTCGTCATGGTGTTCGTCGCGTCGATCTTCTTCCTCTTGGCCGATCAAGTCATGCGGATAGCGGTCAGCTTCCTGCTCGGCATCAACAGTTGAACGGTCTGAAATTCGCGACCTGAAGATCATGATGTGGAATTCGTGACATGACGAGCCGATGGTACGCGGTCCACGCTTATTCGAATTTCGAGAACAAGGTTGCGGATTCGATCCGCGAGCAGGCCAAGCAGCGCGGTCTGGCCGACTTGTTTCAGGAAATTCTCGTGCCCAAGGAGAAGGTCATCGAGGTCCGGCGTGGCCGCAAGGTCGATGCCGAACGAAAATTCTTCCCGGGCTATGTGCTGGTGAAGATGGAGATGACGGATGAGGCCTATCACCTCATCAAGAACACGCCGAAGGTGACCGGCTTCCTCGGCTCCGACAACAAGCCGATGCCGCTGTCGGAAGCCGAGGCGCAACGCATCCTACATCAGGTGCAGGAGGGCATCGAGCGGCCGAAGCCGTCGGTCTCGTTCGAGGTCGGCGAGCAGGTGCGCGTGTCCGATGGCCCGTTCGCGTCCTTCAATGGTACGGTCGAGGAAGTCGACGAGGGGCGTTCGCGCCTCAAGGTGGCGGTGTCGATCTTCGGCCGCGCCACGCCAGTCGAATTGGAATTCACACAGGTGGAGAAGCTGTAGGCTGACGACAAAGAGCAAAAGCGACGCACGGACTTTTATTTATCATCTGTATCTGTCGTCCGTCGTCTGTAATCCGTCATCCAATCGTGGGAGGTGAGGCGGTCGCCAGCCGTCGATATCCGCACCACTAATAGGAGTAGAAAGCATGGCGAAAAAAATCACCGGTTACGTCAAGTTGCAGGTGCCGGCGGGGACGGCCAATCCGTCGCCGCCGATCGGTCCCGCGCTCGGCCAGCGCGGCCTCAACATCATGGAATTCTGCAAGGCGTTCAATGCGCAGACCCAGAAGATGGAGAAGGGCGCGCCGATTCCAGTCACCATCACGGTCTACGCCGACCGTTCCTTCACCTTCGAACTGCGCACGCCTCCGGTGTCGCACTTCCTCAAGAAGGCGGCAAAGCTCGAGAGCGGCTCGAAGACGCCGGGCCGCGATATCGCGGGCTCCGTGACCAAGGCGCAGGTGCGCGAGATCGCCGAGCAGAAGATGAAGGACTTGAACTGCGACACGATCGAGGCGGCCATGCGCATGATCGAAGGGTCCGCCCGCTCGATGGGACTTGAGGTGAAAGCATGAGCACGCTGGGAAAACGCACGATCAAGGCGCGCGAAGGCGTCGATCGCGAAAAGCTCTATCCGCTCCAGGAGGCCGTGAAGATGGTCAAGGAGCGCGCCAAGGCCAAGTTCGACGAGACCGTCGAAGTGGCGATGAATCTCGGCGTCGATCCCCGCCATGCCGACCAGCAGGTGCGCGGCGTC
>Ga0335085_10013210_pt1 | contig 12114 bp, 11 predicted proteins | sample Lox_Sample_45_FD_206712 | JGI IMG/M metagenome (GOLD analysis project Ga0335085, IMG submission 206712) | Soil microbial communities from Loxahatchee National Wildlife Refuge, Florida, United States - Lox_Sample_4.5 | ecosystem: Environmental > Terrestrial > Soil > Wetlands | place: USA...
GGGCGCCTCCCGGACCCAGGTCGCGAGGTGCTCGATCAGCTCGAACAGCGGCTCCTCGGCCCAGTGGATGTCCTCGAAGAGGAGGACGAGCGGCTGGACGTCGGCGAGCATGTCGGCCCAGGCGCGGGCCGCCCACGAGATCTCCTGGGCGCTCCGCTCGGCCTCGACGGCCTCGAGGACGCCGGACGCGAGCGCGAGCAGGTCGGCGACGGCCTCGTCCTCGCAGCAGGCGCGCAGCTTCGCCATCGCCTCGGCGACGGGGTCGTCGTCCGAGATCCCGGCCGACGACTTGACCATCTCGGCAAGCGGCCAGTACGTGATCCCCTCGCCGTAGGGGAGGCAGCGGCCGCCCAGGACGGTCGCGCCCTCGAGGCCGCCGACGAACTCACGGGCGAGGCGGCTCTTGCCGACGCCGGGCTCGCCGTAGATCGTGATCAGGTGCGCGCGCCGGTCGCGCGCGGCACGCTCGAAGGTGTTCGTGAGCAGCTCGAGCTCGGGCTCGCGGCCGATCAGCGGCGCGACGACGTGCGCGCGCGGCGCATGCGAGCGGTCGGCGGCGCACACGACGCGCCAGACCGGCAGCGGCTCGTGGCGTCCCTTCACCGCCAGCGCCGGCACCTCCTCTGTCTCCACGGTCACCATCACGAGGGCACGCGCCACGGGGCCGATCAGGATCTCGCCGGGGCCGGCCGCCTGCTGGAGCCGCGCGGCGAGGTTGACGGCCTCTCCGGTGGCGAACGTCGAGTCGGTCGTGTCGACCACGACCTCCCCGGCCTCGATCCCGATCCGCGCCTCCAGCTCGAGGTCGCCGACGGCCTCGAGGATCCCCAGCCCGGCCCGGATCGCACGCTCGGCGTCGTCCTCGTGCGCCTGGGCGACGCCGAAGGCGGCGAGGACGGCGTCGCCGGCGAACTTCTCGACGATGCCGCCGTGCGTGGTCACGCAGTGCGTCACCGAGTCGAAGAACCGGGTCACGCGGCGGCGCACCACCTCCGGATCGGCGGCGGCGACCAGCTCCGTCGATCCGACCAGATCGACGAAGAGCACTGTCGCGAGCTTGCGCTCCATCGCTCAAGTGTAGAAACGAACGACGACCCCGATACCATCCGGCCGTGCTCGACCCCGAGGTTTTCAAGGCATACGACGTGCGCGGGATCTACCCGAGCGAGCTCGACGAGGCCGGCGCGCGAGCGATCGGGCGCGCCTACGTGGAGCAGTTCGAGCCGCGGCGGATCGCGGTCGGGCGAGACATGCGCCTGTCGTCTCCCTCGATGGCCGAGGCCGCGATCGAGGGCGCGGCCGCAGCGGGCGCCCAGGTGGTGGACATCGGGCTGGTCGGGACGGAGATGGTCTACTTCGCCGTCGGCGAGCTCGGTCTGGACGGCGGGATCATGGTCACCGCCTCGCACAACCCCAAGGAGTACACGGGGATGAAGATCGTCCGCGCAGGGGCCCTTCCCGTCGGCGGCGACTCGGGCCTTCTGGACGTGCGCGATCGGGCCATGTCTGGGGACAGTCCCCCGACAGGTCCCGAAGGGACGGTGTCGACATACGACATCTGGCCCGCGTTCGTCGACCGGGTCCTGTCGTTCGTCGACCTCGCTGCGATCCGGCCGCTCAAGGTCGTGATCGACGCGGCGAACGGGATGGCCGGAACGATGCTTCCGCCCGTCCTCGACCGCCTCCCCGTCGAGGCGGCCCGCTGCTACTTCGAGCCGGACGGGAGCTTCCCGAACCACGAGCCGAACCCGCTCCTCCCCGAGAACCGCGAGTTCATCGTCCGGAAGACGCTCGACGAGGCCGCCGACCTCGGCGTCGCGTTCGACGGCGACGCCGACCGCTGCTTCTTCGTCGACGACACGGGCGAGTTCGTCCCCGGCGACTTCGCGACCGCGCTCTTCGCCGAGGCGATGCTGGAGAAGGAGCCCGGCGCGAAGATCATCTACGACGTCAGGGCGAGCTGGGCGGTGCCGGAGACGATCGAGCGCGCGGGCGGAGTCGCGCTCGTCAACCGCGTCGGCCACGCCTTCATCAAGCAGCGCATGCGCGAGGAGGACGCCGCCTTCGCGGGCGAGGTCTCCGGCCACTACTACTTCCGCGACTTCTCCCAGGCGGACTCGGGCGTCGTTCCGTTCCTGCTGATGCTGGAGCGGATCTCGAAGAGCGGGACGAAGCTCTCGGAGCTCCTCCGCCCCTACCGCGAGCGCTACTTCATCACCGGCGAGCTGAACACGCGGGTCGCCGACGTCGACGCCAAGCTCCGTGAGCTGGAGGAGCGCTTCGGGCCGGAGGGGACGATCTCCCACCTCGACGGAGTCTCGGTCGAGGCCGGCGACTGGCACTTCAACGTCCGCCCGTCGAACACCGAGCCGCTCCTCCGCCTCAACCTCGAGGCCCGGTCGGAGGCGCTGATGGAGCGGAAGCGCGACGAGGTGCTCGACGTGATCCGCTCCTGATGCCGACGGCGCCGTTCAAGTTCTCCGCCCGCACGCGCGTGGGCTTCTCCGACACCGACGCGCAGGGCGTCGTCTACTACGGCCGCTACATGCCGTACTTCGACCTCGCGCGCGTCGAGTACCACCGCGCGCTCGAGATGCTCCGCACGGACCTCCAGGACAACCAGTTCGTCATGCGGGCGATGGCGGTCGAGTACCACGCCCCGGCCCGGTTCGACGATCCGATCGAGGTCGACGTCCGGATCAGCCGGATCGGCACCTCGAGCGTCACGTACGAGTTCGCCGCCTACCTCGACGGCCACCGCCTCGCGGTGACGGCGACGCAGACGGTCGTCCTGGTCGACCTGTCGGAGCGGAAGCCGTGCGCCATTCCGGACTGGTGGCGCGAGAAGATCCGGGCGTTCGAGGGCGACGACCTCGAGGCCTGAGCGCCCTCGACGACGGGCGGGGTGTGCGCCCATCCGCTCCCCCCGTCAGATGGGCGCCACAGCCCCTGGCCATCTCCCGTTCGTGGTACCCGCATCTCTCGTTCTACCGCGTGGGCGCGCGCCTGGAATCCCCCGTTCGAGGTACCCGTCTCGAACGAGCGATGATCCCTCGAACGAGGGATTCTCGGTCGCCCCGCTCTAGCTGGGGGTGACGCGGTAGGCGTCGAAGACGGCCTCGACGTTCCGGAGCGCCGTCAGGAGCGCCCTGAGCGCCTTCACGTCGCCGATCTCGGCCGTGTACCAGTTCTTCGCCAGCTGGTCCTGGACGCCGCCCCCGTACGCGACGATGTTCGCGCCGTACTCGGAGAAGGTGCGCGCGACGTCCTCGAGCAGCCGCGGCCGGTCCCAGGCGTCGACCGCGATCTGGACGCGGAAGCTCTGCGACGCGCCGCCCTCCCACTCGACCGGCGTGAACCGCTCGGCGTTCTTCCGCAGCGCCCGCACGTTCGGGCAGTCGTCCCGGTGGATCGTGATCCCCTTGCCGAGCGAGATGTAGCCGACGATCGGGTCGCCGGGCACCGGCGTGCAGCACTTCGCCAGGCGGACGAGCACGTCCTCGACGCCGGAGACGTTGATCCCGAAGCTCTGACTCGCCGCCGTGTCCTTCGCCTTCGGCGGCTTGAGCATGACCGCCTCTTCCTCGACGACCTCGGCGGTCTTCAGGCGCTGAATCACCTTGTTGACGATCTGGCCGGCCTGGAGCTTCCCGGAGCCGAGCGCGACGTAGAAGTCCTCGGCCTTCTTGAAGCCGGTCTCGCGGATCACCTGCGCGAGGACGGCCGAGCCGGCGATCTTCCGGTACGGCAGGTTCTGTGCCTTCAGCGCGTTCTCGAGCGCCTCGCGGCCCTTCTGCTCGGCGTCCGCGCGCTGCTCGTGGGAGAACCACTGCCGGATCTTGTTGCGGGCGCGGGAGGACGCGGCGACCGACATCCAGTCGCGCGACGGGCCGCGGCCGGACTTCGAGGTCATGATCTCGACGATGTCGCCGCTCCGGAGGACGTAGTGGAGCGGGACGATGCGGCCGTTGACCTTGGCGCCGACGGTGCGGTGACCGACGTCCGTGTGCACGGAGTAGGCGAAGTCGATCGGCGTCGAGCCGGCCGGCAGCGTCTTCACCTCGCCCTTCGGCGTGAACACGTAGACCTCGTCGTCGAACAGGTCGGTGCGGAGCGTCTTGATGAACTCCCGCGGATCGGCCTCGTCCTGCTGCCAGTCCATCAGCTGCTTCATCCAGGCCGTCCACTCGGTGTCGTCGGTCTTCTTGCCCTTGCCGCCGCGCTTGTAGACCCAGTGCGCCGCGATCCCGTACTCGGCCGTCTCGTGCATGTCCTGCGTCCGCACCTGGATCTCGAGCGGGCGGCCCTGCGGCCCGATCACGGTCGTGTGCAGCGCCCGGTAGCGGTTCAGCTTGGGCATCGCGACGTAGTCCTTGAACCGCCCCGGCATCGGCTTCCAGAGCGAGTGGATCAGGCCGAGTGCGCCGTAGCAGTCGCGCGTGCCCTCCTCCCCGGCCCGCTCGACCAGCACCCGCATCGCGGTCAGGTCGTAGATCTCGTTGAACTCGCGGCCCTTCTTCACCATCTTGTCGTAGATGGAGTAGAAGTGCTTCGCGCGGCCGGAGATCTGCGCGGGGATGTTCGCCTTGTCGAGCTCGCGCTGGAGGACCACGCTCGCCTCGCGGACGTGCTCCTCGCGGTCGGCGCGGCGCTCGGCGACCATCGCCTTGATCTCGGCGTACTTGCGCGGGTGGAGCGTCTCGAAGGCGAGGTCCTCGAGCTCCATCTTCAGCGCGTGGATGCCGAGCCGGTGGGCGAGCGGCGCGTACACCTCGAGCGCCTCGCGCGCCTTCTGCACCTGCTTCTGCTTGCCGAGGTACTCGATCGTGCGCATGTTGTGCAGCCGGTCGGCGAGCTTGATCAGGATCACGCGCACGTCCTCGGCCATCGCGACGATCAGCTTCCGGTAGTTCTCCGCCTCCGCCTGCTCCCGGCTCTGGAACTGGATCCGGGTCAGCTTGGTGACGCCGTCGACGAGCGTGGCGATCTCGTCGCCGAACTCGTCGCGGACGGCCTTCAGGTCGACGTCGGTGTCCTCGACGACGTCGTGGAGGAGCGCGGCCGCGATCGTCTGCTCGTCGAGGTGCAGCTCGGCGAGGATCTTCGCGACCCCGAACGGGTGATTGATGAACTCCTCGCCCGAGCGGCGCTGCTGGCCCGCGTGCGCGCTCGCGGCGAAGGAGAACGCGCGGGCGACGAGGTCGCGGTCGACGTCCGGCTTGTATTCGGCCACCGCCTCGATGAGCTCGTCGACGAGCTCCTGATGACGCTCCGACACCTCGAGTACGGCCATGGACACAGTCTACTTCGGGCTTCCGGGGCCATTCCTTCAGCGTTTCCGCACGCGTGTCGAAGGAAAGACGGGCGCGTTGACGAACTTCGCCCCCTTGCGCAAACGTCTCTTCAACCGGCGAAAGCGGGCCGACGTGGTCGCCGCACTCCTCGCGGAGCTGCTCAGCCGGCCCGCGCACTGAGCCTTTCCGGGCAGGGTCAGGCTGCGCGGCGCAGCTCGACGGGCTCGTCGAGCAACCGCCTGAACGTCTCCGACTCGAGCAGGCTCCGCCACGGCCCGCCCTCCTCGAGCCCGAGCTCGGCGGCGATCGCCTCGCCCTCGGGACTGAGCTCGCGCGCGCGCCACTCGCGCGCGAACCGCTCGCGCAGCTCCAGGTAGCGGTCGGGCGTCTCGAAGATCCGCCGCACGACGAGCTGCGGCGCCGTCGTCCCGTTCCACGTGTTCTCCTGGAGCCGGAAGGCGAGGTCGTAGCGCCCGACCCGGCGGTAGCGGTCGAGCTGGGAGCCGAGGCCGAAGGCGATCGCCGTCCCCGCCGGGCGATCACGGTCTCCGGCGCGGACGCGGAAGCGGAGGTGCTTGCCCTCGCCGACGGCGGTGAGGTCGCCGAGCTCGCAGCCGGCGAGCAGCAGGTTCACGCCGGGGTTGCCGAGCCCGAAGGGCGCCAGCCGCCGGAGCTCGGTGCAGAGGTCGAGCGTCAGCGCCTCGCCGGGGACGATCGCGTCGATCGTCGTCACCGATCGGAGGTCGTCGTCGGTGAGGAGCTCGTCGGCATGGGCGGCGAACGCCTCCGCGAAGCCGTCCACGGCCTCGGGGCGAATCGCGAGGCCCGCCGCCGCCCGGTGCCCGCCGAAGCGCTCGAGGTGCTCCGCACAGGCCGCAAGCCCGCCGTGGAGGTCGAAAGCCGGGATCGAGCGGCCGGAGCCCTTCCAGTCACCTTCGGTCCCGGCGATGAGCACGACGGGCCGGTGGTAGCGCTCGACGAGCCGCGACGCGACGATCCCGATCACGCCCTCGTGCCAGTCCGCGCCGGCCACGACGTAGCCGCGGCGGCGGCGGCGTGTCTCCGGCCAGTCGTCGATCACGGCCGACGCCTCGCGCAGGATGCGCTCCTCGACGGCCTGGCGCTCGCGGTTGAGCTCCTCGAGCTCGAGCGCAACCTGCGCCGCCTCGTCCTCGTCCTCGGTGAGGAGGAGCCGGAGCGCCGCGGTCGGGCGCCCGAGCCTGCCCGCCGCGTTGATGCGCGGCGCGAGCCGGAAGCCGACGGCGCCCTCGTCGACGGCGGCGGGATCCACCCGTCCGGCACGCATCAGCGCGCGCAGGCCCGGCCGAGTCGTCGTCGCCAGCCGCCGCAGGCCGGCGATCGCAAAGGCCCGGTTCTCGTCGAGCAGCGGGACGACGTCGGCGATCGTCGCGAGCGCGACGAGATCGAGGTGGCGGATCAGCCGCTCGTCCCCCACGCCGAGCAGCGCCTCGGCGAGCTTGTAGACGACGCCGGTGCCGCAGAGCTCCGGGAACGGGTAGTCGGACGGCCTGGTGGCGACGATCGGGCAGTCGGGGAGCTCCTCGCCGGGCCGGTGATGATCCGTGACGATCACGTCGAGACCGGCGGCCTTCGCTTCACGAATCTCCTCCACCGCCGTGATCCCGCAGTCCACGGTCACGACGAGCCCGTAGCCTTCCCGCGCGAGACGCGCGAGCGTCTCGCGCGACACCCCGTAGCCCTCCTCGAAGCGGCTCGGCAGGTGCCACTCCGCCTCGGCGCCGAGCTCGCGGAGCACGAGGACGGCGAGCGCCGTCGCGCTGATCCCGTCGACGTCGTAGTCGCCGTGGACGCAGATCCTCGTCCCGGCGGCGATCGCAGCGTGGATCCGGTCGACCGCCTCGCGCATGTCGCCGAGCGCGAACGGGTCGTGCCCGGGAGGCTCGCCGGCGAGGAACGCAGCGGCTCGGGCGGGCTCGTCGTAGCCGCGCCGCGCGAGGACGGCAGCCGTGGTCGGGCTCAGCCCGAGCTCGCGCGCGAGGCCGCCCGCCGTTCGCGCATCGCACTGACGGATCGTCCAGCCGGCCTCGACCATGGACAGACGACGGTACGCCCGGCGCCGGACGGAACCGCCGGGCCGCTCGGGTCAGCGCTGGCGGTGGGTGCGCACCGACTCCCAGGCCACGCGAGTCCACAGCACGACCAGGAATCCGATCGACCCGGCGACGACGAAGACGACCGGCAGGAGGACGACGGCCCGCCCGAACGACCAGTCCAGGAGCTGCGCGAGAAGCGCGTCGAAGCCGAAGCAGAGCGCCAGCCAGAGCAGCGCGAGGCGGGTGCGCGATGACATCGACGCCAGTCTAGGCCCAGGGGGGACGCTGGTATCCTGGCCCGGTGGAGAGCGGCGCCGGCCTCAGCGGCACGAACTACTCGTCCGGCGACGACTACGTCGTCGAGTTCCTCGGGTACCACTTCAGCTTCAACGGCGCCGACTTCGAGCAGCGCGTCACCGCCGCCGCGGTCAAGCTCGGCCTCGTCGGCGGGAACGACCTCGACGACGAAGAGACGGGCGACCTGGTCGAGCTGGCGGCGGAGGGCAGGATCGACGAGCCCCGCAGCTCCCTCGGCCGCTACCTCGTCCGGCACTGGGAGCGCGTCTCGCTCGTCGACGGCGAATCGCTCGTCTACTGGCTCCGGAAGCTGATCTTCCGCGGCGCCTGGCTCGACCACCGCGTGAAGGAGAACATGCTCGAGGTCGTCTGGGACGACGACAACTCCGAGTTCGCCTACCGCGACCCGCGCGGCGGACGTGCCCTGCTCGAGCTCGCACCCGTGCCGAGCTGGCACGAGATGCAGTACCGGCCCTAGGGCAGCAGCGTCTTCGTCGACGGCAGGCAGAGCGTGTCGCGCTGCTTGACCGTCAGCCGGTGGACGCCGAACTGCGGGTTCGTGTAGACGGTGAACGGCCCCACCGGGCCCAGGCGAGGCATCAGCTCGTAGCAGACGAGGTGCAGCGCCGGATGGGAGACGCCGTACGTCGTGTTCCCGACGGTCTTCACGGCGGGGGCGCACAGCTGCACCGGCTTCCGCACCGTGACGGTCACGCCCTCCTCGAACTGGTCCGAGATCGTCACCGGGAACTTCCGGAAGATCCCCTCGTACCGGGCCGTGTAGCACTCGAAGTGGTCCGGGCGGGTCTCCGGCGGCGGCGGGAACCTCGTCGTCAGGCTCTTCAGCGCCGGCGCGCACAGCGACCACGGCGCGAAGACACGCAGCACGATCGAGCCGAACTGATTCGTCACGAGCACGTTCCGCGGCGTGAACCCGGCGGGAACGGCGATCTGGCGGCAGTCGAGGTGGTCGGCCGGATCCAGGATCTCGGAGCCGTTCCTGCTCGTCGGCGCGCAGACCGTCAGCGTCCGGACGGTGAGCGCGCCGACGGGTGCCTGGTCGAACTGGGTCTGCAGCCGGATCGGGACCTTCGTCGTCGGCCCGTTCTGGGTCACCTGGTAGCAGGTGTAGCTGTCGCTGGAGAAGCTCTGCTGCGTGCGCACCGTGGGCGTCGTCGCGCCGGTCGAGGCGACCGCCCACGCCAGCACCGCGAGAGCCACCGCGGCTGCCGCCAGGACGATCCCGATCCGCTTGCCTCCCCTGACCATCTCTCCCTATGTGCGATGTAGTGCAAGGGGGAGCGACCGTCAACCCCGCGCTCCGCGGGCGGGAAGGGTCAGGCGTGGGGGATCGAGAAACCGACCGCGGCCGGCCGCTCGGCCGTGCTGCTGAGCTCGATCCGCTTGATCGAGCCGACCGGGACGATCACGAGCGCAGGCGTGCCGTTCTCCTGGTGCGGCTGGATGGTGACGAACCCGTAGCCCGGCTCGGGGGCGAGCGACTCGACCGCGTACCTGGCACCGTCCACCAGCTCGATCTCGACGAACGCCTTCTCGATGCCCGCCTCATCGGCGTACTTCTCGATCTCGCGGTGGATCCGGTCGACCAGGTCGTCGAGCGGGCCCGTGAACACCGGGAGCCAGAGATCGGGACTCACCTAGAACAGGCTATCGACCCGTGCGGCCTGTCCCGCCGCGACGTGCTCGAGGCCGAGTGACGTGATGATCCGCCCACGCGGCGTCCGCTGGATGAACCCGAGCTGGAGCAGGTACGGCTCGTAGACGTCCTCGATCGTGTCCGGCTCCTCGCCGAGCGTGACCGCGAGCGTCGAGAGCCCGACCGGGCCGCCTCCGAACTTGTGCACGATCGCGTCGAGGAGCTCGCGGTCGGCGCGCTCCAGGCCCTCGCCGTCGACCTCGAGCAGCTCCAGCGCCTCCTGCGCGACGGCGGCGGTGATCTCGCCCTGGTGGCGGACGTCGGCGACGTCGCGCACGCGCCGGAGGATCCGGTTCGCCACCCGCGGCGTGCCGCGGGAGCGGCGGGCGATCCCCTCGGCCGCGTCGTCGGAGATCTCGGTGCCGAGGATCCTGGCCGACCGCCGGACGATCTGCGCGAGCTGGTCCGGCTCGTAGTAGGCGAGGCGGAAGGTCATGCCGAACCGGTCGCGGAGCGGCGTCGTCAGGAGACCGGTACGGGTGGTCGCCCCGACGAGCGTGAAGGGCGGCAGGTCGAGCGTCAGCGTCCGCGCGGCCGGCCCCTGCCCGACGACGATGTCGAGCCGGAAGTCCTCGAGGGCCGGGTACAGGATCTCCTCGACGGCCGGGTTCAGGCGGTGGATCTCGTCCACGAAGAGGACGTCGCGCGCCTCGAGCGACGTGAGGATCGCCGCGAGGTCGCCCTTCCGCTCGAGCGCCGGCCCGGCGACCGTGCGGATCCCCGCACCGAGCTCCTCCCGGATGATGTGCGCGAGGCTCGTCTTGCCGAGCCCGGGCGGGCCGACGAGCAGGACGTGGTCGAGCGCCTCCGACCGCGTGATCGCGGCCGTGAGCACGACCTCGAGCTGCTCCTTCAACCGCTCCTGGCCGATGAACTCCGCCAGGTGCCGCGGCCGGAGCGAGCGGTCGAGCTCGTCCTCGTCGTCGCGCAGCGCCGGGGCGAGGAACTGTGCCTCCGTCATGCCGCTTTCCTCAGCGCCAGCCGGACGCGCTCCTCCGCCGGCAGGCCCGGATCGACCTCGGCGAGGGCGCGCTCGGCGTCGAGGAGCGTGTAGCCGAGCTCGACGAGCGCGTCGCGGGCGACGAGGTGCCCGTCAGCGGCGGCGACCGGCGAGGCGACGACCGAGCCCATCTTCTCCTTCAGCTCGAGCACGACCCGCTGCGCGGTCTTCTTGCCGATCCCCGGAATCGCCTCGAACCGGGCGGTGTCCTCGAGCACGATCGCGCGCCGCAGCTCGTCGGGCGACGAGCCGGAGACGATCGCGAGCGCGACCTTCGGGCCCACTCCGCTGACGGACAGGAGGTGCTCGAACAGCTCGCGCTCGGCCGCGTCGGCGAAGCCGTAGAGCTGGAGCACGTCGTCGCGGACGTGCAGGTACGTCTCGACCGAGATCTCCGCGTCGCCGGTCGCGTGCCGGAGCGCGCTCGGCGTGGCCGCGACGAGGTAGCCGACGCCGTTGACGTCGAGCACGAGCCCGTCCGGGCGCCGCGCGACGGGCCGGCCGCGCAGCCTGGCGATCACGACGCCGCCTCCATCAGCTCGCAGCCCTGAGCAGCGGAGGTGCGAGCGCGTGGCAGATCGCGACCGCGAGCGCGTCCGCCGCGTGCGTCGGCGTCGGCGGTGCCTTCAGCCCCAGGATCGCCATCATCATCCGCTGCACCTGGGCCTTCTCGGCCCGGCCGTAGCCGCACACGGCCTGCTTCACGTGCGCCGGCGCGTACTCCGCGCACTCGACGCCCGCGAGCGCGGCGGCGACGAGCACGGCGCCCCGCGCCTGCCCGACCGACAGCGCGGTGCGGGCGTCGGCGCCGACGAAGGACTCCTCGATGGCGACGGCATCCGGGTCGTACTCGTCCACCAGGTCCTGCACGCCCTCGAAGATCGTCTTCAGCCGCAGCTCCGGCCGTGCACCCGACGGGGTGTGCCAGCACCCGAGGTCGAGCGCCCGGAACCGGCCGTGTCGCTCGTGGACGATCGCGTATCCGCATGCAGCAGTGCCCGGGTCGATACCGAGAACTCTCACGGGGTGAGGTTAAGCGCGGACCCGGACGTTCCTCCCCGGCGCGTAACCCTTGCCACTACCCCTTTCGGGGCATATTCTCAGAGCATCTTCCGTCTGGGAGAGGCGGTCGTTTGCACGGAAACAGGCGTCCCATCTGGCTTGCGCTCGTCGCTGCCGTCGCGGCGGCGGGCCTCCTCTGCCTCCCGGTGGGAGCGTCGGCCCACGGCCTCGCCCAGGCGCTCGCGATCGACGTCACCGGCCCCGGCACGGTGACGAGCAGCCCGGCCGGGATCAACTGCCGCGACGACGCCTCGTCGGACTGCGCCGAGGTCTACGGCGACGGGACGTCCGTCACCCTGACCGCGACCCCCGACTCCGGCGCGAGCTTCGCCGGCTGGGGCGGCTTCGGCTGCTCCGGGACGTCGACGACGTGCACGGTGCTGATGGACATGGCGCGGGCGATCACCGCCACCTTCACCTCGGGCGGAGGGGGCGGCGGGAGCACCTTCACGCTGACCGTGAACGCGACCGGCACCGGCGCCGTCACCGGCACGGGGATCAGCTGCGGGAACGGGGCGAGCGACTGCACCGAGACCTACTCCGCGGGCACGTCGGTGACGCTCACCGAGACCCCCGCGAGCGGCGCGACGTTCACCGGCTGGGGCGGGCCCTGCTCCGGCACCGGCACGACGTGCACCGTCGTCATGAACAGCGCGCAGACCGTCTCCG